>OBKM01000173.1_pt1 | contig 31772 bp, 33 predicted proteins | sample 1519691 | NCBI WGS metagenome assembly OBKM01 (sample SAMEA37050418, study PRJEB22526) | metagenome | biome: saline pan; feature: lake; material: water | place: Egypt | collected 2015 | depth 0.5 m
AATGTCCCGAGACGGCCCCGAGAGAGCGGTATGAGACGCACGCGGGCGATACTCAAACGACTCTGCGTGGGTGTCAGACTGCCCATTGTCGAACTCGCACCACTCTCTCGGTTCGCTGGTGGAATGAGCAACCCCGAAAGCGAAATAGAACCTCTCTCATTCGGGTTTGAGGAACAAGCGGAGTCCCGGACAATTGTTAACCAACACAGAGGCCTGGATTACCGTGAGCGTTGGTTAATAGACGCGGTAAGAAACGCAATCGAAACGGTCGGTTCACACTACCCACCTGAAGCCGATTCATGGAAGGACCGACCCGACCGGAACTCGGTCAGTTCATCTATCCGGTCTTCGAGTTCTTCGATTTCCTCGCGCAATTCGTCGGCTTCCTCGCCTTCGGTGGCCGCGAGTTGGTCTTTCAGCCCTTGCAGTCGAGTTTCTTTCTTTTCCTCGTCTACCTCGGCCTTTCGTACGTATTCGCTCTCTTCGATTTCATACACGTCACTTTCCGAGAGTTCCGTTACGTCAAGCGCCTCGTCTACTTTGCTTGAGTCTACCGTCGTCAGTCGTTCGCGCTCGATTCCAGCCGACTCAAAAGCATTTAGCACCAGTTCATCGTCTTTGAGCGACCGGTTCTTACGACTCGTCCGTTGGACAGAACCGAACTGACCGGACACCGGCTGGTCGTGGTGTAGGCGGTCGAGAAGGACACTCCGAATGTCTTTCCGTAGGTCGTTGGCATTCCGCTGAACATCCGACAGCAGAGTATAGAGGTTTACTAGGCCCGGCGTCTCTACGTCTTCGAGCGTGGTCACATCGTGGCGTTCGAGGGCGTCAATCAGCAACAGAGCGTCCGCATACACGTCCACATCCGGCTCTTCACGCTCTTCCTCGCCGTCGTCAGTATCTCCCTTCGCTTCAACCAACGGCGAGCCTGTTGACTGGTCGCTCTCTGTCAGCGTCCCCTCTCGGTCGTCCACCTCGAAACGCGGATGCAGAGACAACACGGTTGCATAAGGTTCGGCGTCAGGTGGGAGACGGTCTAACTCGAACTCACCGTAGGAATCCTGAATACGCTGGTACAGTGTCTCGAATTGCTCGCGTTGTAGGGGAATCGTCTCGTCGTCGTCCCGATACTGTATGAGAACTCGGTGTTCCTGAACGTCTGTGACGCTGAAGACTTTGCGCGATAGTGGTGTGACCAGGGTCGCGTCCGATGGGAGTTCTTCTACGTTATCGAGAAGGTTGTGCCAAGTTGTGCCGAAGGTCATGGAAGTGGGTACGAACGACTGAACTAAAACGTTCAGGGGGCATATCACCTCATCTGGTCAAGTGCGTCCCGACGTTCTTCGGCGGGAACCTGGTCGTATTTCATACTGGTTCTCACACTTTTATGCCTGAGTTGGGCCTTCGTAGCGGCAAGATCCCGTTCGGCGGTCATGTATGTCCCCACGCTGTGCCGAATCGCGTAGAATGACATTTGTCGATTCTCCGTCCGAATCCCCGCGTCCTCACAGAGACGGCGTAGCAGTCGGCCAAGGCTCTTCGAGCCGTAGGGATTCCCGTGAGTGGTCAACCACAGGCTGTCGGTATCGTCGTAGCGCTCGTAACGCTCACGCTCTTCTAACCAGTGTTCAAGGGCCGAAGCCGTCCGAGTGGTGATACTGACGACCCAATTCCCAACGTTTTTCGCGGAGTCCTCTTTCGGAATCCGTAGTACCTTGTTGTCGGTGTCCACCCACGACACCCGAGCCTTGCCTACTTCGACAGGACGCAGACCAGCATCCAGCGCGGTCCACACAAGCGAGGTAATCTTCCATCCTTCCACCTCGTCCCAGCCCTCGGGGGATACCTCGTCACTCGGTTTTTGCAGTACGTCTGCAATGTAAGGCTTCCACCGACTGCGCTGGTCGGAATTGAGGGTGTTGTAACTTGGAATACTCCCCCGATTGAGAGCGGCCCTTCGGATTTCTTCCCGTTCTTCGACCGTGAGAAAGTCACGAGGTGCCGAGTTTCCGCCACTCTGGAATGAGAAATCAGGTTCCCATTCATCGACACCGTGGTGGTGGTTAAGCCACCGGAAATATCGCTTCAGCATTTCCTCGACTTTCCCTTTACTGGCTTGTGCAAGGTCGTCGTAAGCAACTTCTTGCAGATAGCCGTCCGCGTCCTTAGGCGTCGGTGGGAGTCGGTATTCGTCGTGTTCGTTCCATACCCATCGGTCGAACGCGGCGGCACGATACCCACTCTCGTAGACCGTGTAGGGCGAGTAACCGGTGGCTTTGTCGGGGTTTTTCCCGATATGAAGGAGCCACTTCAGAAACTTTTCACGGTAGTCGTGATAGTCCACGGACTCCTTCTCCGAGAGCATTTGCTTGTTGTCCGATGGGATAATAACGATGTTCCGTCCGGGGTCTAATTCAGCCTCGATACAATTGTCACAGCGATTCATGGAGTTCCCTGACATTTCTACCAGTCGGGGGTAAAACCGCAAGACATGAAGGGCCTCTATGCGCGGGACCGGATTTGAACCGGCGGACCCCTACGGGACAGCGTCCTAAGCGCTGCGCCGTTTCCTGGCTTGGCTACCCGCGCGCACCTACCGATTCTAAACCGTCCTAAAAGAACGCTTTGTTCTTTCACGACCACCCGAAACGCAGGCTCGACGCACTCCCGTCGTGGGATTTCGGCGGCTGCGCCGAGCTCGACGATCGTCTCGGTCAGAAGCTCAAACGCGATCAGTCGTCGGGAGCTTTGGCCCCGGAGCTAGAGGTGTCAGTCGAGAGCGTCGAGCGCATCGAACGCGGGGTGTCGGTCTGGCGTTCCCGTCTGAGCCACCAGACGAACGATCCCAGAGCCACCAGACAGACCACCGCGAAGGGTGCGCCGGTGACGATCACCGAGGAGCGAAGCGCCGCCGCCCCGCCGACGACCACCAACACGGCAGCGATCACGCCCTGCGTGGCCCCCCAGAACGTCCGGTTGAGCGCGGAGGGGTCGCGCTTGCCGCCAGTCGTCAACATCCCGACCGCGAGCGTCGAGGAGTCAGCGGAGGTGACGAAAAACGTCGTCACGAGGACGAAAAACAGGGCCTGCCAGAGTCCACCACCGGGAAAGGTGCTAAACAGCGCAAATCCCGCCACGCCGTTGCCGAACTCGGCGGTCGCTCCGGCCAGGTCGGCGACCCCGCGGTGCTGTAGCCAGACGGAGCTGCCGCCGATGACGGTAAACCACAGCGTCGAGGTGGCCGTCATCGTCAGAAACGCCGTTCCGACGACGGATCTGATCGTTCGACCGCGGGAGATCCGGGCGAGAAAGAGCCCGACGAACGGCGCCCACGCGATCCACCACGACCAGTAAAAGACCGTCCAGGCGGTGGTCCACTCGACGCCGCCGCCGGCGCCGGTAAACAGGCTCATCTGGAAGAAGTTCGTCGCGTAGGTCCCGAGCGCAGCAACGCCCGTGTTCAACAACAGCGCGGTCGGCCCGAGCACGAGCGCCACGACCAACAGCACACCCATCAGCCCGATGTTGAACTGCGAGATCCGCCGGATTCCGGCAGAGACACCGGCAACGAGCGAGATCGTAAACAGCGTGGTGATGCCGGCGATCGCGACCAACCGTTCCGGGTCGGAGAACGTCCGGCCGGTCTCGAAGGTGATTCCGGAGAGCAGCTGTGTCGCGATGAACCCCAGCCCGGTCGCGATGCCGCCGATCGTCGCAACCACCGCGAGCGTATCGACCGTCCGGCCGATCACGCCGTCGACGCCGTCCTCGCCCAGTACCGGGTACAGCGCCGTCGACACGCGGAACGGAGCCCCGTAATTGTACGCAAAATACGCCACCGGAATCCCGATCGCCAGATAGCCACCCCAGGCGCTGATCCCGTAGTGAAAGATCGTATACGCAACCGCAGGGACGGCCGCTCCGGCGGTGCCAGCCTCAACCGACCCGTCGAACAACGGCGGCACGCTCTGGTAGTAGCCGAGTGCTTCGGCCGGGCCGAAAAAGACGATCCCGGCCGACAGTCCGGCCGAGAAAAACATCGCCACGTACGCAGGGTAGCTGTACTCGGGGTCGCCGTCGCCGAGCCGAACCGATCCGTACCGTCCGAACAGGAGGTACGCGCTGAGCCCGACCAACACCAGCATCCCGCCAAGGTACAGCCACGCGAGCCCCTCGCCGAAGACGACAAACGCCTCGGAGATGGCGGTCTCGACGGCTCCGACGTCGTACACCGTGTATGCCAGAAACGCCACGACCAGCAGCGTTCCGACGCCGAACGGGATCGGATCGATTTCGTCGACGAACGACCGGACGTGCTCACCGACTGGTCGTCGTTCCATGAGGTAGCCTTGTTAGTGGACAGAACCCAATAAATCACGCGTTCACGCGTGGGGATCCGTCGGGACTCGCACAGCAGAACGGCCGCGAGGGTTTTATCCGAGGATCGCTAACGGCGACCGTGTACCGCGCCCGGGACGAACTGGAACACGAGGAGTGGCTTGAGCGACTAGACGCTGCCGGAGAGCACCTCGAACTCGACCGGGAGACCCGAGCACAGGCACGGGATATCTTTCTCTCGGCCGTTCCAGAGTCAGAGCGCTCGAAGCCAGGGGCCGTCGCGGCATCGTTGTACGCCGCCGGTGTCCTCGCCGGCGACCGTCGGTCACAGGCTGCGGTCGCCGACGCCGTGGGCGTGGCTCGGCTGACCGTGCAAAAGCGGTGGCGAGAGCAGATGGCTGCCGCAGGTTTCGATCCCCCCGAGTGGTGAACCGGGAAGGGCTCACTCGCGGATCTGTCGTCCGGTGCGGTCGGGCGTGACCCGGCCGTGTTCGTCGATCTCGCCGCGGACGATCCGTGTCGAGCTGATTCGCTTGCCGTCGTCGGCGAGCACGTGGTCGACGACCTCGATCTGTAGCGGATCCCGGCCGTGCTGCCGGCGAAGCTCGTTGATCCGTCGGCCACCGGCTTCGGTCTCCGGCGAGACGACCAGCACGTCGAAGTCCTCGTGGGTCGCGATCCCGGTCGGTTCCTCGAGTCGGTGGATCTCGTACTCGCGGTCGTAGGCCTCTGCGTACTCGGCCAGCTCGGTCTCGAGCGCCGCGCGACGGCGCTCGTAGGGACGGATCGGACGGGCCTTCTCGCGGGTCTGGGGGGCAAGTTCGTCGCTGGTCAGTCCGACAGTCACGTCTCCCAGCTCGAAGGCCCGATCGAACAGCGCTCGGTGGCCATCGTGTACGGGATCGAACGTCCCGCCCAACGCAACGTCCATGGTGTCGACAGGGCGTCGCCGGATTTATGTTTGCTGGTGCCAGATCGCGTCGACCGAATCGACCTCGAGAGAATCCTTTGGCGTCGTCGGGACAACGGCTGACAGATGCCCGGCGAAGTCAGCGCTGGATGTAGATCTAGATATCGACAGCGTACTCGAACTCCTCGGCGCGGGCAGCCCACGCACCGAGTAGGTCGGCGACGGCATCGAGATCTTCCAGATCGATCGTCTCGACGGGCGTGTGCATATACCGGTTCGGAATGCCGACCGACAGCGATGGGATCCCGCCGCGTTGTGTGAACACCGAGTCGGCGTCGGTTCCGGTTCGCCCACCCGTGGCCTGCAGCTGCACGTCGATGTCCTCGGCCGCTGCGACCGTCCTGACGGCGTCGCCGAGCCGCGGGTGGTTCGTGCCGCCCCGGGAAACGATCGGTCCGCCGCCGAGTTCGACGCCGCTCGTGTGTTCGCCGGGGCTGTCCGGCGTGTCGGTCGCGTTGTTCACGTCGACGGCGACCATCGCGTCGGGATCGAGATCGAATCCGACCATCGCGGCACCACGACCGCCGACCTCTTCCTGGACGGTGCTGACGGCATACACCGTCGCCGTCGGGTCGGTAGTCGCCGCGCGTCTGAGCGTCTCGGCTGCGACCCAGGTTCCGACCCGGTTGTCGAGCCCGCGGGCGGCGATCTTTCCGCCCTCGAACTCCGAGATCGTCTGGACGAACGTGACTGGGTCGCCCCGGTCGACGAGTTCTGCCGCAGTCTCTTGATCGTCGGCACCGATGTCGATGAACTGGTTGCCGATCTCGGTCGGCTCGTCGTCCTCGCGGATGTGGATCGCCGTCTGGCCGATGACGCCGGCGACCGGTCCGTCGGCAGTGTGGACCCGGACGTGCTGTCCCTTGGAGACTGTCTTGTCGGCGCCACCGATTCGGGATACCCGAAGATAGCCCGACTCGTCGATATCGCGAACGATCAGCCCGATCTCGTCGGCGTGTCCGCCGACCGCCACCTCGGGGTCGCCGCCCTCGAGCACGGCGACGGCGTTGCCGTATTCGTCGGTGTGAACCGTGTCGGCGAACTCGGAGACGTACGCGACCCAGGCCCGCTGGCCTGGCGTCTCGTAGCCGGACGGTGTGGGGGTTTCGAGCAGTTCCTCCAAGAACGATCGCTGGCGTTCGTCCATGACGCGTTCTCGTGCTCAAACCGTCTTAATCCGTCGGTCGGGGCCAGCACAACCGCTAAAAGGCGGCTGATCGTAGCGGATCACATGGATCTAACCATGTTCGAGGTACACCTCGAGGACGGGAGTTTCACGTTCAACGCGCCGTTTAGCGGCGATACGAACGCAGACGGCCCCCGAGAGCTGCCGATCGAGTCTGACGACACCGAGACCGAGGCCGATACCGAAAGCGAGAGCGACGGAGAAGCCGACTCCGACGACGGGCGACGGAGCAAGCGCCCGCTCGTCGTCGCACTGATCGTACTCGTCGGACTGGCCGCCGTGGCACACTTCCTCTCAGGTGACGAGCCCGAGGTCGACGTTGAGGTCAGCTGAGTGCCCGTCAGTGCAGGCATCGCGATCTCCGGTCCAACAGTCAGCCACACTGCATTGGGGCCTTGAGAGTTCTCACAGATTCTGAGACAGATTCCACGCCGAGACGAGAACGGAGCCCGACACGGACACAAGGGCTATCAGCCGGTGGTGCCTTGATACGGTATGAGCCTGTACAGGAGCGTCCGGGCGGTTACCGGCGCCTCCGGGGACGGTCCGATCGACTGGGCGGCGGTCACGGACGCGGCGACCGAGAGTACCGACCCGGGTACTCTCGCAGTCGACGCCGACGAGCAGGCTGGCTACGCTGCGGACGTCGGCGACGCGCGCGATCGGATCCGAACCGTCACCGGTCTGTCATTCGATCTCCCCGACCGCATCGAGATCCAGAACCGACACCACTGGCTGCGTGCGAACGTCGGCACGTTCGAACGGGTGCTGGGACCGCTCGAACAGCAGGCCGACCAGATCCCGGGCGCGGCCCGCGTGCTCAACACCGGATCGATGGCCGTGGGACTCTCCTATCTCTCTCGGCAGGTGCTCGGACAATACGATCCGCTGTTGCTCGCGCCCGGTGACGCTCACGCGCTGTATTTCGTTCGCCCGAACATCGTCGCGGCCGCCGACTCGCTGGGGGTGCCCTACGATAGGTTCCGGCGCTGGATCGCCTTCCACGAGGTAACACACGCAGCGGAGTTCGGCGCCGCCCCGTGGCTCCCCGGCCATCTCGAATCGGCGATGCAGGAGGCCGTCGGCGAGCTGGCCGTCGGGACGATCGACCGCGACGCGCTGGGCCAGCTCGACGTGACGATGACCGCCGTCGAGGGGTACGCGGAGCTGGTGATGGATCGGGCCTTCGACGACGAGTACGCCGACCTGCGGCGGAAACTCGACGAACGTCGTCAGGGGAAAGGTCCAGTCGAGACGCTGATCCGGCGACTGCTCGGACTGAGTGTCAAACGCCGCCAGTACGAACGCGGGAAGGCGTTCTTCGAAACCGTGGTCGAGGCGAGCGATCTCGAGACGGCCGGACGGGTCTGGGAGTCCTCCGAGACGCTCCCGACCGACACAGAGCTCGACGATCCGACCGCCTGGGTCGACCGAATCCGTAGCAGACCGCCGGCGTAGAACTCCGAGCACCGGCATCAGCACCCAGGAGACGCCCGTGGATCAGGCCGACTCCTCCGGAGCGTTCTGTTTCGTCCAGTTGGACTCGATATCGCGGTTGGCGTGGACGGCCGTGTCTCCCGAGTCGAGTTCGAACCGCGTTTTCCGCAGGCCGATCGCGGTGACCGTCGCAGTCATGCCCGCGGTCGTGACGGTGTCGCCGTGGTTGAAATCGGGATCGCGCAACAGGTAGATGCCCGCCACCGTGTCTTCGATCATCTCAGAAAGCGCATACGAGATCCCCAGCGCGATAAAGCCCGCTGCGGTCCCGAGACTCGCCGCAATCTCGCCCAGCCCGACGATCCGCAGAAAGACCAGTCCGGCCCCGAACCAGAGCAGCGCCGTCGCGACGAGCACGGCAAAATCGACGATCAGCTGCTGATCGGCCGGGTACACCTCTCCGATCACCGACCGGAGACTGTACCGGACGAGTCGGATCGCGACGTACGCACCCACCAGAAAGAGCCCGCCACCGAGAAGCGATGGGACGGCACTGGCAAGCCCGTCGAGGAACTGCTCGATCGGTCCGAGGACCGTGGTAACGGTGGACATACCGACCCGAACGGGGCCTGTCAAATACGCGTTACGGGGGCGTCCCGACAGCGACACCCCTTTGCCAGGGCTGACAAAACCACGCGTATGGATCAAAAGCGCGAGCTCACGAGTGTCGACATCGCCGCGCTCGCGACGGAACTCTCGGCATACGAGGGAGCCCACTTCGAGAAGGCCTACCTCTACGAGGAGGGTCTCGTCAGGCTGAAGCTGCGACACTTCGATCACGGACGCGTCGAGCTGTTGATCGATCTCGGCGATACCACACACGTCCGGGTCGCCGATCCAGACAGGGTACCGCCGGCCCCGGAGCGGCCGCCGAACTTCGCGATGATGCTGCGCAACCGGCTGGACGGATCGACACTCGCGACCGCCGAACAGTTTGCCTTCGACCGGATTCTGCGTCTTGAGTTCGAACGAGGGGCAGAGACCGTGACCCTGATCGCGGAGCTGTTCGGCGACGGCAACTTCGCTGTCGTCGCCGACGGCACCGTCCTGGACTGTCTCGAGACGGTGCGGTTGAAGTCCCGTACGGTCGCCCCCGGCGAGCCCTACGAGTACCCCGAGGCCCGGTTCGGCCCGCTGACGGCGTCATTCGAGGCGTTCGTCGACCGGTTCGAGGACTCGGACACCGACATCGTGCGGACACTCGCCACGCGGCTGAACTTCGGCGGGCTCTGGGCCGAGGAGCTGTGTACCCGTGCCGGTATCGAGAAGACACTCGACATCGCGGCCGCGTCCCGGGAGAGCTACGAGGAGATCTACGAGGAGGTACAGACGCTTCGCGAACAGCTCACCGGCGGATCGACCGATCCCCGCGTCTACGAGGATGACGGCCGGCCGGTCGACGTGACGCCAGTTGCACTGGCCGAGTACGACCAGCTCGACGCAGAGGGCTACGATCGGTTCACGGCGGCACTCGACGCGTACTTCTCCGGACTCGACGCCGAGTCCGAGGAGCCGACCGGACGGGACCGTCCGGATTTCGAAGCACAGATCGAGGAGAAAGAGCGGATCATCGATCAACAGCAGGGCGCAATCGAGAGCTTCGAGCAGCAGGCACAGGCGACCCGGGAGCGTGCCGAGCTGCTGTATGCCAACTACGAGTTCGTCGACGAGGTGCTCTCGACGATCCGGGATGCACGCGAGGCTGGCCACTCTTGGGACGCGATTCAGGACCGACTCGAAGCCGGGAGCGAACGAGGCAATCCCGCTGCCGAGGCGGTCGTCGGTGTCGACGGAAGCGACGGGACGGTGACGGTGACCGTCGACGAGGAACAGATCGAGCTCCGGGTCGCCGACGGGGTCGAGAAAAACGCAGACCGACTCTACCGGGAGGCAAAACAGATCGAGGACAAGAAGTCCGGCGCAGAGGCGGCAATCGAACAGACCCGTGAGCAGCTCGCCGAGATCCGGGCCGAACGCGAGGCCTGGGAGGCAGAAGAGCCATCGGACGACGAGTCAGAGACAGCCTCCCCCGAGGAGACCACTCAGGATTGGCTCGATCGCGAGTCGATCCCGGTCCGCCGGAGCGAGCACTGGTACGAGCAGTTCCGGTGGTTCCACACGAGCGACGAGTTTCTAGTCATCGGCGGCCGCGACGCCACCCAAAACGAACAGCTGGTCAAAAAGTACCTCGATCCGGGGGATCTGTTCGTTCATGCGCAGGCTCATGGCGGACCGGTCACGATACTCAAAGCAACTGGTCCCAGCGAGTCGTACGACGACGACGTGACGATCCCGGATCGATCCAAACGAGAGGCCGCACAGTTTGCCGTCTCCTACTCGTCGGTCTGGAAAGACGCAAAGTACGCCGGCGACGCCTACCTCGTCGACCACGACCAAGTCTCGAAGACCCCCGAGAGCGGCGAGTACTTAGAGAAGGGCGGATTCGCGATCCGGGGCGACCGAACGTACTTCGATGACGTTCCGGTCGACGTCGCGGTCGGGATCACCTGCGAGCCAGACACCCGCGTCATCGGCGGCCCCAGACCCCCGATCGAAGACCGCGCGGAGACGATCGTCGCCGTCGAACCCGGCCGGTACGCACAGGGTGACGTCGCAAAGCGAATCTACCGGACGTTCCGGTCGCGATTCACCGACGAGAGTTTCGTTAGGAAAGTCGCCAGTCCGGATCTGATCCAGGAGTTTCTCCCACCCGGGACGAGCGAGATGGTCGAGGACTAACCTACGGCGCGATCCGTTCACAAAAGGGTGGTCGCACCACAAGGGGGGATGGGTGGCGACCACTGGTGGCGAGGCGGCCAGACGTGAGTCCCCAGCGAACCGGGCGCGTCTGACTCGTTCAAACGCCCGGTACCATATATAGCAAGTGCACACACCTGTGTTTGATCCCGTAATATAGTGGGCGTTCATATGCCCCCATGCGTTTATCAACCCGGACGAGCCACCCGACGGCGTGTTCAGGGCGATCGTGGCGGCAGTCCTTCTCGTCGGCGCGTGTTCCGGCGGTCCGCCGGCGACCGACGAGCCGCAGCTGTTCGAAGCGTACCCGAACTCGGTCGCGGACGGCAACGAGGGTGAGTTCGTCACGCTCTGGGTACCCCGTGGGACGAACGTCTCGGCGTACCAGTTGACCGACGAGACAGCACACGCTCGACTCCCCCAGCTGAACACCTCCGGCTGTCGGACGGTTACACTCTCGCGGACGCCGGAGCTCACGCGCCAGCTCACGAACCGGACGGTCAGGCCGCTGCCAGACGGGATTCGACTCGCCGACGACGGCGATCGACTCACCCTACTACGCGAGGGACGTGTAATCGACAGTCTCGCCTACGACGGATGGGGCCCCGGAGGGAGAGGTGTTCGACGCGGCCAGCGAGGCCTGGACACCGCTGGGTGCCACTGACCGTCCGGTAGTCAGCGCCGGTCAGACCGATGCGGAGGTGTTCGTGGTCCCCGAGGAGGGCGGCCGCGCACGGGAGCTGCTGTCCCGGGCCGACGAACGGATTCTGCTGGCGGGGTATACGCTCACGTCACAATCGGTCGTCGAGACACTCGTCCAGGCCCACGAGCGGGGCGTGAGCGTACGCGTGCTGGTCGACGGGTCGCCAGTGGGTGGTATGTCCGGACGGGGTGCAGCAGCTCTCGATACGCTCGCCTGGAACGGCATCGACGTCCGGGTCATCGGTGGCGACCGGGCGCGGTACAGATTCCACTTCCACCACGCGAAATACGCCGTCGTCGACGACAGGGCACTCGTTACGACCGAGAACTGAAAACCAGCCGGCGTCGGCGGCGCGGCGAGTCGAGGCTGGGGGGTCGTCCTCTCGAGTGACGCCATTTTCGAGGGACTGACCGAGACGTTCGAGCGAGATACGAGCTGTCACGACGCGATCGCCTGGGACGAGCACGATCCGACTATCACCGAGTCGACCCGGGCTCGCGGAGCCTACCCGACTGCCTTCGAAGCACAGTCGGTCTCGGTGGATCGCGCCGAGCTGGTGGTCGCGCCGGACAACGCAGCCGACCGACTCCACGAGCTGATCGCGGAAGCCGAGGAGACGTTGTGGGTTAAGCAAGTGAGCGTCTCCGACAGGGAGATGCCACTCCTGCAGGCGCTGGTCGACGCTGCAGAGCGCGGGATTGACGTTCGACTCCTCCTTTCGAGTGCCTGGTACGTCGAGGAAGAAAACAGCCGGCTCGCCCGATGGCTCGAAGAACAGGCCGACCGCCACGAGCTGCCCCTCAAGATGCGTCTCGCGGAGCCAGACGGCGCCTTCGACCGGCTCCACGCGAAGGGAATCATCGCCGACGACTCGGTCGTCGTCGGCTCGATCAACTGGATCAACAACTCGGTTCAGAACAACCGGGAGACGGCGGTGATTCTCCACGGCGAAGAGCTGGTTTCGTACTTTCGGGCCGTGCACGCGGCCGACTGGTCCGGAGAAGACGACTCACCAATGCCGATCTGGCTGCTTGCGGTCGTGGTGATCGCTGCTGTCCTCGCGATCGCCTTCGCACGGACAGTACGGTTCAGACAGGAGCGGAGGGCTACTCGGTGACGACCGCAGAGCTCCCGAGCGTCTCGTCGATCTCGGCCTCTGCCATCTTCTCGATGAGTGCCTCGAGCACCGGCTCGCGCATGCCGCGGACAAACTGGATCGACCCGACGACCAGGTGTCCACCGCCGCTCACTCCGCCGTCGGTCTCTGCTTTGAGCTCGGCGACCATCTCCGGGATATCGAGACGCACGCCGTCCGAGCGCAACACCGCAAAGTCGGGACCGTACCCAATGGTGATGACGGGATCGCCGGTCTCCGCGACCTTCCTGTCGTGGATCTTCCCGGTCGTCTTGCCAGGGGCGGGGTAGGTAAACCGCTTTGCGTACTCGTCGACGTTGATCCGGTAGAGGTGTGCGCCGTTGTCGAGCTGCTCGTGGACGACGTGGTTTTCGGCTGCAGCAAGCTGGCGGTCGACGTCTCGGTCTGCCCGGTCTGCGAGCAGATCGACGAGCGCGTCGTGGCGCTTACGGCTGTCGCAGTTGACGTTGAGCAGATCGTAGACGAACTCCCGCCCGGTGTCGTACCGGAGCCAGTGGGTGGCGTAATCGAGCGCCTCGCCGATCTCACGGAGCCGGGACTCGTCGTAGCCCGACTCGGCGGCGAGCGCGAGATACTCCGTCATCGCGTCGGCCTCCGAGCGGTCGGCCAGGCCGGCAACCGCCGGGACGTGTTCGAGCTCGTCGGTGAGCGTCGGGTCGATCGCTCGGGCGATCTCGACGGACATCATGCCGGTCGTGATACGGTAATCCTCGTCGTGGAGGTACGGGTTGACGTGCTGCTCGACCAGCTCTGCGACTGCCTCCGGATCCGGATGGTGGTGATCGACGACCAGAATCGGCACGTCGTAGTGGGTAAGACTCCGGTATGCCGGCGTGTCCTCGGCTGTGCTGCCGTTATCGAGCATCAAAAACAGGGGCAGCTTCTGGCCGTGACGGCGGCGGCTCTCGAGTGCGAAGTTGAGATCGCGCGTCGCGTCCTCGAGCTCGTAGAACGGCGCCTTGCTTGGCAGCCGCTTCAGCAGATGCCGCGGAGCCTCGGGGTCGACCCACCGGTCGGAAATGAACCGCTCGAGTGCGTGTTGGAGCGGGACGCCGGCACACAGCCCGTCGCCGTCGGCGTGGTGTCTGATTCTGATCGGGCGCCCCCGGAGCACCGCCTCGCGGAGCCGCCGAGCGACCCCTCCGAGCTCGTCGGTGAGTTGCGCAAACGCCGGCCACTCGACGAGTGGCTCGATCGGGTCGGGCGTCGCGATCTCGTCGCGAGCCTCACGGACCTCGGCGACGATCTCCTCTCGGTCAGCGCCCTCGAGAGGACGAACCGCGTCGGCTTCGAGCTGGTGGTAGTCGGCACGCGCCTGCACGGTCCCGAGCACACGGACGAAATCGTCGACGCCCACGTCGGGGAACGCTCGCACGCCAGCCTCCTCGAAGGCAGCACATGGTACGACCGCCCGACCGGTGCTGACCTGGAAGATCGTCGGTCCGCTCGTCTGTTTGATCTGCACGACCTGTCCTTCGAGTCGGGCCTGCTCGCCGACGTGCGCCGCCAACTCGCGGCCGTCGACCGACACTCCCGGAAGCCGGGGGGTCACGTCGTACTCGGCCAGTTGGACTTCGCTGAAGCTCAGATCGCCGTTCGGTCGGATCTCCTCTAGCTCGACGATCAGCTCCTCGGAAACGTCGTAGCTTCCGATCAGCTCGGAGCTGTGGACCAGCCCGGAGACCGCCTCGGAGACGTCGACGAACACGCCGTAATCGACGACGCCGTTGACCGTCGCGAGGTACCGCTCGCCCACCTCGAGATCAGAAGCCGTACACTCCGGGGCGAGATCGTACACCATCGCCGACGGTTGACTCTCGCCGCCGGAGTCACTGGGTGCTGTCATGTATATTCGATTGGACGCATGCCCGTTTTTACCCTTCGGTCCGCCCGTCGGTCCACAGACCGGGCGAACCGTCCACAGCTCATTCTGTCGGCTGCGGTCGTGGTCGAGAAATCGGGAGTAGCGGGAGGTGGATTTGAACCACCGGTCTGCGGGTTATGAGCCCGCCGGAATCTCCTGGCTATCCCATCCCGCTACCCCAAATTACCGTTGGTTCGCGTTTAAGAATTGTGTTTGCTGTCGTCCGTGCGAGCGCGTCACGAACCGGCGTGGACCCGCCAGGTAACGAGGCTCTCGAAGACGTAGTTGACGACCATCCCGACGCCGATCCCGGCGCCTTTCGCGACCAGCAGCCAGAGGTCGATCCCCGCTACCGTGACGGGGACGAAAAACAGCCGGAAGACGACCACAAAGACGAGAAACTGAGCGGTCGCGCCGGCAGCCCGTACGCCGTGTGAGCGGAGCAGTCGGCCGAGCAGCGATCGCCGGTCGGTGGCGCCTGCCCCGGCGAAGGTCCAGTGGTCGTTGATCGCAAACATCACGAGAATCGCCGTTTCGATCCCGAGCAGAACCGCCACCTCCTCGAGGAGCCCGACCCACTCGACCAAGATCAAGAGCACGGCAGTGTCACAGGCCGCCCCGAGCACGCCGACAGTGACGAACTGCCCGATTCGTCCGCGTGAGGCGAGCGCGTCGATCCGACCGCCGTCTGCCGTCATCGGTCTTCCGAGGCCAGCGCCGGGTGCTCTCGCTGGTTCGCGGCGATCGCTCTGGTGCGTCGGCGAACGCTCACCAGTGCGCGCCCGAACTCGATCGGTGCACTCACCGCCGACACCGTCGAGTCGGGTCTGTCGTGCCACTCGACAGGAACCTCGAGCACCCGGCCCCCGTGGCTGCCGACGAGGCTGATCAGCTCGATGTCCCAGGCGAACCCGTGCTCTCTGACGTGGGTCCTGATCGTGTGCCAAGCCTCGGCCGTGATCGCCTTCGCGCCACACTGGTAATCGTAGAGCCCGACCAGGAGCAGACGGCGGGCGACCCACGCGAAGGTGTCGCCCATCTTGCGGCGGATCAGCGTCTGGTGGGTAACGACGGTCGCGTCTGGGTGGCGACGCGAGCCGACGGCGAGATCCGCTGCTCCGTCTGTCACCGGCGCGAGCACGTCCGCGACCGAAGGAGACGGCGTCGCCCCGTCGGCGTCGGCGAATGCCAGCACGTCCGTCTCAAGGTGATCGAAGCCGGCAGTGATCGCCGCGCCTTTCCCGCGTCGGGTGGGGACGTGTCCGACCGACACCGGAAGCGCTTCCAACCGATCGAGTGCCTCCGGGCTGGGATCGTCGATCTCGACACGGAGGGCAGCGAGATCGAGCTGATCCCTGAGCTCCGCGACGAACCCGGAGAGCCGATCCAGGTCAGGTCGGTATGCGGGGATCACGAGTCCTATCGAGGCGGCCATTGCTCGAATTCTCTGGACCGGACGGCAAAAACAGCACGCTTCCACGCCACCGGCTCCCGTTCGGGGGAGCAAAAAGACTATAATCGACACCGGGTTAACCTCGCCTACGATGGTATCAACGCTCGTGCCACTCTTCGGTCCGATTCCAGGCGGCCCGGAGATGCTTGTCATCCTGCTGATCGCGGTGTTGCTGTTCGGCGCAAACAAGATCCCGAAGCTGGCCCGGTCGACCGGCCAGGCGATGGGCGAGTTCCGCAAGGGACGTCAACAGGTCGAAGAAGAGCTCGAAGAGATGGAAGAAGAGGTCGGAGGCGATCTTCAGGACGACGAGCTCGAGGCCGACGAGTTCGAGACCGACGACGAGTACATGGATCTCGACTCGAAGGACAACTGACCCGTCTGCGTCGGCCGCGTAGTGACCCGGTCTAGCCTCCGTTGCCGTACGCACTCAGCGTCCCATTCTCAGAAAGCATGACACCGAACTCGACGTCGTCGCCGGGACAGGACCGGACCGATCTGACGATCGTTCCGCCGACCGATCGCACCTGCGAGCGGTGTGGCCGCACCGAGCGGTGGAACGACGATCAAGAGACCTGGCAGGGCGTGTCGGGAGCGCTCGGGCGGCCACACTGTCTCCACGAGTGGGACATCACCGGCGCGTACAACCCTCTCTCTGAGTAGCTTCTCGACGGTCGCAGATCTGCAGATCTGTGGCGTGGCTCGTATCTCTACGAGATCAGTGTCTAGAGCGTCGCCTTCATAGTTCTGCGTACGGCACTGGACCGGAGTCGAGGAGCCCGGCTGCGACCAGTCCCGTGATGAGCAGACTCGTAACGAGAATCGCGACCATGGGAGGGTCGAAGTGAGTGTCTCCGTGTGCGTACAGCACCCGCTGTGCGAGTTCTCCGAGCACACCCGCGAGGAGGCCGAACAGTCCCGCGACGACGATCGCAATCGTCGGATCGGTGTCGACGGCAACCGCGACGATCCCGGCCGGAAGTGCCATGTGATGGGTTACCGGGAACGCAGTCCGTCCGGCAGAGAGTATCACCAGACTGGCCGCAGCGAGGCCGAAGGCGAGCACGGGGCTTCCGGTCACGAGAGCCACGTACCCGGAGAACGCTCCGGCGGCGAGCCCGAGAGCCGCGACCTTCTCCCAGGCGTAGTGCTCGGGGAGCCAGGGCTCGACGACCAACCGTCCGCGTCGGCCGTGTTTTTCCCCTTCCTTCCCTTCCCATCGTTCCTGTCGCTCGAACGGCGACAGATCGAGCAGCCCGTCTCTGACGGGACCGATCAGCGGGTAGCCGAGCGCGATCCGGTGGATTAGCGCGGATCCGACGACCGCGAGTGCCATCGGATCGAGCGGGAGTCCGACCTCGACGACGAGCTGCGCGAACACGGCCCCAGCGAGGCCGAACACCCCCCCAATTGCGAGGACGTCCGGGCGACTCCCGAGGGGCTTTCCGATCGATTTTGCCTGGTGGTACCGGAAGCCGGTGTCGAACATCTGCGATCGTCCGAGATAGGCGGCCGCGGCGACACCGCCGGCGAAGGCGACGTGTGGGCCCAACAGTGGCCCGAACCCGAGCGTCCCAGCCGCCCCGCGGGCGTTGAGCACCGGCGTCCCGACGATCGCCCCGCCGAGGGCAGGATCGCCAAGCTCGCCGATCACGATCAACGCGCCGGCCAGAGCGAGTGCCTGTCGGGCGCCGATAGCGGCACCGAATGCCCCACCGGCGAGTCCGGCAAGCACCAGCGGTCCGCTCAGCGACGACAGAACCATCTTTCTCCCTCGGTGGCAGCCGACAGTTCGGCGGACCGAGCGACACCGGTCCCGTCTGGAATCTGACAGCGGGTCATTGGTCCATCGGTGTGTGACCGTCCGTATATGTGTACCGTCTCAGCTTTCCGGGCTGGTCTGCCGGAGGTCTCCGGTCACGGTGTCGAGTATTAAGACGGCGCCGGCACCAGTTCCGACCGCACCCAAGACGGCCAAGACAGCTGATGGCGTCCAGGCATCGACGGCGGCGCCGACCTCCTGTACGGGGAGTCTGAGCGCCCCGGCCATGAGGCTGAACAGAAAGGCAAGCGTCGCCGCTCGGTTCCGCCGGAGCGCCCACCGGACGGCGTAGGCGATGGTGAACAGACCGACGACCGCACCGGCCAGGAATCCGGCTACGTCGACGGTAGCCTCGCTCACTCTGGCCTCGGCGAGACCAGCCACGGCGGCGTTGAGTTGGCCCGCCATGTACTCGTACTGTCCCAGAAGCAACAGCAGAAACGCCCCGGAGATCCCCGGCAGTACCATCCCGGCGATCGCGACCGTCCCGGCTCCGAACAGCACCGGGAGTCCGTGGCCAACGCCATCCGTGGCAGTCACGCCCGCGATCAGAAAGGCGGTCAGGAAGCCGGCCGCGCTGGTCGCGAGCAGCTTGGGACGTCCCAGCCACCGCCGCTCGTACAACAGCACCGCAGAGGCGCCGATCAGCCCGAAAAAAAACGCGTAGGTCGGCCCTCGTGCACTCGCGAGGGCCACCTCGACGCCTCGAGCGACGATCACGATCGCCGTCGCGAGTCCGCCGCCGAGCGCGAGCAGAAAGGGAACGTCCATCTCCCGTATGCGTGTCAGCAGCCTCGCCCGGCCCGCCGCGGTACGTGCACTCAGAACATCTGCGAGCACGCGGGGATCAAAGCTGGTGATCGCGGCGATCAGTCGCTCGTAGATGCCGGTGATCAGCGCGATCGTTCCGCCCGAGACGCCGGGCACCGCGTCGGCAGCACCCATCGCCACGCCCTTGAGGTAGACGACGACCAGCCCCCGAATGGTGCCGCGACCGTCTCCGTCTCCATTCTCGGGCTCGGCGTCCGAGTCGATAGTCACGGGCGCCTCCCCGAGCGAGCGACGCGTCGTCTAGAGCCGACCATCGACTGTCGAGAGTAGGAACTGTACAAAAAGCCTTGTGTCACGGGACAACAGCGCCGAGAGCGACACCACCGGAGTGGTTTGTCAGGAGGTGCCGGTCGGTGCGGGTGGTCGGACAGAGCGCAACGATTTTATTTTCGGGACGGGGAGTACCGGCTGCAGTCCCGTGGTGTAGTGGCCAATCATAGCGGCCTTTGGACGCGTCCGGGGTCGCCGACGCGGAAGCTAGCCGCTGACGGCGGTTCGAATCCGCCCGGGACTAGTCTTAAGCGATTATGCGCTCAATCGTACTGGGAACCTGATTCTACGAAAAAATCATCCTATGTTTTCAGCCAAAGAATCCAAACATCCACGCTGGGCACGTTCCAGTAGAGCGGTTTCGGTGGCCCGGATCTGAGTCAAACAGTGATTAAGCTACCTGTGCGTCTTCCCACCCTTCCGTATGAACGCGGTCAGACGGGACACTTAACGCATCCAGCTTGTCTTTGGCGGCCACCACCGCCGCGGGGACTCCGCACACGTAATAATCCGCGTCGCGCTCAATCGTCTCGACAACGTCTGGCAGTTGTTCTTGAATGTAGCCGGTGTGGCCCTCCCAGTCCTCGCGAGAAAGCGAGAACCGCGTTTCGACGGGACGCGTGAGTTCGTACTGTTCTAACAGCGATTTGTACAACAGCTGCTCCTGTGTCTTTTCGCCGAACATAAACACTGCCTGTGGCCCATCGTCCAGTATGTACGCCTGTAACAGCCCTATGAGTGGGGTAATGCCGGTGCCGGTACCGACGAACACCGCCGGAGAATCCGTCTGGCGAAGTGTGAGGCTCCCGGTTAATCGCGGCTTTACCTGGACGGTGTCTCCAACCGACTGGTTGTTCATGTAGTCGGCCACACCGTCGGTGCCGTACGCACGAATCATGAGGCCGATCCTCGCCTCATCGACCGCGAGGACGCTGTACGGCTTGACGCCGTTTTCCGTTCGAAGCGCAGTGTGCTGTCCGGCCTCGCCGGTGAATGTGCCCTGGTCTAACTCGATGATATACTGCTTACAGTCCGGGCTAATCGGAGTAACGCTCGTGATCGTCGCTTCTTCAAGCGGCATGATATCTACAGTATGTGCTTGACACGGCTAAACGGTTCGTTAGTCAGGCCGATCCATTACGGATCAGCAACGGACAGCCTGACCGGCCGGGCTCAACGGGACCGAGAGTTGGCCAGATTACCCTTCGAACACTATCTCGGTGATCTCGTAGCGTCGATTTTCGTCGTCGTCGTCCTCGTACTTGTAGTTGGTTCCGTCCTCTTCGTCCGCCGTAACGGCGTGTGACCCGTCACAGAACGGCTTGTTGTCCGAGAGACCACACTGACAGATGTGGATGGCCCCGTCGTGGTCTTCAGTGTCGATTGCTTCCGGGCCTTCCGCCTCATGTGTCACTTCTCGTGTCATCATGGTCGTTATGTGCTTGCGACGTAATAACATGCGGATGGCACGCGCCCATTATTTCTCAACCCGCGTTGCTTAGTACCGTAGAGACCAACTTATTGGACACGAGGCCGACGGGTGTTGTTCATCTGTTGACCGCGGATGTCGATCTCCTCCGACGGGTATCAGACGATATGGCTGTTTGGGCTTTCGATAAGACGGTCTGACAGAACTATCTCCAAGATTCAAGCATCGGAAGATCATCCCCGCCCGGGACTGTTAGAATAGTTGAATATCTCCCGAGAGAAACGTCTCTCAGGGCCGTCGCGATCGCTTCGAATCGGTTCAATTGTCTCGTCAGTCGGAGGTAGCACGCGTGACCTACGAGATAGTCGGCCCCGACACAGCGCTGCTCGAAGCCTGCCTCGCAGTGAGCCACAAAGAGTGGACTCGCGCGGAGATCTGCCTGCCTACTAGCCGTGAGCGCGGCACCAGCGGTCGGCCGTCACGAACACGAACGAGGTCTCGGGGCTCGAACCCGGGCGGGTCACTCGCCGCCTACCGGTAGGCTTCGAGTTCTTCGCCGTACAACAGAAAGTACCCGGTCCCGACGACACCGATCGCCGCCGCAAGCGCGAATGCGACTGTGGGACTGACGAACTCCCAGAGATAGCCCCCGAGGGCCGCGCTCGGGATGACGACAGTGTTCCGAAGCAGATAGTAGGTTCCGGTGACCCGGCCACCGGCGTCGCGCTCGGCCGGGCCGACGATCAGGGCCTTGTGTGCCGGCAGTCCCGCGAACCGGAGTCCAGAGAACGCGAAGATCAGCACCATCGCCCACTGGAGCGAGAGAACCGAGGCGAGCAGGTCGGGCCCGGCGATCAACACGACCGGGAAGGCACCGTAGACGAAAAATCCCAAAGCGACGATCGGTTTGAGCCCGACTCGCTCGGCGAGTTTCGCGGCTGGAGCCATCGTCGCCAATGCGACCAGCATCTCCACACCCAGCAGATACCCGAAAAACGCCTGTGGAGAGATGTCGATCGCATACGAGAGCCCGCCGAGGGCCAGCGTCGTGTCGAACCCGACCTCGTAGACCTGCGTGACCACGAGCACGAAAAAGACGTAAACCATCCCGTTTGCGAACCGGACGAGGGTATCGGCGACCAGCAACGGCCGCAGTTCCTCGGGCATCTCTCCGATGTCCCGGCGGATCTGCTCGAGCCCGTCGAAGCTGTCCCCGATCGTGTCCGCACTGGCGTCGTAGAGGACGTGTTGCACGGCCGTCCCGACGACACCGAAGACGACGCCGACCGCGATGACGTACTGAAAGCCGACGGTAAACTCGGGATGCAGCCCGATCAGCACGGCCGCGAGCACGGGGCCGATCAGAAAGGCTGTGCGGCGAAACGTCTCGGTGCTCGCAAACCCCGCTGCCAGCCGCGAGGGATCGGTCGCCTGCTTGACGACAGCAAAGGTCGCACCGAGCCCGAACGACTTCCAGGCCTGTGCGAGCACCAGTCCGACGAATATCCAGAGCCACGGCTCGAGCACGACGCCCGCGACGGTGATCGTCCCGACCGACGGGGCGACCAGCCACACCAGAAACCCCAGCGTCGAGAGAAGACCAAACACCGTCAGCGCGTACCGCGAACCCAGACGATCTGACACCGCTCCACCGGGATACGGATACACTGCACCGATGACGTTGCCGACCGTGCCGTACAGCCCGACGACAAATCCCGAGGCTCCGAGTGCTGCCATGTACTCCGGCAGGTACCGGCTTGTCATCTGGAAGCTCAGACTGAACGTGAACATCGCCAGCGACAGCACCAGCACGTCCCGCTCCAGGGCGAAAAACTGCCGGACCGTACCCAGCGGGCCCGTCTCGTCTCCGTCGACGGTCACCTGCTCTTTGCTCATGCGAGCCCTCCCACCGACCGGTCGAGTCTGATCCTGCAGTCGTGACCGTACGATCCACTCGTTTTCAGAGCGCCCATCGTGACGTGGGTAGCCGCGCGCTGAAAAGACTTTGATGGTGGGCGGCCGTTCCCGGTGGGTCGGTAGGTACGGGCGACAGGTTGATTCACCGGGGCGGACAATCGCGGCTGTGTTCGGACAGGAAGACACCGACGACGTGCTCGAACGACAGGAACGGTGGGCGGCGGCCGGCACCGCCCGAGAGGATCCCGTCGAGGGACGGTGTGTGCTCTGCAAGCGACCGGCCGATCCGGCGTCTCGAGCCGACCTCGCGACCGGCGAGTACCTCTGTGACGCCTGTCACGGCGACCTCCGTGAGTTCGACCGCTCGGTGCACGCACAACTGTGGGTCAACACAGAGCTCGGACAGGCTCGCCGGGTTCTCCTCGACGACTGGAGTGAGGCGATGGCAGCACTCGAGGACAAGCCAGACGCCGACGTGCTCCCACGGCGTGTCTCGAACGCAGACGAGTACCAGTTCCCAGAATGACCACGGCCACAGCCACAGCCGTCACCGAACGGAGCCGTCCCGAGGAACCGTCGCCGGCGACCCCACCAGACGTCTCCCGTGATGGGGACAAGCCCCCGCGTCTGTCGCCGGGGCGTGGACGACGAGGACGAGAACGATAACAAAGACGAGGACCAGGACGAGGACGAAAGTAACCAAATGACCGACCAACAACCGTCTGCGGACCGGACGTGGACAGTGGGTCGTGCCAGAGAGACTCCCGTCGACGACGTCTGTCTGTTCTGTAAGCAAGACACTGCCGAGACAGACCGGATCGAGCTGGACTCCGGGTCCGGTGAGTACGTCTGTCGGTCCTGTCTCGGTGACCTCCGGACGTTCAAACGGACGCGTGACGTCCATCTCTGGACGACGCCGACGACGGTGTCGTCGGTCAAGACGGCGGTGACAGAGCAGTACGAGGACCGGGAGTCGACGCTCGGACGACTACACGTTGAAGAGGATCGACTGCGAGCGCTCCCCAGCCGGGTCCACGAACACGACGCCGCTGACACCGAGTGATCGCCGCTGAGACCGGAGAGCCACGGGCCGACGACCCGGCAGGCAGTCGTAGTGCCGTGACCGCCTGAGGGTACTGGTGTCGTAACGCTAAAGAGTTGCAGCGCCAATCGTTAGATAAGATGAACACCGTACGTTCCCCAAGGAGGTGGTATCGTGGGCGTCGAGATACGCGAGTCACCGGTCTCTGAGGAAGCCTTCGCCGAGATGAAGACGTTCGTCCGCGATTACCTCGCTGCCAGTGTCGAGAGCGAACACGACGGGGGACGGATGCGGTGGTATCCCTGGCATTCGGCCGCCTACCGGTTCAACCACATCAAAAACGTCGTCGAGTTGAGCGCCCGCATCGCCCGGAAAGAAGGAGCCAGCGTCGACGCCACGCGCGTGGCGGCGCTCTTTCACGACATTGCCAAGCTCGAGGTCGATCAGGAGAGCCACGCCGAAGAGGGAGCACGAATTGCCCGCGAGTACCTGACGAGCCACGAAGAGTACCCGAGTTCGTTCGTCGACCAAGTCGCTCGTGGCGTGAGAGACCACTCGTATCAAGGGCCCGTGAGCGACCTCCCCCGCGAGACACAGTGTCTCGTCGAGGCCGACATCCTCGACAAAGTCGGGGCAAACGGCGTCGCCCTGGTGTTGTTGCGGATGGGGTACGAGTCCAGAACCCACACCGACGCCTCCGAGATGGTCGACCGGGTCATCGAGCGTGGTGAGGAAGCGCTCACGCGGGTCGAGAGCCAGACCGCACGCGATATGGCTCACCGTCGGCTCAAACGTGCACGGTGGTTCAACGAGTGGCTCGCCGACGAGATCGCTGCGCTGTGAGCTAAGCTGGGCTGGTCGTTCGAACGTTCTGGCGGATCAAAGCTCCACTCCAGTCAAAGACTGTGGCTTCGGAAAGGTACGCGACCCCGGGTCTCACATTCAGAGTGTCAGCTCAACTCGTGATCGGATCGGCCCTTGGCCGGCCCCAGTGTCGGTCCGACGGGACTCAAAGCGACATCAACCCATCCAGGAGGAAGACGATCCCAAACCCGCCGAGAACGAGCGCACTGAGGCCAGCGACGGCCGGGGCGAGGGTGTCGACACGGCGCCGGGCCGCGACGAGTGTCGCCGGAAACCCGACGATCCAGACGACGATCCCGCCGAACAGGCCGACGATCAGTGCTGCACTGCCGGTCTGGACGACCAACAGCCCGGCGAGTTCCTCACCGACGCCGGGGGTCTGTGCCAACACGTCGATCCGACCGGGATCGAGTAGCCCGACGCCGACCGTCAGCCAGAACAGGATCTGGTACGGATTCGTGAGCCCGAGGACGAACGCCTTCTGGAATCCTCTGCCGGCCTGATCGTCGCCGGAGGCATCCGGGGCAAGCTTCGTCCAGACGTTCCGGGCGGCGTCGAAAGCGAAGTACAGCATGAGCACGCCACCGACCGTGACCATCGCCGCACGAAGGCCGGAACGCTGCTCCACGATGGACGCGACGCCGAGTACGGCCAGTCCGAAGAAGACGACGTCTGCGATCATCGCTCCGAGGCCGGCCCTGAAGCCGGCGAGCCACCCCCCGAGCACGCTCTCTTCCGCGATGATCGCGTTCATCGGTCCCGGTGGCGCCGCAAGGGCGAGTCCAAACACGACTCCGGCCAGCGCCGTCGTAACCGTCATCACCAGAGTACTCTCGGCGGATCCCGTTAAGCTGTCGTATCGTGATCGGATGCGATCCCGGCCACGTTGGCCGACGCAACCGGTCCCACAGTTTCACGTACCCTCGGGGCGAAGCGCAGTCGATGACGCAGGTGGTCGTCCCTGTCCGGTACCCGCTCAGCGCACACTCGCGTGCCACACTGAAAGAGGCTCTCGACGTCGCAGACCGCAACGACGCGACACTCACAGTCTTGCACGTCAACCTGTACCAGGACAGCGGCCGCGTGACCCGAAGCGAGCTGAAGCGGGCCGTCGAGCGGGCCGTCGGTCCACAGTCTGGCGTTCGGTACACCGTTCGGTCGGGGTTTCTCGTCGAAGAGTCGATCCTCGAAGAGGTCGCAGAGCAATCTGCAGACATCGTCGTGATCGGACAGAAGCAGGTCAGCCGGTGGCGCCGGATGGTCGACCGCCTCGTCGACGATCCCGACATCGGACACTATCTTGAGGAGAAACTCGACGCCCGTCTGATCACCGTCGAAGCACCGTGACCCGCCTGTCGTCGTCCCGTGGCTGCCCCAGGCAGGTAGTGAGCCGAGCTCCACGGGGAGCTGGACCTGACCGGTGGCCATAACCCGGACCCGGACAGATCGACCGGCCGTCGGCGAGTCCGGTCGTCCCGACGGCTTCGTACACGCCGGTGGCCGGGAGATTCCACGCGGCAGTTGCCTTCGGGGCGGACCCGTGATCACTCGGGCTCCGTCTGCGTGCCGCCGTCGAACAGCTCGATGTCGTCACGGCTCTGCTCGCCGGCGATGGTGAGTTCGCCGCTCGTTTCGTCGAACACGTGGTGACGCCGTGGGTAGGCTATTTCGACGTTCTCCTCGTCCTCGAAGGCAGTCCAGACGTTCGTACGAACGGCAGACTGGATCGTTCGCAGCCGGTACGGTTCGGAGACCCAGTACCGGAGGGCAACCTCGAGCCCGTCGTCGCCGAACGATTCTAGCAGCGACTGCGGGGCGGCGGGATACCGTGCACCACCGATCCTGATGCCCGGCCCGCCGGTGATGACACCGTCAACCTCGCGTGCAGCGCTCTCGAGCCGGCGACGGGCGATGGGGATGTCACTGTCGTAGGTGACGACGACCCTGAACTCGACTCTGGCTCGAGTGTCTTCTGCGGAGTAGTTGACGACGTCTCGCTGGCGCATCTCGCCGTTCGGGACGACCAGAAACGTGTTATCGAGTGTGAATATCTTCGTATATCGAAGCGTGATATCGTCGACGAACCCGCGTTTGCCGGCATCGGTCAGTTCGATCATGTCCCCGATCTCGTAGGGCTGATCGGCCAGCAAGAACACGCCGCTGATGACGGAGCCGACGATCGGCGCGAGAATCACACCGACCACAGCCGAGAAGACCGTCACAGAGAGGGCGATGTTCCCGAGGCTGAGCCCGTAGATCCGCAACACCGTCAGGAACCCGAAGGCGTAGATCCCGGCGCGGATCGAGCCGAGAGCGACCCGGGTCAGACTCGGGCGTTCGATGTGGCGTGCGACCCGGCGTCCGAACACTCGGACCGCGAGTCGAGCGGCGACGACCGACAGCCCGATGACGAGGACCGAGGCGAGTAGCTCGATCATCCAGGGGCGGATCGAGTCGGGCACCCACGCTGGTCGGGGAATCGGGCTCTCATCGGCCAGGACGGAGTCGTTGCCGGCCGTCAGCACGACCCCGGCGACCGGACCGAACACACCCGAGAGAGCCATACGTCTACCCGGAACGCTGGCCGGTCAAAAAGGGTTGTCCTCGCCGACGGTCCGTTCGGTGACGCGAACGCCTTTCTCGGCGAGATATCGCATTCGGTTGCGGGCGAACTCCTCTTCGCGAGTCCCCTGTGTCGCGAGCACGAACATCCGTGCCTGCCCGGTCGGACGCATCGTTCGGCCGGCACGCTGAGCGCCCTGCCGACGCGAGCCGCCCAGTCCAGAGGCGACGATCGCCACCTCGGCACCGGGAAGGTCGATTCCCTCGTCGCCGACCCGCGAGACGACAAGCGCCGGGAGCGTCTCCGTGCGGAACTGCTCGAACAGCGCCTCTCGGCGGGCGTGTGGCGTCTGTCCGCTGACAAACGGAACACCGATTGCGTCGGCGATCGCCTGGCCTTGTTCGAGGTACTCGACGAAAATCAGGGCCTGACCCTGGGTCGTCTGGAGGAGCCGTGTCACCTCCTCGACTTTCGCCGGATTGGTCGCCGCGACCTGACGGCGACGGGCACCGTCGCTGCCGACGTACTCGTCTCGGGCGGCGTCGGCCCACGGCACGTACCGCAGCTCGACGACCGGCTCGGCGACGTAGCCGGCCTCGAACAGCGCCTCCCAGTCGGTGCCGATCGGCGGACCGATCAGCGTGAAGATCTCCTCCTCGTCGTCTGACTCACGCACGGGCGTCGAAGTCAGTCCCAGACGGTGGCTTGTCTGTAGCGACGTCGACCGTCGAAACACCGTCGACGGGACGTGGTGACACTCCTCGTAAACGATCAGCCCCCACCGTCGGCTGTCGAACAGCTGGCGGTGTCTGTCCATGCCTGCGGTCTGGTAGGTCGCGATCGTCACCGGCGCGATTCGTTTCTCGCCGCCGTGGTACTCTCCGATCTGGTCGGCAGTGAGTGTCGTGTGAGCGAGCAGCTCCTCGCGCCACTGTGTAGCGAGCTCCCGGCCCGGGACCAAAATGAGCGTCTCACCGCCGACCGCGGCGGCAACTGCAAGTGCGGTGACCGTTTTGCCCGACCCCGGCGGTCCGACCAGCACGCCAGAGCCAGTCTCGAAAAAGCCCTCGACCCAGGCCTGCTGGTACGGGCGCAACTCGGGCTCGACGTCGAAGGCGAGCGTCTCACCCGTGTCGAGATCGCGCCGATCTTGGACCGGATAGCCAGCCTCGTACAGCAGGCGTTTGAGCTGGGCGATCTGACCCTCCGCGACCCAGCTTTCGGTCTCCGAGATCGGTCCCCGAAGCTGTTCGTCGAGCGTCTGCCGGGCGACGTTTCCCATCGCGTCGGCCGAGGCAGCAGCAAGCACCGTGTACCCGTCCTCGTGGGTGTACAGCCGGAACTGGCTGGCGCGGTCGTGTTGGCTCTCGATCCAGGTCTCGAGGCCGGGGTACCGATCCGGGAGCGTCCCACGGACCGTCTCGAGGAGGTCGGCGAGGCTGTCGTAAGGGGCCTGCCAGATGTCTTCCGGCCGTATTTCGTACCGGTAGGCGCCGTCGCCGGTGGTGTCGGCGAGGCGTGCGAACTGCGAGAGTCTGGCGCGGGTGAACTGACTCGGCTGGTCGGCGACGATCTCGTGTCGGTCCGGAAAGACCACCAGCCGCTCGCGATCGACCAGCTGCGTCCACTCCGTCGGGTACCAAACCGCGTCGTCGGGTACCGTCAGCTGCTCTGCCTCGCCGGCGGCGGTCAGTGCCTGGAGCTCGTCGATTGCCTCGGCCTGACTGAGGTCCCGGGTCCGTGCGTACCGCGCCGGGGTGGCGACCGGCTGATCGAGCGTCTCGAGTGCATCGTAGAAGACGTCGGGATCCGCGGCGTCTGCGAACGGATCCTCGAGCTCGGGCGTCTCGTCGGTCAGTGTCGCGTCCGTCTCCGCGTCCGCTGGGGTCGTCCGGGCGTCCCGATCGCCAGCGGTAGTTCCGGGCTCTTCGGGATCGAGATCGGGGTCGGGGGCAGCTTCACCGTCGGGATCCGCCGACTCGGCCGATCGATCCTCCGCTCGTGGCTCGTCTGTCACTGTCCGTCGTAGGGATCGGCCGAACAAACCGGTTGTGCTCCACTCCGGTGCCGGGTGAGCCGAGGACGGGGCGGGGCGGCCCAAGCCGAGCTAGATCGCGGATCACCTACGTTTTTGCCACGAGCCGGCGTAGCGACCGTCGATGCCGGGCTACGATGACGTCTGCGTGCTCGTTCCGACGTTCAACGAGGCGGCGACGATCGCCGACGTCGTCGAGCGGTTCCGCGAACAGGGCCTCGAGAACGTGCTCGTAATCGACGGAGACTCCACGGACGGAACCCGCGAGCTGGCCCGCGACGCTGGCGCGCGAGTGAAAGTCCAGTCGGGTAGCGGCAAGGGGCAGGCGGTTCGTGAGGGCGTCGCGGCGATCGACCAACCGTACGTGCTCATGGCAGACGGCGACGGGACGTACCGTCCAGAACAGGCAGACCGGCTGCTCGAGCCGCTGTTCGAGGGTCGCGCAGACCACGTGATCGGCAACCGGTTTGCAGACATGCAGCCCGGTGCGATGACGCGTCTCAACAGAGTTGGCAACCGGTTCATCAACCGGTCGTTTGGCGCGATCCACGGCCGCGACCTGGGTGATATTCTCTCCGGATACCGTGGGTTCACGACCGAGTCGTTCCGCCGGCTCTCGCTCGGGGCTGACGGGTTCGGGATCGAGACCGAGATGGCCGTCGAGTGTGTCCGACGCGGCGTCGAGACGGCGGTGGTTCCGATCACCTACGAGCCCCGCCCCGAGGCCTCCGAGACGAACCTCCGGCCGATCCGCGACGGAGCAAACATCATCGCGCGGCTGTACCAGATGGCGCGGGCGACCAACCCCCTCTTTTATTTCGGGAGTATCGGGGCCGTCAGTGGACTTATGGGCGCCGCAATCACCGTGTACGTGGCCTACGAGTGGTTCGTCAACGGGATCGCTCACGACGTGCTCGCACTCGCAGCCGGGGTTGGAATCCTGTTTGCCGTCCAGTTGATCATGTTCGGCGTGCTCTCGGATCTGATCGTAACCGCAAACCGCGAACAGAACCGTCGGCTCGAGCGGATCGCACGGGCACTCGAGGACGAACACGAACCACCGGCGAAGGCCGACGGGGCCGCCTGGCAGGATGCCTCGGAAGACGTCGGCGAGACGGCCGAGACGACCGAGGAGGCCGCTACCGGCACCGACCGCGAGAGCTGATCAGAACGGGAGCAACGACCGGAGCCGGCCGACGATACTCCGCGAGGCGCGCTTTCGTTTCTCCTCGAAGACCGGCGAGAGCGCCCGCTGGAGCTCCGTCTCGGAGCTGAACTCCGTCTGGTCGACGCCAGCGATCACCTCGCCGAGGCGGATCTCGTTGCCCGACGGATCCACGGGAATACGAACGTCGCCGTACTCGGTTTCGAGTTCCTCTGCGGTCACGGGAAAGGAGACGTTCATCTCCTCGATCCGTGCATCGAGTGCCGCGATGCCGAACTCTGTCGTGTCGGGTTCGTCGTCGATGTCGTTTGACGGCGGCCGAACCCCCATATTCGCAGCCAGACGGTCCAGTACAAAAACGCTGTGGATATCTCGCACGCACGGTCCGTAGCAGAACAGCCCGGCTCGGTCAGGCTTCGGATTCGATCACCGCCGCGAACTCGTCCCAGAACCCCTCACGGTACTTTCCGTCGTCGATGGTGGGGCGAGCGTTCGTCTCGCTCACCACCGCTCGTCGGTCGTTCGCCAAGATATCGACCCCGAGCCACCCGATGTCGAGCACACGGGCAGTCCGCTCGGCGAGCGCGCGATACCGGGCCGGGAGCTCGACACGTTCGGGGGTGCCGCCACGGTGGACGTTGTGCACCCAGCCGTCACCACGGCGCTCGACGGCGCCGACGACCGATCCGTCCAAGACGGTCACACGGTAGTCACGCACGTTTGGGAGATACTCCTGCACCAGAAAGGATCGATCGCCGGTCGCACGGTAGTCGTGCACCAGGTCGAGATAGTCACAGACGCCGAGAAACGAGTCGATGTCCGTGAGTTTGGTGACGCCGATGCCGCGCGTGGTTGCGTTGGGCTTGATCACGGCCGGCGAACCGACCTGCTCGTAGGCCGCTCTGAGCGTCGCCTCGTCTGCAGGACTCGAGACGACGACCGTCTCCGGGACCGGAACGCCAGCGCGGTTGAGGCGAGCGATCGTCTCGCCTTTCTGTCGGGATCTGAGCACGGCCTCGCGGTCGTTCACCCACGGGACCCCGAGCGTCGCATCTGCGACGCCGCCCTCGGCGAGCCGTGGCGGGTAGACGAAGCCGACGTCGACCTCGGGGAACGCGTCGCCGTCGCCGATCGAGACGGACCGCTCGGTGGTCTCGAGCTTGACGACCTCGATCCCTCGTGTGGCGAGCGGATCCTGCATCCGCTCGAAGCTCTCGGCGCGCGTTGCGACTCCGAGCCGGATCATGGTATGGTACCGAGTCGGTCGGAGCGAGTAAAGTCGTGACGGTCACCGGGGCTGTGTGGACGGATCAGGCGATCAGAAGCTGCTCGCCGCGCTCGACGTCGATCCGGCAGGGCGGCGTGATCTTGTTGTACGCCCGACGGTAGGCTTCTTTGACTGCCGGGGCCTGGTCGACCTCACAGTAGGCGGTAAACAGGCGCTCACCGGCTTCGATCCGGGCCGCCGTTCCGACGATCTTTCCGAACGACTGGCGCATTCCATCGGACACACGGTCGGCACCCGCGCCGGTCGCCTGTTTGTTCTCTCGGAGTACTTGGTGGGGGAACTTCCGGAGGATCATCGCATAGTTGTTCTCGCCGAGCTCTTTGATGAGGTGGCGGTTGGCCGACAGGCGTGCCGACTCGAGGGATCCGTGGCGCAGCTGCACGGTCTCTTCGACGACCAGCGAGATCTGGACCGGATACTCCTCGAATTCTTTTTGTTTGTCTCCCATCCTGTGCTGTGCGATCTTCGAGCCGGGGATCCCCGTGATGTACTCGCGTCGGGTGTAAGCGGGCTTGTCGATGTCCCGGTACATCGAGGCAGGCTTCTCTGACATTGTTCTTGCAGAAAGGAGGCAAACGCGTCGCATAAAGCCTTCGAAGCGCCGTCTGGCACGCGACAC
>OBKM01000174.1_pt1 | contig 31768 bp, 28 predicted proteins | sample 1519691 | NCBI WGS metagenome assembly OBKM01 (sample SAMEA37050418, study PRJEB22526) | metagenome | biome: saline pan; feature: lake; material: water | place: Egypt | collected 2015 | depth 0.5 m
CGAAGTGGGACAAGCTGGCGCTGGTCGCGACGCTCGGCGCGTTCGTCGGCTACGCCGTCGCGCCCGTCCGGGACCTTATCGCCGGCTCGATCGACTTGGTGTTCGGGCCGCTGATGGGGATCGTTCCCTTCTACGTCGTGGTCATGGTGCTCGCGCTCGCGACGGGGCTATACTCGACGCTGCTCCGTGCCGGCCTGATGGACATGGAGAAGATGAGCATGTATCAGGACCGGATGAAAGACATTCAGGAGCGTCGCAAGGAGGCGAAAGAGCGCGACGACGACGAGGCGCTCGACGCCATACAGGAAGAGCAGATGGAAGCGATGGGTGACCAGCTCGGGATGTTCAAAGAGCAGTTCCGCCCGATGGTGTGGATTATGTTCCTCACTATTCCGGCGTTCCTCTGGATGTTCTGGGTCGTCGGCTACCGCGGCGCGGAAGCTGCGTATCCGGCGATTGCCGCACAGGAACTCGTGATCCCGTTCGCCGGAACGATCACCTGGGAGACCGGTATCATCGGCCCGATCCAGATGTGGATCGTCTGGTACTTCTTCTGCTCGATGGCGTTCACCCAGATCGTCCAGAAGAGCCTGAACATCAGCATGTCGCCGTCGTCGTCGTAACGAGCGGGCTCGATTCGACGGCGTTTATAAGACTAAGTGGCTCTGTTGAAATCCCGTTTTTCAGATACAGCACAGTCTGAAAAACCCGTTCGGTGACGGGTGCTTAGTGATCGATTCCGGGAGTGGGTGTATCAGTACGGTTGATCTGTTGTTTATAAACGGTCGAGTGGTGTTGCTGTCGGTCATTTATAAGCGATCGACGACTCCGCGATGAAGGCCTCCAAAGCCCCAGTCGCTGCGGGCGGCGCACGCTCGCTGCGCTCCTCAGTCGCTCGTTTCACTCGCTCCCTGCGGTGCTTACATCGCCTGCACCGCCCGCAGCGACTGCCCCTTTGAGTCCCGCCCCGCCCCGCACAGCAACCGCACCTCACGCCTCCCCAGCCTCGCGGCTCGCGCTTGTCAGCGCTCGCCGCGTCCCTCGCACCGTCGGCTCGCGGCCCTGCGGGCCGCTCACCGGGGCGCGCCACCGCACCAGGTTTTATAAATAATCATCGCCGTCGCTCACGCCTATTTAAGTACTTGATCACAGTCATGGATCTACAACACCCACTCCCGCCATCACTCACTACCGCATCTGTACTGACCGCAGGGGGAGAGAAACCTCTACGGATTTCAACAGAGCAACCTGATCGGAACTCCGCAACGTCGGTCACGGACGCCGCTGGCGGGAGGAACACGCTCACCCGACGTTCTCGTATATAAGCGCTAGCGGACCCACGTCGACCGCGGTCGGCTGCTACCCGTCGTCGTCAGGAATCTCGTCGGTCTCCTCGGCGGCGACCTCCTCGGCGACCGCCTCGAACGCGGCGAGGATCACGCGTTTACAGGCCTGCCCGTCGGTGGTCCAGTGATGGGCGTAATCCAGCATATCGTCGTAGATATCCGGCTTACAGCCGGCCGCCTGCGGGTGGCCGCCGCCGTTCACCTTGCCGGCGACCTCGTGGGCGTGCTGGAAGTCCTCCGATCCGCGGATCGAGGCCGAGCCGGCGGGTTTGACGATCACGGCGGCGTCGGCCCCCTGCTCGCGTAACGTCTCGGCGACCTCGTTCTGTGAACACCGGCCGTACGTCACCGCGACGCGCCAGTCGCCCACCTCGTGGGTGATCGCTCTGTCGACCGCGGCATCGATCCGGGCCGCCTTCTCGACCCGACGGGACTCGACGTATTCGAGAACCGTTTCCGGGAGGTCCGCGCCGTACGCGCCGACGACGGTCGCGTACTCCTCGCTGCCGGCCCAGTAGGAGTAGTCCGCGAGGTCGTCCGAGCGGGGGTCTTCCTTGATCCAGAGGTCGTGGTCGCGCGTGACGACGGCCAACTCGCTCCATCGGTCCTCGAACTCGTACGGAAGCGACCGGAGCGTCACGTCCGCGGTACACTCCTCGTCTGACTCGCCGATCGTCAGGTCGACGCCCGCCTCCCGAACCGCGTCCTCGACCGACTCGTCCCACTGGTGATGGTCGAACCACCGGATCGACGCGGTCGATCCTGCGAGCGATTCGAGTTGGTCGGCTATCGGCTCGAACTCGTCCGGACAGAGGTCACAGACGTACAGATCGATGTCGTCGTCCGCGTACGCGACGACGCGTTCGAGCGCGGTGTCGAGCGAGTACGGCCCCGCCGGCACCAACCCGACAGAGGAGAGCGTGTGAGGGTGCTCGGTGGGATCGTCGACGTCGCCTTCGGCCCTTACACCATCATCCTCATCGTCCTCAGTTCCTACACCATCATCCTCATCGTTCCTTTCTTCCTCGTCCCCGTCAGCCAGTCGCTCGGCGATGGCTGCCTCGAACGCCTCGACGTCGAGCGCGGCGTCGTACGTCTCGCGGATCATCGCCGCACAGGCGAGTCCGTCGGCGTCGCCGTCGGCGATCACGACCGCCTCGCTGCCCTCGATGGCCTCGCGCGCGCGCCGCTCCGCACGCTCGTCGTCGAGCGAATCGGGATAAAAGAACCCCTTGCCCGGGAGGCGGGTGTACCGCGATCGGGCCATGCCGGCCTCGTCGATGAGATCGTCGTCCATACCACCAGCGCGGGCGGCAGGCGGAAAACTCCGCCGCTCTCGGTCGACGAGGGGGGTTCGGTTACCCCGTTCGTGTGTCCGCGGGTCGCTCTCGCGCGCCACACGTGAACGTCGTCGTGTCGGGGCGGGGCCCCGAGCGCCCCGCCGCCATCGGGACCGCTGTCGACGCAGCCGTCCGTCCGCGAGTCCGAGCAGAGCGGCGAGCGGCGTCTGTGGACTCGCTCGCGAATCGATCGTCGGCGTTCGTTTCGGCTCGGTTCGTCGTGTCGGTCGGTGCCGGGTCGGTCGGTGTCGTGTCGTTAGGTGTCATCATCCGGTCGTATGGGTGGTCGTGGTGGTGGTCCCGCGTTCGATCCGTTCGTCCGTCGAGTCGCCGTGCGTCCGCGTACTGGTACTGACATCGTGACCGGAACGTCCGGCGACGGGGTAATAAACATAACGATAGATCATGATAATATACGATATGTTGTTTTATCTCCTTAATTGGGTGGTGCTACCGCGAACCACACTTGCTTTCGGTCGAGCGTCCTCGCGGACCGATCCGTTATATTCGTGCGGGTGCCGTGCGTTCCCCCGTGAACGAGCGCGACGCCCTTCGACGACTCGCCGCCGACCTCCCGCACGCTGGCGACGACGCGGCCGTCGTCGACGACACGGTGATCACGACGGACATGCTCCACGAGCGAACCGACTTTCCGCCCGGGTCGACCCGGTACACCGCCGGTTGGCGCGCGGTCGGCGCGTCCCTCTCGGACGTGGCGGCGATGGGGGCCGAAGCGACGGCGGCGGTGGCCGTCTACGCCGACGAGGCGTTCGACCCGACCGAGCTGGACCGGTTCGTCGCCGGCGCGGTCGACGTCTGTGAGACCGTCGGCGGCGAGTACGTGGGCGGCGACCTCGACACCCACACGGAGTTCACCACCGCGACGACCGCGATCGGATCGGTGACGGCGGCGGGAGCGGTGTATCGCTCCGGGGCGAACCCCGGCGACGCGGTCTGCGTCACCGGGGAACTCGGGCGGTCGGCCGCGGCGCTTCGGCTGTTCGAGCGCGGAACCGAGGCCGCGGTCGACCGTGCGAACGACCTGTTTCGCTTCACGCCGCGGGTCGCCGACGGTCGCGTCCTCGCCGGATCCGCGACGGCAATGATGGACTCCTCGGACGGCCTCGCCCGGTCGCTTCACCAGCTCGCGGAGGCGAGCGAGGTCGGCGTCTCGCTCGACCGCGACGCCCTCCCGGTTCATCCCGCCGTCGACGACGTGGTGGAAGGAAGCGGCACCGACGACGCCACGAGCGACACCGCCGATCGGTTCGAGCTGGCGGCCCATTTCGGCGAGGACTTCGAGCTCGTCTGTACGGTCCCGCCGGACGCCATCGAAAGTCTTCGCGAGACGTGTCCCGCGGGTCTTACCCGAGTCGGGACTGTCACGCGTGCCGATGGAGGCGTCACCGTCGACGGTGACGCGCTCCCCGATCGCGGATACACGCACGGCTGATAGTCGGGAGCGACGGGACGCGATCAAAACCCGGTATCAGCGTCTCAGTTTCGTGGCTCGTCCGCGTCGACTTCCGACTCCTCCAGCTCCACGTCTGTTTCGACCTCCTCGTCCAAGTCGATATCGAGATCGTCGTCCTCGAGATCGGCCTCCAGATCCGACTCGTCGAGGTCCGTCTGGAGGTCGTCGAGCTCGGCGTCGATCTCCTCGTCAGTCGCGGATTCGCTCTCCCCGGTGTTCTCAGCCGGCGGGTCCGCCTTTCCGAGCTCGCCTTTCAGCGTCTCCAGCTCGGAGTCGACCTCGCTGTTCGTCGTGAGCCCGTCGAGCTCGCGGTCGATGTCGTCCTTGTCGGAGAGCGCGTCCTCGAAGGCCCCCGAGTCCTGAAGCTCGTCCATCGCTTCCGCGCGCGCCTCCATCTCCTCGGTCCGCTCCTCGGCCCGTTCGATGGAACGGCCCACGTCCTCCATCTCGTCGCCGACGCCGGTCATCGCCTCCGAGACGCGCGAGGAGGCCTCGGCCGCCTCGTAGCGGGCCTTCATCGTCTCCTTTTTCGTGCGGAACTCCTCGATCCGGTTCTGGAGCTCGTTCTTCTTGTCGACGAGCTGTTCTTGCGTGTCGTTGAGCTCGGCTATCTGTCCTTCCAGCTCCTCGATCTGGCTCATCTTCGATTTCTTCTTTTCGAGGGCCTTCCGCGCGAGGTCGTCCCGGTCCTGCTGGACCGCCTCGCGAGCCTGTCGGTTGTGCTTCTCGACGTTCTCTTCGAGCTTGCGCTTCTGGATCTCCAGCCGCTTCTTCTGGGTCGTCAGGTCCGCGATACCCTGTTTGACGTCCTGGAGCTCGTCGCGCATCTGTTCGTACGAGTAGTCGAGCGTCTCCGTCGGGTCCTCCGCCCGGTTGAGGAGGGCGTTCATCTTCGAGCGGATGACGTAGGAGGCGCGCGAGAGGATTCCCATACCCGTCATACACGCTCCACCCGTTAAAACCTCATGTGGTTCGTCCGCCGGAGACCGTGGATCGTGCGGGATCCGAACGTCCGGATCGAGAGAGCCGGGAAACTACCTGAACACTTATTCGGCCGGTTGTCCGATCCCCGGGTATGGACCTCGGCGTACTAACCGTTCCACTCGGCGATCAGTCGATCGACCAAGCGTTCGCGTACCTCTCCGACCTCGGGGTCGACGCGGTCGAACTCGGCGTCGGCGGCTGGCCGGGGGAGGGACATATCGACCGTCAGGCGTACCTCGACGACGACCGCGCGCAGGCGGAGCTCGACGAGCTGCTCGACGAGTACGACCTCCGGATCTCCGCGCTGGCGACCCACAACAACCCGTTACATCCCGAGGAGGAGCAGGCCGACGATGCCGACCGCGAGCTGCGTGAGGCGATCGAGCTGGCCGACCAGCTCGGCGTCGACACGGTCACCTGCTTTTCCGGGTTGCCGGCGGGCGCACCCGGCGACTCGACGCCGAACTGGATCACGGCCCCGTGGCCGAACGAGCACGCGGAGGCCCACGAGTACCAGTGGGACGAGGTCGCGATTCCCTACTGGGCCGACCTCGCAGAGCACGCCGACGCCCACGGCGTCGACGTCGCCATCGAGATGCACCCGAACATGCTCGTCTACGAGCCGACAGGGCTGCTCGCGCTCCGCGAGGCGACCAACGAGCGGATCGGCGCGAACTTCGACCCCTCACACCTCTACTGGCAGGGCATCGACATCACCGAGGCGATCCGCTTTTTGGGCGAGCACGACGCGATCCACCACTTCCACGCGAAGGACACGAAGGTGTACGAGTCGAACGTCCGCCTGAAGGGGGTTCTCGACACGACCGTGTACACCGACGAGCCCGACCGGTCGTGGCTGTTCCGCTCCATCGGCTACGGTCACGACGAGAGCCACTGGAAGGACGTCGTCTCGACGCTCCGGATGGTCGGCTACGAGGGGGCGCTCTCGATCGAACACGAGGACTCGCTCACCTCCTCGCGGGAGGGACTGGAGAAGGCGGTCGACGTCCTCTCGCGAGCCGTCTTCGAGACGGAACCGGGTGAGGCGTACTGGGCATGATGATGACCGACACACCGCTGAAGGTCGGCGTTCTGGGGTATCGGTTCATGGGCAAGGCGCACGCGAACGCGATGGCGCGGCTCCCGATGTTCTTCCCGGACGCGCCGGCGATCGAGCGGCACACGCTCGTCGGGCGGGACGAGGAGGCGCTCGCGACGGCGGCCGACCGGTTCGGCTTCTCGCATACGGCGACTGACTGGGCGGACGCCATCGAGGACGTGGATGTCTTCTACAACCTCGGGCCGAACCACGTCCACGTGGAGCCCTCGGTCGCGGCGCTCGAAGCCGGCGTACCCGTCCTCTGTGAGAAGCCGCTCGCGCCCACGCTTGCGGGTGCCGAGCGGATGCGCGACGCGGCCGCGGCCGCCGACGTGCCCGCCGGCTGCGCGTTCAACTACCGGTTCGTGCCGGCGATCCGATACGCGCGGGGCCTGATCGCGGACGGCGAACTCGGCGAGATCCGACAGGTACGCGGCCGATACCTCCAAGACTGGCTCGTCGACCCCGAAGCCCCGTGGGCGTGGCGAATGGACGAGGAGCTTGCGGGCTCCGGCGCGCTCGGCGACCTCGGCGCACACACCATCGATCTCGCCGGGTTCCTTCTCGGCGACGCGGTCGGCGGGATCGATCGCGTCTCGGGACACCTCACGACGTTCGTCGACGAGCGCCCCGTGCTCGGCGACGACGGGGATATCGAGGAGTATCGTGACGTGACCGTCGACGACGCCTTCAGCGCGCAGGTCGCCTACGAGTCGGGCGCGACGGGGACCTTCGAGGCCTCGCGGTTCGCGACCGGTCACAAGAACGACCACACGATCCACGTCCACGGCTCGAAGGGCAGTCTGAAGTTCTCGCTCGAACGGCTCAACGAGTTGGAAGTGCTCCACGAGGGAACCCGCGGCTACGAAACCGTCCTCGTCACCGACGAGACGGACCCGTACGTCGACCACTGGTGGCCGCCGGGCCACGTGCTCGGCTGGGAGCACACGTTCGTCCACGAGAACTACGAGTTCCTCTCGTCGGTCGCGGAGGGCGAGGAGTTCTCCCCCTCCTTCGAGGAGGCGTATCGGGTCCAGTGCGTGCTCGACGCGATCGAGCGCTCGGACGAGCAGGGCGAGTGGGTGTCGGTCGAATAGCGGGCGGGACCCCTCGTGGTCCGTCTCGCTCCGATCGAGGGTCGTTCAGTCGCTCCGTGAGACGCGTTCAAGCGCCAGATGGGCGACGACGCCGACGAGGAAGGCGATGCCGAGGTTCGTGAACAGGGTCAGGAGTCCAATGCTCGCCGAAAGCGCGAGGTTCGAGGAGCGCACCACGCTCTTCCCGAGCGACACCGAGACGACCGCGAGCAACACGCCGAGCATCGCCAGCGGGAACGCTCCCAACAGTGCCGTCGTCGCGACGAACACGGCACCGAGATAGAACACGCCCAACACGACGTTGGCTCCACCGGTCCGCGCTCCGAACTCGTGTTTTCCGGCGACGCCGTCACAGCCGTGACACATCGGGATCCCCCCGATCGGGACCGCAACGAGGTTCGTTACTCCCATGCTCGTCGATAGATCGTCCGGAGAGACGTCCTCGTCGAACAGGTCGGCGAACAGTAGCGAGGTGGCGAGCGCCGCGTTGCCGATCGTCATCGCCAGCTGTGCGAACACGCCCTCAACCGTTCCCCGCGTGAACCCCTCGGCGATCGGTGGCACCGGCGGGAGACCGGGCCACTGTGGCGACGGGAGCCCTGCCGTCCCGACGGCGACCAGCGCACCGGCGGCCAGAACTGCCAACGCGCTGGCGTTCCGATGGCCGACGAGGACGGTCACGGCGGCGATCACCACTCCCACGCCGGCGAGAAACGGGTCCTCGCCCGCGAGCCGGAGACCGGTCTCCAACAGGAGCAGCCCCACGGCGAACTGGACGCCCCGGACGACGGGTTCGCCGATCCAGCGCTCAAGACTCGCCAAGGTCCCCGTGAGTCCGATCGCGAGGAGGACGACCGCCAGAACCAGTCCGGCCAGCGCGAGTTCGGCGTAGGTGAGAGCTCCGGCGATGGCGAGCGCAACCAGTGCCTTCATCGGCTCCACCGAGATCGGCAACCCGTACGCAACCCCCCAGACGATCTGGAAGACCCCGAACGCGAACAACACGTGTGGGAGCGATACGTCCGTGAGGAGCGCGAGCGCGATGACCAGCGGGAGAACCGTAAGCGAATCCCCTATCGCCCCCGTTATCTCCTTCGAGCCGAATTCGAGACGACGGGAGGAAGAGAGATCGGAGAAAAACGGCATCTGAACGGGGTATGGGCCGTACCGACTTGAACGCGTTCAGAAATCTCTCACGGCTTCGCGAACGATATTTGTAACTAGATACGGTTATGAGGTTCCTTCGCCGCTCAGTCGAGCGGGTCGGAGCCGAGGGGGTCTGCCTCGTCCCAGCCGTCGGTGTCGACGTCGTTCTCGCTGTAGCTGGCGAGCGTCTCGGTTCGGGCGAACGCAACGGGCTCCCACACTATCTCCAGATCCTCGTTGCCGGTCGCCTCGGGAACCGTGATCCGATCGCCCGGCCGTACGACGCCGTCGCCGGGCCATGCGCCGAAGGTCACTTCCTCGTTCGGGTCCTCTCCGCGGACGTACAGTTCCTCGGCGGGGACCGGATCGGGGCCGAGCGCGGTGACGACGATGTCCCCGCTCTCGTGTTCGACTTCGAACTCGGCGTCGGGCGGGGCGACCCCGTCGATGAGTCCGAACACCGCGGCACCGACGACGGCGAGCAGCAACACGACGACGCCGACGAGGACGCCGCTTCCCGCCAGCGGGGTGAAAGCGCGGTCGTCGACCCGGAACCCGTTCATTCGTGGGCAACTCCGTCCGGGCTCGTATAAGGGTTTACCCGCCGACTATCAGCACTGATATCAGTCGTTCCGAGAGCGTCTCGGGGGGGGCCGTGGGAAGGTCGTCCGGGATCGGAACCCCGTTATTCCGGGCGGTCCTATCGGGAGACGTGACATCGTGGACGACCGATCCGGAGGGAGGACGCGCCCGCGGCCCCCGTGGGTTGGCCCGCGCGTGGATCGAGGTACTGGTTCGCCCGCGCCGGTTCTTCACGAACGGAGTGGGCCCCGGGGACCAGGCGCCCGGGCTGACGTTTGCCGCGGTCGTGGCCGCCGCCTACACGATCGGCTGGGTCCTCGCGGATCCGGGCATTGTGCCGGCGATCGCCGAGTCAGTCGCCCTCTCGGCGGTCGTCGTCGTGCTGGTCGTCACTGCGCTGGCGGCGCCGGTCGGACTCCACCTGACCGCGGCGGTGGCGACGGTGTCGTTGATCGTCGCCAGCATCGACGTCGGAGATCGATCGCCTTCCCGGGACCGCGGGGGCGTCAGCGAGACCGTGCAACTGGTCGCGTACGCGAGCGCACCGATGGCGCTCGCCGGGCCGCCGATCCCCGCGCTCCGGATCGCTTGTGGCGTCTACGCGGGACTCCTGTTGTGTCTCGGCGTCCGCGTCGTCCACCGGACCACCCCGATCCGGACGCTGGTCGCCGCGGCCCCACCGGCGGTGCTCGGCTACGGAGTCGGCTATCGAGTCGTCGCCACGGCGCGAGGACTGTTCGGCGGGTGAACCGCGTCTCCGACCGAGGCGGACCGGTCGACTTTCGACAACCGTTTTAGGCGTGACCTTCTGGGTACACATAAATGTATCAGCGCGCCATTCACAGCGTCTCCGTCCGCGATCGTCGCCGTGACGGTCACGAGGAGAACATCGCGTCCGAACGCCGAAACACCGGATCGACCTCAGCGACATGAACTGGGACAACTTACACGACCAGGACGTCGTGTACGACTTCCGTGGAGACTCGCCCGACCAACTCGTCGCCGACCGTTTCTACCGCGGCGTCGTCGACGGATACGCCGAGTTCGGCGTGTTCATCGATCTGGCACCCGGCGTCACCGGACTGCTCCACCGCTCGGAACTCGACCGCCGTCTCGACAGCTTGGAGTGGGAGCCCGGAGACGAGGTGTTCGTTCAGGTGAAAGGCGTCCGTGACAACGGAAACATCGACCTCGCGTGGTCGATCCGACAGACCGAACGCGAGTTCCGCGGCGTGCTGATCCACGACGGCGACACCGAGTTCCCGCCGGAGGCGGACGAGGAAGACGACGGATCGGAGACCGACGAGGAGTCCGGTGCCGACGACGCCGGGAGCGACGAAAAAGCGGACGCCGACGCGACAGAGAACGAGGTCGACGCCGAAGCCGACGCTGACGACGAGGGGGGGGCCGACGCCGAAGCCGAGGACGACCACGAGACCGACACTGACGCTGACGACGAGGGCGACACTGACGCCGAAGCCGACGCTGACGCCGAAGCCGACGCTGACGCTGACGACGAGGACGCCGCCGTCGCGGTCGCTGATGACGATATCGACGAGGGCGACGAGCTCGAACGCGTCGCCATCGAGAGCCTCACCGACCGCGTCGGCGACGCGGTTCGGCTGGAGGGCGAGGTCGTGAGCGCGCGTCAGACCGGCGGTCCGACCGTCTTCGAACTTCGAGACGAGAGCGGCGTCGTCGACGCCGCCGCGTTCGTCGAGCCCGGCGTCCGCGCGTACCCCGACGTCGAGATCGGCGACGCGGTCCGGATCGACGGCGAGGTCGAGCGCCGCCGCGGCGACCTTCAGGTCGAGACCGACGCGCTCGCGGTCCTCGACGGCGAGGCGGCCGAAACGGTTCGCCGACGACTCGCGGAGGCGTTGACGGCAGAGGCCCGACCGGAGGGGCTCTCACCGCTCGCCGGCGACGAGGCGGTCGCCGCGCTCGGCGAGGGACTCTTGGACGCCGCGGAGGCGATCCGACGTGCGGTGCTCGAATCGCGCCCCATCGTCGTCCGACACCCCGCCACCGCCGACGGCTACGTCGCCGGGGCGGCGGTCGAGCGGGCCGTACTCCCGCTGATCCGCGAGGAGCACGCCAAAAGCGACGCGGAGTACCACTACTTCACCCGTCGTCCGCTGGAGGATCCCGTCTACGGGATGAACGACGCGACGAACGACGCCACCCGTATGCTACAGGACCGGGACCGCCACGACGAGAAGCTCCCGCTGTTCGTCCTCGTCGGGACCGGTTCCACGGTCGAGTCCGCGGACGGGCTCGAACTGCTCTCCGTCTACGGCGTCGACGCGGTCGTGGTCGACGCCGCCGTCGCCGACCCGGAGACCCGCGAGACGGTCGACACGCTGGTCTCGCCGGAGCTCGAATCGGTCGACGACGACCTCTCGACCGGCGCGCTCGTCGCGTCGCTCGCGTCCGCTATCAACGACGAGGTCCGCGACGACCTCGTTCATCTCCCCGCGGTGAGCTACTGGGCGGACACCCCTGACCGCTACGTCGACCTCGCACGCGACGCCGGCTACGACCTCGAACGGGTCGCCGAGCTCCGCGAGGCGGTCGCGCTGGAGGCCTACTACCAGTCGTATCAGGACAAACGCGAACTCATCACGGATCTCCTGTTCGATGACGGCGGCGACCTCGCCGCACACGTCTCCGAGCAGTTCCGCGAGAAGCTGGAAACCGAGATCGAGACCGCGAGCGCGAACGTCGTCACCGAGGCGGTCGACGGCGTGGAGTTCGCGATCCTCGACACCGACGGCTACACCCACCGATACGACTTCCCGCCGACGCCCCTGCTGCTCGACGACCTCCACCGTCGTCACGCCGACGGCGAGCCGCTCTCGACGGTCGGGATCGGGACCGACGAACTGTACGTCCGCGCGACCGCGGACGTCTCCGTCCGCGCGATCGCCGAGCGTGCCGCCGAGATCGCACCCGCCGCCGACGTCTCCACGGCCGGCCTCCGCGAGGGGAAAATCGAGTTCCTCTCGGGCGAGCGTGACGCCGTGGAGGACGCCGTCGTCGCCGCGATCGCCGAACAGTTCTGAGGGCCACAACGCTCTCGTTCACGGCTCGCGTACGTCGGCTAATGTCATCTCATGACGCTGAGCTGGTGATGGAGACGTGGCAGCTTCGTGAACGAGCCCTCCCCCGAGTCCCGCCGAGCGGTTGGAGAACGGTCGACCGACTCCGCGAGGCGGTGTGTCTCGCGGTGGCGTGTTCGGTCGACGGCGTCGAGCACGTCGAACCGTTCACGGGCCGGGCTACGGAACGCGAGCGGTTCGATGCGACGGTGACCGCGGAGTCGCTCGACGCCGAACACGTCTGCGTGGTGACGCCGACGTCGGAGCCCGAATCAACGGAGCCCGCATCCGGGTCAGATGCGATCGATTCCCCGGAGGCGACGAGCGGACGCACAGACGATTTTGCCGAGACGACGGAGCAGTTCGACCTCGATGAAGCCCTCGACCGCCTGTGACCGGCTCGCGGCGAGCAGTACAGACCGATCGCTACTCGCCCATCGGTGACGACACTCCCACCACCTGCTTACCGATGTTGTCGCCCGAGAAGAGACCGAGGAAGGCGTCGGGGGCGTTCTCCAACCCCTCTACGACCGTCTCACGGTGTTCGAGATCGCCGCTCGCGACCCACTCCGTGAGTCGCTCGCTCGCCTCGCCGAACCGGGTGGCAAAGTCGCTGACGAGCAGCCCCTCGACCCGCGCTCGAACGGGAATGATCTGTGGAAGCTTCCGCGGCCCGGTCGGGACTTCCTCGTCGTTGTAGTGGGCGATCTGTCCGCAGACGGCGACCCGCGCGTCGAGGTTCAGCGTCGTGAACACGGCGTCGGTGATCGGTCCGCCGACGTTGTCGAAGTACACGTCCACGCCGCCGGGTGCGGCCTCGTCGACTGCGGCACGGTAGTCGTCGGTCCGTTTGTAGTTGATCGCGGCGTCGAAGCCGAGCTCGTCCGTGAGCCACGCGGTTTTCTCGTCGCTGCCGGCGAACCCGATCACGCGACAGCCGTTCCGCGTGGCGATCTGGCCGACCACCGATCCGACCGCCCCCGCCGCCCCCGAGACGACGACCGTGTCGCCCGGCTTGGGCTCCCCGACCTCCAGCAGACCGAAATAGGCGGTTCGTCCGGGCATGCCGAGCACGCCGAGGTACGCCTCCGGGTCGGCGACTGCGGGGTCGACCGGCGCCACGTCGTCGGCGTCGAGAGTCGCGTAGTCGGCCCATCGTCCCTCACCGGTCACGAGGTCGCCCGCGTCGTACGCGTCGCTCGCGCTCTCGACGACCTCGCCGACGATGCCGCCCTTCAACGTGTCGCCCACGTCCCACGGTTCGGCGTACGACTCGACATCACGCATCCGGCCGCGCATGTACGGGTCGACCGAGAGATATCGGGTTCGGACGAGGAGTTCGCCGGGAGTTGGGTCGGGGACGTTCGTCTCACGGAGTTCGAAGCAGTCCACGTCGGGCTCGCCGTCCGGCCGCTCGGCGAGAAGCCACTCGCGGTTGGTGTTCGTCACGCCGTCCGTTCGCGGGCGTGTCTCAAGAGGGTTCGGACATCGGATATCCACACGGATCCGCCAGTGGGCGACGTGCCTCCGACATCGCTCACACAGGCGTTTGCGACGTATTTCCGGAACCGACCGAGAGGCTGCCGCCACCGAGCCGTAGCTTCAGTATTCCACCGTCACAGAGTATCGGTTCAATACGAGGACCACGGCTGCTCCGCCGACGGCCGCGGCCGTGAACCGCGGTGCGGCGGCCCGCCACGATTCCCCGCTCTCGGCGAGTCGGAGCGACACCTCGACGAGCGGGGCGCGGAGCGCGCCGACGATCAGGCTGACGAGGAAGGCGATCGTTGCGGCTCGGGCGCGAGCGAGCGCGTATTTTACGGCGTGAGCGATGGAGAACACGCCGACGACACCCCCAACGAGAAACGTCGCTACCGGTGGGCCCGTCGCGACGAGCGCGTCGGTGCCGTTGCCGAACGCGAGCCCGGCGAGTCCGCCGACGAACTCACGGACGGCACCGGCCATGTAGTCGTACTGACCGAGCACAATCAACAGCAGCGAGCCGGAGACGCCCGGTAGGATCATCGCGCTGACGGCGACCGCGCCCGCAAGGAAGACGACGGGCAAAGAGCTACCGAGCGCGGTCGAGGCGTAGCCCGAAGCGAGAAACGCGAGCAGGAACCCGGCGACTGCGGCCGCCTTCCGGCGAGGCGTGTCGAGTTCGACGCCACCCAGAAGCACCGCCGCGCTCGCGGCGATCAACCCGAAAAAGAAGCCGTACGTCGCGACCGGTCGGGTCGTAAGAAGGTAGTCGACACCGGTCAACACTGCGACGACGGCGGTACCGATCCCCGCGACGAGCACGACGAGAAACGCTCCGTCGATCTCGTGAAACGCGGCGCGGGCGTCAGGAACGTTCCGCGGACGGACTCCCGCGAGAACCCGCCCGATCCGCTCCGGGTCGATCGCGGTGACCGCGGCAATGAGCCGTTCGTAGATACCGACTATCAGCGCGATCGTGCCGCCGGATACGCCGGGGACCGCATCCGCGGTCCCCATCGCGACCCCCTTCAGATACAGTGCGACCCACTCTCGGATGTCACCCATCGCGGTAGGAGGTCACACCCGAGACGAACTCGCCGAGACGCCGGCCGTCCCGGCAACGGTCGCGACTCCCGCGGACGCCGACGCGTCGATCGCGGCGGCGTCATCCCCGCTCTCGTCGGCTCCGTCCTCGGCCTCGCTTTCGTTACTGTCGTCACCATCGGTTCCGTTCCCTTCGTCCTCCGAATCGATCGGGCAGTCCGAATCGCCGGCGGGGCAGTCGAGGATACGCTCCTCGAGCTCGACGGTCGGTGTCGTGTCGTCCTCACCGATAACCTGTCCCTCGGTCACGTCGACCTCTCCGACACGCTCGGTCGTGTACAGGTCGTCATCGGTGGTCGGCTCCGTCGTGATCTCGTAGGGGCCGGTCGCCCGTACGCTCGTGTTCGTGTACCCCTCGTCGGGCCCCCACTCGTCGTAGCCCGTCGTGGAGTACGGGAGCGTCAGCGTGAACTCGCCGTCCGCGTCGGCCTCGGCGAACTGCGTGTACTCGAACGTCTCGTCGGAGTTCGGCATCTCCATCTCGACGGTCGCCTCGACCTCCTCGTCGGGCTCCGCGCCGCTCCCCTCGACGCTCGTGGACGGAACGCGCTCGAACGTCTTCACCCAGCTCGGCGTGGTGTCACGGAGCTCGTCAGCCCCCAGTCCGGTCGCCTGCTGGTCCTGGAACACCCGCTGGAGGTATCCGGGTGACTCCATGGCGCTGCTCTCCGTCGCGTGAACCAGCCGGTAGTTCTCCAGCGCCTCGACGCGCTCTTCGGGATTCGATCCGACGCCGCCGATCTGTGCGGTACCGCCCTGCTCGTCGACAAACGCCTCCGCCTCCTCCATGGTGTCGAACTCGATCACGGACTCCTCCTCGGGGGAGGCCGGGGTCGTCCGCAGGTCGACGGCCTCGCCCGCCTGACTCTGGAACTGCTGCTCATTCCAGTTGACGACGATCGGCTCCGGCTCGGCCGCGCTGCCGTGATACTCGTAGAGTCGGATCATCTGGCTCTCGTAGTAGCGCTGGGTGCTGATCTCGGTGAGCGGCTGTGCGCCACCCTCGACCTCCTCGTACAGCAGCCAGTTGAAATCGTCCTGCGCGACGTCGTCGTCGGAGTAGAACGTGACGGGCGCGTTGAACTTCGCTCCCGGCGTCACCATCTGCCAGTCGACCATCACGTACCGGGTGTCGCCGCCCTCGTCGCTCTGCCGGTTCAGGACTTCGGCTGCTCCGGCCTCGTCAGGTGCAAGCAGATAGTTTGCGGCGTCAGTTGCCCCTTGTTGGAACGGATTCGCGTTCGGTATCCGTTCCGCTCTGGTGGTGATCCAGTGACCGTAGTCCCACCACGACTGGACGCCGTAGGCTCCTTCAGGGTACTCGAAGTCGTCGTCCGCCGGGCGTTCGTACGTTCCGTAGTACTCCATCGGCTCGCCAGCGCCCTCCAGTTCGCCCGGATGGGGCGTCTCGTCGTTCATCCACTGGAGGCTCTCGTCCCACTGGACGACGTCGCCCGGGCCGGTGCCAGCGCCCGCGGCCCAAACCGGAGTCGCCATGAAGAGGAGCGGCGCGACGAGCACGACGAGCACGGCCCCTACCGTCATCACCTGCCACCCCTCGATGTCGCGGAGGTTCCGGATCGACGGGAGCGAGAGCGTGTCGATCACGATCTGAAGGAAGTACGCCGCGCCGATCGCGACGATGACTGCGAGATAGTAGTTGAACCGGACCTGTGTGAACGCCATGCTCGTGATGAACGCCGCCCAGACGACGAAGTAGAGCTCCGCCGTGTCATAGCGGACGAGGAACGTCGCACCGACGATGAAGGCCGTCGCGATCAACAACCCGAGCAGCTGCCAGCTGATGCCGACGACCCCACCGAGGACTGCGTAGAGGTTCGGCACCGCGTACACCGAGCCGACGACCGCGAAGGCGGCGACCGCGTACAGCGTGTGATTCGTCTCGTCGCTTCGCACGAGCGGACGCACGAGAACGAAGAGGACCGCAAACAGCGCCAGAAAGAAGACGAGGCCGTACTGTGAGAGAACGAACTCCGCGAAGCCGCTGGTCTGCAGCGGCGGGGCGGCCTCGCCGATGGTACGGGTGGTCGCGCCCGCGCCGAAGGCGATCGTGTTTTCGATCTCGCTCGTGACCGTGTCCCAGAGCGGCGTCAGAACGACGGCGACGAAGCCCATCGACACGAGAAGGAGGCCGCCAACTGCGGGCGGGTACGTGTCGACGTCGAGCTCTCGGGAGTCCCACTGTCGTGCGAGCCACGCGAGGAACACCGCCCCGAGCGCGACGCCGAGGGGGAGCACAACTTGGGTGAGCGAGTAGTCAGTGACGCCGAACGAGAAGTCGTCAAGCGGGATCAGCTGCATTAAGCCGGCGACGGTCATCGAGACCGCGGCCGCGAAGGCGATCGGCTCCGGAGTCCGACCGTGGGAGACGTCACTCGTTATCTTGATCGCGATGAAGATCCCCGTAAAACCGACCATGAGAACGCCCGGCTGCCACGTCCACATATAGAGGCCAAGCGAGCCGCCGGCCGCGACGGCGTAGGCTGCCGGCTTCTTGAGAGCAGCCCAGTCCCGGTCGAGGAACAGTTCCCACACCGGCGTCTCCCGTTCGGCCACGGCGAAGGCCGCGAGGAACGTCAACACGGCGAGTGCTTGGAAGAAGATCTCACCCGCGTGGTGATCGTTGAACCCGACGAGCGTGTAGCTGAAGAACGTTCCCGGGAGGAGCGCGAGGACCGCAACTCCCGCGACGGCGGCGAAGCGGTCGACGAACCGCCGCGCGATGAGATACGTGGGGACCGCAACGAGGGTGCCGACGATCGCCGACATGAGGAGCATGACACGCATCGCACCTTCCTCACCGCCGCCCGTGATCGGCGTGGCGGCGAAAACGAACACCGCCGTTATCTGGTCCCACAGCGTCCCGAACTGACCGACGTGACTCCCGAAGGGGAATCCCGTCCATGCGTCGAACGGCATGGTGTTCGGGTAGTTCTCGAGGAGATACATCGTCTCGCGGTAGTGATACCACGGGTCGTTTCCGCGGAAGTAGACCTCGCCGTCGACGATGAAGTTGCCGTACGACTGGACCCGTGTCAATAGCATGAAGGCCACGATCCCGAGGAGGGCCGGGACGTGGTACCATTTTTCGAGCAGACCGAGCGCCGAGTCGCTCGATCCGTCGCTCGAATCGCGTTGCTGGCTCATTGTACGATGTGACTGCTAAAATCGCAATAAGCCTTGTTATATATTCGGAGAGCGTCGGCTGGGTGGAAGGCGTTTCTGATGACATCTCCACGGGTTCCGCCGTCGGTGTCGGCGGACTCGGGCATGTCGTCGGGAGTTCAAGCGGACGGTTTCGATAGTGGCGAAATCGTTTTTTGTTTCGGCCGAGACGCATCACGTATGTCTCTCGCCCTCCCCTTCGACGCCGAGGACGCCTTCAACGGAGTGTTCCTGTTCGTCACGACTCTGTTGGGGTTCTTCGGAGGCGGGCTGATCGGACTCCTGATCGGGTTTGCCGCCGGATACACCTACATCGACCTGACGAGTCGTGTCGCCGATCTCGAAGCGACGGTCAACGCCCTGATAAGGGAGAAGGAGACGCTCCGGCAGCGACTCGATGAGGTGGACGGCGACCGCGTCGGCGGTGCGACCGACGGCGGCGTCGACGTGATTGGTGAGGATGTCGCTCCACCAGAGGACGAACGCTCCCGGTAGATATTTGAATCGTCTCCCGTAACGGTATATAAATGCTCAGCGACGTGATGGAGGACTACCTCAAGGCGATCTACGTCCTTCAGGCCGAGGAGGGACCACCCGTCTCGACGTCCGCCATCGCCGAGTACGTCGACAAGACTCCACCGACGGTGACCGATATGGTTTCCAAACTCGCCGATCGCGACCTCGTCCACCGTGAGCCTTATAAAGGGGTCGAGCTCACCGCCGAGGGCGAGGCGGTCGCGCTGGAGGTCGTTCGGCACCATCGCCTCCTTGAGGCGTTCCTCGCGGACCAACTCGACTACGACTGGAGCGACGTCCACGCGGAGGCGGACGCGCTCGAACACCACATCTCCGAGGAGTTCGAGCGCCGGGTCGCCGAGGCGCTCGGCGACCCCGAGTTCGACCCCCACGGCGACCCGATCCCCGGCGCGGATCTGGATCCGATAGACGAGGGAAGCGGTCTCCGGCTATCGGATCACCCGGAAGGGGATAGACTCGTCGTTACGCGCGTTTCCGACCGCAACGAGGCGGAGTTGGAGTACCTCGCCGCCGCGGGGGTCACGCCGGGAACGACGATCGAGGTCGTCGATGTCGCCCCGTTCGGCATGATAACCGTCCGAACTCCCGAGGGTGAACAGAGCCTTCCGACCGAGATCGCCCGGTCGATCCGCGTCGAGGACGCGCAGGACGCACCCGACGAGAACGCCGACCCGACCGGGGACGACGCCGACGTCCGGGACCCCGCCTGAGTCGACTGCGGCCTCTACCGAGTCCGTCGAGACGGCAACCGAGTCCGTCGAGACGCCTTCCGATCCGTTTCGACACCCAACGTCGTACATCAACGCGGAACCGTCAACAGTGTTCACCACCTTCCGTTCGCGAGCTTTTTCACCGAAACGGGCGTCAGGACGGGTGTGAACACGGTCGGAACGATCGCCGTTGGAGCGGTGTTCGGGTTGGCACTCGCCGCGCCCCCGGGGCCGATGAACGCGGTCATCGCCGAGGAGTCGGTGTTGCGCGGCTGGGTCGCCGGCGCTCGGGCGGGACTCGGCGCGGCGACCGCCGACGTGGTCTTCTTCCTCCTCGCGTACGCCGGCGTCGTCTCCCTCATCGAGTCGGCACCGAGGGTTCAGGTACTCATGATCGCTGCCGGCGGCGTCCTCATGTGTTACTTCGCGATCGGTGCGGCCCGCGGCGCGCGGGCGTCGTTTCGCCCCACGAGCGGCGAGGATCCCATGGTAACGGACGGGAAGGGGTTCCGCAAGGCCCTCGTGTTGGCGCTGACCAACCCGTATCAGGTGCTGTTCTGGCTCACCGTCGGCGTCGGGCTGCTCCGTCCCGGCGACCTCGACGTGCTCGCGCCGCTGCCACTCGTCGGCGACGGTCTCGCCGGAACGCTCGTCGTCACTACCGGCTCGCCCGCGCTGATCGTCGGGTTCTTCCTCGGCGTGCTGGGCTGGGTGACGCTGTTTCCGGCCGGGCTCGTGCTCGCCGAACGGCGCATAGAGGCGTTCTCGCCCGTTGTTGCTGTCGGATCGGCGCTCGTGCTCGCCGGGTTCGGCGTCTACTTCCTCGTCGACGCCGCGACGACGATGCTGGCGTGGTGAGGGGCACCACCCGACATGGATAACGGCTTTCACGTGGCGGCGTGAGGAACCGGTATGTTCGAGAAGTCGACGTGGATCAAGCTCCCGCGAAACGTGCTCGTCGGCCACGGCGTCATCGAGGACCTCGGGGCGGCGGTCGGCGAGCTGTACCTCACCGGCCAGCCGTTGATCGTGACGAGCCCGACACCGAACGAGATCGCGGGTGACCGGGTGCGCGCGCAGTTCGACGACCCCGCGACCGCCGTCGTCGAGGAAGCCTCCTTCGACTCGGTCGAGAAGCTGATAGAGCGGGCCGAGGCGGTCGATCCCGGCTATCTCATCGCGCTCGGCGGCGGCAAGCCTATCGACACCGCGAAGATGGCCGCCGACCACCTCGACGTCGGCTTCGTCTCCGCCCCGACGGTCGCCTCACACGACGGGATCGTCTCCGGTCGCTCGTCGATCCCCGAGGGCGACACGCGCCACTCCGTCGCCGCCGATCCGCCGCTCGCGGTGGTCGCGGACACCGAGTTCCTCGCGAACGCTCCGTGGCGGCTCACCACCGCGGGCTGTGCGGACATCATCTCCAACTACACCGCCGTGAAGGACTGGCGACTCGCCCGCCGGCTCCGCAACGTCGAGTACAGCGAGTACGCGGGCGCGCTCTCGGAGATGACCGCCGAACTGCTCGTCGAGAACGCCGACATGATCCGGCCCGGGTTGGAGGAGTCCTCGTGGGTTGTCGTGAAGGCACTCGTCTCCTCGGGGGTCGCGATGTCGATTGCGGGCTCCTCGCGGCCCGCCTCCGGCGCGGAACACCTCATCTCCCACCAACTCGACCGGACCGCCCCCGGGAAAGCGCTCCACGGGCATCAGGTCGGGGTCGCGTCGATTCTGACCGAGTACCTTCACAGCGGCGAGAACGGCGAGTGGCGGGCAATTCGGGACGCACTCGACTCCCTCGACGCGCCGACGACCGCCGCCGAACTCGGGATCGACGACGCGGAGCTGATCCACGCGTTCACCCACGCCCACGAGATCCGCGACCGATACACGATCCTCCAAGGCGGGATAAGCGAGGAGGCGGCGATAGAGGTGGCGACATCGACGGGCGTCATCGAACGATAGCGCTGTCCTCGTTCGGACCCGATCGATGGGAGAACCCGAAGCCGACTTATCGCTCCGCTCCCTCCATCCAGTATGTCCGCAGCCAGCGTTCGCAAGCGCGTCAAGCGCCGCCCCGCCGCGACCGTCGCCCTCCTCACCGTCGTCGGCTACGGCGCGGTGCTCGGCGCGTTCCTCGTTCCCGGTTTTCAGGCCCTGTTCCCCGACCTCTCGCGGTCGACCGTCGATGTCATGACGCACGCGATCGCGGCCGTCAACTCGCTCACGATCCTCACGCTGTCGCTCGGGTGGTACTGGATCCGCAACGACGAGGTACGGAAACACGCCGCCGCGATGGCCACGTCGTTCGCGCTCATCCTGTTGTTTCTCGCGATCTACGTTCCGCGCGTTGCTGGCGGCGGAACGAAGTACTTCGACGGGCCGGAGCTCGTCGGCACCGTCTACCTCATCATGCTCGCGATCCACATTCTGCTGTCCATCGTCGCCGTCCCCGTCGTTCTCTACGCGCTCCTGTTGGGACTCACACACTCGGTGAACGAGCTTCGAACGGAGACGCCACACGCCACAGTGGGCCGGATCGCCGCCGGGTCGTGGCTGCTCTCGCTCGTGCTCGGCGTGGTGACGTACGTTATGTTGAACCACATCTACGGGTTCACGTACTGATCCTCCGTCGAACACGACGCGTCTTGACGCGCCGCCGGACCACGGAACTGAGCGCGGGAACCGGCCGGGGTTCCGCCATCGAACCGCTTAACGCGCTCCCGAGAGCAGGGGAACGCATGACCGAGTGGATCGGCGACACGTTCACGAGCGACGTCGGCTGGAACCACCTCGAAGCTCTCGTCGACGTCGGCAACCGGATGGCCGGCTCCGACGGGGAGCGCGCGGGGCTCGAACTGACGCGTGACGCGTTCGCCGCGGTCGGCGCGCGCAACGCCCGGATCGAGCCGTTCGAGATACAGGGCTGGGAGCGCGGCGACAGCGCCGTCAGCCGGGACGGAGATACCCTCGCCGCGGGGGACGGCTCCTGTATCGCGCTCCCGCGAAGCCCGGACGCGACCGCGACCGGCGAGCTCGTCGACGTCGGCTACGGGACTCCCGAGGAGTTCGAGTCCGCCGCCGACGAGATCGAGGATTCGATCGTCGTCGTCTCCACGACCGTTCCCGACGAGTTCGACCGGTTCGTCCACCGGCGCGAGAAGTACTACCGCGCCGTCGACGCGGGTGCCGCCGGGTTCGTCTTCGCGAACCACGTCGAGGGCGGCCTTCCTCCCACGGGGAGCATCGGGAGCGAGGCGGAACCGATCGGCGCGATTCCGGCGGTCGGGATAAGCAAGGAGGCCGGCGCGCGACTCACCCGGCGGTACGAGGGCGAGGAAGTGACCGTCGACGTCGACTGTGCGACGCCGGACGCGACGAGCGGGACCGCGCTCGCCGAACTCGGTCCCGACACCGACGAGTACCTGCTCGTCTCCTCGCACGTCGACGCCCACGACATCGCGGAGGGAGCGATGGACAACGGGGCCGGCACCGCGACGATCGTCGAGGTCGCTCGCGCGCTCGCGGACCGCGAGGGAGAGTTGGAGACGCGGGTTCGGTTCGCCGCCTTCGGCGCGGAGGAGGTCGGCCTCGTCGGCTCCTCGAAGACGGCCGACGCCGTCGATCCGGACGCCGTCGGAGCCGTCGTCAACGTCGATAGCAACGTGTTCGGCCGCACCCTACAACTCGACCATCACGGTTTCGACGAGCTGGAAGCCGCCGGCGAACGGCTCCGTGAACGGTTCGACCACCCGGTCGCGCTCGGCGGGGAGATCGTTCCTCACAGCGACCACTGGCCGTTCGTCCAGCGGGGGATCCCCGGCTACATGGTGTCGGGCGAGACCGAGGACCGCGGACGGGGATGGGGTCACACCGCCGCCGACACCCTCGACAAGCTCGACGTTCGGAACCTCCGGGAGCAGTCGATACTCCTGACTGCGCTCGTCGTCGACCTCGGCCGTGAGGGGGTCTCGGTGGACCGGGGTGACACGGACCGGATCGCGGCGGAACTCGAGTCGACGGGGGCGGCCACGGGAATGAAACTCACCGGCGACTGGCCCTTCCGATCGAAATAGAAGCGACGGACGCTGCCGCCGCAAGCAGTATATAACTGTTCGCGGCCGTACCGAGACGGTATGACCGAGCAGCTACACCTCGACGACGACTCGCTTCTGGATTTCCAGGCGACCGTCGAACGAGCCCTCGACGACCGGGTCGTCCTCGATCGAACGGGCTTTTATCCGACCGGCGGCGGGCAGCCGCACGACACGGGAACGCTCCGCGCCGTCGACGATCCGGACCGGCGATGGCGGGTCGTCGACGTCGAGAAGACGGACACCGTGTATCACACGCTCGAACCCGTTGGTACCGACGAGTCGGCGCTTCCCTCGCCCGGAACCGTGGTGGCCGGCGAGGTCGACTCGGACCGTCGGTCCGCACACGCTCGGTACCACACCGCACAACACCTGCTGTCGGCGCTGCTGCTCGACGCGTTCGACGCCAGAACGACCGGAAACCAGCTGTACGCCACCCACGCCCATCTCGACGCCGCCTACGACCGGTTCGACGACGAGGATCTGGGACGGATCGAGGACCGTCTCAACGAGCTCGTGGACGACGATCGGCCCGTGAACAGCTACACGATGGACCGGGCGGCCGCGGAGGAGTCGCTCGATACCGACCGTACCCGGATCGACCTCCTCCCCGACTCGATCACGGAGCTCCGGATCGTCGAGATCGGCGACGCCGGAGGCGACCCCGCCGGGGAGCCGTACGACCGGACCGCCTGTGCGGGGACCCACGTCGGATCGACGGGCGATATCGGCGAGGTCGTGGTCACGGGACGTGAGACGAAGGGGAGCGACGAGGAGCGGATCCGGTTCGTGCTCGCCGACCACGTCTGAGGGCGGCGACCCGGCCACGCTCGCCCATCCGACGTGGCGGGTAACACGCGCCGACATCGGATCCCGCCGCTTATGTATCGGCCGTTGTAGGTTCGGCCATGAAGTTCTGCGACGAGTGCGGTTCGATGATGAAGTCCGGCGAGGGCGAGGACCACTGGGTGTGTGGCTCCTGTGGCTACGAAACCGGCCGCGACGCCGAGACGGACGCGTGGATAACCGAGTCCCAGGAGGAGTCCGAGATCATCGACGTCAGCGATGCCGAGGACAAGGGACTCCCGAAGACGACGGCCCACTGTCCGGAGTGTGGCAACGATCAGGCGTACTGGTACATGCAACAGATACGTTCGGCCGACGAGTCCGAGACCCGCTTTTTCGTCTGTACCGACTGCGAGCACAAGTGGCGCGAGGACGACCACTGACGCGACCGCCGACACGAGTGACGACGCGATCCCGGACGACGCGACTGCCCCGAGCGACGCGACCACCTCGGACGACTCGATCCCGAACCACCCACGCTATTTAGTCGCAGTCATCCGAAACGGGGCGTATGCACCCTCCGATCATCCCCACCGATCGGCTCGACGGGTGGCGACAGGTCGAGCGTACGACCGAGCGGCCGTTCGCCGCCGGTCCCGTCTCGGTGACGGCCGGAACCGTCAGATACGAGCGCACGGACCGCGACGAGCCGCGCCCGTTCTTTTTCGCGAGTCGACTCCGGATCCGTCCGGGCGGAACGCCGAACCCCGCGCTCACCCGCCTCGTCGAGAACCGCGCACGAGCGGGGTTCCGCGACCGTCTCGGCGACCGTGACATCGAGGCGGTCGAGACCCGCAGCGAGCGGTCGATCCGCGTCGACGACCCGGATGCCTCCACGGCAACGCTCGTCACGTACCGCGCGCGCTGTGTCCTCCCCGCAGGAGGCGTCCCGGTCGAGGCATTGCTCGCGGTTTGGGAGTCGGGCGAGTATCTCATCGCCGGTGGCGCGTATCGAGTCGACGAGGGCGACGACGTCGATGCCGACGACGCTCGCCGGGAGCTCCTCGGACTGGTTCGCGGCGTCCGCGCCGACTGACCGGGACTGGACTTCGGCGCCGACGGTCTCGATCTCACGGTCGCGTTTCCGGAGCGGACGCTTCTGGAGGCGACGATCCACGCGACGACGAGGGTCGCCGACGCCCACGAGGCACTCCGCGAGTCCGGCGAGCCGCCGGAGACGACTCCCGACTAACAGGGAACCGTTCCCGCCGCCGACCCCACCGGCGGACGGTCCTCTCGGTGTTCGGAGTCGCCGACGATACCGTCGAACATCGGTAGTCGGAGCTCGTATGCGTACAGGAGGTCGAACGCCGTGAACGGGTTCGTGCCGTTGGTTATCAGTCCCGGCGCGTCGACCCGAACGCCGGCGGCGAGCGTCACGAGCGGGTCGCCGTCGAGCGACCCCGCGAGTTCGACCCCGAACTCGTCGCCGGCGGCCGGGTCGGTGAGCACGGAGGCGTGAACGACCGCGTCGATCGTCGCCGATCCGTTTCCGATGGAGAGGGGGTACCCCTCGCCGACGAAACACGTTGTGGGCGGCACACTCGCCCGCTGTGGATCCCCGACACCGCCGTCGGCCGTCCCGCTCACCGCGGATCCGGTCCCCGGCGTGGCGGCTCCGATCCCGCCCACCGCGGATCCGGTCCCCGGCGTGGCGGCGACTGCCCCGATACCCGAGGTCGCCACGAGAACCGAGAGGAGCACGGCAAAGACGAGCGTCGTCGATCCGCCCGATCCCGACGCGTCACGTCCCGGATCCCCGAGTCCCATCGCCCGTGACTACGCGACACCGAACATAAACCCCGGCATCCGGTTATCCGTCCTGATACTCCCCGTCCGCGAGCGGCGACTCGTCGTCGATCAGGTCGTCGTTGACGGTGGTGTCGCCTTCGAGGAGCCCGTCGACGAGCAGCTCGGCCGACGCGAGGTTCGTCGCGACCGGGACGTCTTTCACGTCACAGACACGGAGCAGCGCGGAGATGTCCGGCTCATGGGGTTGTGCGGTGAGCGGGTCCCGGAGGAAAACGAGGCCGCCGACCTCGCCGTCAGCGACCATCGCGCCGATCTGTAGGTCGCCGCCGAGCGGTCCGGACGCCTGCCGGTTCACCGGAAGCCCGGTCTCCTCGGCGATCCGTTTCCCGGTGGTGCCGGTCGTTATCAGTTCGTGGTCGACGAGAGTGTCCCGGTGTGCGTTCACGAACGCGACCATCTCGTCTTTCAGTTCGTCGTGGGCGATAAGCGCGATCCGCATACGCCGCGTACCTCCCCGCACGACTTAAAAGGTGAGTCGAGGAAGCGCTGTTGCCGGGGTTGAGGCGTTCCACGGGCAGTGTGCGCCGACCCACCTCGCTCGATGTCGGGAGTACGTCGCTTGGGTCGACGCCGACGAGATCACATTTAAAAGGAACGTGAGCGGCTGCGACGATCGCTTATAAATAAGCGATGCGGTCCCTCCGGCAGCCGGCGCTACGCGCCGGCGACGACGGCGCGAGGTCGTCGAGCGTCGCCCGACTGCCTGAGAGTTCTCGCTGGAGCCGCTGGCGGCTGCCGCCGCCAGCGACAGGGCGAGAGCGGAGCTCTCGCTTGTAACCGGCGCGGAGCGCCTCGCTGCCCGCATGGCTGGGGCTTTGGCGGTCGTCACCGGCGATCCGTCGTCTTCGATTTATAACCGATCGATCGGACTTGTACATTCATCCACCGTGCTCTCGATTACTTATAAACAGCCGCCAGTAACACGCTAGATCACTTATAAACAACTTCCACACCGTATTGCGAGACTCACTCCCGAGATCGATGACCGAACCCGGCTACTTGAATCGGAACGTTTCCAGGTTCTTCGGCGCGAACGTCCGCATATTGTAGTCGTGATACAGCGCCGACGAGAGGTCCTGTACGGAGCGCTCGTCGCCGTGGACACACAACACCTTCTCCGGACGGGGGTTCATCGTCTTCACGAAGTTCTCCAACCCCTGTCTGTCGGCGTGGCCGGAGAAGCCGTCGACGACCTCCGTTCCCATCTCCAGTGTGAGCGTGTCACCGCGGCTACCGCCTCCCCAGCCGTCGACCGGGATCTCATCCCAGCCGTTCTGGATCCGGCGGCCGAGCGTTCCCTGCGCTTGGTAGCCGACGAAGACGAGATTCGAGTCCGGGTCGGGACCGATGTGGCGGAGCCACGACATGATCGGGCCGCCCTCGATCATCCCGGAGGTGGAGATGACGATGCACTGATCGCCGTCGGCGACCTCCTGTCGCTCGTCCTCACCGGCGTCGATGTGGTTGAACTGGTCGGCGAGGAACGGGTTCTCGTCGTCGTGGAAGATCCGGTCGCGGAGATCGTCACGCAGGTACTCGGGGTACGTCGTGTGGATGGCCGTCGCCTCCCAGATCATCCCGTCGAGGTGGACCGGCATCTCGGGGATGTCGCCCTCCCGCATCGCCTCCTCCAACACGAGCATGATCTCCTGTGAGCGCCCCACGGCGAACGCAGGGATGACGATCTTACCGCCCTGGTCGTACGTCTCGTTGATGACCTTCTTAAGCGCCTCCTCGGAGTCGGCTTGGTCGGTCTGGTAGTCGTCGCGGCCGCCGTAGGTGGACTCCAGAACGAGGGTCTCGACCCGGGGGAAGTCGTTGACTGCGCCGTTGAACAGGCGGGTGTCCTCGTAGTGGATGTCGCCGGAGAAGGCGACGTTGTAGAGCCCGTCACCGATGTGGAAATGGGTGACTGCGCTGCCGAGGATGTGACCCGCGTTGTGGAAGGTGAGTTTGATATCGGGCGCGATGTCGGTGACATCGCCGTACTCCAGCGGGATCGTGTGTTTGATCGCGTCGCGGACCTGCGCCGACTCGTAGGGTGGCGTCCGACCGTCCTTGGCAGCCACGTCGAGGTAATCGAGCGTGAGCAGTCCCATCAGGTCACGGGTCGGCTCCGTCGTGTATATCGGACCGTCGTATCCGTACTTAAACAGCAGCGGCAACAGCGCGGAGTGGTCGAGGTGAGCGTGGGTCAGGATGACCGCGTCGAGCGTCGCCGCACCCGCGCCGAGCGCCTCGGGGACCTGTAGGTACGGAACCTCCCCCTCCGCGCCGGGCTTGTCTCCGCAGTCGATGAGGACGCGCGTCTCGGGCGTCGAGAGAATGAATGCCGCACGGCCGACCTCGCGACAGCAGCCGAGCGTCGTGATCCGGACCCACTCGTCGTCGGACATCTCCTCGCGATGGATCTGTCGACCGACTCGTTCGAGGATGTCACGGCGCTCCTCGCGTTCGTTTTTCAGGAATCCGCGGACGTTCGAGACGGTCGAGGACTCGATCGGCGGCGTCCGGACGACCTCCGGGGTCCAGCCGACCTCCTGAGTGATCTCCCGGAGCGTGGAGCCGCGGCGGCCGATCACCATCCCGGGCTTTTCGGCCTCAATGACGACCTCGCCGGTGTCCTCGTGGAAGTCGAGCGACGTCACGCCGGCCTCCTCGGGGATCACCTCGCGTACCTCGGATTCCGCTCGCGCCGGAGGCGAGAGAACGGTCGGGTCGGGTCGGACCGTGATCCGTTTCCGGAGTTTGGAGGCGAGACGCCGGACGAGGTCTCCGTCACCGGCGAACCGCTTGGGGTCGCGCGTGTAGACGACTAGTTCCGGGCCCTCGTACGTGACGTCCGTGACGCTCACGTCGTCCGGGACCTCCTGTTCTATCGTGGATTTCAGGTTCTCGAGTTTCGTATCGACTTGACTCATAGCTCACTGCGGGCCGTGGGGGGTCGCTACCGCCGTCCGGCCACGTCGGATCGAGACGTACCGCGGCGTCGATCGGTCGGCCGTGACGGGGGTAGGCATAGTGGAAGTACTGTCCGTAGCGTACCGTGCGGGAACAGCCAGCGAAAACCCGCTTAGAAGCAACTACACTCCCTTCGTTATAAAAGGCTTCCCAAAACGGGAGCTTTCGCCCGTTCGTCCCGAGGCCGTTTCCACAACACCGATACGCCTCGACCGCCGCGGAACGCCCATGCGCGTCACGCCCAACGGCGTCCGAGAGGAACACGCATGGATACGCGACCGCGCTCCGGTCGTCGTCCCGGTACTCAACGAGACTCGCGATCGGCTGGGGACCCTCTTCGAGACCGAGGTCGACGCGGTCGACGCCGAGACGTATCGCCGCGAGGTCGACGCCGTCTTCGCGGACGGCGAGGTCGCGGTCAACGTGGCGGGCTACGCCGCGCTCCTCCGCGAACTCGACGTTGCCGGCGACTACCCGGGATTCGTCGTCGACGAGGTTCTCGGCCGGGAGCTCGCCGCGACGATCGCCGGGGGACAGCCGCTCTCGGTGCTCGCGCAGGCGACGTTCCACTTCGCGGACGTCCACGTCGACGAGGACGCGACCGCCGACGGGAAGGGAAACGCGGGCGTCGACGACCTCGACGCCGCGCTCGCCGCCGGATTCCAGACGCGACTCCCCGGCTGGGACTGGCGGGAGGGAGAGAGCCAATTCGCGGTCGACGCCGAGTGACGCCGGATAGACCGCGTTCGGTCGACCGTCTCGAAGCGCGTTCCCGGTCCCCTATGACGTGAACTTCCGAACCAGATCGAACACGCTATCACGGATCGCGTCAGGCAGGAACCGTGCGAGCACGCCGACCCGCGCGACGGTTCCGGGTTGGACCCGCGCGGGCGGTTTCGTCGCGCTCGCGGCGTTGAGGACCTCCCCGGCGACGAGGGTCGGTTCGACCGACCCCGGTCCGTCGCCGCCGATCGCTTGCGTGTCCTCGAACAGCGCGTAGAACTCGTCGTACGCGCCGGAACGCTCGACTCCGTCGGTCTCCTCTGGGTCCGCCTCGCGGGCGACTCGGTCCGAGAAGTTCGTTCGTACCGGTCCGGGCTCGACGACGACGACGTCGACGCCGTGATCGCGCACCTCGTTGCGGAGGGCATCCGACATGGCTTCGAGCGCGAACTTCGACCCGCTGTAGACGCCCCCGCCGGGGAACGAGACCCGCCCCGCGACCGAGGAGACGTTGATGATCGTCCCGTCTCGCTCGCGACGCATTCCGGGAAGCACCGCGCGGATCAGCCGATGCGGGCCGTAGACGTTGACGTCGAACTGGTCGTGAACTCGTTCTGCTGTCACGTCCTCGATCGGTCCGAACTGCCCGTATCCGGCGTTGTTCACGAGCGCGTCGATCGCGCCCTCCTCGTCGAGGATCCGGTCGACGACCCGCTCGACATCTCCCTGATCGGTGACGTCGAGCGTCGCGATCTCACAGCCGGCTTCGCCGAGCGCCTCGATGTCGGCCGGGTTCCGCGCCGTGGCGTAGGTCGTCCATCCCTCGTCGTTGAAGGCGTGTGCCGTCGCGCGACCGATGCCCGATGAACACCCGGTGATGAGTACCGTCTTCTGCACGAATCGTCGGTCGGTCCCCGACGGCATAACTCTCCCGACCGAACGCGACCCGAGTCAAAGCGAGTCCGTTCGTATCCACATTCCGTTCGAGGCCGGTGCCGACCGTTCGAACCCCCACCGCTCGTAGAACCCGTCGACGTCCGCGAACAGGTTGACGTACCCACCGTCGGGGGCGTGTCCATGGAGCCACGCGACGAGCGCGTCCATCATTGCGGTCCCGATCCCTTGCCCCTGATGCGGCTCCGCAACGGCCATATCCGAGAGTTGAAACACGGAGCCGCCGTCCCCGACGATCCGGGCCATTCCGACCGCGTGGTCGCGGCGTCCTCCAACGACGTGAACGCCGTAGGTCGTGTTCGGAAGCCCGCGTTCGACGGCCTCGCGCGACCGGTCGGCCATCCCGGCCGCGCGACGAAGTCGGATGAACGCCGCCACTGACGGCGTCCCCTCTCGAAGCTCGTACCCGTCGGGGAGTCGCCGACCGGAGCCGTTCACGTCGCTACCGTCCATGATACACGTCCGAACTCACCGCGTCCGCAACTCGTCTTTGTCCTTGATCACGCGAGCGTCGCCCTCCCCGGAGGTGACCTCGTTCACGAGGTCGTACAGGTCGTTCTGGAGCCCCGCGGGAAAGGTCAACACGCCGACCCAGCCGCCATCGTTCTGCCACTCCTCGCGTTCGAGGTCGCCGAACTCGCGGACCTGCGCCTGACCGGACCCCGCGTAGTCCGCCGGAAGCTGGACCGCCATCGTCACCTCCTCGAATCGGATCGGGATGACCGGCCGCAGCGCGTCGAGCGCGTCGTCGACTTGGTTCTCGACCGGCTCCATCGGGTCGATCTGGAACCCCGCCTCCTCCAGCGCGCGCTCGATCCGCTCGGGCGGGTGCGGGGAGTCGTCCATCTGCGGGTTCACCGCGTTGCGCGTGATGGTGGTGACGAGTTCGCGGTGTTTCCGTTCCTGCATCTCCTCACGCTGCTCGGCGGTGATCTGGATCTCCCCGCGCTCGACGACTTCGGGGATGATCGATAGGGGGTCGGTGGTTCCGAACACCTCTTCTAAGTCCTCCTCGGCCGGTCTATCACCGCGAGAGGCGTTCTCAAAGACGTCCTCGGCGGCGATGACATCCTCCAACTCGCCCTCGAACTCCCCGCGCCGCATCGCGAGCGCGGCGTCCGGGTCGATCAGTACCTCGAACCGCTCGCCGTGTGACTCCAGTCGGGCCGTCACGGCCTCGTCGAGTGATA
>OBKM01000175.1_pt1 | contig 31654 bp, 43 predicted proteins | sample 1519691 | NCBI WGS metagenome assembly OBKM01 (sample SAMEA37050418, study PRJEB22526) | metagenome | biome: saline pan; feature: lake; material: water | place: Egypt | collected 2015 | depth 0.5 m
TCCGACGGCAACTGCCACAGCACTTCCCACCCAAATTAATCGCTCTGTGACGCTGATTAGCTGAACGCGGACAGCTATGGGACCCCTGTCGGATACTCATTCTCGACTGTTTCCCGTCCCGAACATATATATTATATCATATTATATTAACTAATCCGAAAAAGTCAGCCACTACCAGCAACCCGAATCCAAGCCCTATCAACGTTAAGATACTCGTGATGATGTCGCCTACTATTGCGATAATGCGGATCGCAATATAGAGTCCGATCAACGCCACGGCTCCAAACGCCAACTGTTCAATCATACGGAGTCACACAGTCTCTGACGGCTTATATTTTGATTCGATCTATCTTCTCGAGCAACCACCCATAGACGAAAGAGAAGCGACTCAGATCTCAGGATCATACAGTTCAGCCCCCCACACTAATGGACAACCGAACGGACACACGACCTATGCGGATCGGGCGCTTCAACGGAGCGAACGGCGGAGAACTCCTGGGTCGGTTCCATGTGTGTTCGGCCACCAGTATCATGAATTGGCTCGGCTTCCGCTTGGCCACCCATACGGAGTATTGTGACAAATTAGCGGCGAACGTCCGGGGGCTTCGGCCTTCGCTAGTGAACCGCCTCGGAGTCAAGCCCTTCGAGAATCGAAGATTCTCGTCATCATGGAAATCTTTGATTTCCGTACGACCTCGGGGTATTCGCCTTGTCGGCTGATTAAAGACGACAACAATCCGTATCAATCACCGCCGTAGTTGAGTCACGCCCCGTTAAAAAGTGCGGCATACATAAAAAACGCCCCGATAAGCGTCACACCGGCACTCCAGAGGAACAGTCGTATACTCTTTGATCCAAGTGTATCGATTAATGCTTCTTCGCCGGCCGCTGAAATAACCATCTTTTCACTCAACGGGTCACGCGTCAGTTTAAACCGATCCGTATCCGTCGTTGCTTCCCCCGTCCGTGGCTCTGCCTCACCGAACGCATACACATCCTCGCCAACCGGCAAAACGTCCTGTATATACCGCCTCGGATTGTTCTCCGGTCCCGTCTCAATCGGTCCAACACGATCGTAATCACTACCGACCCCACGACTCAGCGACTTCTTTAATCTCAACGCTGCACGCTGCGTATAACCCTCTACATCCCGCCCCGAACTCAATCCACCGGCTTCGCCGCGCCCGCCTAACTCGTTTATTTCCGCTATATCACTTCCACCGCTGTCGCCGTGGCCACCACCGTATGCATTCTCGCTTCTGGCAAAGCCTCCGGTTGCCAAGCTTCCTATCGGGATATTTATCATTCCGGATGCGTCTTCCTCTAGTGTCTGTTCCACCGGACTAGAAAAAGAGTGAGGGAGATCCTCATCGGGCCCGACAACAACAGTCTCGCTGTGGCCGTCCTCAGTCACAAAATACGGGGCTTCGGTTGTATCTACCAACAGCTTTCCTGTCCCATCATCGATGTAGAACGGTACTGTTTCCGTTTGCTTTTCGACTTCTATCCACTGTTCGTCCGTCTTCGTCCGACTACTGTTGTCCTCATGTTCATACTTGATCTCCTGTTTTTCTTCGACTCGCCACTCAGCATACACACAGTCTCCTTCGGATAACGGTTGTTCCAGCTTTTCCGGAATCGGCGACACCGTACCAGTCACTTCAGTTCGCCCGGCCGCGGCTGATCTGATCCTCTCGGTCGGCGTGTCTTTGATCAACTTCCGGCCTTTTCGCTTTTGATATCCTGTGTATCCGATCCACAGTCCAACACCGATAATCACCGCACCGACCGAAACGAGGAGTAATTGCGCTCCGAGTTCGCTTCCATCACCGTTATTTTGCAGTATGACGCCCCCGAGTGTGGGCGGAAGGGTTCCGATCATACGTGGCTACTGAGCTCCGTCCCGTTTATTTAAATGCCGCACTCACGTCTACGTCCTCACGGTCTTGTTCGGTCGCTGTGAACAGTTCCGCTTCGTTGAATCCGAATCTGGCAGCCCACACGGAGTATGGGAACTGCGAAATACGAGTATTGTACCGTGTTGCGGAATCGTTGTATACCTCCCGTCGATCCGAGATCTGTGTCTCGATATCCGCGATCCGGTCCTGCATCTGCTGTAGGTTTGTCTGTGACTTCAACTCGGGATACTCTTCGACACGTGCGCGAAACCCGGCGACGGCTTCCCGAACAACTTGATCTGCATCCGCTTGCTCCGTGGGCGTTTCGGCTCGTTCTGCCTTTTCACGCGCTTCCGTGATCTCAGTTAGTAGGTCCTCTTCGAACGCCTGTGCTTCCTGGACTGAGTCGATAAGCTTTGTCAGTTCATCCTGCCGCTGTTTCAACAATACGTCAATATTTTGCTTGGCCTGCTCGACCCGCTTCCGCATTTCAATCAGCCGATTGTAAATCTGAACTGCTCGCCAGGCAACAACACCGAGGACGGCTGCGACGACGACGATGGCACCTATAATTACCAGCACCATGAGACCGTGTATGAAGGCTGAAACAAAAATGGTCGGGCCACTCGTCTTCGATTGAACACCTAAAGTCGAGTCAACGCCGATCTGCGGATCAACGAATCATAGTGGGAACCGCTGATACTGACGGACAACCGAACGGACACATGACCTATGCGGATCGAACCCTTCGATGGAGCAAACGGCGGCTCACTCCTGGGTCGGGTTCATTCGTCCACCAGTATGAGCCCCCTCCAACGCCCCGATCGGGTGAATCGAGTCGCTGAGTGGGTCGTGGTGCGGTTCAGTACGATCTTCAACTGGGTTTTGCGACGGCTTTATGCGCTCGAAAAAGCATATTATAGCTGTGAGCGAAACGAGTGATGCGAACTCTACGACGGCGGTTGAGAACAGCCACCGTCCGGAGTTCCGCGGCTGTGTGATCTGCTATTCCGCCGAATGGGCAGTCTATGCGGGCAAGAAGGCGTACCGAACGGTCTCGAAATAGGGGGCTCTCTCACAGTTCCCCCGACCGACTGTCGCTCCAGGAGAATCCCTGTGGATCGACAGGCGGTGTGAGCGGACTCGTGGGGAGGTCGCCGCTTGGGTCCGGATCGTTGTACGCTCTCGGCGCGACATCGTTCGGAGCGTCCGGGTAGAAAAGCGAGGCTATCGCGTGGAGGTGTTCGCGGCCGACATCGAGTTCGAACTGGCCGCCACCGAACAGCTGTATCCCGTGTTCGCGGCAGTACTCGATCGTCTCGAAGAGCGACTGCACCGAGCCGAACCGGGACGGCTTGATGTTGAGCCACTCCGGTTCCCAACGGAGGTCCTTGACCGTTCCGACGCCGCGGATCGGGTAATCCCACGTGACGCGCGCTTCGTGCCCCTCGAACAACGGTCGCGTCTCGTCGTTTAATTCCGGATCTTCGATGAGCGTTTCGGGGAACCCCTCGATGACCCGGTCATACAGCGCCGGATCGGCGGGTTGATCCACCGTCGTCCCGTGGTATTGGCCCTTGAGATCGAGGGTCCGTACCGCGTCGGTCGCCGCCAGCCGCTCGACGACATCGTCGGTCCAGCCGGAGGTCGGGTCGAGTTTGAACTCCAGGTCGGGGTTGCGCTCGAGCCACTCGAGCACCCGGTCGCCGGTTGGTGGCTCCTCCAGACGCGTACTCACGACGAACCGGACCTGTTCGTAACTGCGACCGAGACGTTCGGCCAGGTTCGTATCGGCCTGTCTCAACGCGAGATCGAGCGCGGCGCTCTCGAAGGCCCACCGTCGGTAGTTGCGAAAGATCGACTGATCCGGTTCGTTGTCGGGAAAGAAGTCGATCTCGGATAGTCGGTCCGAAAACCCCGCGAGCGTGTACTCGCCGGTGACCGGGAAGTCCGCTTCGTCGCTATGCAGGGCATCGTGCGCGTCGTTGTCGTATGTCACGTCCTCGCCGCGTCCGGTTTCGTCGCCGCCGCGTAACGAGACGACAGTCGTCGCTCGGGTGAATCCACTCGATGTGTCCCGCTCGCGACGTTCGAGACCGTAGTCTCTGATCTCGAGTTCGAGATCGGAGACCCGTTCATACAACATCGTGGTTTCCTTTGTCCCGGCGGCGTTGATAAGGGTTGTCGATACGGGGGCCTCGTTCGAATCAACGCCTGTGGGGACGACACTCCCGGCGAATGCATTCACGTCCCCAACGCGTTGCCGCGACGGGAACGTTCGATCATCGACGCCGAAGGCCCCGTTCGCAGTCGGAACCCACGAGTTCAGACGGCACCCCCACGGAGCGAACCGTATCGGCACTCGAGGGGTCGGATGTGTCAGTCCGGTCTGTATAACGCACTTGTGTGGTTGTCCCTGCTGATCGCGGAAACGCCGGTACGGACACCGATCGCGGGCTCAGTCCGCTTCCGCGGGGGGACGGGCGGTTCGATGGGTACGTTCATCGACCGTGGTTCCACAGACCGGGCAGGTGAGAACGTGGGTGTTGCCGATCCGTGATTCGATCCAGTCCGCTCCGATGTGGCTCCGGTGGTCACACGCCGGGCAAAAAAGCGTCGGCTTTTCGGGACACGATCGGCCGTCCGAATCGCTCGTGTATGTCATCGACTAGAGTTACGTCTCCGAACGCATATGCCTTTTTTAGAACAAACAATCGTCTCATACCGGCCACCGACCGTTTCTTCGCCGTCGGTGGACGGTCCGGCTCCCCGACGCCGTCGGGGAGTGGACGAAGCATTTAGGTCCCTACACGCCGGGGTGTGTCCATGCGAAGAGCCGCGATCGACGACGTCGATATCGAACCGCTCCCCAACGAGATCCACACCGTTCGACGGCCGCTTTCGGACGCGCTCGGGACCGAACAGTTCGCGATGAACTACTTCGAGCTCGAACCGGGCGAGTCCTTCTCCGGGGGGCTTCACACCCACCACGACCAGGAGGAGGTCTTTTATATTCAATCCGGCGTGGCGACGTTCGACGTCGCCGACGATCCCGATAGCGAGGCGGCAGACACCGTTACCGTCGGGGCCGGCGAGGCGGTCCGCTTCCCGCCGGGACAGTTCCAGACGGGGTACAACGAGGCGGACAACGACGAACGAGTCGTCGCCCTCGCGTTCGGGGCTCCCGGCGCGAGCCACGCCGTCGAGGAGACGGAGGCGGTGATCCCCTGTCGGGAGTGCGGCGAGGAGACCGGACACGAGATGTCGATAGCCGAAGACGGCGGCTTTGCGTTCACCTGCCCGGAGTGCGGAACGGAGATCGCGCCCTGATCGACGGCAGGCGATCGGGAACGGTCCGTGGTCCACCGACCGCAACTCCGTCGTCCCCGTAACAACGTAATTTTCGGTCCGCTGGGGAAAGATATTTATTACTCTCTTCTGGAATCTACGGTATGCCACATTGCCGCAACTGTGATGCGTTCGTGACGGACAACTACGTCCGCGTATTCGCCCCGCAGGGAATGTCGACGGTTCGCGTCTGCCCGAACTGCGAGGACAAACTCAGAGACGGCGCTGAGGTCCGGGAAGCCCGCTCGACGCGGCAGAACTGAGCCCTCCGGGCCGCCCCGGCGGCCCTTTTAAACCGTCCTTCGCTTTCGGCTCCCCTTCCGGCGTGGACCGCCCGGTTTTTATTTCGCCGACGCACAGGCTCGGGTATGGTCGAAAACGTCATCTGGCCCGCCTACCTCGACGCGGAGCGCTCCCGGGGGGAGGGACGCCGGGTCCCGGAGGATCTCGCCGTTCCCGCTCCGACCGTCGACGAGATCGCGAGCGCGGTCCAACAGGTCGGCTACGACGCCGTCATCGAGCGGGACCGAACGTATCCACGCGAGTACGAGCCACGCGGCCGCGTCGTCGTCAAGGGGGCCGACGACGCGTCGAAATCCGATCTACTGGGTGCCGTCGCCGCGTACGTCGCCGCCCTCCGCGAATGAAACGCGTCGGCGAGGTCGTCAGGACGGCTCAGGGACTCGCGGTCCTCCGGTCGCCGGACGACACGTACCCGGATGTCGGAACTGGAGTCGTCGGGTCGGATCTCGAATCGGTCGGCCGGGTCGTCGATATCTTCGGCCCGGTCGAGCGGCCGTATATAGCTGTCTCACCGGACGACGGCGTCGTGCTCCCGACGCTGCTCGGGGAAAAGATCTACGCCCGTTGAAACGGCGATACGCCGTTGCTGACGGCGGAACCCTCTCAGACGGACTCCAGCCAGCTGTCGGCCCAGTCTTCGATCTCGTCGAAGACGGGACAAAGCGAACGGCCCTTTTCAGTGAGCGAGTAGTAGGTCGCGACCGGCGCGTCCTCCTCGAGGCGACGGTTGACGAACCCCGTTTCCTGTAGATCATCGAGGACGCGGGAGAGTGTCCGGGAGTTCGCGTCGGTCGACCGTTTGAGCTCGTTGAACCGTTTCTCGCCGTCCTGGAGGTCATGGAGGACGAGCAGCCGCCATTTCGACCCGATCTGCTCCATCGATTCGACGACCGGACAGGGCGATTCGATCCCTTGGGGGGCATTCGACATACCGCGGAGTACGGCGGCCGCGAATAAATATCCACCCCGTACGGACCGCCGGAGACGACACAGCCAAACCGCCGAGGGCTCTACTGAGGAGTATGTACACCGGACGGACGGAGAAACCCTGCTGTCTCTGCGGGAACCCGGAGACGGCCCATCGGATCGAGATCCCGCCGCGGGCGATCCAACAGCTGAAACACGCCGGCCCGATCGCGTGGCGCGACATCGAGGGGGAGGTGACGCTGTATTTCTGTGCGGACGACTGGGAGACGGTCCGCGATCTGGTTCTCGAGACCGGAATGAGCCCGCTGTCGCGGTGTAACGCCGGGCGGGCCTCCTTCGTGCTCCGGGAGGATTTCGAGGCGCTTTTGAACGCGACCCGGGATGAGCCCGATCAGCGACCGCTCGAGCGGCGGCTGCTCGAAAACGCGGCGGACGTGCTCGAACGATACGAGGCGGACGACCCACACGTCGAGGAACGGGACCTCGTCGAAGCGAGGGTTCTCATGTGGGCGATGGAGGATCTCGGCGCACCGGCACCTGCCGACGACTGATCCGGGTTCTCGGAACGGCGTCCCGGAGCGAATCGACGCTCGTGGTCAGTCCGCTTTGATCTCGGCGGACTCCGTTTCGAGGTACTTCTCGTTGAACACCCACTCGCCGTCCTCGTCTTTGATCATGTACTCGCCGTAGTACGGCACCCGCTCTGCGACGGTCTCGCGGAACGTCTCGCGGATCTCGGGTTTCGACATCTCGCCCATGCTTTTGAGATCGTCGTTTCGGTTGAGACACCCTTTGAGGTAGCCCTCGTGGGTCACACGCACGCGGTGGCAGTTGGCACAGAAATCGGCGTTGCCGACCGGGTCGACGATTTCGACCATTCCGCCGGGGAGATCCGGATCGTCCTCGCCGACGAAGTACCGGCGGCGGCCATGCATCTCGCGGCGCTCGACGCGGTCGGCCTGTTCCTCGAGCCACCCGTGCACGCGATCGATCTCGACCGCCCACTCGGGCCGGCCGGCGAGTTCGGGCATGTACTCGATGAGTTGGAGCTGTAACCCCTCGTTTTCGGCGACGTGATCGACCATCTCCGGGACGTAGCCGGCCGTCCGTTCGAAGACCACCATGTTGAGTTTGACCGGATCCAGCCCGGCCTCGAGCGCGGCGTCGATCCCCTCCATGACGTCGTTGTAGGCGGTGCTTTTCGTGACTTCCTGGAACGCTTCCGGCGAGAGCGCGTCCTGTGAGACGTTGACCCGCTTGAGCCCCGCCTCGACGAGGCCCTCGGCGCGTTCCGGGAGGAACGTTCCGTTCGTCGTCAACGACGTTTCGATGCTGTCGGGGGTCCGTCGAACGATCTCCTCGAGATCGTCCCGCAGCATCGGTTCGCCGCCGGTGAACTTCGCCTTCCGGATGTCGAACTCCGCGGCAACCTCCAGAAACCGGACGACGTCGTCGGTCGACATCTCGTCCTCGGCCGGCTCCATCGGTCCACGGGTGTCGCCGAGCCCCTCGTTGTGGCAGTACACACAATCGAAGTTACACCGGTCGGTGAGTGAGATCCTGACGCCGGTTGTTTCGCGGCCGAACCCGTCTTCGAGCATATTTCGGTTCATCACCTATGGGTGCTTAAAATCGACGCCTCCACTCCCGGCTTCGAAACCGAATTCAATTACATTTTGGACGGAGGGGCCGCTCCGATCGCCGAGCGGTCACAATCCTTATCGGCCAGTAAGAACCTATCCGTGGTATGGACGAACAGGAAGTCTTCGATCGGCTCTCCGGGATGGCCGATCCCGCACTCGGGGACGATATCGTCTCGCTCGGGCTGATCAACGACGTACAGGTCGACTCGGACACGATCGCGATCGATCTCGCGCTCGGGGCACCGTACTCGCCGAGTGAAACGGCGCTGGCGGGACGGATCCGCGATGAACTCTCGGAGACCGGGTACGATATCGAGCTCTCGGCGAGCATCGACGATGGGCTCTCGGCGGGCGAACAGATCCTTCCGGACGTCGAGAACATCATCGCGGTCGCCTCCGGAAAGGGTGGTGTCGGGAAATCGACGGTATCGGTGAACCTCGCGGCTGGACTCGCCGATATGGGGGCACGCGTCGGACTGTTCGACGCCGACGTGTACGGCCCGAACGTTCCTCGGATGGTCAAATCCGACGCCCAACCGAAGGCGACCCAAGAGGAGACGATCGTTCCGCCGGAAAAATACGGCATGGAGCTCATGAGCATGGACTTCCTCGTCGGCGAGGACGATCCGGTCATCTGGCGGGGACCGATGGTTCATAAGGTCTTGACCCAACTGTGGGAGGACGTCGAGTGGGGCAGTCTCGATTACATGATCGTCGACCTGCCGCCGGGGACCGGCGACACGCAGTTGACGCTTCTGCAGTCGGTCCCCGTCTCCGGGGCCGTCGTCGTGACGACGCCACAGCAGGTCGCCCTCGACGACGCCGAAAAGGGTCTCAGGATGTTCGGAGAGCATGACACACCCGTTCTCGGGATCGTCGAGAACATGTCCGGGTTCGTCTGTCCGGACTGTGGCGGCGAACACGACATCTTCGGGAGCGGCGGCGGCGAATCCTTCGCCGAAGACGTCGACCTGCCGTTTTTGGGTCGTATCCCGCTGGATCCCGCCGTCCGGGAGGGTGGCGATACCGGTCGACCGATCGTACTCGACGAGGAAAGCGAGACCGGCGAATCGTTCCGGCAGTTCGCCCGACAGACCGCGGACATGCAAGGGATCGTCCGACGCCGTGACGTGGTCTCAAAGCGCCGACAGGAGGACAGCGGGCCGCGGAGACAGTCACAGAGCCGGTGACTATCCGGCGGCTTTTATAAGCTGGTGGCCGTTCGGCGGCCCTGGTATTACTACCGATCGCGACGCCAGTTCCGGGCTTTCGTCTCCCGATCGCCTGGGGCGGTCGCCTCCGGCGGGCCCGGAGCCCCCGCGGGGGCCGATCCCACACCGGCGGTCGTTTCGTGCGGTTTAAGTACTGGGGTCGGGTATCGACGGTTGCAATAGATGTAGGGGTCCCGACCCCGAGTCCGGGAGGGCGAAGATACACGCACGCGAGTCGTGGTAGCCAAGCATGGCCCAAGGCGCAGGGTTGCTAACTCTGTGGCGCAAGCCTCCGGGGTTCAAATCCCCGCCACGACGCTAATCCAACCACACATGAGCACGGAAGAACCAGACGCGGACGAGGACGACGAAGACATCCAGTACTTCGTCCGAATCGGACAGACCGACCTCGACGGGACGAAAAGCGTCGAGCGGGCGCTGACCGACATGAACGGTGTCGGCCGGCGCGTCGCTCGCATCATCGCCGACAAAGCCGACGTCGACAGACGTGACGTCATCGGCGCACTCGACGAGGACAAGATCGACGAGATCGTCGATCTGGTCCAAGGGTACGCCGACGAAGTCCCGGAGTGGCTCACGAACCGCCAGCGGGACTTTTTCACCGGCGAGACGACCCACGAGGTCGGCAACGATCTCCAGATGAGTCGCCGACAGGACATAAACCGGATGAAGATGGTCGACACCTACCGCGGCGTTCGTCACAAACGCGGCCAGAAGGTCCGCGGCCAGCGAACCAAATCCACCGGTCGTACCGAGGGAACGATCGGCGTCAACGTCGAGGCGATAAAGGAAGAACAGGCCGAGGAAGCGGCCGCTGAGGACGAATAATGGCACTCGGAAACAACACCAAATTCTACGAAACACCGAACCACCCCTTCCAGGGCGAACGGATCGCCGAGGAGGGTGACCTGGTTTCGCGGTACGGCCTCTCGAACAAGGAGGAGCTGTGGCGAGCCCAGTCCGAACTGCGGGATTACCGACGCGAGGCCCGACGCCTCATCGGCGAGGCACAGGGTGATACCGACGTGGCCGCCGAAGCCGGTAGCGAGTTCCTCGCACGCCTGAAACGGATCGGCGTCCTCGACGACGGCGACAGCCTCGACGACGTCCTCTCGCTTGATGTGACCGACATCCTCGAACGCCGTCTCCAGACGGTCGCCTACCGGAAAGGCCTCGGGAACACGGCCAAGCAGGCGCGTCAGTTCATCGTCCACGGACACGTCACCGTCGACGGCGCACGCGTCGGCTCCCCCTCGATGAAAGTCGACGTATCGGACGAGAACCTGCTCGAATTCGACGATACCAGCCCGCTCGCTGACGATCTCCACCCCGAACGCGCGGAGGGACAATAAGATGGCAGACGAAACCACCTGGGGCATCGCACACGTGTATGCCTCGTTCAACAACACGATCATCACCGTAACGGATCTGACCGGCGCCGAGACGATCGTCAAATCGTCCGGCGGCACGGTCGTCAAACAGAACCGCGACGAGGCCTCGCCCTACGCGGCCATGCAGATGGCCGAGGTCGTCGCCGAGGACGTCAAGGAGGCCGGTATCGACGGCGTCCACGTCCGCGTCCGTGGTCCCGGCGGCAACTTACAGAGCAACCCAGGACCGGGCGCACAGGCGACCATCCGTGCCCTGGCCCGAGCCGGGCTCGAGATCGGCCGTATCGAGGACGTTACACCCACCCCGCACGACGGTACTCGCGCCCCGAAGAACGCCGGATTCTAACATGTCCGACCAGTATGATGTAACGTTCATCGAGCGGGACGAACGGAGCGCGACGTTCGTCGTCCGGGGGATCACGCCGGCGTTCGCAAACGGTCTCCGCCGGGCGATGATCGCGGACATCCCGACGTTGTCGGTCGACACCGTTCGCGTCATCGAGAACTCCTCGGTGATGTTCGACGAGCAGATCGCGCTCCGGCTCGGTCTCATACCCCTGACGACGCCGGATGACTACGAACCGGACGACACCGTCACGGTCGCGATCGATGTCGAGGGGCCGGCGACGGCGTACTCCGGCGACCTCGTCTCCAGCGACGAGCAGGTGCAACCGGCCGAGGAGAACGTCCCGATCATCGACCTCAAGGAGGGCCAGCGGCTCGAACTCGAAGCCGACGCAAAGCTCGGCTACGGGAAGGATCACGCCAAACACCAAGGCGGCGTCGCGGTCGGCTACCGGCATCTTCAGCGGATCGAACCGGGCAGCGAGCGCGGCGAGTTCGATGACGTCGGCCCCGAGATCGTTCGGGGCGTCTTCGAGGACGACGGCGAACTCGTCCAGGCGTCGTCGTTCGAGAACGATCTCAGCCGGCGCTATCCCGACAGGGAGGTCACAGTCGAGGACGTTCCGAACGCGTTCGTCTTCGACGTCGAGACGGACGGGTCGATGTCCGTCGACGAACTCGTGTTGAAATCGGCCGAATCGCTCCGGGTTCGGGCGGACGAACTCGAGGACGCAGTCCAGCTGTAACGACACAAACCATGGCTCCCCACACCCCATCAACGACGGCCGATTCCGGTTCGAGCGGCGGTGTTACCGCGCGCTCGAACTCCGGAGTGACCGAAAGGGGCTTTAGTGGGGCGGAAAAACACACAACTGCAAGCAGGGATAGCCAAGTCAGGCCAACGGCGCAGCGTTCAGGGCGCTGTCCTGTAGAGGTCCGCAGGTTCAAATCCTGCTCCCTGCATCCACTTCTCAGGAGTAATAACGATGAGTAGCAAGACGAACCCGAGGCTGTCAAGTCTCATCGCCGACCTGAAGTCGACCGCCCGCAACGGCGGCGGCGAGGTCTGGAGCGATGTGGCCGAGCGCCTCGAAAAGCCACGGCGCACGCACGCGGAAGTCAACCTGGGCCGCATCGAGCGGTACGCACAGGAGGATCAAACCGTCGTCGTGCCTGGCAAGGTGCTCGGGTCCGGTGCCCTCAGAAAAGGGGTCACAGTCGCAGCCGTCGACTTCTCGTCGACGGCCGAAACGAAGATCGACCACGTCGGCGAAGCGATCACACTCGAACAGGCACTCGAAAACAACCCGGACGGTTCCGAAGTACGGGTGATTCGATGAGTTACGCGGAGTACGATGCGGACGTCGTTATCGACGCCCGCAACTGTATTCTCGGTCGCGTCGCGTCGCAGATCTCCGAGCGCGCCCTCGAGGGCGAGCGGATCGCGGTCGTGAACGCCGAGAAAGCGGTTATTACCGGGAGCGAGGAGGACGTCATGTCCGTCTACCGAGCCCGAGCCGAGGTCGGTTCCGACCGGGGACCACACTACCCCCAGCGGCCGGATCGGCTGTTCAAACGCTCGGTCCGAGGGATGTTGCCGTACAAAACGACTCGAGGGCGTGAGGCGTTCGAAAACGTCCGGATATACATGGGTAATCCCTACGAAGGAGACGACGACGTCGAAGCGGAGATCCTCGAGGGAACGTCGCTCGATCGGCTCTCGAACATCAAATTCGTCTCGCTCGGAGAGGTCAGCGAGAACTTGGGTGCTAACGTCACATGGTAACGAACACATCAGGCAAAAAGAAGACGGCTGTCGCCCGCGCGACGGTTTCGGAGGGGAGCGGTCGGGTCCGAGTCAACTCCCGGCCCGTCGAACTCGTCGAGCCCGAGCAGGCGCGGCTGAAGATGCTCGAACCGTTCCGTATCGCCGAGGAAGACTTGCGCGAAAGCGTCGACATCGACGTCTCCGTCTCCGGCGGCGGGTTTGCCGGGCAGGCCGACGCGATCCGAACCGCGGTCGCCCGTGGGCTCGTCGAGCACACGAACGACGCCGAACTCCGGGACGCGTTCATGTCCTTCGATCGATCGTTGCTCGTCAACGACGTTCGGCAGTCCGAACCGAAAAAGTGGGGCGGCCCCGGAGCGCGGGCCCGCTACCAGAAGTCCTACCGCTGAGGTGATGGACGTATGATGGTACCGGTTCGGTGTTTCACGTGTGGTAGCGTCGTCGGCGAACACTGGGAGGAGTTCGAAGAGCGGGCCCGTGAGGGCGAGGAGGACCCTGCAGAAGTCCTCGACGAGCTCGGCGTCGATCGGGCGTGTTGTCGTCGGATGCTCGTCTCACACAAGGATCTCGTCGACATCGTCTCACCATACCAATGAGAGGAACGAACCGATACGAGAAGGCACGCATCCTCGGGGCGAGAGCCCTACAGGTGTCCTACGGTGCGCCGGTACTCATCGACACCGACCAGACGGAGCCGATCCTCGTCGCCGCCGAGGAGTACGACGCGGACGCGCTCCCGTTTACCGTTCGGCGGGGTGAGAGATGACGCTTATCACCGAAGTCCGCCTCCGACGGATCCTCGACAGCCGTGGGAACCCCACGGTCGAAGCCGAGATCCGAACCGAAAGCGGCGGCTTCGGACGCGGTGCTGCGCCGTCCGGAGCGTCGACGGGCGAGTACGAGGCCGTCGAACGGCCGGCCGGGGAAGCGATCGCGGCGGCGCGGGAGGTCGCCGTCCCGCGGCTCGAGGGACAGGTCTACGCCGGCGACCAACGCGGTGTCGACAGCACCCTCCGTGGCGCGGACGGTACCGAGAACTTCTCGGAGATCGGCGCCAACAGCGCCGTCGCCATCTCGATGGCAGCCGCGAAGGCGGCCGCGGACGTACTGGGTGCGCCGCTGTATCAGCATCTCGGCGGTGCGTTCCGCGGCCGCAACTTCCCGGTACCGCTCGGGAACGTCGTCGGCGGCGGTGAGCACGCGGCCGACGCGACTCACATCCAGGAGTTCCTTGCGGCCCCTATCGGAGCGCCCTCGGTCGCCGACGCGGTGTTTGCGAACGCGGCGGTCCATGAGGCGGTCGGCGACATCCTCGCCGACCGCGGACTTCCGGCCGCGAAGGGCGATGAGGGCGCGTGGGCGCCGTCGATCGACGACAGCCGGGCGTTCGAGATCGTCGATCAAGCGACGGAGTCCGTCGCCGAGGAGGTCGGGTTCGAGATCGGATTCGGACTCGACGTCGCCGGCGCGGAGCTCTATGACGACGGCGCCTACCGCTACGGCGAGCGGGCGAGATCTCCCGGCGAGCAGATCGATTACATCGCCGAACTGATCGACGAGTACGATCTCGTCTACGTCGAGGATCCACTCGACGAGGACGACTACGAGGGGTTCGCGGAACTGACGGACCGGGCCGGCGACCGGACCTTGATCTGTGGCGACGACCTGTTCGTGACCAACACGGGCCGCCTGGAGCGTGGGATCGAGACGGGGGCGGCCAACAGCATCCTGATCAAGCCGAACCAGATCGGGACGCTTACCGACGCCTTCGACGCGATCGAGTTGGCGGTCGAGAACGGCTACGATCCGGTCGTCTCACATCGAAGCGGCGAGACCGAAGACACGACGATTGCACACCTCGCCGTCGCGACCGACGCCCCGTTCATCAAGACGGGGGCGGTCGGCGGCGAGCGAACCGCAAAGCTGAACGAACTCATTAGAATCGAGGCAAACGCATGAGCGACAACGAAGAGGGGGCCGACGCCGCCGAACTCGACGAGGAACTCGAGGAGCTCGAAGACGAGCTCGACGAGGAACTCGGCGAGGCCGGGGCCGGCTCCACGACGGAGGAACCACCCGCCGCCGCCGCCGACGAGGCGGACGAAGCGGCCGAAACGGAAGCTGACGACGACGAGACGGACGAGCCCGTCCTCGACGAGGACGTCATGCCGGACGATGAGGCCGACCTCCTCATCCCGGTCGAGGATTACCTGGCAGCCGGTGTCCACATCGGAACCCAACAGAAGACGAAATCGATGAACCGGTTCATCCACCGGGTCCGTACCGACGGGCTGTACGTGCTGGATGTCTCCCAGACCGACAGCCGCATTCGGACGGCGGCGTCGTTCCTCGCGAACTACAATCCGGAGCAGATCCTGGTCGCGTCCTCGCGGCAGTACGGCCGGTTCCCGGCCGAGAAGTTCGCCGACGCGGTCGGCGCACGGGCACGGACCGGCCGGTTTATCCCCGGAACGCTGACCAACCCCGACTACGACGGCTACATCGAACCGGACGTCGTCGTCGTCACCGACCCGATCGGTGATTCCCAGGCGGTCAAAGAGGCCATCACGGTCGGCATCCCGGTGATCGCGATGTGTGACTCGAACAACACGACGTCGAACGTCGATCTCGTCGTCCCGACGAACAACAAGGGCCGAAAGGCGCTCAGCGTCGTCTACTGGCTGCTCGCAAACGAGACGCTCGATCGCCGCGGCGCGGAGCCGGCCTACGCGCTCGAGGACTTCGAGACGGAACCGTAACGGTTCGTTTTACGCCCGTTGTTTCTCTCGGCCCGCCAGCGGCGGTGCCCCGTACTCCCCCTGACGGCACGGATCGATCGAAACTGCGGCGAGTGAGTTCGGCTACCCTTTTTACTTACCCCTACGATCCACCGGTATGACCACGTCGAGCGCACCGGGCAAGGTATATCTATTCGGCGAGCACGCAGTCGTGTACGGGGAACCGGCCGTCCCGTGTGCCATCGAACGCCGGGCGCGGGTGTCCGTCGACCGGCGCGAGGACGGACAGCTCCGGGTACAGGCGAACGACCTCACGCTCGATGGGTTCACCGTCACGTGGGGCGGCGAGACGAAAACCCGGCCCGACGTCGACGTCCCGACGCCGTTGGTCGAGGCGGCGACGGGGTACATCGATGGGGCCATCGAACAGGCGCTCGACGCGGCCGACGAGCCGGATGCCGGCTTCGATGTGACCGTCGAAAGCGACATTCCGCTCGGGGCGGGACTCGGGTCGTCGGCCGCCGTGGTCGTCGCGGGGATCGACGCGGCCGCACGGGAACTCGGCGTCGAGTTGTCCCCCGAATCGCTCGCCGATCGGGCCTATCGAGTCGAGTACGGCGTCCAGGACGGACAGGCCTCGCGGGCGGACACGTTCTGCTCCGCGGTCGGCGGCGCGGTACGGGTACAGGGCGACGACTGTCGGCGGATCGATGACGTCCCGACGCTTCCGTTCGTCGTGGGATACGACGGCAACACGGGCGATACCGGAGCGCTCGTGGCCGGCGTTCGGGAGCTGAAAAACACGTACGGCTTTGCCGAGGACACGATCGGATCGATCGGCGATCTCGTCCGGGCCGGGGAGGTGGCTTTGAACGAGGGCGATCTCGGCGAGATCGGCCGCCTAATGGATTTCAACCACGGGCTTCTCTCCGCCGTCGGCGTCTCCGCCCGGTCGTTAGATACGATGGTGTGGGCCGCCCGCGAGGCCGGGGCGCTCGGCGCAAAGCTTACCGGTGCCGGCGGCGGCGGCTGTATGGTCGCACTCGATCGGACCGAACAGACCCATACGGCGCTCGAATACACCCCCGGCTGTGAGGACGCGTTCCGGGCGGAACTCGACACCGAGGGGGTTCGAGCCGAGCGATGACGACGGTGTTGAAACTCGGCGGGAGCGTCATCACCGAAAAGGATCGCCCCGAAACGATCGATCGCGCGGCGCTCGATCGGGCGGCCGACTCGGTATCGCGGATCGATGGTCGGCTCGTCGTCGTCCACGGCGGCGGGAGTTTCGGTCACCATCACGCGACGGAACACGGCGTCTCGACGACTGTTGGGACGCGGGACGGCGAGGGACTCAGGGCGATCCACGGCGCGATGAAGGAGCTGAACGGGGCCGTCGTCGACCGTCTCGCGGACGCTGGAGTTGCGGCCGTTCCCGTGCATCCGTTTTCGGCCGCCGAACGGACCGTCGACGGGGAGCTACGCCTCGGGACGGGACCGGTCGGAGCGATGCTCGAGGAGGGGTTCACGCCGGTGTTACACGGCGACGTTGTCGTCCATCGGGGGGCGGGAGCGACGATCGTCTCCGGCGATGAGCTCGTCGTCTCGCTGGCGGTCGCTTTGGGTGCGAGTCGGGTCGGCGTCTGCTCATCAGTTCCCGGTGTTTACGACGCGGACGGGGCTGTACTTGACCGAATCGAGTCCTTCGAGGCGGTCATCGAAGCGGTCGGGGAGAGCGATTCGACGGACGTCACCGGCGGAATGGCCGGCAAGGTCCGGGAGCTACTGTCGCTCGATGCGCCGGCTTACGTGTTCGACCTCGATGGTCTCGACTCGTTTGCGGCCGGCGGGAACCCCGGAACGGAGATCGTCTGACATCCGGCTTTCGGGACAAACGCACTCGACGCCGGAGCACCGGAGACCACACAGCGCCGAGTCGCGCCCGTCAACCCACTACTTTTTACGTCCGCGGCCTGAAGCGGTAGGTAACCGAGCGACGGTCGCCCCGGGCTCCGACGGGCGACCGGCAGTTGCGGGCGGGAGACGGCCGGCCGGGCAGGACGATCGATCTGCTTGCCTCGTCGGTTCCGACCGCCGGCGCACCGACGCAGTCGGTGTCGCGTCCGTCACAGACGGCCGTGTACATGGCCGGTCGCCCAGCCGTCGGGCCAACGAGCGTCCTCTCGGAGGTAAATATGGAAGTCGAAATCGCAACTATCGGCGGCTACGAGGAAGTGGGAAGACAGATGACGGCGGTCCGCGCCGGCGACGACGTCGTTATATTCGATATGGGACTGAACCTCTCGAAGGTCCTCATCCACGACAACGTCGAAACCGAGCGGATGCATAGTCTCGATCTGATCGACATGGGCGCGATTCCGGACGACCGCGTCATGTCCGACATCGAAGGCGACGTGCAGGCGATCGTGCCGACGCACGGTCACCTCGATCACATCGGCGCGATCTCCAAGCTTGCGCACAGATACGACGCACCGATCGTCGCAACGCCGTTTACGATCGAACTCGTCAAACAGGAGATCCAAAGCGAGGAGAAATTCGGCGTTCAGAACGATCTCATCAAGATGGACCCCGGCGAGTCGATGCCGATCGGCGACAAGTGTGAAATGGAGTTCGTCAACGTCACTCACTCGATCATCGACGCGATCAACCCGGTTTTGCACACCCCTGAGGGGGCAGTCGTGTACGGACTCGACAAACGGGTTGACCACAACCCCGTCATCGGCGATCCGATCGATATGGATCGGTTCCGCGAGATCGGTCGGGAAGGCGAGGGCGTCCTCTGTTACATCGAGGACTGTACGAACGCCGGAAAGAAGGGCAAAACGCCTTCCGAGTCGGTCGCACGCTCGCACCTGAAAGACGTGTTGTACTCGCTCGAGGACTACGACGGGGGGATCGTCGCCACGACCTTCTCGAGCCATATCGCCCGTGTCAAATCGCTCGTCGAGTTCGCCGACGACATCGGCCGGCAACCCGTGTTGCTCGGCCGATCGATGGAGAAATACTCCGGTACTGCGGAGCGACTCGACTTCATCGACTTCCCCAACGATCTCGGGATGTACGGCCATCGGAAATCCGTCGATCGAACGTTCAAACGGATCATGGACGAGGGCAAAGAAGATTACCTCCCGGTCGTCACCGGCCACCAGGGCGAGCCGAGAGCAATGCTGACGCGGATGGCGCGCGGCGAAACGCCGTACGAACTCGACAAGGGTGACAAGGTCGTCTTCTCGGCGCGGGTCATCCCCGAGCCGACGAACGAGGGCCAACGGTATCAAGCCGAGCAGCTCCTCGGGATGCAGGGTGCGCGTATCTACGACGATATTCACGTCTCGGGGCACCTGAATTCGGAGGGCCACTACCAGATGCTGCAGGCTCTCCAGCCCCAGCATATCATTCCGGCCCACCAGGACATGAAAGGCTTCTCGCCGTACGTCGATTTGGCCCGAAACGAGGGGTATCGCCTCGGCCACGACCTCCACATCACCGAAAACGGGAACACCATCCAGCTCACGGAATGACGACTTCAGAACGCGTCGAATCGGCTATCGCCGACCGGAGATCGATCGTCAACGACGCGATCGACGATCAGCTCCCGGTCCAGAAGCCGGAGCGGCTCTATGAGGCCTCACGGTATCTCCTCGAGGCGGGCGGGAAGCGTCTCCGGCCGACGATCCTGCTTTTGATCGCCGAGTCGATCTCCGGGACGGCCTCTCCCGCGGACGATTACCGGGCCTTCCCGACGCCGGACGGCGGACGGATCGACGTGCTCTCTGCGGCCGTCTCGATCGAGGTCATCCAGTCGTTTACGCTGATACACGACGACATCATGGATGACGACGACCTCCGTCGAGGGGTTCCGTCGGTCCACCGGGAGTACGACCTCGAGACCGCCATTTTGGCCGGGGATACGCTGTACTCGAAAGCGTTCGAATACATGCTCGATACCGGCGCGCCGGCGGCCAGAAGCGTTTCGGCGCTGGACGAACTCGCGACCACCTGTACGGAGATCTGTGAGGGGCAGGCGCTCGATGTCGACTTCGAGAGCAGAGCCGACGTGACGACCGACGAGTATCTCGAGATGATCGAGTTCAAAACGGCCGTCCTGTACGCTGCGGCGGCCGCAACGCCGGCGATCTTGCTCGGCTGCGAACAGGAAACTATCGACGCGTTACACCGATACGGCCTCGATGTCGGCCGTGCGTTCCAGATCCAGGACGATCTGCTCGATCTGACGGCCCCGAGCGACGAACTCGGCAAGCAGCGCGGATCGGACCTGATCGAGGGAAAACGGACCGTGATCACGCTTCACGCTCGCGATCAAGGCATCGACGTGGAGACGCTCGTTCCGGAGAATCCGGACGAGGACGATATCGAGACAGCAGTCGAACGGCTCAAGGCGGCTGGAAGCATCGATTTCGCCCGTGAAATGGGACACGAACTCATCGCGGACGGCAAGGACCGCCTCGAAGTCCTCCCGGAGAACGAAGCCCACGACCTGCTCGAAGGGATCGCCGATTACCTCGTCGAGCGGTCCTACTGACCGGCGGCGATCGGGCTTCCCGCCGGAACGGAAACCACGGGGTTTTGTTGGTCCCCCGAGTAGCCGCGGATAATGGATCGAGACCTCCGTGAACGGATCGAGCGCGAGGCCGAGACGGCCGCGCTTTTCAACGCGCTCAAACACGACAGCGACGCACAGGTCGGCGCGATCATGGGGCCGATGATGGGGGACAATCCCGATTTCAGGCCCTACGGCGACGAGATCCCGGGCATTATCGCCCCGGTGATCGAACGCGTCAACGAGCGCTCGAGGGCCGAAAAGCGCGACCGACTCGACACGCTCGCGCCCGAGCTGCTCGCGGAGCTTGACGCCGACGACGAGGAGGACGACATGCCGCTGTCGTCGCTTCCGAACGCGGACGCCGCCGCCGACATCCGGATGCGGCTCGCGCCGAACCCGAACGGACCCTGGCACCTCGGAAGTGCCCGGATGCCGTCGGTTATCGGGACCTACAAGGAGATGTACGACGGCTGGATGCTGTGTCGGTTCGACGACACCGACCCGGAGACGAAACGGCCCGATCTCGACGCCTACGACGAGATTCTCTCCGCGATCGAGTATCTCGGTTTCGAGCCCGACGAGGTCGTCAAAGCCTCCGATCGCGTCGAGACCTACTACGAACACGCCCGGCGGCTCATCGAGGAGGGCGGTGCCTACACCTGTAGCTGTGACGGGGCGGCTTTCTCGGAGCTGAAAAACGCCGCAGAGCCCTGTCCGCACCGGAACAAGGACGTCGAGACGACGCGGGCGGAGTTCGAGGCGATGGTCGACGGCGAGTACAGCTCCGGCGAGATGGTGCTTCGCGTCCGGACGGACATAGAGCACAAAAATCCGGCGCTCAGAGACTGGGTCGCCTTCCGGATGGTCGATACGCCACATCCGCGCGATGCGGCCGCGGAGTACCGGTGTTGGCCGATGTTGGATTTCCAGTCCGGCATCGACGATCACGAGTTCGGTATCACCCACATCGTCCGCGGAATCGACCTGCAGGACTCGGCGAAACGGCAGGGCTTTCTTTATGAGTACTTCGGGTGGGAGTATCCGGAGGTGCTCCATTGGGGGCACGTCCAGATCGACGCCTACGACGTTGCGCTGTCGACGTCGACTATCAAGAAGCTCATCGCCGAGGGCGAACTCGACGGCTGGGACGATCCGCGGGCCCCGACGGTCGCGAGCCTCGAGCGCCGCGGGATTCGGGGGGAGGCGATCGTCAACGCCATGGTCGGTCTCGGCACCTCGACATCGAACGTCGACCTCGCGATGTCGTCGCTCTACGCCGAGAACCGCGAACTCGTCGACGACGATGCGGACCGGCTGTTTTTCGTCCGCGACGGCGTCGAGGTCCCGATCGAGGGAGCGCCGAAAGCGGCCGAGCCGCCCGTCCATCCGGATCACGAGGACCGCGGCACCAGACGGATCCCGGTCGGCGATGCGGTCTACGTCGAACCCGACGACCTCCCCGAGGACGGTCGGCTCTGGCTGAAGGGGCTCGGGGCGGTCAGCTACGACGGGGCGGCCTTCGAGTTCACCGACGACGACATCGGAATCGTCCGCGACGGCGACGTGGATGTCGTCCATTGGGTGCCCGCCGAGGAATCCGTCTCCCTTCGGCTGCGAACGATGGATGGCGACGTGTCCGGGCACGCCGAACCGGGGCTGACGGCGTACGATCCGGACGAGATGGTCCAGTTCGAACGGATCGGCTTCGCACGGATCGACAGCCACGGCGACGGGTCGGTCGCGTACTTCGCTCACCCGTAGCCGGCCGTTTCGATCAGCGAACGCTTAAGTTCACAGCCCCCTCTCCCACAGAGTAAGAATGGCGATCGACTCGAACTTCGAGGAGACACATGAACACGAGGGGACGGAACACGGCGTCGACGTCTGGGGGCCGACGGAGCCGCCGGAACGCCTCGGGATCCGGGGCACACACGTCGCCGTCGATTTCGACATCTGCGTCGGCGACGGCGCCTGTCTGGAGGACTGTCCGGTCGACGTCTTCGAGTGGGTCGAAACGCCCGACCACCCCGAAAGCGATCTGAAGGCGAACCCGACCAACGAGGCCCAATGTATCGACTGTATGCTGTGTGTCGACGTCTGCCCGGTCGATGCGATCGACGTCGATCCGGGGCGTGAAAACCGCCTCTAGCCGCCGAATCTGTCCGCTTCCGTTCTCGCGGTCCCGTCACCGTAGCGCTCGACGATCGGCCGGTAGGCCGCGCCGAGGGCGCGTTTGCACTCGCGTTCGGAGACGTACCCGAGCCGCGCGGTCGTCGCTTCCCAGGACGCGTTCTGGAGGACCCGGACGACGAGCAGCCGCTCGGCGTCGGCGTCGTCGAGAAACCCGTCGGCGAGCGCCGCGAGCGCGAGCCTTCGGAACGGTTCGGGCGCGGTGTCGTAGTGTCCAGGTCCATACGCCGCGCTCGCGACGAGCCGCCACTCGAGATCAGTCAGCTCGATCCGGACCGCCCCGTCGGTCGCGGCGAGCGCCGCGCGGACGATATCCGGATCGAGCGAGCCGAGCGGTCCCGAAAGGACCGACGGGATCCGACGGCGAAACCACTCGGCGTGGCGCTTCGCCAACTCGGCTCCGGTTTCCGAAAGCGGGTTGAGCATTACTGCGGAATGTTCGCCGCTCGCGTCGTTTCGCGTCGTGGAGACGTGGACCGTCCGATAGCCGCTCGTCGCCCAAAACCGGAGCAGCCGCGGCGTCGCACCGTAGCTGACGCCGAGGTAATCGATCGGTTCGTCGCCGTCGGTCGCGTTTCGCTCGAACGCCGTCCCGCTTGTCGTCCCCCTGGCCGTCGTTCGGCCAGTCAACTCGGTCTCGATCTCGCCGAGGAGCCGTGAACCGAACCCCGCCGATCGGACGGCGCTTTGGGTAACGATCCGGAGCACCCGGTAGCCGACGGGAACCCCGGCTTCGAGGTCGCGCAGTTGGCTCGTCAACAGATCCGGTATCAGGTTCCCGCGGATCCGGTCGCCTTCGTATGCGGTCCGACGCGTCCGCTCGTCGAGGCCGCCCTCCCGTGCCAAAAGCGCGACGGAGACCGGGTGTCCGTCCGCGGTGAGCGCGCGGATCTCTATCTCCGGTGCGTCCAGAAGCCGCGCGAGATCGTCCGGTTGGGTCCGGTAGTGCCCGTGGACCAGGAGACCGAAAAGCTCCCGCAACAGCGGTTCGTTGCGGGCGAGGCGGTCGCGGTCGAGACGCTCGTACTCCGTTTCGGCAACGGCCGTCCCCTCGAGGAGTTCCGCGGGTGGCGGCGTCGAATCGAACAACAGCGCGTGAAACAGCCACACCTCGATCGGGTCCGCAGCCGCGTACCTGATCGGCTCCGAAAGGACGACCGTGGTCACGTCGTGGCCGCGTTCGAGCGTCTCCCGGAACCTGATATCAAACCCCCGTCCGGCCCCCTCATAACCTCGCACCGTCGTCGAAAAGCAGGCGCTCGGGGCGACAGACAGCAACGCCTCAAGCGTGCGAACCGGGATCGCCGCCGCCTCGTCGACGAACAACACGTCACAGCTCTCTCGGGTCGCTTCCTGTGGGGTCCGAAACTGTATGTTCCCGGTCCGCGTCCGGAGGAACGGCTGTGTCCCTCCGTCCGTGCCGTCCTCACACATTTCACCGAGCGATCGCAGGAGTTCGCCGGCGCGATCGAACACTTCGGCCGCGTTTCGGTATCCCGGGGCCGTCACCACGACGGTCTCGCCTTCGAGGGCGAACCCGGCAGCCGCGAGGCCAGCGGCGCTCGATTTCCCGCGTCCGCGGTCGGAACGCAAAACGACGGCTCGCCCCGGCTCCGAGAGCCGCTCGCACGCTTTGAGCGCGTCCCGCTGGTCGGCGCGTACGCAGGCGTCGTACGCCGCTTCGGGAAACGCGTGTTCGTCCGGCGCTTCGATCGGCGCCCGGGACCGGCCTCGGGTGTTGCCGATCGGTTCGTGTTTCGTCCGCGTCCCGGTGTCGACGTTGACGATCGAGACGCCCGCGTGTGAACGGAGCGTCCCGATGAGATGCCGCCCGAACCGCGATCCGACGTCCTCGACGGAAAACGGCGGGGGTGCAAGCGTCTCCCCGAACCGTCCGTGGGTCCTCTCCCACGCCGACAGCGGCGGAGTCAACATGACGAGCAGGCCGCCGCCGTCGACGGATCCGGTCGCTCGGCCGAGCGCGTTCGGCCGACACGTGTCGTGACAATCGATGACAACACAGTCGTTGGTCGTTCCGAGTAGTGTGTCCGTTCGGCCGTATTCGACGCGTTCCCCGACGATTCCGCGGTCCGAAACCGTCAGAATCGAGTGGCCCGCCCCGAACGTTTCGGCGACCGTTTCGGCAGCCGTATAACAACGCTCCCGGGACCCACAAAGCACCAACAGACGACGCTCGTTCGCGGCGACGGCGTCGGCTCGGAGCGCTTCGGCGGTCTCCCGAACCGTATCCATACCGGAGGCTCGCGTCGGATCGGGAAGTCTCCACCGGTCGTGAGCCGACGGAACCCCGGACCGCCTCGGTGCGGCGGCGCGACGCTTGATAAGGGTTAAATGTCGCGCCGCCGGAGTCGGAGGTATGAGCACCGAAAGCGACGATCGCAGGGAACACACCTGTATCTCCTGTGGGATCAACATCTCCGGGACCGCCGCGGCGAAGTTCGACTGCCCGGAGTGTGCCACGTTGATCTACCGCTGTTCGAAGTGTCGCAAGCAGAGCAACCTCTATCGATGCCCCGAATGCGGGTTCACGGGACCATAACGATGGGAAAAGTAGCTGCCAAAATGAAGGTCATGCCGCAGAGCCCCGAGATCGACCTCGACGATCTCCAGGAACGGCTCGAGAACGCCCTTCCCGAGGGCGCAAAGATCAGCCGCGTCGACCGCGAAGACGTCGCGTTCGGGCTGATCGCTATGTTCCCGACCGTTATCATCCCCGACGAGGCCGGCGGCACCGACACCGTCGAGGAAGCGTTCTCCGGTGTCGACGGCGTCGAAAGCGTCGACGTCGACGAAGTCGGCCGTATATAAACGACCCGCCGGTTTTTCTCCCGGTATCGCCCCGACATCGCCGGCATCAGCGGAACGCACGTTTTATGTGTCGGAGCCGATTAGACCGGAACAAGAATGCCTAGCTCGAACGGACCACGACAAGCGACACGTAACAAACTCAAAAACGACGCCCGCGACCGGGGCGCATCGCCGCCGCAGCGCTCGGTAGAGGAGTACGAGACCGGCGAAAAGGTACACCTCAAGATCGACCCCTCGGTCCCGAAAGGCCAGTTCCACCCCCGATTCAACGGACACACCGGAACGGTCGTCGGTAGTCAGGGAAGCGCGTTCAAAGTGGAGATCAAAGACGGCGGTGTGACGAAGACGCTCATCGCCGCCGCGGCCCACCTCCAGCGACAGCAGGCATGACGATATTCAAGAAGGTCGTCGACGAGGAGTACATCACGACACCCGAGGCCAAGGAGCTTTTGGCGGACATCGAGTCCCAACGCGCCCTCGACGAGGACAGGGAGATGCGGTACGAACTCGCCCGAGCGATCGAGCACGTCAACCGGTTTTCGGCGCTCGAGGCCGAGGAATCGCGACAGCTGGTCGAGGAGCTTGTCGAACTCGAGAAAGTCGACGTGTCGACCGCCACCAAGATCGCCGATCTGCTTCCCGAAGACCGCGACGAACTCCGGACCGTCTTCGCACAGGAGCGTTACACCCTCTCGGGCGATGAGCTCGACGGGATACTCGATATCGTCGTAAAGTACGTCTAACTGCCGGTGTTTTAAATATCGTCTTCCCGTATAGCGACTTATGAGCGATGAGGGAGAGGACGGCGGGCCACGAACAGCGGTCGTGTTGGATTTCCTCCCGAGGGGACGGACGAACGACGACCGGCCGCAGTACGAGCGATCGCCGGTCGCGTTGGCCGTCGGCGAGACGGACTTCAGGCTCGTCGAGGCCGCATTAACCGACGATGCGGGCATCAACATCGGCGATCGGATCGAGATCGAGCCGCCCGGCGGGAACGTCAAACAGCTCCGAGAAATCGTCTACGACGATCTCTCGAGCACCGCCGAGTCGGAGCTCGAGTACGCGATCGACGGGATCCTCGAGGCCGACGAGGAGCGCTTCGTCGACTTTTATAACGACGCCCAGCCGATCACGACACGACTCCACGTGTTGAATTTGCTTCCGGGGATCGGGAAGAAACTCAGAAACAACGTTCTCGACGCCCGGAAACGGAACCCCTTCGAGAGCTACGACGACATCGAAGACCGCGTGTCCGGGCTGTACGATCCGAAGGACGTCCTCGCCGAACGGATCCTCGAGGAACTCCGCGAGGAAGACCTCAAATACCGTATTTTTGCCCGCCGCGACGAGGAGTAACCGGCGGCCGTTCCGACGGTGCCGTCGGGATCGAAAGCGCGAAAGATATACGCGGTCGGCCGCTATCGGGCGGACATGCGCGACCCCGACGCTCTTATCGCCCGGGCCGGCCTCCGGGGGAACCCCGATCGCGACCAACACTTCCTCGTCGACGATCGGGTTCTCGACCGGGTTCCGGGGTATCTCCCGGACGACGCCGACACGAGCCGGCTGCTCGAGATCGGCGGCGGAACCGGCGGCCTCACCGATCGGCTGCTTTCGATCGCCGAGCACGTCACCGTGGTCGAGCGGGATCCGGCGCTTTCGTCGTTTCTCCGCGAGGAGTTCGCCGACGAGATCGGAACAGGGGAGTTGACTGTCATCGAAGGGGACGCCTTGGATATCGAGTTGCCGCCGTTTACCGCCTCGGTGTCGAATCTCCCCTACGGCGTCTCTTCGGCGGTCTCGTTTCGGTTACTGCCGGCGGAGCGACCGCTGGTGTTGATGTTTCAAAAGGAGTTCGCCGATCGGATGGCCGCGGCCCCGGGAAGCGACGAGTACGGCCGCCTTTCCGTTACTGCGGGTCATTACGCGGACATAGAGGTCGTCGAAACGGTCCCGAAGGAGGCGTTCTCCCCGCCCCCGGCCGTCGAAAGCGCCGTTGTCCGGATCACCCCCCAACAGCCGGACTACGAGGTGCCTGACGACGAGGCGTTCATGTCGCTCGTCCGTGCGGTTTTCACACAGCGCCGGAAAACGATGCGAAACGCCGTCCGGAACACCACGCATATCTCCGGTATCGACGATCCGGAGGCGCTTGTCGACGCCGCCGGCGAGGAACTGATGGGAACACGGGCCGGGAAGCTCCCGCCGAGTGCGTTCGCCCGACTCGCCCGGCTGGCCGCCGCCGAATCGGAGTGATCCGCTGAATGTCGATGCCCCTCCAGTTGCCGTGGTATTGGCGCGCCATTCACGCCGTGCAGTCGACGTTCGAGACGGTGGCGGCCAGATACGCCGCCACGGCCGCCGCGGTGGTCGTCTTCGCCGCTCTCGTTTTCCTCACCTACCGGGGCGGGAAGGCGCTGAAACAACGCTATAGCCCGGACGCCGTCGAAGCCGCCCAGTCGATCACGATAACCGCGTCCGCGATCCTGATAAGTGGCTTTCTCGTAGCCGTGTGGCGCGTCTCCGGGGAAGTCATAAGCGCCCTCGGGTTTCTCTCGATCACCCCCGAAGACGGGATCAAAGCGCTCGTGACGTTCATCGTTTTCGCCGGCGCGTTGACCGTGACCCGACTGACAAAGCGATCGATCAAATACGGCGCGGGGCGGGTGGCGATCACCCCCCACCAACGCGAGGTCGCCCACCACGCGGTCCAGATCACCGTCCTCGTCCCGACGCTCGGGTTCGTCATCGCGTTGTGGGGGATACCGGTCACCAATATCTTCCTCGGGGCCGGCGTGCTCGGGATCGTTCTCGGGTTCGCCGCCAGAAAGACCCTCTCCGGGTTCCTTTCGGGGTTTGTCATCCTGTTTGCCCGTCCCTTCGAGGTCGGCGATTGGATCCGCGTCGGCGACCGTGAGGGGATCGTCACGGACATCACGGTGTACAACACCCAGATACGGACGTTCAACGAGGAACACGTCCTCGTACCGAACGACACCGTCACCGAAGACGAGATCGTCAACTACTCGAAAACCGACCGACTCCGCCTCGAAACCGTCGTCGGCGTCGATTACGGCTCGGATATCAACGCCGCCGCCCGCACCGCCGTCGCCGCGATGGAGCGGGTCGAAGAGGTCGCCACCCAGCCGCCGCCCGACGTAATCAGACAGGAGTTCGCGGACTCGGCCGTGCTGTTGCGGCTCCGATACTGGATCACGACGCCGACCGTCCAGGAGAAGTGGCGGGCACAAAACGCCGTCGTCGAGTCGGTCAAATCCGCCTTCGAGGCGGAGGGGATCAAGATCCCGTTCCCCCAACGCGAGCTCACCGGTCGCGAGTCGACCGGTGGGTTCCGGATCGCCGACGGCCGCCTCGGGGAGTCAGACGGGCAGTATCGGAAGGCGGTCCGACGGCGGCCCGGAAGCGACACGGACATCTCCGAACCGGTCGAGGACGACCTCGGCGACTCTGTTGAAAAGATGGGCGACGACACGGGAAACGAAACCGACGACGCGACCGGGGGGATCGATGCGGATATCGAGGAATCGATCACGGACCCACCGGCGGACGAGGACGCGCTCAAATGAAACTCACGGAACGGTTGGGGGACGCACCCGGATGAAACTCACCGAGCAACGGGGCATGGAAACGGTGTATGAGCCCGCGGAGGACTCCCACCTGCTTGCGGAGACAGCGATCGAACGGATCGACGGCGGAACGGTTCTGGAAGTCGGCGTCGGGTCCGGCTACGTGGCGGCGCGGATCGACGCCGAGACGCCGGCGACCGTCGTCGGATGCGATATCAACCCGGAGGCAGCCGCCAGAGCGCGCACAGAGGGCATAGAAGCGGTCAGGGCGGATCTGACCGGGCCGTTCGCCGCGGATAGCTTCGATGTCGTCGTGTTCAACCCGCCGTATCTTCCGACGCCGCCGGAGCGTGAGTGGGACGACCCCCTCGAGTACGCCCTCTCGGGTGGGGAGGACGGGCGCCGGGTCGTCCGGCCGTTTCTCGCCGACCTGGGTCGCGTGTTGGATCCCGCGGGGCGGGGGTATCTCCTCGTCTCTTCGTTGACGGGTATCGACGCGGTGACCGAACTGGCGGATAACGCGGGGCTTCGGGCCGCCGAAACCGACGAGAAACCGTTCCCCTTCGAGCGGCTGGTCGTTCTGGAGATTACTCACAAGAATACCTGAGTAGGAAATATTAAACACCGTCATCTCGTAGCGGCGGATAATGACGGACGTAACCGCTACGACACCCGGGTTGTACCCGTTGCCCGACTGGGCGAAAGACGAGCTATCGGATCTCAAGGGCCACCAGAAGGACGATCTGATCTCCGGTGACGAGTCCGGTGCGATCGCCGAGGCCTACGACCGCGCCCGGGCGGAGATCGTCGACAGACAGCGCGAGGCGGGACTCGACCGGATCGTCGAAGGCCAACTCCGGTGGGACGACATGCTCGCTCACCCGCTCTGTGTGCACGACAACGTCGAAACACGCGGCATCGTCCGGTACTACGACAACAACAACTTCTATCGGGAGCCTGTCGTCCGCGGCGAGTTGACGGCCGACGGCGACGTCGCCGCCGAACTCGATTCCGGATCGGAGATCGATCAGGCCGTTCTTCCGGGGCCGTACTCGCTTGCGGCGCTTTCGACCGACGAGTATTACGGGGACGATGCGGCGTTTCTCGACGCCGTCGCCGAGTTCCTCGCGGCCGAGATCGACGCGTTCCCGGCCGTCGAAACGCTGTTTTTGCTCGAACCGTCGCTCGTCACGGACGCCCCTGAAGACGGGGCCGACGAACGCGCAAGCGAAGCGATCGATACGGTTGCCGCCGCGACCGACGCGGATGTCGTGGTTCATACGTACTGGGGATCGATCCCCGAGAAGCCCTACGCACACCTCATGGACGCGGCGGTCGACGCGATCGGCTTCGATTTCGTCTCCGACCACGAGGGAAGTATCTACAACATCCAGGAGTACGGAACGAAAGACGAGATCGCCCTCGGCGTCGTCGACGGGCAAAACACCCTCATCGAGGAGCCGACGGAGATCGCCGAACGGATCGAGTGGGTCCAAAACCAGGTGCCAGCCGAGGAGTTCGACCGGATCTACGCGACATCGAACACGGAGCTTTTCTACCTGCCGTCGAACAGAGCCGAGGCGAAACTGGATGCGCTTGCGGCCGCGCCCGCGGAGGTGTCCCGATGAGCTCCGACCTCGCCGACACCCGCAAGCAGTTCCGCCCGGAGGGACATCCGACCGATCACTTCCTCCTGACGACTGTCGTTGGCTCCTACCCCAAGCCGAAGTGGCTCAACCGTGCGAAGGAACTCGCTGAGGACGACGGCCACGAGTTCGACGACGGCGACCTCGATGAAGCGATGGACGACGCCGCGCGACTCATCACCGAAGAACACGTCCGGGCCGGCCTCGATGCGGTCGTCGACGGCGAAATGCGTCGAAACGAGATGGTCGAATACTTCGCCGACCGGATCGACGGCTACGAGTTCAACGGTCCGGTGAAGGTGTGGGGTCACAACTACTTCGACAAACCCTCCGTCGCCGACGAGGTCGAGTACGCCGAGCCGTGGCTCGTCGACGAGTTCGAGTTCACGACCGGCGTTACGAACCGACCGGTCAAGGTGCCGATCACCGGCCCCTACACCCTCGCGTCGTGGTCGTTCAACGAGGCCTACGACAGCGAGGCGGAACTCGCGTACGAACTCGCCGACCTCGTCAACGAGGAGATCGAGGCGCTCGTCGAGGCGGGCGCACGATACATCCAGATCGACGAGCCGGCGCTTGCGACCACGCCGGACGATCACGCCATCGTCGGCGAGTGTCTCGAACACATCGCCGACGGCGTCCCGTCGGACGTCCGGCTCGGACTCCACGTCTGCTACGGCGATTACTCCCGCATCTACCCGGAGATCCTCGACATGCCGGTCCACGAGTACGACCTCGAACTCGCGAACGGCGACTACGAGCAACTCGACGTGTTCAAAGAGCCCGAATTCAGGAAGGACCTCGCCTTGGGCGTCGTCGATGTCCACACGACAGAGGTCGAAACCGTCGAGGAAATCAAAGAGAACATCCGGAACGGCTTCGAGATCGTTCCCCCGGAACGGTTGACGGTGTCGCCGGACTGCGGCGTGAAACTCCTGCCGCGGGAGGTCGCCTATCGGAAGATGGACAACATGGTCACCGCGGCCCGGGAGATCGAAGCGGAACTCGACGCCGGCGAGATCGACCTCTAGTTCTGGTCGGCGTCCGCCGCCGAGCGCATCCGTTTTCTTTCGTGGCCACCGACGACGAGGGCCGCACCGATGATGACGAGGTTTTTGATGATGTACTGTCCTTCGACGGTCAGTCCGTAGGGGAACGCCGTGAACACGACATCGGGTAACAGGACGACCGGCAGGAACG
>OBKM01000176.1_pt1 | contig 31608 bp, 31 predicted proteins | sample 1519691 | NCBI WGS metagenome assembly OBKM01 (sample SAMEA37050418, study PRJEB22526) | metagenome | biome: saline pan; feature: lake; material: water | place: Egypt | collected 2015 | depth 0.5 m
AGACGTTTCTCCCCTCCCGGGGCTGTTCGATCAAGTGGCCCTGATCGCTCGACGTCCGAGCAACTGGTCCTGATCGCTAAACGAGCTCTACACCCGGATTCTCGCCCGGTTAAACGAGCATCCGGACCGGGTCGGGTTCCCGGTGAGCCGGAATCGCTGATCGAATGTCTCGGTCGGGTCAGGGGTTTGTGTCCCCCGACCGGAATCGTGGGTTTCCGCCTCGCAGCTTATGTGAGCTGGCGGCCAACCGTGAAACGGTATGGCAGTTCCAGACGACCTCGACGCGCTCGCCGCGGCTGTCGGTCCGGAACCGGATGCGGTGCTCTCCGAGATGGATCGACGCGCCCACGAGACCGACTTCCCGACCGTCGGGCCGGCAGTCGGTGGCTGGCTCAGACAGCTTGCCGGCCTCCTCGGGGCCGAGCGGGTCTTCGAGTTCGGCTCAGGGTTCGGCTACTCGGCGTATTGGTTGCTCGGCGGCATGACTGCGGACGGAACGATCGTCCTTACTGAACTCGATTCGAGGAAACTCGATAGCGCACGCGCGTACCTCGAACGCGGCGGGTACGCCGATCAGGCGCGGTTCGAACTCGGGGACGCGGTCGAAACCGTCGGAAGCCACGACGGCCCCTTCGACATCGCGTTGATCGACAACGAGAAACACCGGTACGTCGAGGCGTTCGAGGCGGTTCGATCGAAGGTCCCCGTAGGCGGGATCGTCGTCGCCGACAACGCGGTCGAGGGACCCTACGATTTCGGGACGCTCTCGGCGCTGTTTTTCGGGGACGGGAACGGCGGGTTTCCAGACGACCCCGAAGCCGACGCGGCGCGCGGCATCGCCGCCTACCTCGAAGCAGTCGGAGCCGCGGAGGCGTTCGAGACGACGCTTCTGCCCGTCGGGGAAGGGCTGGCGGTCAGCCGCCGCGTCCGGTAGGCGGATCGGTTACCTCGACGGCGCGGCTTCCTCGGGGATGGCGTATGGTTGCCCACAGCCGTGGATCTCCAGGGTACACTCGGGACAGGCGGTGTGTTTCTCGTGTCGGTGGGCGACCGACTGTCGCTGCCGATCCGGGTCGGCTTCCAGCCGTTCGCGTAGCTCCGCTGGCAACTCGCCGAACGGGACGATTTCGCCGCCACAGACTGGACAGTCCATATCCGTCCCACTCGCTTCAGTAACAAATCAACACCGGTCCGTCGCCGTTTTATAAGCGACCGTCGGAGGATATAAAAGACTCGCGGGACCGGATTCGAACCGGATGAAGACTCGCTGACGCTCGTCTTCCAGGGTTCAAATCGGTCCTGCTCTTCGCTCACTCCGTTCGCTTATGCGCGGGACCGGATTCGAACCGGAGCAAGACATTCCGGGTCGCTCGCTTCGCTGGGCGTCCGGGCTGTGACTTGCAAGATTCGAATCCTCACCGCGCAGACACGTCTCTCACGTTCGTTCGAGACGGTATGCGCGGGACCGGATTCGAACCGGCGGACCCCTACGGGACAGCGTCCTAAGCGCTGCGCCTTTGGCCTGGCTCGGCAACCCGCGCGCGGTTCGTCGTACCGGAGTCAGGGAAAAATAGCTGTCGCTCCTCGATGGCGGGAGGATGGTTTATACGGATCGCGATCCTAAATCGGAGCATGCACGTACTGGTCGTCGGCGGGACGGGGTTCATCGGAGAACACCTCTGTCGTGAGCTTCACGACCGGGGCCATGAGGTGACTGCGCTGTCGCGCTCGCCGGATTCGAGTGGGCTTCCGGAGGGCGTCCGAACGGCGATGGGGGACGTGACCGCCTACGACTCGATCGAGGGGGCTTTCGAGGGCCAAAACGCGGTGGTCAACCTCGTCGCCCTCTCGCCGCTTTTCCGTCCGACCGGCGGAAACGAGATGCATTTTCGGGTTCACAGGGAGGGAACAGCGAACGTCGTCCGGGCGGCCGAGGCCCACGGCGTCGGTCGCATCGTCCAGTTGAGCGCGTTGGGCGCCGATCCGGCGGGCGACACCGCCTACATCCGGTCGAAAGGGGAGGCCGAAGCGATCGTCCGGGAGTCGGAACTCGAGTGGGTCATCTTCCGACCGTCGGTGGTCTTCGGCGAGGGCGGTGAGTTCATCCCCTACACGAAACGGCTCGCCCCGCCCTACGTCACGCCGCTGCCGGGGGGCGGCAAAACCCGCTTTCAGCCGGTCTGGGTCGGCGATCTCGTCCCGATGCTCGCGGACGCCCTCGGGGCGGACGGTGACGGCGACGAACACGCGGGGAGGACGTACGAGATCGGCGGCCCCGAGGTTCTGACGCTGGCCGAGATCGCCGGGCTTGCACACGGTGTTGATGGCCGCTCCGTCGGCGTTTTGCCGGTTCCGATGTCGCTCGCGAAGATCGGGCTCGGTTCGCTCGATCACGTCCCGGGCTCCGTGCTGGACGCCGTGCCGGGTGTCCCGCGGATGGGGTCCGATCAGTACCGTTCCTTGCAGTTCGACAATACGACCGAATCGAACGATATCGCGGCGTTCGGAGTCTCGACGGATGATCTGCGATCGGTCAGACAGTATCTCGATACGGGACCGGACGGGCCGTAACGACCCCTGAAGAGGTGTCTGCCCAGCGTCAGACATCGGCCGAAAACTTATCCTTCCCCTACGACGCTTGTCTAGCAAGGATTGATATGAAACTCGCAATGATCGGCTTCGGGCAAGCCGGCGGGAAAATCTTGGACCGGTTCCTCGAATACGATTCGAGCCGAGGAACCGGGATCATCGGCCACGCCATCGCCGTCAACTCGGCGAAAGCTGATCTGATGGGGCTCGACTACGTGCCGAACGAGAACCGGGTCCTCATCGGGCAGTCGGTGGTGAAAGGGCATGGCGCGGGAACGGAGCCGGAGCTGGGTGAAAAATGCGCCGAGGAGGATCTCGAGGAGATCCAAACCGCCATCGACAAGATGATTTCGAGCGAGATCGACGCGTTTCTCGTCATCGCCGGCCTCGGCGGGGGGACTGGAAGCGGCGGGGCACCCGTCCTCGCGGAGCATCTCCAGCGTCTCTACGTCGAGCCGGTTTATGGGCTCGGAATCCTACCCAGCCGCGACGAGGGTGGCATCTACAACCGCAACGCCGCCCGGTCGTTCCAGGAGTTCGCCGAAACCGTCGACAATCTCCTCGTCTTCGACAACGACGCGTTCAAAACCGGCGGCGAGAGCCTCGGGGAGGGGTACAAAGAGATCAACGACGAGATCATAACCCGGTTCGGGGCGCTCTTTTCGGCCGGCGAGGTCGAGGCCCTCGGCGACAACGTCGCCGAAAGCGTCGTCGACGCCTCCGAGATAATCAACACGCTCGGCGAACACGGGATCACGAGCGTCGGCTACGCGAGCGAACCGGTCGACCCCGGCGGGGAGAGCAAGGGGCTCCTCGACCGACTTCGGGGCGGTAAGGAAAAAAACGGGTTCTCCTCGTCGGGGGACGCGACGAACCGGATCACCTCACTCGTCCGGAAGGCGACCCTCGGAAAGCTGACCCTGCAGTGTGAGGTCGACAGCACCGAACGGGCGTTGCTTTTGGTATCCGGGCCGCCGGAGGCGCTCAACCGGAAAGGGATAGACAAAGCGCGCAAGTGGCTCGAAAACCAAACCCAGTGTATGGAAGTCAGGGCGGGTGACTACCCGCTCCCGAACGAGAACAAAGTCGCCGCGATCGTCGTTTTGGCCGGCATTACCGACGTCCCCCGCGTCAAGGAGATGCAGCGAATGGCGATCGAAGCCGAGGAACGAAGCGAGGAGCTCAAAGCGCAAAGCGAGGACGACCTGGAAAACCTCATACAGTACGGCGACGATGAGGAGTAGCAAACTCGTCGCGGCGGTCGTCGCCGTCTTGCTTTTCGGGACGCTGTTTGCGGGATCGGCCGGAGCTGTCGGGAGTAGCCCACAGGACCTCCCCGAGGAATCGGAGGTCGGGACCGACTTCGAGGCGACCTTCGAAGTGACTGAACTGTTCGATGAGTTCGAACAATGGACGCTCGTCTCGGAGACCGAACTCGACGACAGCACGTGGACGATCCGGCAGTACAACCAGGCCGGCAGCGAGATCTCCCGCCAGGACGTCGACGGCCAGACCGCACTCGATTCGATCGATATCGACGACGGAACCGCGACCGTCGAGGTTCGTGTAACGGGGACGACACCGGAGTTGGGCAACCTGAGCTACGATCCGCCGGACCGATTCACGGTGGCGAACTTCACGCTAGAGCGCAACGGCGGCACCGAGCGGAGTATCGGCCAACATGAGAGCCACCACTACACCGAGGAGAGCCGTGAAGCCCGGGCGGCCATCGATCGGGCGAGCGACGCAGTCGGTGATTCGGGCGGCGATGCGAGGTCGTCGCTCGATAGCGCTATTTCGGCGTACGAGAACGGCAACTTCGAGAACGCCGTCACCCTCGCCGACCGGGCCGAAAACGAGGCAACCCAAAGCCAGCTTATCAGGAACGCCTTGCTCGCGCTCGGGGCTGCCATCGTTCTCGTTGCGCTCATCGGCGGCGGCTACTGGGTGTATAAATCCAGACAGCAGGGGCCGAGCCGGCTGAAGTAATGGACGTACTCGTGCCGTTTGCGGCGACCGAGCCGAAGACGCGTCTCGCGGGGGTTCTCGGGCCGGACGAACGGAACGCGTTCGCCCGCGAGATGCTCCGAGACGTCTGCTCGACGCTTGAATCGGTCGACCAGTCGCCGACGGTTCTCTCGACGGATCCGATCGACTGTGCGTGGCCAACTGTCGTCGACGAAGGGCCGCTGACCGATGCTGTCAACGCCCGCCTGGAGCCTCCGATCGCGGTCGTCATGGCCGACCTGCCGCTCGTGACACCGACCGCGCTATCCCATCTTTTCGAACCGGACAGCGATGTCGTACTCGTCCCGGGACTCGGCGGCGGGACGAACGCCGTCGTCGTCCGGACGCCGGAGTTTTACACCGATTATCACGGCGCGTCGATCGACGACCACCGGCGGATCGCGGCGGCCGTCGACGCGACGACGACAGTCGTTGATTCGTTTCGGCTGGCGGTCGACATCGACGAGGCAGACGACCTCACGGAAGTGTTGCTACACGCGGAGGGCCGCTCCGCGGAGTGGCTTCGATCGGCCGGGATCGAAACCGAAACGCACAGAGGCCGGGTTACCGTCCAGCGCGCGACCGAACCGTAGCCGACGGGGGCGTCAAAACTCCTGTGGTATCTCCTGAGGCGGCGGCCTTTTGTATCGTCCCCTGGGACAGTAGGTATGTGCGGGACGATAGAGTGTGATCTCGGGATCGATACGCCGACAGCCGACATCGAACGACTGCTGTCGGTGACTCCCGCAGATGTCGAACCGGCGACGGAGCTTTCCTTCGCCCGGAACGTGTTCGTCCCGCTGACGACCGCCTGCCGATACACCTGCACGTACTGTAGCTACTACGACCCGCCGGGATCGGCGTCGCTGCTTTCGCTGGCGGAGGTCCGTGAGATCTGTGAACGCGGCGCCGAGTCCGGGTGTACGGAGGCGCTTTTTACCTTCGGCGACGAGCCGGACGACCGATACACGGAGATACACGAACAACTCGCCGAGTGGGGACACGACTCGATCCACTCGTATCTGCGGGCGGCCTGTGAGGTCGCCCTCGAATGCGGCTTGTTACCGCACTCGAACCCCGGCGATCAGACGCGCGAACAGATGGAGCTCGTCGCGGACGTGAACGCGTCCATGGGAGTGATGTTGGAGACGACCGCCGACGTGGCTGCCCACGGCGGGCCGAGAGCGAAAGCGCCCGAACAGCGGCTCGCGACGATCGCGACCGCCGGCGAGATCGGCGTCCCGTTTACCACAGGGATTCTCGTCGGGATCGGTGAGACGTTCCGTGACCGCGCCGAGAGCCTCCTTGCGATCCGCGAACTCCACGAGCGATACGGACACATCCAGGAGGTAATCGTCCAGCCGGTCGTCGAGAACGAGCGGTGGCGCGGCGGACATCCCGACCTGGCGACGATGCGACGAGTGACCGCCATGGCCCGAACGGCGCTGCCTGAGGAAATCAGCGTCCAGTCGCCACCGAACCTCACACCGGTCGCGGAGTTGCTGGACTGTGGCGTTGACGACTTCGGCGGCGTTTCCCCCGTCACCGACGACCATATCAATCCCGAGCACGCGTGGCCGGAGCTCCGGGAACTCGAATCGATCGCGGATCAGGCGGGCGTTTCCCTCTCCGAACGGCTGCCGGTCCACGACCGGTACGTCTCTTCCGGGTGGCTTTCGAGGCGTATCGAGGCCGCGATCGCGGACGCCGGACCGCGAAGGGAGCGCTCCCGTGGACTGCTGAGGGAGTAGCGGACCCCGGTTATATCGTGTCGTACTCCGCGCCGTCGACGATCGCCTGGACTTCCGCCAAAGCGAGAAGCTCGACGATCGAATCGCCGTCACCCTCGACGAGCGCCACGCCGAACTCGGCGTTCGACTCGGATAGCGATAGCCCGCCGACCGTATCGGTTCGGCTCTCGATCGCCGAAACGGACTCGGCGAGAAGCTCCTGTTGTCGCTGCTGGACCGCCGCCTGTGCGTCCTGGATGATCCGTTGTGCCTCTTCTTCGTCTATTTCACCCGCCTCGAGATCCGCCTGGGCTTCCTGTTGGGCATCCTGTGCGTCTTCCTGTGCCGCTTGTATCTCGGCCTGATCGATATCGGCGACGACTGTTACCTCGTGGGATCCATCGCCCCCCGATTCGCTCCCCTCCGGAGCGTCCTCGCTTGTGAACTCGCTACATCCGGCAACTGATAGGGCGGCGGCGGACCCGCCGGCACCGAGAATCCGCCGTCTGGTGAGTGAAGACTCCATTCGGCACGACGTAGGGGGAGGAAGTACCTAAGGCTGTTCACGTCACCGTCGAAGGGGTCAAAGAAGGGGCGTCCCGTCAGCCTTCGGACCGAGCGTCGGTCCGAAAGGCCCCCGGTCGGGATCGATCCGGCGGCGTTTCTCATAATCCGTCGAACGCTCTACGGGGACGCGGCCGATCGACGTGATCATATCGACGTACTCCCGGACGGACCGGAACTCGCCGTGGCCGCCGCCGGCCCGTTTTGTGATCTCCTCGGAGAGGATCGTCCCCATGAAATCGTCCGCCCCGCAGGTCAGCATCTTCAGCCCCTGCGTGTCGCCGTATTTCACCCACGACGACTGGATGTGATCGATGTTGTCGAGATACAGCCGCGAGACGGCGACCATCAGCTCGTCCTCGTGGGTCGTTGCACCGCGCTCGACCAGCCCCCGCTCTTTCAGCGGCGTCTCGTGGTGGACGAACGATAGGGGGACGAACTCAGTTATCGCGCCCGTTCGGTCCTGCAGCTTTCGCACCCGATCGAGGTGTTTCGCCCGGTGGGCCTCGTTCTCGACGTGGCCGTACATGATCGTCGCCGTCGTATCGAGGCCGACGGAGGCGGCAGCCGTCATGGCCCCGATCCATTCTTCGGTCCCGATCTTGCCCGGACAGATCACGTCACGCACTTCATCGACCAGGATCTCCGCGGCCGTCCCCGGGATCGAATCGAGCCCGGCCGCACGCAGTTGCCGGAAGACATCCTCGTAGCTCCGATCGGTCCCTCGGCGGGCGTGGTAGGCCTCCTCCGGCGTCACGGAGTGGACGTGGACCCCTTCGACGTTCATCGCCCGGATCTGTTCGACGTACGTCCCCGGATCGGTTTCGTAACGCTCCGGCGGCTTGTAGTTGTGATCGGCTTCGGCCCCCGCCAGTATCTCGTGGTGTTCCTCGTCGAGAGCCAACGCCGGGTGGAGCCCGGAGACGGAACAGACCTCGTAGATCCCGCGCTCGGCGGCGTCGGTGACGATCCTGTTCGACTCCGCGGGGGTCTTTGTGAACCCGTTCGTGTCGGCCCCGTGGGTGGACTCGAAACGCGCCGCCGCGTCTTTGAAATTACAGAACAGACAGCCGACGTTGCAGGCCGTCGTGACGTTGTTGTTGAGGTTCGCAACGAACGTGACCTCCTCGCCGACGACCTCCGCACGCCGTCTGTCCGCGGCTTCGAGAACGGCCTCCTTTCTGGCGGTATCGATCCCCGTCGCTTCCGTCCCCGTCGTCAGCAGTTCGATCGCGTCGTCGACGTCGATTCGGACCCCGGATCGAGCTTTTTCGAGGGCGTTTTCGAACGATTGGCCGGTTTCGGGCCGGTGGTCGAACCCGAACCCGTCGCGGGGAACGTTCGTCGACACCTCGGACGCGTTCATACGTCTTCTCCCGACCGGAGCGTAATAGGGGTGTCGTCCCCGACTAGAATTCCCCGATACCGGCCTGTTCGGATTCGGCTCGGATCGACGTACAGGTCGACCACGAGCGTCTCGTCGGCGGTGGGAACGCGCCGTGTTCCTCGAAATACTGCCGCAGAAACGTCCGTGTGGTCCGATCGCCCGGATAGCCGCTTCCGACCTCGCCGAACCGGTCTCTGAGATCGGCGACGTGTCGCTCCCGCTCGCTTTTGGCGATGATGCTGGCCGCCCCGACGAGCGCGTCCGAACTGTCTGCCCCGTGGGCGGCGTCGATGCTGACGGTGGCGGCGAGGCGGGACTGAACGCGATCGCCGAACCGACCGGCGTCGACGTCGCCGGCGTCACAGTAGCCGGTATCGCCGGACTGTGCGACCCCAGCCGCCGCTTTCGCGTGCGCCTTCACGGTGAGGTCGTTCATGTTCCCCTCGTCGATCCGATCCGGCGTGATCTCCGCAAGTCCGATCTCGATGCGCTTGTCGCCTCTGAGACGGTCCGCGAGCGTTTCACGGCGCGAATCCGACAGCCGCTTCGAGTCGTCTATCCCGTCGGGAAGCGCGCTCCGGGGAGCCCGGACTGCCGCTGCGAACATCGATCCCAACACGGGACCTTTCCCGGCTTCGTCGACGCCGAACTGCATAGCGGCTGTAGTTCCACCCGGAATAAAACGGTTGGCACCGACCGCCGAAGAAGCTCACCGACGACGGCGCGGGATGAATATCCAGCCGATCACGGCAGCCGTCGCGAGCAAGGCGAGAAGCGCGGCAGTCGGACGACCGATACCGACCGTCTCCAGGACGGACGAAACCGATAACCGGTCGATCAGCCCCGGTTCCGGCTCGGAGTCAGCTTCCGGATTTTCCGTCGCCCGCTCGGAGGTCGGCTCCGATCCGAACAACTCCGGCGTCTCCGGAGCGGCGAGGACGAACCGGGAGAAACCGGGCGTTTCGGCCGTTACGAGAACCTCCCCGTCGGCTTCGGCTATCTCAGTCGGGAGCGGTTCCCATTCGTCGCCGCCGCTCGGCAGCCGATACACCTCGATCCGCTCGGCGAGGATGTGGTTTTCTCGGAGCCACTCGGGATCGACGACCGCTTTGAGCGTCGCCGGCGTCTCCAGGTTGGCCGATGGGACCGTCACTATCGACGCCGAGACGATACGGAGGTCGCCAGGAAGGGGCGGGACCGTCTCGGAGAGCGTATCCGATTCGCGGATCGAGACGGTTCCCGCGACGGAGTCGGCACCGAATGTGATTTCGGTGATCGTCGTCCCCTCGAAGGCCACCGTCGTCCCCGGCGAGTCCGGATCGACGTCGTCGATTTCGACGTGCGCTTCGGCCACGATATCGGTGGAAACGGCATCTGGGCCCGCTCCAACATCGGAGCCGGAACTGCCACCGCTCGATCCGCTTGGGGCCGCACCACCCCCACCGCCACCCCCTCCACCTCCGCCACCGCCACCCCCACCTCCACCACCGGAGCCACTCGAACCGTCATCGTCGGAGCCACCCCCAAGATCCGGATCGATCTCGAACGTTCCCGTATCCGAGTCGACCCGTCCCTCCGAGTCCGTGACCTCCAGCGAGAGGTTGTAGGTGCCGCTCGTCTCGAACGATCGCTCGACCGACTCGCGATCGAAGGTCTCCAGCTCGTCGCCGTCACGTTCAAGCGTCCACTCGTAGCCGTCGATTGTCGATCCATCCGCCGCGGTCGACTCCGAGGCCGAGAACGTGATGTTTTCGCCGGGGGCGGCCTCCGTCGGTTCGACCGTTGCGGCGGCGTTGGGCGAATCCGATCCATCACCCGAACCGTCCGTTCCTGTCGGAAAGCCGAGGTCCTCCTCGAACACGCCGGGCGTCAACTCGGCGGTACCGCCGATCGGCCCGTCGGCATCCCCCAATCGGAACGTCACCTCGTCTCCCTGTCCGCTATCGATCCGGAGCTTTTCCTCGAACGCTCCTTCGCCGCCGTACTCGCCGGCCGGATCGACCTCGATCGAATCCGCCGTTTCGCCATCGACAACGGCGACAAGGGTCGTTCCCGAGGGGATCGCCTCACCGTTCTCGTCAGTCGCCGATCCGTAGAACGACGCCGGATCGTCCGGCGCATCGTCCGCCGAGACGGGAACGACGAACAGACAGCCGAGGAGTATGCAGACGACGAGCGCTAGCAAAGCGCTGCGTGACGGGCGATCGACGACCGGACCGTCAAAACCGAAGCTCATTCTTCGACCCCGTCTTTCTCCGAGAAGGTCGGCGAGACGATACCGCGAGCGAGCGACACCCCATCGGTGTCATCGACCTCGATCCAGTAGACGGCGTCGTGATCGACCGGCGTGGACGATCCATCGATGTCGACGCCGTCGGTGCTGTCGTGAATCCGGTCCGTCCGATCGACGTTCCAGACCGCGAACGCATCGTCATCGGAACCGAACCCGTACTCGACCCAGTTCACGTCCGCCTCGAGCCCCCGTTCCGGATATCCCGAGACGTCGTAGTTCGAACTCGCGAGATGCCACCCGCCGTCGAGTTCGACCGCCTCCGTGCCGATTGACTCCTCGGCCGTCGTCGAATACTCGAATCCGATCCGAATGGGGCCGTCGGCGGCGTACGCGTAGAAGCCACGGTGTAGATCCTCGTGTTCGACGCGGTTGCCCTCGAGGGTATCCCCGGATCCGTCGGGGACGACGCCCTCGTAGGACCCCGTCTCCGGGTTCCACTGGACAAGATCCCGCGGCCCCTCAGCGTCGACGTGTATGGACGCTGGTTGCGGAAGCGAGCCGGCCTGCCACGTCCCGTCGGCGCGCTCTATCGCCCGATGGACCACTCCGAGATCGGTGCTTTGGCGTTGGCTCCCGTCCTCGAGGGCGATTTCGATCTCGGCATCCGTCCCGATATCGACCGCGTCGGTGTCGATCTCGGTCGGATCGGCCTCGACAGCGACCAACCCGCCACCGGGGGTCGGCGTTACGGCCGACGCGGTCCCCTCGCCGAGCCGGACCGCAACCGCCTCGTCGGTGTTCGTGACGGCGTTTCCGTTCCCGTCCTCGAACCCACCGACCTCGAGTTCGATCGCGCCACCCTCGTCGACCTCGGTGCCGACGAACGCCCGATCGCTCCGCACGGAGACGTTCGAGACGGCTTCGATGGGGCCGGTCGCGACGATATCGACGCTCCCGCGGTGGACCTCACTCGGATCGTCGGCGAGGGAACTGTCGACCCTCGAGGCGTCAGGCGCGATCGAATCACCGTGTGGCATCACCGTCGCCGCGATCCCGTAGCGGGCCGCGCTGTCGGCATCGAGAACGTAGCGTCTGGTGCCGTTCTCGAAGTCCTCGCTCCCGAGGTCGCGTTCGATCGCCCAGGCGTTCTCCGACCCGAGATGGTCGTCGCCTCCGTACTCGGTCTCCGTCCACAGGTCCGTCGCCGTCGGCGACCCCCCGTCGACGAACGCCACATCTCCATCGCCGGACTCGCGCCGCAGTTCGACGTCGACGCTGCCGATCCGTTGATCCGGAACGCCCACGTCGATCGCCACCTCGATGGCCGCCCCCTCGTCCACGTCGAAGTCCTCGTAGGCCGCCGCCGTCCCGACGGTCACGTCATCCGGATAGACGGCGACATCCGAAGCGGTCTCCGTGAGTTCGGAACCGGTGTTTTCGGTCGGTTCCGCCGGCCCGACGACGTCCGTCACCTCCGCGGAGACGTCCGACCGCCCGAGCGGGACGGTCGGTCCCTCGGTTCCGTCGATGGGGAGCACGCCGGTCCCGTCGGTCGCGGTCCAGACACCGTCGTAGACCTCCTCGCCGCCATCGTGGTCGATCCGGAACTCGAACTCAGCCCGGGGAATCGTGTTCCCGTGTCGGTCCGCAAGCCCATCGATCGACAGCGCTTCCTTTTCGTTTACACCGAACTCCTCGCCGTCCCCGAGCCCCACATCGAACCCCTCGGCGTTCGGCTCCCCGGGGTGGACGTCCAGCAGGACCGGCATTGTCGTCCGGATATCGTCGTTGTCGGTGAGCTCGGCGTTGTCCTCGTTCTCGACGTCGACGGTGAGAAGATCCGTGCTGCGGTATCGGTCGGCGGTTGATTTGATTGGGTCTGTCTCTGCAGTTATTTGTATCCACACCGCGATAGCTTCGTTCGATACAGCCCTTGTTTCATCATCAACTGTGTGAAGTGTTATTGTAATTTGATCGTCGTTTCCATCAAACACTTTTGCGTCGCCTGATTGTTCAACTTCGATGTCAGTTATATTCTCATCCAAAGTGGCCCCTTTCCATGCGTCATAAATCCCAAAACCGTCAGTATCGTCGGGATTGATTATACTTGGATCAACAGAGAGGTTTATTTTATCACCAGTCTTGGCAGAAATTTGATTACTATCAAACTCGATTATGAACCGACTGTGTTGATATATAGGCAAAAAATCCTCACCTTCTTCATCAATCTCGTCGGCATTAAACCCGATCTCCGCGCTGGAGTCGACTGAGGCGCTGATCGCGGCCGTACCGACGAGGTCGCCGTCGGTTTCGTCGGTCGTGACGGTCGCGATCGGGGTATCGTCGTACTCGTGGGCGCGCCCGGCGACGGCGTCCGTGGCGGTGAGTTCGACGCCGACGACGAGCTCCGTTCCCGAAACGGTGTCGGCACCGCCGAGGTCCGTGATGGTGATCTCGATCCCGTCGTCGCCGGTGGTCTGTGTCGAGATGCCGATGTCGTCGGTCGTCTCGTCGGTGGCGGCTTCGATCGCGAAGCCGGGGTGGTCGTCCTCGAGCGTGATCCGGATCGCATCACCCTCCGTGGCGTCCGCGTCGGTGGCGATCGTCACCGTTCCGTCGGTCGTGACCGACTCCTCGATCAGGAGATCGCTGCCGTCGTAGTCGTGCTCGGCGACCGACACCCCGGAAGCGGCCCCGACCGGTGAGGCGAGAGCGATACTGAGAAGAAACGCGAAGGCAGTTATCGAAAGCAATACGCCAGTTGTCGGTCGATCGGGCCACGTCATCACCGCAAGCTAAAAGTACATCCTTATAATATCTATGGATAGTATGTACTGTTGAAAAACAGCGACAGGAGGTGGAAAGAACGTTCGACCCGCGGCGGCAATCAGCCTCAGCTCTTCGATTCGACGAGGGCTTCGAAGTCGATGTCGTCGTCGTGGTACGCCTCGCGGTGTTCGACGACGGCCCGGCCCTTTTCAGTAATTTCATAGAGGCCGCTGTTCGGCGATGGGCCGATCCGTTCGAGCAGTCCGTGGTCCTCGAGGAGCGGCAATCGGGTGTTTATGTAGGCCCGATCGCGGTCGATTTCGATGGCGATGTTGGCCGCGGTGTTTCGCTTGCCGTCGGAGAGCGCTTCGAGGACATCGAAGTCAGTTGGGGAAGCCAATTTCATTGTGCGGTCGTTTCGGGTTCGTCCCTCCGTGGTTTCATAATACCGATCGAAGCGGACGTCGCGAACCGGTCACAGTCCCTGTCGCATTAATGTGGGGGCGACGGACCGGCGTCCGGCTTGTGGGTCAGTTCGCCCCGGTCGGTTCGGTCGGATCGTACTGCCGGTCCGATTCGAGCCGTGAGACCGCCAACTCGAGGTGCTCGACGATCCGTTCGTGGCGTCGGATCGACCGTTCGAGCAACTCGCGGGTGCGCCCGACGCTGCCGGTCGCCCCGGGTGCCGTTGCAACGAGCAGATACGCCTCCATCGCGCTCATCGATTCGGCGTTGGCCTTTTGAATGGATCGGAGAACGGTCCAATCGACGACGTCTTCGAGACATCTATCATCCGGGTTCATCGTTTCCGTACGTCGGAGCAGAGATTGTCACGTCTTATACTCTTGGTTACTGTATTCGATGTAGTTATATTTAGTTTTATTACGCTGGAATCATTTTCCGCGGGCCCCCGTCGGCCGCTCAATCATCCCTCGACGCCGAAGGCCCGTCGGTGTCCCCGGCCACAGCGGGCGCACCCTCCCGTTCGAGATGGAACTCGGGGGTCAAAAACCGCTCGCCGACGCCCTCGACTTCGATCACGTCGAGTGCGGCGACAGTCGCCTCGACGCCGAGCGCTCCAGCGAGACTCGGTTCCGTGCGCCCTCCGTCACCGCTCACGAGCTCCTTTATATATAGCCCGCCCTCGCCGTGGACTTCGACGGTCGCCGTATACTCGTCCTCGAGGGAGCCGTCGATCCCGAGGACGCTCCGTTCCCTGACGAGGTCGGCCCGTCGGTGGTCGACGCGACGGGGCGTCCGCTGTCGTATCGTCGCCCCCTCGAGGGTTTCAAGCGCCGCCCCGAAGTCGGCCTCCGTGACCGCCTCGACGAAATCGACCGTTGCCCGGTAGGTTTTCGAGGCGTCGTGTTCTTTGACCCGTTCTATCATCTCGTGGGTGACGAACGCGGGCGACTCGATCTCGATTTTCCCGTCCGTTCCCTCGTTGACCGCCGCTTGCAGCTCCTCGAGGTCGGCGTGTCGGCGGCGCGGTTCCTTGATCTCGAGGACGAACGGTCGGCCGGTGCCGAGCATCAACGCGTCGACGTCCTCGCGTCCCGCACCGTGGAAAACGGCCTCCGTACCGCGGAAGGCGCTCAGAAACGGCGGCGCAACGAGCTCCTCGACGCTCTCGTCGAATTTCTCCCACTCGGTCTGTGGGATGTCGCGGACGAGTTTCCGGTATCGGCCGTATATCGAGACGGAGTTGCGCTGTATCTCGACCGTATCGGCCTCCAGATCGACGAGAAACTGCACGTCCGGACGGCGGAAGTCGACGTCGGCACCGAGGCGGCGACCGACCCGTCGCCCGACCTCGCGGTTGAGCTCCGAACGCAGTTCCTCGCCCGCGTCGGGGTCGAACCCCGCATCGAGACGGAGCAGCCGATCGTTTTCCGCGACGAGCGGCGGGATCCGGCTCCCGACCTGATACGTGTACAGCTCCGTCTCTCCCAACGCGTCTATCACACGATCGGCCAGCTCGTCGAACCGGCCACAGATCCCCTCACACACCCAACACGGTTCGGTCGGCTCCTCGTAGGGCTCGTCGTCGGCCAACGCGAGCGTCGTCCGCAGCGCCCGGCCGCGTTCGTCGTTTCTCAACCCGAAACTCCGATCGGCGACGGGACGGCCCAGACAGGAGTCACAGAGCGGCCCGGTGGCCAGGAGATCGCGCGCGTCGTCGATGAGGCTCATTACCAACGCTCGCCCCCGCGCGGACTTCGGTGTTGTGTTCCCGCCGCGGATGGGGCCGTGTTCCCTCCGGCGGCCGACGGGCGGGTCCACGGCTGTGCGTGAACCGCCTCGGAGTCGGGCCCCGTCGAATCGGCGGCTCTCGCGACCGCTGAAATCCGACTCTTCGGACGCGTCCGTGAGATTCGTCCCGTCCGCTGACAGAAGGCCCGCTATCGGTCACTTCCGACTGCCCGTACGAAGGGCATCGAGTTCGCTCCGCCGTTCGTCGATAGCACGGCGGTACGCCTCCTTGTTCTCGAAGTTCGCTGCGTTGAGGCGGGCCTCGAGAACGAGCAATTCGAGCCGTAATGTCCGCGCCCGGTCGCGGTGTTCGGGGGCGATATCGTCGGGTTGCGGTTCCTGATACTCGTCCGACACGGCCGAACGAAGCGGCTCGAATCGCCTTTCGGTGTCGGATCCCGACCCGACTGCCGGTAGTTTCATCCCCGGCGCTCGGAGAACCGCGTGTGACGGCCCCGATAGGTGCCGTCGGTGTAGTGGGCCCTGGTCCGTCCGTTGATGACGAACCGCCCGGAAGCGATGTTCCGAACCGTCGAGTATCGGACACGTTCGCGACGGGTTCACGGCGATCACGCGCTGTGATGTACAGTCGCGGCGATCGGCAGGCCACGGAGCCAGAAAAACGCGACCGTCGAGCGGGAGGTCACGTCCCGGACTCGCCGTCGCCGGCCTCGAACTCGACGTCGACGATCGCCATGCCGTGTGAGGAGAATATGTCGACCGACTCGGTGAGGTTCTCCCGAACGTGGTCCTTCCAGGCGACCATCGCCTCGTCGATCCACGCCTCGATCGCCGCCTCGGAGGGCTCCTCGGCGCCGAGTTTCTCCAGCGCGAGCTGTCGGGTCGGTCGCTGTTCTATCACCTGTCTCCCCTCGACGACAAACCGGAACGGACGCATGTGAATCTCGTCGTCGGCTTTGCCCTCGGTCGAGTCCTCGTCGAGATGTCGGACGGTCGGTTCGACGGTTCCGTCGAAGGGCGGCCGGAAGCTAAACACCGCCTTCCCCTTCCGGCCGACGTCCTCACGGCCGTTGTAGGCGAGCACCTGTACTACCTCCTCGGGATCGAGACGGATGCGATCGATGCTCGATATCGACGTCGGATCGGCGGCCCCGTCGTCGTTGCTGTCAGCTTCGGAGCCACCGTCGTCAGCTTCGGAGCCACCGTCGTCAGCACCGGCATCGACATCGGTCGCAGCCTCGCTGTCAGTACCGGTATCGTTTCCGGAGCCGGCCCCGCCGCCAGCATCGCCATCGTCAGTCCCCGAGGCGCCTCCGGATCGGTCTCCGGTATCGGTCGCCGGGTCCGAACCTGGATCGCTGTACTCGATCGGCTCCGAATCCGGCTCCGCGTTCGGGTCGTCGGCTGGCATACGCACCGATAACGTCGCGGAAACATAAACCGACTGCGCTCCGGGCCGTATCCGCCTGTCAGTATTGGACGTGTCCGCCTGTCAGTATTGAAATCCCAGGCCCGCGCGGCGGAGCCGAAAGGTTGGACTTATCCCGGTGCCCGAAGTTACGGTATCTATGAGCGACATCGTCGTCACGTTGCCGGACGGCTCCGAACTCGAGGTCGAGTCCGGGTCGTCGGTCGAGGACGTGGCCTACGAGATCGGACCGGGCCTCGGGTCGGACACCGTCGCCGGGGTCGTCGACGGGGAACTCACCGACAAGGCCGAACCCCTCCGTGAGGACTGCGAACTCGTCATCGTCACCGACCAAAGCGACGAGTACCTGCGGGTGCTCCGACACTCGGCCGCGCACGTCTTCGCGCAGGCGCTACAGCGGCTCCACCCAGAAGCGAAACTCGCGATCGGCCCGCCCACCGACGACGGCTTCTACTACGACGTGACCGGCGTCGACCTCTCGGAGGACGACTTCGGCGCGATCGAAGCCGAGATGGAGTCGATCATCGAGGCCGATTACGACATCGAGCGCGTCGAGCGCTCCCGCGAGGAGGCGACGGAGATCTACGGGGACAACGAGTACAAACGCGAGATCCTCGAAACCGAGGCCGAAGGCGAGGAGCGGGTCTCCTTTTATATCCAGGACGACTGGCAGGATCTCTGTCAGGGCCCCCACGTCGACTCGACGGGTGAGATCGGCGCGGTGAAACTGCTCTCGATCGCCGCCGCGTACTGGCGCGGCGACGAGGACAACGACACGCTGACCCGGGTGTACGGAACGGCCTTCGAAAGCGAGCGCGACCTCGAGGCGTTCCTCACGCGGCGTGAGAAGGCGAAAGAACGCGACCACCGGAAGCTCGGCCGGGAGCTCGATCTGTTCTCGATCCCTGAAGTGACCGGGCCCGGCCTCCCGCTGTATCACCCAAACGGGAAGACGGTCCTCCGGGAACTGGAGTCGTTCGTCGACGGGCTAAACGACGCCCAGGGGTACGAGTTCGTCGAGACGCCGCATCTGTTCCGGACCGAACTCTGGAAACAGTCCGGGCACTACGACAACTACGTCGACGACATGTTCCTCTTAGACGTCAACGACGAGGAGTACGGCCTCAAACCGATGAACTGCCCCGGACACGCGACCATCTTCAATCAGGGCAACTGGTCGTATCGGGACCTGCCGATCCGGTACGCGGAAAACGGCAAGGTGTACCGGAAAGAACAGCGCGGCGAGCTGTCGGGACTCTCCCGGGTATGGGCCTTTACGATCGACGACGGCCACCTCTTCGTGAAGCCCGAATCGATCGAGCGGGAGGTCAACATCGTCATGACGCAGATCAACGAGGTGCTGGAGACGTTCGATCTCGACTACGAGGTCGCCCTCGCCACCCGCCCGGAGAAATCGGTCGGCTCCGACGAGATCTGGGAGACCGCGGAATCACAGCTCCGTGACGTCCTCGAATCCAGCGGGATGGACTACGACGTCGAATCCGGCGACGGGGCGTTTTATGGCCCGAAGATCGACTTCGCCTTCGAGGACGCCCTCGGCCGCAACTGGGACGGCCCGACGGTCCAACTCGATTTCAACATGCCCGAGCGCTTCGAGCTCTCCTACACCGGCGAGGACAACGAGGAACACCAGCCGGTGATGATCCACCGGGCGCTGTACGGCAGCTACGAGCGCTTCTTCATGGTACTCATCGAGCATTTCAACGGGAACTTCCCGACGTGGCTCGCGCCCGAACAGGTGCGTATCCTCCCCGTCTCCGACGACAACATCGGCTACGCGAAACAGCTCAAAAACCGGTATCTCTCGGAGTTCCGCGTCGAGATCGAGGACCGATCCTGGACGGTCGGCAAGAAGATCCAGACCGCACACGACGACCGGGTCCCCTACATGCTCGTCGTCGGGGACGACGAGGCCGAGGCCGGAACCGTCTCCGTCCGGGACCGCTTCGAGAACGAAAAAAAGGACGTCGACGTCGATGCGTTCGTTTCAGCGCTCGAAAACGAGGTCGGCGAGAAGCGCGTCGAGCCGGACTTCATCGGCCGGTAAGCGGAGGCTCAGACCGGACACAACCGTTTTTTCGGCCGACACGGCCGATCACTCGTCGTCGCGTTTGATATCGTCGAGTTCAGCTTCGACGTCCGCGTCCGTTCCCGCCTCGAGTTCCGCATCGATATCGACGTCAGCGTCGGCCGCTGCCGCGTCCTCGTCGAGTTCGACATCGATACCGTTGTCACCCTTTCCGGCCTCTGATTTCAACGTCGCCAGCTCCGCTTCGACCTCGCCGTCCTGTCGCATCTCCTCGAGTTCGCGTTCGAGGTCGCTTTCGTCCGAGAGCGCGCTCTCGAAGGCACCGCTTTCCTCGAGTTCGTCCATCGCCGCGGCGCGGGCCTCCATGTCCTCGGTTTCGTCGCGGGCGCGTTCGATCGACCGGGAGATGTTCTCCATCTCGTCGCCGGCACCGGTCATCGCCTCGCTGACCCGGGCGCTCGCCTCGGCGGCCTCATACCGGGCTTTCATGGTCTCTTTCTCCGTGCGGAACTCCTGTATCCGGCTTTGTAGCTCGTCTTTCTTCTCGAGGAGGTTGTCCTGAGTGCCCTGTAGATCAGCGATCTGTGTCTCGAGGTCCTCGATCTGGTTCATTTTCTGTTTTTTCTTTTCGAGTGCTCGCCGCGCGAGGTCGTCGCGGTCCTGCTCGACCGCCTGTCTGGCCTGTTCGTTGTGTTTCTCGACGTTCTCCTCCAGCCGCCGCTTCTGGATTTCGAGGCGCTTTTTCTGTGTCGTCAGGTCCGCGATCCCCTTTTTTACGTCCTGGAGTTCGTCCCGGAGCTGTTCGTAGGAGTAATCGAGCGTTTCGTGGGGGTCTTCGGCCCGGTTCAGGACGGCGTTTACTTTCGACCTGATGACGTACGACGCCCGCGAGAGGATACCCATATACCGGCCCTTTGTGGCCGCAACGGTTAAAAGGCTACTCCAGCGATCGGGGCACCGTCACCGTGAGGTCTGCCCACGAGCTCGCCCGGAACGTTTCGAACTGCCGACATGATCTATCGTCGGCAGATCGGCTGTTTTCGCCGGACATTCGCGTGAATCCGGCGAGATAGATCCGTGCCGCATCATTTATACGTCCGAACGGCCGTATTTAAAACGACCATGGGCACGCTCATGGACGGATCACGATCACCGCCCGGCAACGGGCAGTTCATCAATGCAAGACACAGCCAAATACCTCGTACACGCGGACATCACAGCGGAAGGAGTCGTCGAACGGTCGGACGTCGTCGGCGCGGTCTTCGGTCAGACCGAGGGCCTCCTCGGCGACGAGTTGGACCTCCGTGAGCTGCAGGACTCCTCGAAAGTCGGCCGGATCGACGTCGAGATCGACTCGGAGAACGGCCAGTCGTTCGGCCGGATCACGATCGCGACGAGTCTCGATCAGGTCGAAACGGCCATCCTCGCGGCGGCGCTTGAAACCATAGACCGGGTTGGGCCGTGTCGATCGACCATCGAGGTCCGGAAGATCGAGGACGTTCGGGCGGCCAAGCGCCGCGAAGTCGTCGAGCGCGCGAAATCGCTTCTCGGGAGCGCCTTCGAGGACTCGATGCGCTCCAGCAGCGACCTCGTCAGGGAGGTCAGAGAGTCCGTCCGCATCGAGGACATCACCGAGTACGAAGGGTTCCCCGCGGGGCCCCGAGTCGAGGATTCGGACGCGATCATCGTCGTCGAAGGGCGGGCGGACGTACTCACTCTGTTGCAGTACGGCATCAAAAACGCCGTCGCGGTCGAGGGGACGAACGTCCCGGACGCGATCGCGGATCTGACTGAATCCCGGACCGTCACCGCGTTTCTGGACGGCGATCGGGGCGGGGAGCTCATCCGACGGGAGCTGGCACAGGTCGGGAACATCGATTACGTCGCGTCCGCCCCCGAGGGTCGGTCGGTCGAGGACCTCGCGCGACACGAGGTCATGACTGCACTCAGAGAGAAGGTCCGATACGAGCGCTCGGAGTCCGAGACCGAAGGGACCGACAGACCCGCGTCTCGGACGGCCACAGGGTCCGACAGCGACGCCGAAGGCCGATCTCCACCGCCGGAGGAGGCGGCCGGGGGCTCCGAAACGAACCCCCCCGAGGCCGTCTCCCGACACAACGGCGACCGTTCCCCCGCCGAGAATATCGACGGGACCGCACTCGACGATCCGGGGGAGAGATCGGCACTCGATCCCGAGGACGCGCCGAAACACGAGGATAGCGCAAACGCCGAGGGGGAGACGGAAGTCAACGAGGAGACAGCCGACAGCGAAGCGGCCGGAACAACGGACGAAGAGCCGGACGACACCCCCGGAACGCTCCGGGGCCACAGCCGCGCCGTCATCGGAGAGGAAACCGGTCGCGTCCGGTTGCTCGATGAGGACTTCGGAACGATGGCTGATGCCGACGCCGAGTCCGCGTTCGAGCTCCTCGAAGGATCGGACCGCGTGCCGTTCGCGGTCGTCGTCGACGGGGAGTTGAGCCAGCGGCTGCTCGACATAGCCGCCCAACGGGGGGTCGATCACGTCGTGGCCGCCACGGTCGGGGAGTTCGTCAAGCGACCGACGAGCGTCCGGGTCCGGAGCGTCGATCAGCTACTCGCGACGAGTGAGGCATAACGCGTCCGTCCCGTCGGCGTAGAACCCGGCGGTGCGACCATCGGCGTAGAACCCGAGCCGCTCGTAGAACCGTCTCGCGGGCTCGTTGTCGAGAGGCGTCATGACGACGAGGCGGTCCGTCCCGGCGGACGAAAGCGAGTTCACGAGTGCCCGTCCGTGGCCCTCCCGACGCGCGTCCGGACGGACGACGAGTTCGGAGACCGTCGTCGTCGGCCCCGGAAGTGCGATCGCGTATCCGAGAATGTGATCGTTTTCGACGGCGACGACGCCGTCGAACGGCCCCGAAACCGCGACATCGATGAGACCCGGATCGGCGTGGCTGAGCCGTTTTTGCAGCGCCCGAACGGCCGGTTGATCGGTCGGCTCCATCGCTCGGATCACAGTCACACGAGCGCGACGACGGCGACCAGACCGGCCCCGAGACCGGCCGCCGTCGTCGCGAGCAGATTGACCATCTGGTTGCCGACCCGTTCACCTTCCAGCGTCGCCCCGAGGATGCTGTCGACGACCATTCCGAAGATCCCGGCACCGAACACGACGAGTGCATCGGCCGGGTCGAACGACGGCAACACGAACGCAAGCCCCGCGACGAGTCCGGACCCGAGCGCACCCGCGAGTGCACCCTGCCACGTGACGCCGCCATCAGTTCCGGGCGGGACCGGTTCGAACGTCGTTATCAGCCGCGGCGAGTCGAACAGTCCGCCGAACTCACTCGAAAACGTATCCGCGAGCGCGGCGGCAACCGCACCGGCGAAGACGAGCCGGAAAACCGTCGGATCGACCCCGAGGTGACCGGACGCGGCGAAGGCGACGACCGCAACGAGCGCAACGGCGGAGTTCGCAAGCACGTTACTCCCGCCGCGGGCCCCGTCGTTCTCCTGGGCGATCCCCCGGTCGAGTTTCTCCTGGTAGCGGTATTTCGACGCCAGGCCACCGAAACCGAAGAAGGTGACAAGCAGCGCGAACCAGCCGTAGCCGCCGAGAACGATCGCCCAAAGCGAGAGCAACACGCCGCTGAGTGTGCCGGTCGTCGAGGCGGTTCCGAGCGCGTAGGCGGCGTAGCCGAGCAGGACGGTCACGACGATCCCGGCCGCGACCGGCGTGATGCCGGCGACGGGGTCCAACCAAAGCAGAAACCAGATGACGAGTGCGGTCGAGAGCAGCACGGACGAGTCGTCGGATGGCGACAGGGTCGCCCTGATGAGCGCGCCGGTGATCGCGCCGCTTGCGGTGACGAACAGTACGGTCGCAGTTCCCGGAACAGCCCCGCCGAGTTCGCCCGCGAGCGAGACCGATCCGACGCCGGCGACCGTCCCGGATGTCGTAAACGCCGCGGCGGCGACGATCGGGACCGGAACACGGGAGGCGGCGAGCAACTGTCCGAGGTTACCCGCGGTCAGTACGAACACGGCGGCGATGAAAGCGGCGAGCGGAAGCCCCAAGCCGACGAACAAAACCGCAAGCGCACAGACGGCGAGCGCGAACGACGCGAGGCTGTAGAGCCGTTCCTCCTCTCGATCGCCGTCACGGGCGAAGAACTCGAAGACGGGGCCGCCCGTGGACGCGAGCGCGACAGCCGCGAGAACCGCGAACGGAACGACGGTACCGACCGCGGCAACCGTCGACCCGACCCGTCCCACGACCAACGGGGCGATGAAGGTCAGACTCCCGACGAGGAGGTAGCCGACGGCCCGCTGGAGATCCTCGGTCACGACCCGAGATATCCCCGTTGATCACTTAACCTTCCCGAAGGCCGCCCCGGAACGGACCTCGACCGCCGCGGTGATCGAAAGCGCCGGGGCGGTGACGGACCGACACGTTGAGGCCACCGGCGACGAACGTTCGGTCGTGGGACTGTACGATCGATACCTCGCCGCGCGGATCCGGCTGAGCGATGCGTCCGTCCCGAGCCGCGTCGCGTTGGTTACGACAGAACACGATCTGCTCGAACAGGGGGCGTACGGAACGCTCTCGTCGTTTCTCCGCTGGGCGTTCGAGATCGGCACCGAGGAGGTGTTGATCTACGTGAGCGTCATCGATGAGGCCGTGATCCCGACGCTCCGGACGGCGCTTTCCGACCTCGATAGTCCCCGCCCGATCGCGATCCGCTCGCCGGGAGCGGACGCCGCCGCCGAGGCCCCGGTTCAGGTGAGCATCGGCCTCGGCGGCCGACAGGAATTCGCCGCCGCTGTCAGACGAATCGCGGCCGACGCTGCTTGCGGCCGTCTCGACCCGGAGGAGATCGACGAAACGGAGATCGAACGGCGGCTCGTTTTTCAGTCGCCACCCGATCTGGTCATCAAGACCGGCGCGGAGCGGCTCTCCGATTTCCTCATCTGGCAGTCCGTGTATTCGGAGCTGTATTTCACCGACGTCAACTGGCGGGATTTCCGCCGCCGGGATTTCCTGCGTGCGGTGCGGGCGTTTCAGGAACGGAAGCGACGGTTCGGGCGTTGAGCCGGCTTACCTAGCTGTCGGGTCACGATCCGGGTGTTCCTCGCCACCGCTTTCGGCCGATGTCCGGGCCCGACCCACGATCCGGGTCGCCTCATCGAAGTCCACGTCCCCGACGGCGCGGACGAGAGTCGCCGCCCGTTTCATTCGGGTCCGTCGCCACGACTCGCGGCGTGCCTCGTACGTTCGGATCGCCCGCAGGAAGTCGACCCGGGAGAATTCGGGCCAGTACGGCGCACAGAAATACACCGCGGCCTCGTTTCCGTTGGCGTGCCACGGTAAGAAATTCGAGGTCCGTTCGGCCCCGCCGGTTCGGATGATGAGATCGACCGCCCGGGTCGGACGCGTGGTGAGTCGATCCTCGATCGCGGCGACCGTGACATCCTCTGGCGAGCAGTCGCCGGCGGCGGCCTCGCGGGCGATCTCGCGGGCGACACCGAGTAACTCGGCGCGGCCGCCGTAGGCCAACGCCACGTTCAGATGGAAGGTATCGTAGTCGGCAGTCCGCGCCTCGGCGTGGGCGACTGCCTCACGAACCCGCTCCGGGAGGCGTCGTGTCTCCCCGATAGCCCGGATCCGAACCCCCCGCTCGTGGATCTCCGGGCGGTCGGCGAACGTCCGGAGCTTCTCGGCGATGAGATCGAAAAGCGCCTCGCGCTCGGCCTTCGGACGCTCGAAGTTCTCGGTCGAGAACGCATACAGCGTCAGCTCCTCGACCCCGAGATCGGCACACCAACTGAGGACGCGTTCGGTCGTGTCCGCGCCCGCCCGGTGGCCCTCGGTCCTGTCGTCGCCGCGTTTTTCCGCGTATCGGCGGTTCCCGTCCTGAATGACCGCGACGTGTGTGGGCACGCCGGAGATCTCACGCTCGAGAAGCCGCTCGTAAACGCCCCGAACGAGCGTCCGAGCCCACCGGTACATCGGCCGAACGTAGCCGGTGCTCGCTCATGAGTGTTTGTTTCTCGGATGGAGCGCCGCCGGAACGCGTCGGTATCGTTGGCGATTGATGATAACACTTAACAACGACGTTGTGAATTATTATGCCGAGGCAGGGGTCTGATGACAAGTGTAATATGGATCGTCGTTGCTGTGCTGGCAACGTTCACCGTCGGATACATGGCGTACTCGCGATACCTGTCGCGGTTCGTCGAACTCGACGACGAGCGTGAAACGCCGGCGCACAAATACGAAGACGGACAGGAGTACGTACCGGCGAAGAAGCCGGTGCTACTGGGGCATCACTTTTCAAGCATCGCCGGCGGCGCACCGATCGTCGGCCCGATCACCGCGGGAGCGATCTGGGGCTGGGTTCCGGCGCTTCTGTGGGTCGCGATCGGTAACCCGTTGATGGGCGCGGTCCACGACTTCATTTCGCTGTCGAGTTCGATCCGACACGAGGGGCGTTCGATCGGGTACATCGTCGGCGAATACGTCGGCGAACGCGGCAAGAACCTGCTTTTGTGGTTCGCGTTTCTCACGATCATCCTCGTGGTCGCGGTGTTCGCACTCGTCGTCGGGATCGTGTTCAACGCCTTCCCCCAGGTGACGACCGCGAGTTTCGTCTACATCGCCTTAGCGTTGCTTTTCGGCGTCTATCTCTACCAGCTCAACGGGCCGTTCATCCCGGGGACCGTCGTGTTCGTCCTCGGCGTCTTCGGCGGCGTCTGGCTCGGTATCCAGTACCCGTTCGCGCTGTTCGAGTTGGCCGAGGGAAGCCACGTCGAGGGGACGTATGTCCTCTTCGATAGCGCCGGTGCGTGGGTCCCAGGTGCGGCCGTCCTCGGCGGTAACACCGCCGCGTGGGTGCCCATCATCATGATATACGGCGCTATCGCGAGCGCGCTCCCGGTGTGGGTGTTGCTCCAGCCGCGGGATTATCTCTCGTCGTTCCTGTTGTACACCGGCGTCGGTGGCGGCGTCCTCGCGATCATCGTCGGCACGATCTTCGCGACGTCCGCACAGCCGCTCGTCATCGATCCGTCGATCGGTGTTTTCGAGGGCTTTTGGGGGATCTCCGCGGTCGGGCTCTTCCCGCTTTTCCCGCTGCTTTTCATTACGATCGCCTGCGGGACGATAAGCGGATTCCACTCGCTTGTGTCGTCCGGAACGACCTCGAAACAGCTGAACAAAGAAAGCGACGCCCGGCTGATCGGCTACGGCGGTATGCTCGGCGAGGGGCTTCTCGCCGCGCTCGCTTTGTCGACGCTTGCGGTCGCCGGGTTCGCCGGTGACGCCGCTGCCGGCGGTATCGGCGGCGCGTTGCCCAACTTCGCGGAAGGCGGTGGGATCATCCTCACGAGCCTTGCCATTCCGGAAGCGGTCGGAGCCGTGTTCATGGCCCTCGTGTTGGTGAGCTTCCTGTTGACGTCCACCGACACCGCCGTCCGGCTCGGCCGGTACATGATGGAAGAGATCGTCGGCATAGACGACGGCATGACCGTTTCAGGGCTCTCCGGGGATATGGGTTCGCTCGCTCGCGGCCGTTATACGAACCCCATCATTCAGGTCGGTATCGCGTACGCGCTCGTGCTGTCCGGCCAATGGGAGACGCTTTGGGGGCTCTTCGGCGGCGCAAACCAGCTGCTCGCCGCGCTTGCGCTTTTGACGGCGACGGTTTGGCTCGCAAACTGGGACGAATCCAAACAGCTGGTATCGACCGGCGTGCCGATGGCGATCATGGTCGGGATCACCGTCCTGGGGCTTTCCTGGATCGCGCTGTACAACAACCTCTATCAGAACTTGATACTGGGCGAGGCTGCGACCCTCGGCGCACAGCTCTCCTCGGCGGCACAGATGACGCTCGGGCTCGTGTTGATCGTGCTCGCGCTGTCGTTGGTTAAAATCGGTGTCGGCAACCTCAGAACCGTTCGAGACGAGGGGCCGCCGGCCGCGGAACCGGGCGACGACTGAGTTCGCTCATTCCCGTTTTATCGGGTCAACTACCGCCAAAACCGCTTTGCGAACCGAGAGAGGAATCCCTCCTTCGGTTTCTCGACCGGTTCCCAGAGCCTGAACGCGTCGGTCACGCCCGCCGCTTCGCTGTCGACGATCCGCTCGTCGTCCGGGGCGACGACGATGAGGTTGATCTCGTAGTGGCCGTAATACCCGAACTTCAGAAGCGTCCGGTCGCGGAACCCATCGACGAACGCCGCCACGTCGTCGGGGATCCGATCGGCGGCGAGAACGAACGTGATGTCGGTCCCGTAATGTCTCTCGTTCCCCTCGACGCGTTCGTCCGCGATCGTATGTCCGAGATCGACGAGTCGCTCCAGGCCACCGACCGTCGGGGTCGTGACCCGCCGGGCGAACAGATACTCCATCGTGTCGTGGTCCGCGTAACTCAACGCGGGATGGAGGAACTGTTTTTGATTCCGCATTCGCATCTCCGCGGTGAGCTCGAACCGTTCGCCCCCGACCGTGACGTCCCGATCCAGATCGTAGCTGTACATCAACCGATCGGAGACGCGATCGAGGTATTCGTCGTCGTACTCGGGAACCTTTTCGCGGATCTCGGCCGGGAGTTCCTCGTGGTCGCGACGCGGGGGGGTGGGCTGGTCCTCATCCGTACCCGCGTCGGTGGTCTCAGTCATGAACGAACGACCGTCCGGAGGCTCCGGAGGCCGCCACGCCCCGTTCGGGCTCGGTGTCGAGAACTCGGTAGTACATATCTACCGGTACCCGACGCCGTTTCAAAAAGCCGTCGGCGGCGGTGTCGCTGTCACGCTATGGCGGCCCGTGGCCGCGTTGTTCCCGGCCGCCGTCGGTATCGCTGTCGTCGTACACGTCGCCGACAGTTTTAGTGTCGTGTGGGCCCTTTTTTCCCGCAGGAAAGCACATGACGGACGACGAAAAGCGGACGGAGGCGTGTGGGCGGTGTTCGATGTCGACCGTCGTCGACGCGGTACACAGCAACAAACCGCCGGAAGAGCGCGCCGAGCAGGATCCCTTCGGCGGCGACCGTATCGAGGTCGAGGAGTCGGAGTTCAGGCGGGTCTCGCCGGCCGGAGCGCTCGCCGATCTCAAGGAGAGACTCGATGCCGTTGCTCGACGCATCGCCTACGGTCGGTAGCGAAGGTTTATACACCATCACGGGGCCAGACGGCCCATGCAAGCGTTCACCGACCTGGCGACTGCGGCGTACTGCCCGCGAAAGCTCTACTACAAGCGGACGCGGGACGACGGCGATCCGCCGGAATCGGTCGCGGCGATCCGAAACCTCGCCTTCCGGTACGACGAACTGCTCGGATCGGGGGCGGAACTGGACGGGGAACCGATCGCCACGAGCCCGACGACCTACCGTTCGAACCTCGGGGCGGCGAAAGCGAGGCTCGATCGCTGGGGGGGACTCGTCGATCCGTCCGACGTGCGTGTCTTTTTGCGCGGGAAAGACGTTCACGGAGTCGCTCATAAGCTACTGTCCGAGCCGGCCGTCCCCGTCATCGTCTCACCCGGTGAACCGCCGAAACGTGGCGTCTGGGAACCCCACAGCGTGTGGGCCACCGCCGCAGCGAAGGCGCTCTCATGGGAGCGCGAGGAGTCGATCGATCGGGCGTACGTCGAGTACCCGGCCTACGGCGTCGTCCGGAAGATCCGGTTGACGACCAGACGGAAGGCAGACTACAGGAAGGCGCTACGGACTGCGGCGTCGATCGACGGCCCGCCACCGCGGCTTCGAAACGACACGCGATGTGACAGCTGTGAGTACCGTGAAATCTGTGGAACGGAGACGCGGTCGCTCAGATCACGGCTCTCGCTTTGAGCGTCAGTCGGCGTCCGAAGCCTCAGCCAGCCACGACTCGATCGCCCCGCTTTCCGCGCCGCGCCGGACGATCTCGAAGGCGTCGACATCGACGACGGTGCTTTCCGTCCCGGGCGTCTCGCCGCCGTCCAGGACGACCGCAGCCTCGCGGATCACGGGATCGATCTCGTCGATGCGCCGAGCGCTCGGCCGGCCGGATCGGTTCGCGCTGGTCGCGGTTATCGGTCCGGTCCGGCGGGCCAGAGCACGGGCGAGGTCGTGATCCGGAACCCGGAGGCCGACCCGATTTCCCCCGTCGACGAGCACGTCCGGGATCCGGTCCGTCCGCTCGAGGAGTACTGTCACGGGACCCGGAAGGAACCGCTCGCAGAACCGCCGTTCCAGGTCGGTCAATCGGACGTAGTCGGCGGCGGCGGCAAGCTCCGGGAGCGCCATCGAGATCGGCTTCGCCCGCGGCCGGGCTTTGGCTTCGAAAACCCGCTCGACCGCTTCCGGATCGAGCGCGTCGGCTCCGAGACCGTACACCGTCTCGGTCGGATAAACGACGGTGTCGCCGCGACGAATCGCCGCAACGGCGTCGGTGAGATCCGTGTCGGTCACAGCTCCGCGATCGCCGCCTCGATCTCGTCGTACGGCGGGAACTCGGGCCATTCGGTCGCGACCCAGCCGGTCTCGATCGTGCGATCGGCGTCGAGGACGAAGACGGCCGGCCGGGGCTCTTCGACCCCGGTCATGCCGTCGAGTTCGTGGGCGATCCCGTATCGGTCCCCGATTTCGTTTGCGGGGTCGGAGAACAGCCGGAACGCCCCAAGATCCCACTCGTCTATGAACCGAGAGTGCTCGTACGGCGAGGAGATCGAAACGCCGACGACCTCGGCGTCGTACTCCTCCCAGCCACGGTCGCGGATCTCCGTCCAGATGTACGCCGACGGGAAGTCGCCGTCCATCGGGTGAAACACGAGCACAACAGGCCCCCCATCGGTCAGCTCCGAGAGAGCGACGTCCTCCCAGTATTCGCCGTTGACAAGCGGCCGCGTGAAATCGGGTGCCGTTTCGCCGATTTCGGGGTGGTCGGCGCGGCCGAGATCGGTGACCTCGAAGCCGAGGTTCATTCGTGTCCACCGTCCGTAGTGGCGGTCCTAACGGGACGCTCCGGGCCGCCGTCGCCGTAGGTCGTCTCGATGTACTCGACGATATTCCCGCTTTCGCTCATCGTGACGCCGGTCCGTTCGTCGACGAGAGCGGGGACGGTCCGGGAGCCGGTGAGCCGCTTGACGGCGTTCCGTCGTGAGTGTCTGGCCTCGACGAAGCGCGACCGGTACGGGATGTCGAGTTCCTTCAGTACGCGGACGACGCGCTCACAGAAAGGACACGCCTGCAGCCGATACAACGTGATTTCGGGATCGGTCATGTCCCGTCGTATGGTCGGCTGTCGTCTAAGTGTGTCGGCAGCCGGTCGTGAATGGCGGGTGGGGCGCTCCGGAAAAAACCGGCGATGAAACCCGACCCCCGAACGCCCGATCGGAGCCCGGACCGTCGTACCCCCATGACAAGCCTTAATCACACCCCCGATCAAAACCGTACGTCTATATGGGCTCTCTCGTGTGGAACCTGACAGGTACTGCGGTCCAGGCCGGCCCCGATGTCGGGGAACTCCCCTTTAGCGACCTGACGATCGCGGTCTTGGGTGGAACGGTCATCCTGGCTCTGTTGGGGCTTTCCGCCTTCTTTTCGTCCTCGGAAATCGCGATGTTCTCGTTGCCGCCCCATCGGGTCGACGCGATGGTCGCCGACAAGCTCCCGAACGCCGGGCTGTTACGGAACCTCAAGGAGGATCCCCACCGGCTTCTCGTGACCATTCTCGTCGGCAACAACATCGTCAACATCGCGATGTCATCGATCGCAACCGGGCTGCTCTCGTATTACTTCTCGCAGTCGGTCGCGGTCCTGATCGCGACGTTCGGCATCACCGCGTTGGTGTTGCTTTTCGGCGAGAGCGCGCCCAAATCCTACGCCGTCGAGAACACCGAATCGTGGGCGCTCCGCATCTCGAAGCCGCTGAAGCTCTCCGAGTATCTCCTCTTGCCGCTCATCGTCACGTTCGATTATCTGACCAGGCAGGTCAACCGGATCACGGGCGGCCGCGCGGCGATCGAGTCGACGTACGTCACCCGAGAGGAGATACGCGACATCATCGAGACCGGCGAGCGCGCGGGCGTCCTAGAGGAGGACGAACGCGAGATGCTCCAGCGGATTTTCAGGTTTACCAACACGATCGCCAAGGAGGTGATGACGCCGCGGCTCGATATGAACGCCGTTTCGACGGACGCGACGGTCGACGAGGCGATCCAAAAATGCGTCCAGTCGGGTCACACGCGCGTCCCCGTCTACGACGGGAGCCTCGACAACATCCTCGGCATCGTTCACATCTCCGATCTGGTCCGCGATTACACCTACGGCGAGCGCGAGACGGTCGACATCGAGGACCTGATAGAGGAGACCCTCCACGTCCCCGAATCGAAAAACGTCGACGAGCTGCTCGCGGAGATGCGCGAACAGCGGCTCCATATGGTCGTCGTCATCGACGAGTTCGGGACCACGGAGGGGCTCGTCACGATGGAGGACATCACCGAGGAGATCGTCGGCGAAATACTGCAGGCCGGCGAGGAGGAGCCGATCGAGTTCCTCGACGACACCGAGGCGATCGTCAAAGGCGAGCTCAACATCGACGAAGTGAACGAAGCACTCGGTATCGACCTCCCGGAGGGCGAGGAGTTCGAGACGATCGCCGGGTTCATCTTCAACC
>OBKM01000177.1_pt1 | contig 31535 bp, 32 predicted proteins | sample 1519691 | NCBI WGS metagenome assembly OBKM01 (sample SAMEA37050418, study PRJEB22526) | metagenome | biome: saline pan; feature: lake; material: water | place: Egypt | collected 2015 | depth 0.5 m
TCATCTTGTGAAGACTATATAGCCAAAATTTGTAAAGACTTTGAATTACCCGTATCGCTGCTCCCACTCCTCAAGATGGGAGCCGATCTCCTCGGGGTCGTACCCGAGCATCGTCGCCCAGTTGTCGTTGAACTGGACCTCGTCGGTGCGCATGTCCCAGTCCCAAACCCCGAGGTTTGCACCCTCAACCGCGAGTTCAAGCCGTTTCTTGAGCTTTCGAATTTCTTCTTCACGTTCTTTTTGCTCTGTAATGTCCGTTGAAACGCCACAAATTGCCGTGACAGATCCGTCCTGATCGTATACTGGCGATTTTCGGGTGAGCCGAATCTGCTCGCCGGTCGTCCCGGGAACCATCTCTTCCGTCTCAATCTGTTTTCCGGTTTCAGCGACACGACGATCATCTGCCTGATATTTGTCGATCCGTTCGGGTGGAAACAAGTCCTCATCAGTCAGCTCGGTCACGTCTTGCTCCGGGTTCACGCCCAGTAGTTCCCGACAGGCATCATTCATAAGCAGGTATTGACCATTCGGTTCTTTCAGAAAGACAGCAGTGTCCATGGTTTCCAGGACAACCTCAAATCTTTGACGCAGCCCCGCAGCATGCTGTTCTTGCCGCCGCTTCTCGACCGCATTTGAAATACGATTGGCCAACAGCTCGTACTCATTAATCGTGCCAGCTTTTTTCACGTAATCGGTGACGCCAGCTGAGATGGCACGGCTGGCTATATCTTCGGATCCTTTCCCGGTATATAGAATGACCGGCAATGCCGGATACTGGTCGTGCACCCGTTTGACCAGCTCAATCCCGTTGATATGTGGCATCTCATAATCAGTGACCAGACAGTCGACAGCATGCTGATCGAGTAGGGAATCCACCTCGCGGGGGTTGGATTCCATGATGACCTCGAAAGCCTCATTCTCACGCTCTAGCCCAGTTTTCGTTAACTCTCTGAACTCAGGGTCGTCATCGATAACAAGAATTGTAATACGCCCGGAAACACGCTTATTATCTCTGTTGAACCGTGCCTTGTTCCGCCCGAGATTCGCCTTGGCTGGCTCGGAGATCACCATATTATGTCTATTGAACTGATTGATTAATACTCATTCGTTTTATTTCTGCTATCGGTACGAAATAAACGATACATGATTATATTTTATTACTCTAATTTTTGAAGTTAAAATTGGTTCTTCAAAATATACTTTTATATGGGATATTTGACAGACTGCAACAGTAAGCGCATTAATATTTCAACATCTTACAATTTGTATTAGCAACCTATCGCAGGCTTCGATATTAGCCACCAAACGGCTGCCCCCGTCTGAGAGAGTCACGACTGTAGCAGACAGATGTCTGACTGAGTCTTATAAGGGAGTGGTGAGTATTGATGCAACATGCGCACCAGTGTCTCACTGAATGATGATCTCGCTTCATACGTTCGTGATGTCGCCTCATCAGCTGGTGAAAACAACGCCGAAGCGATCCGCGATACACTCCGGCATGGTCGCCGGCAGGAAACCCGAATCGAAAAACTCGAAGCTGAACGCGAGGAACTACAGGCCCGAATTGACGAGCTGGAGGCTGCGTTGGATCGCATCAACGCTGAAAAACAGGAGCTGTTGGCTCAACGTGAGGAGACCGACAAACTGCTTCGGTACGTTGAACAGGAGCGTGAGGCCGAACAGCAGTGGCGACAGGCCGGGCTGTTGACCCGCACGAAGTGGCGGGTGCTTGGCATGCCAACAGGTGAGCAATCAACATGAGTTCCTCACTCCGCTCAACTGAGGCGCTGCTTGAAGCCAGCCGATCACCGGACGGAAGTGCTGAGACTGAACCCGAAGATGGCACGGGATTTGAGTTTGAACCCGAGACAAAACACCACGACCCGGTAGTGCGGCTTACTGCGGCATACGAAGCAGATGAACTCAGTGCTGAGCTGTTGGAAAATGCTGAGACAGGAGCACTCAAACGGTTTGTCGTTCGCGCCGAAACCGGCGAGTTCGACGTTCGCTCCAACCCGGCATTAGAGGCTGCGGTTCGGATCGCTCGCTCACTGATTCAGCAACGGTGCTGTGAGTAGTCCAGCCCACGCAACTTTTTATGCCTCGCATCTTACATGGAGACAGTTGAATGACGGACTACGTATCTCGCCCGCCAGGTGTTGACCCAGAGGCTGATCTTGAGTGGTGTCACGAGGCTGTTCAGGGCGTCTCCCGAACGTTTGCCCTGACGATTGATGTGTTGGAGGAGCCGATGTCGACGCATATCTGTCTCGGCTATCTCCTCTGCCGTGTTGCTGATACGGTCGAAGACGCTGGCCACATCCCGCCGGAGACTCAAACCGCATTGTTGCAGCAGTACGACGAGGCCATCAACCCCGAGTCGGAAACTGATATTGCATCGTTCCGCGATGATGTCGAAGAGTGGCTTCCGCCACGCGAGGAGGCCGACGACGACTGGGTTGTTGTCGCTGAATCGCCGCGGATCATGGCTGCTTTCGAGGAGTTACAGCCGGATGTGCGATCCGCGATTATCCCTCCTGTTCGAGAACTCGTTGATGGGATGGCGATGTTTGTGGAACGCCACGCCGATCATGGTGGGCTTCGAATCGACGACGGCGAAGAGTTAGAAGAGTACTGCTACTACGCTGCCGGCACGGTCGGCAACCTGATTACAAACTTGCTGACTCGCGGGGATTTGGCTGCGGATCGCAGACAACGACTCTACGATACGGCTGTTGAGTTTGGGCTCCTCCTCCAGTTGGTCAACATCTCGAAAGATGTCTACAGCGATTACACTGAGGAAAACAACGTCTATCTCCCGGCGGAATGGCTCTCTGATCATGGGATTGAGCAAGAAGAGGTGATTGAACCAGAACACAGAGATGATGCGGCTGCTGTCGTAACTCGCACTGTCGACCACGCCCGCTCGTTCCTTGATGATGCTGAGGGGTATCTGCAAGCAATGCCGTTGCGTCATGGGAATACTGTGGCTGCATGGGGTGTGCCGTTCCTGCTGGCTGTCGGCACGCTTCGTGAGTTAGCCGCCAGACCCGAAGACGCACTCACCGAACGCGGCGTGAAGATTTCACGAGAGGAGGTCGGTGCCGTCATGCGAGCAATGCATGGCGACAATGGCGAATCACTCAGCGAACTCCGCGAGCTGATTTCGCGGCAGCCATACCACCGTGCTGTCTCGAACGCTGACTGATTATTTTATTTGCGCTGTCTCTATCAACGACTAGGGCCAATCCATTTCCACGCGTTTTTATCCGTCGTCACAGAATCAGGGGTATGAGCTTTGAGAAAGACGATGCTGTCGTCCTTGATGACAAACACAGCGAGTTTGATGGCGAAACCGGCACAGTCACGCAGGTTGTCGAGAACATGTTTGGCGACGCGACATATACGGTCAGTTTTGAAGACGGCCAGGAGACTGGCGTTCCGGAAGACTCACTCACCGCTGCTGAGGAGTGACACCGTCGCCGCGGCTGAAACCGCTGGAACCCACGTAGTTTTTAACAGTACGGGTTCAACGCCCGCATACTACCACCCGCGGGTCACTGTGTCTGTTTCCGATGACACACAGCGGGGCATTCGCTCTCCGGCGTAGCCTGAGGGCCACTCCCCACCGCGGACGTGCAGTCAGCATGACTGCGGAGGATACACATATGGAAATTGAAATCGCTACCATCGGCGGCTATGAAGAGGTCGGTCGGCAGATGACAGCCGTCCGTACCGGTTCGGATGTCGTTATCTTCGATATGGGGCTGAATCTCTCTCAAGTCCTCATTCACGACGATGTGCGAACCGAACAGATGCACAGTCTCGATCTGATCGATATGGGTGCAATCCCTGATGATCGGGTGATGAGCGATCTCGAAGGTGACGTGCAGGCAATCGTGCCAACCCACGGCCACCTCGATCACATCGGGGCGATCTCAAAACTCGCCCACCGGTACAATGCACCGATCATTGCCACCCCATACACGATCGAACTCGTCAGAGAAGAGGTCGACGACGAGGACAAATTCGATGTCGAAAACGATCTTGTGGCGATGGAAGCCGGCGAGACGACATCGATCAGCGATACGGTTGGCCTTGAGTTTGTCAACGTCACCCACTCGATTATTGATGCGATCAACCCGGTGTTACATACGCCAGAGGGCGCGATTGTCTACGGGCTGGATAAACGAATCGACCACACACCGGTGCTTGGCGACCCATTCGATATGGAGCGGTTCCGCCAGATCGGCCGCGAAGGCGAGGGCGTGCTCTGCTATATCGAAGACTGCACCAACGCCGGCCGGAAGGGTCGCACCCCTTCAGAAGCCGTTGCTCGCAAGCATCTCAAAGATGTGCTGTACTCAATCGAGGACTACGACGGCGGCATTGTCGCCACAACCTTCTCAAGCCACATTGCCCGCGTCAAATCACTCGTTGAGTTCGCTGACGATATCGGCCGCAAACCAGTGTTGTTGGGTCGATCAATGGAGAAATATTCCGGGGCAGCCGAACGACTAGATTACGTTGATTTCCCCGAGGATCTCGGCATCCATGGCCACCGCAAATCTGTTGACCGCGCATTCAAGCGAATCATGAAGGAGGGCAAGGAGAACTTCCTTCCAATCGTGACCGGCCACCAGGGCGAACCGCGAGCAATGCTCACTCGGATTGGCCGCGGTGAGACCGCCTACGAGCTGGAGGATGGCGACAAGGTGATCTTTTCGGCACGAGTCATCCCCGAGCCAACGAACGAGGGCCAGCGATACCAGTCTGAACGGCTGCTGAAAATGCAGGGTGCTCGCATCTACGATGATATCCACGTCTCGGGCCATCTCCGAGAGGAGGGTCATTTCGAGATGCTCGACGCGCTGCAACCGCAGCATGTCGTTCCGGCTCACCAAAATCTGAAGGGGTATGCGCCGTATGTCGATCTGTGTGAAGATCAGGGCTACCAGGTGGGTCGTGATCTACACATCTCACGCAACGGGAATATCATTCAACTGGTGGAGTAATGAGCCACAACGCGCCAGAAGAGCGGGTGTTGGCCGCGATTGATGAGCGACGCACAAAGATCAACAACGCGATTGATGAGGAACTCCCACTCCAGAAGCCAGAGCGGCTGTATGAAGCCTCTCGGTATCTGCTTGAGGCTGGCGGCAAACGACTCCGGCCGACAGTCACGTTGCTGACTGGGGAGGCAATCGCTGATGTTGAGAAAGAAAGCCTGGAGTATCGCTCGTTCCCGGCGGTAACAGGCGACACGGTGGATCTGATGCGCGCCGCGCTTGCGATTGAGGTGATTCAGTCCTTTACCCTGATTCACGATGATATCATGGATGACGATGATCTACGTCGTGGTGTGCCTGCCGTTCACAACGAGTATGACACTTCGACAGCGATTTTGGCTGGGGATACGCTCTACTCAAAAGCCTTCGAGTTCATGGCTGAAACCGGTGGCAACCCGGAAAACGCCCTGGAGGTGATGCGGCTGCTCTCCTCAACCTGTACGAAAATCTGCGAAGGTCAGGCACTGGATGTCGAGTTCGAGAACCGCACCGATATTCTTCCGGATGAGTATCTGGAGATGGTCGAACTCAAAACAGCCGTGCTGTATGGGGCTTCGGCTGCTGTTCCAGCAGTGCTGTTGGGGGCTGATGAGGACGTCGTTGAAGCGATGTATCAGTACGGCATTGACTCCGGCCAGGCCTTCCAAATTCAAGATGATGTGTTGGATCTGACCGTGCCAAGTGAAACGTTGGGCAAACAGCGCGGCTCGGATCTGGTCGAAAACAAAGAGACACTCATTACACTTCATGCCCGCCAACAGGGGGTTGCTGTCGATGAGCTGCTGTCGACTGATAGCGTCGAAGCAGTAACTGAGGCCGAAATTGATGACGCCGTCGCCGAACTTGAGGCGGCTGGCAGCATCGACTACGCACGCGATAAAGCCCAAGAGCTGACTGATCGAAGTAAACAACAGCTTGATACGTTGCCAGAAAACACTGCCAGCGATCTGTTGGCTGATCTCGCTGATTATCTCATTGATCGCGGCTACTAACGCTTTCTCTCGCTTTTGGACTGTTGCTGTGTTTCAGTTGGCTGGGTGCTTAGTCAGCCACTGGGTGTTCAGTCATCAACAAACTCCACACCGGTGATCTCGAACCGTGCGCCGCCTGCGTCGCTTTCGGTGACTGAACACTCCCAGCCGTGTGCCTCAGCAATCCGGCTAACGATAGTTAATCCAAAGCCAGTCCCGTCATCACCAGTTGAGTAGCCCGTCTCGAAGATGGTCTCTCTGTTATCGGGATCAATCCCCTCACCGTCGTCAGCAATATAGAACCCACCGTCAATCCGCCCAACAGTAATCGTAACATCTTCCCCACCGTGTTCAACAGCGTTGCGAAGCAGATTTTCGACAAGCCGTTTGAGTCGGCTGCGGTCTGCCCGTATCCGACAGTCAGCTGTGATCTCTACTGTTGCTTCGGCTGTTGGCACCGTTGCCCAACTCTCCTCAACAAGTGTCCCAACCGATATCGGGTTAGGCTGGAGGACTGGATCACCAGACCGGGTGAGCGTTAGCATCTGCTCAACCAGTGTTTCGATCCGGGTATGTGCATTTTCCACCTCCTGGAGATACGCCTCGTTTTCGCCATCGTACTCTTCCAGAAACGCATCAAGCCACCCGGTAGCGACTTCGAGTGGGTTGCGGAGATCATGCGAGAGGACACTCGTAAACTCCTCCAGCCGCTCGTTTTGCCGGGCTAGTTCCTGTTTGGCCCGCTTCTTTTCGGTGATGTCGCGGGCAACGCCGACAACGCGGTCTGTTTGCTCGTTGCCGCGGAGCGGACTGAGTGTGTACTGCAACACTGCCTCGCCGTGGCCCGGAAAGCTGCCTTCGACCTCACCAGTCACCTCCTGTTTCTCGCCTGCAAGCAGTGCCTGGTACACGTCCTCGCCGTTGTCGTTGCGGATTTTCGGGATTAGGTTACTGGATTGTCCAACAAGCTCCGAGGGTGATTTGTCGTACCACGCAGCCAGATACTCGTTGACAACGACAAACTGGCCGTCTGCATCGTAGATACAGGCTGCCTCCTGCATTGAGTTCACCATCCGCTTGTACTGCCGGAGACTCCGCTCGCGCTCATCGAGCAACTGCTGTGAGCGATAGGAATCAACCGCGTTGGTAATTCGGTTGGCTAACACCGTGTACTGGTCTGTACTGGCTCGTTTTTCGAAATAGTCAGTCACACCCGCTGAGATGGCATCGCTGGCGACAGATTCGGAGCCGCGGCCGGTAAGCAGAATAAACGGCAGATCGGGATATGATTCCCGGACAGTTTCGAGGAACTCGATGCCATTCGCATCCGGCATCGCATAATCAGAGACAACACAGTCGATATCCTGTTGGTCGATGACCTCTAACCCAGCATCTGAGCTACCGACTGTCTGTACCGTAATTCGGTCAGCTTCTGCTTCGAGGTTTTTCGCTACTAACTCCCCAAAGCTGGTGTCGTCGTCAACATGGAGGACGCGCACTTCGGTAGTGGAGTCGCTCACTATCCTAGCGAGGTGAACAATCAGTATAAATATTTATTATTCGTAGTGAATTGATAGCTACTCAGATTTAGTTACTCGTCCTGTCGAAGAGGCGTTCTTTCGGCGGATTGTCACACGTGTGTCTGACATTTACAACACAGATTTATATTTTAGGAAAACATTTAGACAACAATGACCTCCATTACTGATATTCTTGGCGACATCATGGCGGATGTCGATGGCGTCTTTCTCTTCTCGCCAAACGGCTCATTTTTTGAGGAGTTTGCCAATCAAGAGGATGTTGTCGTTGTTGCTGGCGAAAACACCGTCGGTGCCGAGACATTCGTTGAGCTTCCTATCGAATTTCCAAACATCAAAGACCGAATCAAATTCGGCATCGAGGGCGCGATGGACAACGACCTCGTTGCAGAGGGCGATGTTGTCGCCTGTTTTGGGTCAATCTTTAGTGGGGACGCTGATACCGCGGTCAGAGTTCGCGTTAGCGACGAACTCCGCTCGGGGCTCTATGATCTCTTTACCAACTCTCGGGCTGACCCAAACGTGATTCGGGATGTGTTCGATGTCGCCTTAGAGTTGGGCCGCAAAGGCCAGAAGGGCAGCCCGGTCGGCGCGCTGTTTGTCGTTGGCGATGCAGGGAAAGTAATGAACAAATCCCGGCCACTGAGCTACAACCCATTTGAGAAATCTCACGTCCATGTCGGCGATCCAATTGTCAACGTGATGCTCAAAGAGTTCTCCCGGCTTGATGGGGCGTTTGTCATCTCTGACTCCGGCAAAATCGTCTCGGCCTATCGGTATCTGGAGCCAAGTGCAGAGGGGATTGATATTCCCAAGGGACTTGGTGCGCGCCACATGGCTGGTGGCGCGATTACGAGAGATACCAACGCAACGGCAATTGTCCTCTCGGAGTCGGATGGGCTTGTCAGAGCCTTCAAGGGCGGGGAGTTGATACTTGAACTCGATCCAGAGGAGCACTGATTTTGATGACGTTGGGCTTGAGTCTTCGGCTTCCAGAGTTTCTACAGCTTGTATCGCCCCGCGTGTGGATTGCGGCGGCGATTATCGTTGCAGGAGTTGCGGCTGGTTATGTGACGATGGTGCTCAGTCGCCGCCTCCTGGAGCGGTTTGGTGTCGATGAATCGATGGAAGGCACCGCAGTTGAGCGAACTGCTGGTGAGTTCGGCACCTCCACGGTACAGTTGATCGCCAAACTGAGTGGGTATTTTGTTGTGCTGCTGTCGATTTTTGCGGCCGGCACTGTCACCAATATTCAGTTTGCGGATCTGTTTCTCCGGGCGGCAGCTATCTTCCTTCCACAGCTTCTGGTCGGCATCCTCATTTTGATCGCCGGCATCGCAATCGCCGATAAAGCCGAACTGTTTGTCTCGGAACGACTCCGGGGGATTAAGCTTCCCGAGATTGGGATTATTCCGGCAACAGCCCGGTACAGCATTCTCTTTGTGGCCACACTGATCGCTCTGGGACAGATTGGGGTTGCAACCAGCGCGCTGATTGTGCTGTTGGCGGCGTATGCCTTCGGGCTGATTGTCTTTACCGCCATCGCCACCCAGGAGCTGTTGGCCTCTGGTGCTGTTGGGGTCTATCTTCTCTTAACTGAACCCTACAGCATTGGTGATGAGGTAACAATTGGTGGCCAACAGGGGATTGTTCAGGAAGTTGATCTCTTTGTGACCCGCATTGAGACAGAGACCGCAGAACACATTATCCCCAACCGAACTGTGTTCAAAGAAGGGATTGTTTGCGTTCACGGGTAGGCCGTTACGCCGTTTTTTCATGGTCTGGTTCAATCGGCTCAGCTGGCACTCCGGCAACTGTTGTTCCGGCTGCAACATCGCTTGTCACCACTGCGTTGGCGGCGACTGTGGCATTGGCCCCGATTTTGACGCCTGGGAGGATTGTTGCATGCGCACCAATCATCGCCCGCTGGCCGACGACAACCTCGCCAGTTCGGTACTCATCCTGCAGAAACTCATGGCAAAGCAGCGTGGCGTCGTAGCCGATGATTGCGTGATCGCCGACGGTGATTAGCTCTGGCCAAAACACATCCGGGGTCGCCTCAAGCCCCCACGAGACCCCGGTGCCGATCTCCGCCCCAAGAAGACCCAGTAACCAGTTTTTCAACCGCAGGCTTGGGGCGATACGGATGAGCCAGACGACAAGATAGTTCCGCACCACGCGGAGTGGTGATCTGATCGAGGGCCACCCCCACAGCGAGTTGTGACTCCCTGGTGTCGGCTCTTGCTGGAGGCGGTCATGACGACTCGTCTCAGGGTCGTCGGTGTCGGCGGCTGTCACACCATTCCTTCGGCGGGGAGATACAAAAACGTCGAGTTTGGAACGCGGTTCAGGCGTTGCGCAACTCGTTCATATGGTCGATCCGCGATTGGACTAACTCGCTTTTGCCGATATCGTGTCGGATACGGAACCCCTCGCCGGCGGCAGCGAGTGCGTCTTCAGCAATGGCTTCGGCAGCAGCGATTGTGTCTGCCCGTCCGACGACTGCAAATGATCGAGAGGTTGTGGTGTAGAGTCCATCCTCGCGGGCGTCAACGCTTGCATAGAACAGGAGTCCCTCGCCAACTGTCTCCTCGTTGACTTCGATTTTTGTGCCCGCCTCGGGATTGGTCGGGTAGCCGTCTGGAACTGCGTATTTGCAGACGGTTGCCTGGTTGGAAAACGAAAGTGTCGGGAGTGATTCCCCATTACGGGCTGCGGTCAACACATCAATAAACGGCGTCTCAAGCACTGGGAGTGTGTTCATTGCTTCGGGATCGCCGAAGCGGGCGTTGAACTCGACGACTTTTGGCCCCTCAGTCGTCAGCATGAACTGGCCGTAGAGAATCCCTTTGTACTCGGAGAGTGCTTCGACCAACTGCGTCATTATATCGACTGCGGCCTCGTAGTCGCCGTCTTCCATGAATGGAAGGCCCATTTTGCTGTCGCTGTAGCTTCCCATCCCGCCGGTGTTTGGCCCCTCATCGCCCTCGTAGGCGCGTTTGTGATCTTGGACTGCTGGTGTCGTCCGCAACTCTCCGTCGGCGACAAACGCCTGAATGGTGAACTCTTCGCCGATCAACCGCTCTTCGAGGACGATGCGGTCGTACTCTGAGTCACGAATATACTCCTTGGCTCCCGCGGCCGTGACCTGATCGCCGATGACTTTCACACCCTTCCCGCCGGTGAGGCCCGCAGGCTTGACAGCGAGGTCGCCATCATACTCGTCGATATACTGGCAGGCCGCATCCATATCTTCGAAGGTTGCGAAATCTGGACAGCCCGGAATATCATTCTCGGCCATAAACTCCCGCTGGAATGATTTATCAGTCTCAATCCGGGCCTCTGCGGCTTGGGGGCTGAAGGTGTAGATTCCTGCCTCATCGAGTGCGTCGGCAACGCCGGCCTCCAGTCCAGCCTCCGGGCCAATAATCGCCAATGTTGTGCCGATAGATTCGGCATACGATTGGATTGCGTCGGTATCGGTGCTCTCGATTGTCTCGAACTCCTCGGCCAAGGCGATAATGCCTGGGTTGCGGTTGCCAGCGACAGCATACAGCGAACAGTCAGGAGCCAACGCGCGCGCTATCGCGTGTTCTCGGCCGCCACCACCAACTAAGAGTACGGTTTCGCTCATACCCGAGAAAGGCTGCGGGTCGGGTGTAAGTGTTACTTTGTCAGCGCGCTACGTCTCAAATGGGTTCTCTAGGACGACGGTCTCATCACGGCCAGGCCCGATACCAACCGCATAGATCGGCGCGCCGACTTCGCTGCTAATGTAATCAAGATACTCGCGGGCGTTTGCAGGGATTGCCGCATACCCCTCGTCGGCGACCGCACTCCAGTCGACCTCATCCCACGGGTCGAACCCTTTCAGCACTGGCTCACACCGTCCCCATCGTTCGGTCGTCGCCGGCATTGTCTCGATTATCTCGCCATCCAGATCGTAGGCGTGGCCGACGTTGATCTCATCAAGTCCAGCGAGCACGTCGATGTGGTTGACCGCGATTCCGGTGAAACCGTTTGCGCGGGCGGCATGCCGCAACATTGGCATATCCAGCCAGCCGATCCGCCGCGGCCGACCAGTGACTGTGCCGAACTCTCCGCCCTTCTCGCGGATGAAATCAGCCAACTCCTCTTCTCGGCTGTCGCCATCAAGCTCTGTTGGAAGCGGGCCGGTGCCAACACGGGAGAGATAGGCTTTGACGATGCCGACGACCTCACCCTGGCCGATGACTGTCGGGGCGACGCCTGTGCCGACAGCCGCGCCGCCAGCGGTTGGGTTTGAGGAGGTGACGTAGGGGTAGATTCCGTGGTCGATATCAATTGAGGTGCCCTGTGCGCCCTCAAAGAGGAGCTCGCTGTCAGCCTGCTTTTTCGCAAGGAACTCGCCGCAGTTGACAGTCATTGACTCCTCGGCGAGTCGCTGGCCGTACTCGCGGTAGGTTTCGAAGAGATGGTCGATATCAAACGCTTCTGCGTGGTCGGAGGCCTCCACGTCGAGTCCGTACACCTCCTCGGCGAGTGCGCGTTTCTGTGGGACGGCGTACTCCAGTCGCTCCCGCAACACGTCGGGATCCAGCAGATCGCCGATTCGGATGCCACGACGACCCGCTTTATCCTCATAGGTTGGGCCAATCCCTCGGCCGGTTGTCCCCGCAGCGAGATCTGAGTCGCTTTTGACCTCCTCTTCGATCCCATCAAGCACTCGGTGGTACGGCAGAATCACGTGTGCCCGCCGGGCGATCCGAACATCCGGGTCGAGTCCCTTCTCACGGAGCGTATCAAGCTCTGCAAACAGTGTCTCGGGGTTGACAACACAGCCGTTTCCTAACACACCGACTTTCCCGCGGACGGCACCACTCGGAACCAAGGAGAGTTTGTATTCCGTCCCGTCTTGGACAACGGTGTGGCCAGCGTTGTCGCCGCCCTGATAGCGGGCGACAACATCGCTGTCCCCGCCCCAGATATCGACGAGCGCGCCTTTGCCCTCATCGCCTAGCTGGGACCCGACGATTGTTACGGTCATAACGACTGTCGGTTCACCAGCGTTGGGTAAACCGATTACGATACACCACTCGCTAAACTGGCTCGTGATCGGGGCCAACTCGGTCAGGCTGAACGAGTTTGAACAGCTCACCCGTCTCTCGGCTCCGAAACCGAACTGTTAACCACTCACACAATCTAGTTTATGTAAGCTGCTTTTGTTGTCGACGACAGCAACACTTAAATCACCCCAAGACAAGTTAGCATATGTCATGATTGACCGACTTGAGAAAGAAGTGGATATGCTTGAACGCCACTTACAGGTGCTCAGAATGGTGATTGAGAACGAACCGATCGGAATCGTCAAGATGTCGAACGAGACGGGCTACCCACACCACAAGGTTCGGTACTCGCTTCGCGTGCTTGAAGAGGAGAATCTGATCGAGCCATCGAGTCAGGGCGCGATCCAGACTGACCACACTGAGGAGTTCGTTGATGATCTCGACAACAAAATCGACTCAACGATTGAGAAGCTGAAAACGATGCGGATCGACGACGCCGACGAAATCGAGGAATAACAGCTTAAATTTCTGGTTCTCGCAGGTCGAACCCATCATCAATGCGGTCGACCAAACAGAGATGGAACCCAGTCTTCCGCGAGAGGGTGACGAAGCTTTTGCCGCGACTTCGACTCAACAGTCCGCCACCGGTTGCGTCTTCCGTTGCTTCCAGCGCGTCCGGGCTGAAGTAGCTCGTTGTCACCGCAAAGGCCGCACCGAAATCATCTTCGCGGCCCCGGAGTTCGCTGCCGGCGCGAATCAGATCTTCGATCATGTCGGCACCGACGGGCTCTTTGGACTCATCGAAGTTGGCAACAAACAGTGGCGAGCCGTGTTTGTTGCGGACGATCAGATCAAACGCCCCTTCGATTGGTTCGTCATCTTCATCAGTACCGAGTTCAGCGACACCGTGTAGTTCGATCCGGTCGATTTTCGGGATCGCATCGAAGATGCCGTGCATCCCACTTTGGGTGCCGGTTGCCTGAATCTCAAACAGCAGCTCTCGAACTAGCCAGCTGGTGAATCGGAACTCGATCTGTTCAGCCAGGAACGCCTCAAACGGTTGGCCCTCAACGGTCGCAGCGTCGGCTTCGAAGGCGGTGTGGTGTTCAATCCGGAGATTTTCGTTGACGGCCTCGCGATCTGCTTTGCCGGCGTGAGCGGTTTTCAGTGTCGCCTCACCTTTTGAGTCGTATCGGACAAAGAGATTCGTGCCAGATAGCGCGTCTGCTGGACTAAGCGTCGGGCCAGACTGTGCGGTTTCGCTTGCGGTCGTCTCGTCCGTCTCGGCGGCGGATTTGGCAGCCGAAAGCTTTGATTCCAGCTCTTCGATCTCTGCTTCTGCCTCTGCCAGCTTTGTCTCTAAGGCTTTAACGCGCTTCTGTGCCTCATCGCGTTCGGCTTCTGCGGCATCTCGCTGTTCGACAAGCTCTGCATGTTTGGCTTCGGCTTTCTCCATGACCTCCTCGGCCTGTTTGAGCCGTTTCGTTAGCTGTTCACGAGAGAGCCGCTTTTCGCCACTACTCTGTTTGGTGGTCTGTGTGTTTCGCTGCTTGCTTCCGCGCTGGGGTTGGTTGTCGCTGTCTTCGCTGGGATCAAGCGACGGGATCGTCGTCGTATTTCGCCACTCAGCTTCCGACTGAAACGGCGCGGATCCATCAGATTCTGTTGACTGTGAGACCCCGGCTGTTGTTGTCGTCCCGCCGTCGCTGTTGGCACCGGACGTTGCAGCTGTTGTGGATCTCGGTGATTGCTGACGGCGGTTACTCGCCTGCTCTGCGGTGCTGTCGGTTGTCGTTTCGGCCGTGTCGTCGGGCGTTTCAGTGTTTGTCTCAGCCGTCGTTGTATCAGCCGCTGTTGTCTCGGTGGTCGTTGTGTCAGTCCTCGTTGGTTCAGCTGTCCTTCTCTCAGCAGCGGTTTCCTCAGTCTCTGCAGTGGTCTGGTCGGACGGGGGTGACTCTACGGGAGTGGTCTCACCAGCCGTGTCGTCGGCAGGGTTTGTTTCAGCATCCGGCTCGGCGGGCGCGATTTCAATTCCATCGCTCTGACTTTCGGCTGTTGCGGTGGTTCGTTCGCCTGTAGAGCCTCCTGTTGTCTCTGCGTCGTCTGTTGTGTCCTCGGCTGGCATCTCTGCCACCTCAGGTATATCAACAACATCGATATCTGCAGCAAAGACGTTGTAGATCCCGATTTCATCGTTTGCGCGTTTGAAGGCCTCCTCCTCAGTAAGCAGTGATCGGTTGTTACCGACGAAGGCCGCACTCATCGATTTTCCGCCGTAGTAAACAACGTAGTAGTCACCGGAGTGGACGTTTTCCGAGAGCTCAATGTAGCCGGTAAAGTTGCCATCGGTTAACGTGGCGTCGGCTTCAGCAAGCGCGGTATCCTTGGTGTAATACTCTGCCTGTTTTTCGTTATCGCCAGATTGCATCGTAAACAGCAGCGGGAGGGCGGTATCGGGTGCCTCGTAGGCGGTGCCATCGGCTGACTCAAACGCAGCCAACGATCCCTCTCGGATTCCTATGAGCTTCCCATTGAGCATGAACGCCCAGGTGGAACCCGCCTTGATCGCGCCAGAAAACTCCCTGTCAGCGAGCTTCTGGAGTCCGGCGTACCCGCCACCGAAAGACACTGTCTCCCATTCGGTGACTTCACCGATAATTTCGCTATTCATTTGTCCGTTTATTGGTGAGCCAACGCAAATAGTTTCCGAACTGTCCGACGATGTATACAACAGATCATACCTGAAACAAACAGCTATCGATCCCACGCGGAACCGTCTCAGACTGATTCTTTGGGTGCTCGGTCGATGGCGTTGAATGCAGCTTCGAAATCGTCCAGCTCTTCGATCAGCTCCGTTTGTTGGGCTCGTAGCTCCTCGATCTCCTCTTTGAGCTGTTGGTACTCCGTGGATGATTCGAGCTCTTCGGTGGATTTTTCGGCTTCAAGCACGCCAAGCTTTGAGGTTGCACTGAACAGCTCTTGTACTACATCCCCATACTCTCTGGCGGTGAGTTGGTGTTCGATTGCTTCGATGAGCGTCTCTTTGCCAATCGGCTTGCAGAGATAGTCGTCGAACTCCATATCCACGATCTCAACGTCCGGATCAACTGCGGTGACCATAATCACACGCACCTCAGCGTTGGCTTTCCGTACGGTGCTGAGCACTTCGTCCCCGGTCATTCCCGGCATTCGTCGATCAAGCAGAATCACATCAATCGTCTCATCAAACGTCTCGATGGCTTCCTCTCCGCCGTAGGCGGTTTGCACCCCGTACTCCTCCTGTAGCCGAAACGCGTAGAGATCTGCAACGTCCTCTTCGTCGTCAACAATCAGAACCGATGGGGTATCCGTTGAATCGTCGGGCATAGATATCAGTTTTAGTATTTTATAGTACGTTGGCGACGTGTATAGCCTTTTGCACTGCACATGAAAATAGATCAAATTTCAGACGGGGCCCGTGAGCGGCCTGCGAATCGATACAACCGGTTGAGAGGATTTTTAATCACACGCTCGCAACAACGGTGTATGAGTACCGAAACGGAGGACGGACACGATGACCACCATCATCTTCCGGCGGTAGAAGACTGGCCCCGCGGGTTTGGTGAGGCAAGCTGGTGGCCGTTCATCACTGCAGTTGGGGGCGCCGGCATCTATACGGGTATTGCACTCTGGATCATGGCTGATTTCGTTGGCCCGCTTGTTGGGCCAGCAGCACTTGTTGCCAGTGTTGGTCTGTTTCTGGTCGGCATCTACGGCTGGCTGTATCACGCCTTCATCACAAAATTCTGGACGCGGGATACCTCCGAGCACGGCCATGCCTCACTTCGGTGGGGGATGATCGCCTTCCTCGGCAGTGAGCTGGCGACCTTCGGCGCGATATTCGCCTACTACTTCTACTTCCGCGCTGGGGCGGCTTGGACACTGCCAGAGACAACCCCAGAGCTGGTGAACTCGCTGATTCTCGCAAACACCGCTGTGCTGATCGCCTCGTCGTTTACACTCCACTGGGCACACGTCGCGCTGCGAAACGACGACCGAACCAACTTCCTCCGCGGGATGGGACTCACTCTGTTTTTGGGTGTGGTCTTCCTTGGCGGACAGGCACTGGAGTACTTCCAGTTCATCGGCTCCTACGGCTTTAGCTGGACAGAGGGTGTCTACGCCTCTGCCTTCTTCGGACTGACTGGGCTGCACGGCTTACACGTGATGCTGGGCGTGGCCTTCCTCGGCATCGTCTTCATCCGCGGACTCTACGGCCAGTACTCCGCCTCAAAGCATCTCTCGGTCTCCACGGCCTCGATGTACTGGCACTTTGTTGATATCGTCTGGGTGTTCCTCGTCGTCGTTCTCTACGTCGGCGCGGGCCAGTAACCGCTGCTGGGCTGTTTTCTTACGGCATTCGAATCACGTGATCGTAGCCGTGGGCAACGTAGACTAACTCACCCGCCTCAATCTGCTCCCGGCGGCGATTCGCCCACGCCCGAACAGTTGATTCAGCCGGTCGCTTGGCCTCCGGCGATTCAGTCAACACTGCCTCTTCGATGGTGTCGACAATATAGTGGAGGAATTCGCTCTCGTCGGCTGGATAGCCATCGTCGGCTGGGGTGACAACCCAGTCCGAGCCGCCGGCCGCGAGCAGCGTTCCGCCAGCGTCTGAAAGCCGATCAAATAGCTGGCGGCCAGTGTTGCTGCCGCCGGGTCGATCCGGCTGATCCATTGCTGCGTGATAGGCCTCGATCAGGTCGCTATCAGCCGGATCAGCCGGCCGAAACACGGTCTCGCCATCGAATGTGATTGGGAAATATCCAACCCCGCCGCCAGCAATCAGTGGCAGCAGCTCGCTTATCGCGGTATCGATGTCGACAACATCCAGAAACGCCATTCCAATGAGCAGATCAAACTGTGGCTTCTCTTGGCTCTCAGACTGTTCTTTTGCGGCGAATTCGAAGGCATCCATCTCGTGGCAACGTAGCGCAACTGTTGTTTCCACGCCGTCGTACCGGAACTGCTCGCCCTCTTTGGTAAATCCCTGCTCGGCAAGTCGCTCTCTGGCGGTTGTTATTGCTGTCTCGTTGATATCGACGCCGACGTATTCGACGCTGTTCGGCAGTGCATTCCACTCAATGAGTCGTTCGAGCATCGTTCCGATACCGAACCCAACTTCCAGAATGCGAACTGGCTCGTCGCCGCGAGCAGCGTTTCGGTCAGCAAGGGCTTGCACAACAGCGTTGAATGTCGGGCGATGAAGCGCTCGATCATCGACTGTCTGCTTGGCTGCAAGATACTCGATGAATGCCTCGGTCACAATCGCGTTACACTGTGAGTAGGCAAAACAGTATGGGCCAGTTACGTTGAGCTATCCGATGGTTTGGAGTCGCCATCGGTACTTTCCTCAGCCTCTGAACCGTCTGCTGCTGCACCATCTGTCGCTGGTTCTGACTCGGCTGCTGCGTCACCTTCCGTTGTTTCTGACTCGCCTGCTGTTTCATCTGTCGTTGCTTCTGCCGTGCTTTCTAGCTCCGCTTCCGAGTCGCCATTGGTGGCAACACGATCAACTGCTTCATCTTCAATCGGTGGTAGGGGCCCCTCGGCGATTTGGGTGCCCCAGCCGCCGGGGTACTTTTCGACTGTGACATCACCCATCACCTTTGTCTGGCAGGAGAGACGGAGCCCGTAGTTCGGGTGATGTGGTGGGGTCAGCAGGCGGGCTTTCTCACGAATCCCTGGCTCGCTGATTTCGCCACTGATTTTGACAGCACACGTCCCACAGGAGCCGAACCCGCGACAGTTGAACGTGTCGGCTTTCCCGTTATGTGGCGACAGGTCGGCGTTCAACAACACATCTCGGAGGGTCGCTCCCTCGCGGCACTCGATCTCCTTCCCGCGGAAGTAGACAGTCGGCATACCCAGCTATTTGGCTGTCCACCACAAAGCCTTACCGCCTGCCATTTATCGCCACGGCTGCTGAGCCAATGCGTCTATATGACTGCTCCTCGAAGCAGGTGTATGTCTCACACCCGGCGCACATATCTAACGGGGCTGTCGACGGCGGCCGCAATGGGTCTTGCTGGCTGTCTTGGTGGCACAACTGTTGATACCAGCTACGACTGCACGCTTGCCGACCGCGATCCGGTTGCGTCGTTGCCACAGCCAACTCAAGGCCCGGCTGAGGCGGGCGTGACGGTCGAAATCTACGAAGATTTTGCCTGTCCAGCATGTCGGGATTTCGCACTTGGCCCACTTGATTCACTCAAAGACGACTACGCAGATTCGGATGTCGCATTCCAACACTACGATTTCCCGATTCCGGTCAGTGAGTGGTCAGACCACGTCGCCAATGCTGCACGAAGCATCCAGGATGTTCATGACGACGCGTTGTTTTTCGAGTTTAGCCAGGCAGCCTACGAAAACCAAGCGGAGTACTCCTGGCAACTCATCGGTGATATCGCCGATAATATTGGTGCCGACCCATGTCGCGTGCTGAGCGACGCCAGTGGCGGCACCTACGAGCAAGTTATTACAGCAAACCGGGATACCGGCATTGAACGCGGTGTTGAAGCCACACCTGGCATTGTGGCAAACGGCCAGTTGATTGAAACACCAACCTACCGTGCGGTCAGCAACGCCATTGATTCACTGCTCGATTAGTCCAATCGCCGCGCTGCATCCTGCTCGATCAGTGGCTTGGCGTTGGCTGTCGGCAGCATCACAATATCCTCTTTTTCGAGTTTGTACTCTCGCTCATCGACACCGAAAATCGCGCCCACGGATTCAGTGATTCGGACTGTTGTTCTGGGCAGTGATTCGGCATCGGACTGCTCTGCTGTGGTGGCGTCGGGTTCACTCGCCGTTGCTGGGGAGCTGTCGGCGGGCTGTGGCTCCGTCGTTGTCTGCGGGTTGGTAGGCTGTTGCTCAGCGGACTGTGGCGAGGACGGTCGCGGTGAGGCCGTTTCTGCTGATGGATCAATAGCTTCTGCTGATTGGCCAGCAGGCTGTGACGGCGACTCCGTTGGCTGTGCGGGAGTCGTTTGGGTTGGTGACTCAGTGGTTGTCTGGCCGACTGCTGTCGACTCAGTTTGCTCGGGTGTCGCTGGTTCGGCACTCCCGGCTGCTGTCTCCGTTGTGGTTGCCTCAGAGGTTGGCGTCTCAGCTGACTGTGTTTGGGATGGGGTGGGTGCCGTATCAGCCGTGGTTGCATTTTGGGCCGGGGTTGCTGGCTGTGTGCTCCCACCATCGGTTGTTGGCATCCCGTCGTCTGTGGTGGAGAGACCATTGTTGTCTGCGGGAGTCTCATCCGCTTCCTGTGGCTGTGTCGGCGGTGCTTCCGGCTGCTGCGAGTCGGTAGGGGTCGCGGCTTCGTCCGCAGCCGGCTGCCCACCACTTCCACCCATCGCGCTTGCCAACACGTCTTCCTCCGCAGTTTCGTCGGCTGGTTGCGACGTTGTCGCTGTCGGATCACCGATTGTTGTTGGCTCCTCGCTAGTTGCAGATGCAGTCATCGGGTGTTGCTGGCTCTCTATCTCGGCGGCTGTTGTGGGTGAGCCAGAATCAGCAGTAGTCTCGGTTGGAGTTTCGCTGCCCGATAGCACAGCAAGCACGTTTGTTTTGTTCTGTCTGATCCGCGTCACCAAATCATCAAACAGTTCCTGCTCCTCAACGGTCATCCCCTCCTCGCTGGCCGACATATCCGCCGCGGCGAAGCTAGCGAGTTTGACAACTTTGCCGACGCGGCGTTCATAGAGTGCTTCAGCAACCTCCTCGGCTGTCTCAAGCTCATCCGAGAGCCGCCGCACCTCATCATCACTAAAGGGGTTATCGACCTGTTGTGCGCGGCGGTCGCGCCTGGCGCGCAGATCCTCAATATAGGCCGCCACATCCTGATAGAACGAATCGCGCAGCTGTTGGAGGCTATCCTTGCGGCGTTCTTTCGACTGTACAGAGCGTAACTCGTCGAGATTCATGCTGGGGCCTTTGCTGCGCCGCCGCGCGCCATCAGGAAGACGCCGGCGTACTCCGGTACTGAGTGCACACCATCGTCCAACTTAATCGTGTCGCCGTTGAGCTGACACTGACAGGATTTTTCAACTCGAATCGTGGTTTCACTGTCGGTAAACCGAGTCGGGATCGCATCAGTCAACGGTTCAAACGAGGCCAGCTCATCGCGGTCGATTGGTTTAACGACGAGTCCACTCCCGCCGTGGAGTGATTTCGGTAACCGAATTAGTCGATGCGTGTCAGTCGTCACTGGTTCGTCAATCGGTGCCGCCTGTTTGTCAGCAACCTCCTCAGCCAGTGCATCAGCAATCAGGCGAATGCCGGGGCCGCCAGCCTCCATATTGCCGGTTTCGATTGCCGCAGGATTCTCACTGATCGCGCCGACAATTGTTTCTGCGCGTCCCTCGCCAATCCCCTCAAACTCTGTGAGCCGCTCGCGCGCGGTCGCACTGTCAACTTCGCGGAGTTCGGCTGTCAAGTCCACAAGCTCTTTGTGGACACGTCGCCCCCAGCCACCTTCCGTTCTGAGCAGTCGCTGCGTTGTGCCCTGTTTGGAGGCAACGCGGATCAGCCCATCTGTATCGAGCTCGCGGCCCAAAATGTAATCAACAATCTCTCGGCGCGCGTCGCTGTCGAGTTCCTGAATGGAGTCGTCTCGAACGTGGACATGGTAGCCGCGACTCCCCGAAAAGACAATCTCCATCTCATCGAACGCAAAATCCGCTTCCAAGAAATCGACTAGTCGCAGCAGGGCGTCTTTGCACTCGGTCAGCATCTCTGCGTACGTTGCTTCGGCGGGATCAACGCCTGGGAGGTGGTCGGCATCAAGATCAAAGATGAGATCCGCGCCGCGCCAGCCTTTCGCCCCCATTGTGCTCGCGCCCGGATCATCGTACCGTGCGGCCGAAAAGTAGGTATGTCGTGGCGCGGTGCGAGCGAGAAAGTCATTCACGTCTCCGAGATCGAGTTGAGACTGGTGTCGCACCATCGTCGTCCCCGAGCCAGGCGTCCAGGGGATGTGTCCCCACTCTCGTTCGTTGGCTGCTGGCGGCAGCGACACCCTGTTTTCCCGGTAGTAGTCGGCAAACCGGCCACTGAGATACTCCCGGGTACGCTCGTCCATGTGGCTGCGATTCGTCGGGACTCCTCAAAGGCGTTGTCGTTTTGCTCATCTCGGAGCGTAAGACTAACCATGCCGCATCGAAACTACCAGATATGGACTGGCCACACGATCCCGACGGCGAACAGGGCAGTGAGGGCAGACGCCAGTACGGCCACGCAATCATCGCCAAAAAGCTGGATGAAGACGAGGACTTCCCGCTTGATGTGGCATCGTTCGTCGACGAGTACGGGGATGATCCGATCCGTATTGATCACGAAACCGTTGTTTCGCTCGAAGAGATTTTTGAGTACGTCGAGGAAGCTGAGTTTGAGGATTTCATCTCTCTTCACAAGAGCCTCGGCAAAGCGATGCGGCGTGGCGGCTTTTGGTTCTACGAAGGCGCGGACAAATTCACCCGGACTCGGTAGCGCGCCGGATTTAAATACATGAAAGCAGTGCTTACAGCCAGTAATGAATGCCCGAAGCCTGACCGGAAAGGTGAGGAACTCGACGGCTGAAGATCTTTTTGGGTTTGCGTTGCTTGCCGTTATCGGGCTACTGGCACTTGATCTATTCCGCCTTGTGGCGACAGGTGAGTTAGCTCTCGGCCGGCTGATTGGATTGATTTGGAATGGAATCGTCGACTCGCTGTATATTGGACTGGCAGCAATCGGTCTCTCGATGACCTACAGCATTCTTCGGTTTGCCAACTTCGCTCATGGCGATCTGTTGACGACGGGTGCATTCAGCGGATGGACTGTTGCGTATCTCATCGGTGGCATCGGTGTTGCCGATCTGGGGAGCCGGTTATTGCTTGATGCCGACGGGGGTGCCAGAGCCGGAGACTTAGGCATGGATATCATCGCCTCCCCAGTTGCTATCATTTTAGGATTACTCGCTGCAGCCCTGTTCACAATCGCCGTCTCGTTGGCCATCGACCGCCTCGTATTCAAACGACTGCGAAAGGCTGGCGGGATCACACTTCTTATCGCCAGTGTCGGCGTCGCCCTTGCGTTGCGCTATTTGATTGCGTTTGTCTACACCCAAGACGCTCGCGGGATCGTTGCGTCTGCTCCACAATGGGAGCCAGTGTGGCTCCCAATCGGTGCGATTAATCTCCATGAACTGACGCTTGTCGGCTCTGGCATTGTACTCATCATCGGCGTCCACCTGCTGTTACAGTACACAAAACTTGGGAAATCCATGCGTGCAATGTCTGACAACCGTGATCTCGCGCTCATTACTGGCATATCCACGGAACGCGTTATTACAGCCACATGGATAATCGGGGGCGGGTTGGCTGGTGTGGCTGGCTATCTGATCGTCCTCGATCAGTCGCAGATCACGATCAATCTCGGCTGGTTCTTGCTCCTATTGGTGTTTGCAGCGGTGATTCTGGGCGGGATTGGCTCTATTTATGGCGCGTTAGCCGGCTCATTGATTATCGGTATCACGATCAACCTCTCTCTGATCTGGATTCCGGCTGATCTCAGCAATGTCGCCGCATTTGTGCTGATGATCTTGGTGTTGGTTCTCAAGCCAAATGGGCTGATTGAAGGGGTGTCAACCGCATGACGACCGATGAAACGGCGCCCCGTTGGAAGACCGACCTCGTTCTGCTTGCCAAACTCCTCGTTGCAACCTGGGTTGGCTTCACTGTACTGGGCCTGTTGGCCGGCATTCGTCCAAACTCAATCGCCGGGTTTCTTCAAACGGTGACGTTCTTCGGGGCTGTATTTAGTCTGCTCACGCTGGCGCTCAATCTTCATTGGGGGTATACCGGGCTGTTCAATATCGGTGTGGCGGGTTTCATGGCGATTGGAGTGTATACCATGGCGGTGCTGACAGCCGATCCTACTGCGTCACCGGCCGGATTGGGGCTACCGACAGTCGTTGGGGTCATCGGTGGGACAATCGTCGCCGGACTGTTTGGTGTGATTCTCGCGTTACCAGCCTTGCGTGTGCGAGCTGACTACTTTGCGATTATCACACTCGGCTTCTCCGAGATCGTTCGCCTCGGCGTGACTTCCGGAACACTTCGCCAGATTGAGATCGGTGACCGGGTGTACGGAACCGGTGGTGGCGGTGGCATCAGCTACCAGCCAGTCGATAGCATCGTCCCATGGCTGTTGGATATTCCTGGACTGAACATAATCGGAGACGGACTGTATGCTGCCGCAAGCTCGCTCGGATTGTCTGCCTCAATCGTCGACCGTGTCATCTACGTTGTCATTATCGCGCTGTTTGTGCTGTTGTTCTATCTGCTGCTGGAACGGATTGCTCATTCACCGTTTGGTCGTGTTCTCAAGGCGATTCGTGAAGACGAACTCGCTGCTCGGTCGCTTGGCAAAAACACCCGTCGCACAAAGATTATCGCCTTCAGTTTGGGTTCGGCGCTGATGGGGTTGGCAGGAATTCTCTGGATCGGTAGCCGGTCGTTGGCGACGCCGGAAAGCTTCATCCCGATCGTGACATTCTATATTTTCGTCGCGCTGATTATCGGTGGTGCCGGTTCGAACACCGGCAGCGTTATAGGCGGTTTCGTCTTTGCTGCTTTTCTTTTTGAAGGGCCGCGATTCATCCGGACGGTTCTTCGAACAAATATCGATACTCAATCCCCACCGACTGTATACGACGCCATCGGGCAGTTAGCTGCCTTCGATGTCATGCCGTTGTTCGGGTACATCATTGACAGCCTAGATGTGCTCCGTTGGGTCGTTATTGGCATTCTTCTGGTGATACTGATGATCCGCCGACCCGAAGGGGTTCTCGGCGGACGGAAGGATATCGCCGCGGCAACGGATCTCACAACCCGGCAGGAGGCTGAGACTGATGAGTGACACCACAGCAAACGCCGACCCAGATGTCGAATCGATCAGTGATCCAGTTCTTGCTGTCGAGGATTTACGCAAAACCTTCGGTGGTATCACAGCTGTCGACGGCGCGACGTTTGAGGTCGATCGTGAAACAGTTACCGGGTTGATTGGCCCAAACGGGGCTGGCAAATCAACAACATTCAACTGCATAACCGGTGTCCAGCCTCCAGACGGCGGAACAGTTCTGTTTGATGACACCGACATTACCAGAAAGCGGCCAGAGTGGATCGCCACCAACGGTTTAGTCCGAACCTTCCAGATTGCTCGCGAGTTTCCAGAGATGACGGTTCTGGAAAATATGATGCTTGCACCGACCGGACAGCTCGGTGAGTCACTCTGGCGATCAGTGCTCCCCTACACACGTGGTGGCGTCGTTGAGCAGGAGGAAGAACTACGCGAGCGAGCCTGGGAAACGTTGGAATTCTTCGAAATCGATCATCTTGCCGAAGAGTACGCTGAGAATCTGTCTGGCGGACAGCGGAAACTGCTTGAATTTGCGCGGGCACTCCGCACCGATCCCGACCTACTGTTGCTTGATGAGCCGATGGCTGGGGTGAACCCCTCTTTGGAAAAGAAGCTCTTAGATCGAATTCACAGATTGCAGGACGACGGGTATAGTTTTCTTCTGGTTGAACACGATATGGATCTTATCATGAACCATTGCGAACGCGTGATAGTCATGCACCAAGGACGGGTGCTTGATGCGGGGTCTCCGACAGCGATCAAAAACAATGAGGACGTAGTTGAGGCGTATCTTGGAGGTGAGGTCTGATGGCTTTGCTTGAGGTTGAAGCGTTGGATGCTGGCTACGGGGATCTCCAGATACTCAACGGAGTCAATATGACCGTCGAAGCAGCGGAGTATGTCACAATTGTCGGCCCAAACGGGGCTGGAAAATCAACAGTTATGAAATCCGTCTTTGGTTTAACAACGCTGATGGGTGGCTCTATCACGTTAGACGGAACAAATATCACCGACCGCCGACCAGAAGAGATCATCAACACCGGAATCGGGTTTGTCCCGCAGGATGACAATGTGTTCCCATCGCTGTCGGTGATGGAAAATCTTGAGATGGGGGCCTACATTCTCGATTCCGTTCCGGAGGAACGGATTCGGCGGGTGTTTGATCGGTTTCCGATTCTCGCTGAACGCAAAGAGCAGAAAGCAGGCACCATGAGCGGCGGGCAACAACAGATGTTAGCGATGGGTCGTGCGCTGATGCTTGATCCCGATCTGCTGTTGCTTGATGAGCCAAGTGCAGGGCTTGCCCCGGATCTCGTTGATGAGACGTTTGATCGGATTGATGAGATAAATGACGACGGGACAGCAATTCTGATGGTCGAACAGAACGCAAAAGAGGCGTTACGCCGCTGTGACCGTGGCTATGTCCTCGTTCAAGGTGAGAATAGGTATGAAGACAGCGGCGATGCGTTGTTGGCGAACGATGCTGTCAGACAGGACTTCCTCGGTGGCTGACGCTCAAAGATCCAACTGATCAGTTACTGAGTAGCCGTCCTCACTGAACTCAAAGATATCGAAGCTCGCCGCACTCAGATCGCCGTTTTCATCAAACTCGACGCTACCCGAAGCACCTTGATACTGGATCTCCTCGCCGTTTGCAGCCATATCAAGCCCTTCAGCCAGCGAGTCCGGCTGAATCACTTCGCCGCCGGGGTTCGCGACCTCCCGCACCTGTTCACTTACCGCTGGGCCGCTCAGCTCATCTGCACGGAGCTGTGCAAGCATGTGGACTGCCGTCGCGTCGTACGCCTGTGCGGTAAACACGCCTGGTTCGGAGCCAAACTCATCCTCAAAGAGCGAATCAAAGAACTCTCGGCCCGGGCCGACAGCCGCTGGTGCTGTGCCGATAACGTTCGACATTGGGTTGTCGACATCCCCAGGGAGGTCGTTATCTTGGAGGCCATCAGAGACGAGGATCGTCGTCTCATCAGGGTCGTAGCTCTCGTAGAAGTCGATAAAGATCTGCTCACCGCTGTCTGGGTAGCCGATCACGTACAGCATCTCTGGATCGTCGGCCAGGACAGAATCAAGTACTGAGTCGTACGATGGCTGTTCTTGCTCGAAGGCTTCTGTTTCGAGCACCTCACCGCCCAGATCCTCGTAGTTCTCAACGAAACTGTCGCTGAGTCCCTGCCCGTAATCGTTGTTTACAAACAGTGTCGAGGCTGTCTCGAATCCCTCATCCTCGTACGCCAATTCAGCGGCGACCACGCCCTGAAGCGCGTCCGTTGGTGCGGTTCGAAGCAGGTAGTCACCGTTCATCGGCGTGATATCCGGCGATGTGCTTGCAGGGGAAATCCCCACTACCTCCTCAGGGATGAATATGTCTTCGGCGACAGCGATCGTGACACCGGAGGATGCTGCGCCAGTCACTGATGGGTAGCCTGCATCCACAAGCGCTTGGGCACGTTCGATTCCGACCTCCGGTGTGGTCTCCGTATCTTCCCGACGGATATCAATCTCATACTCCGTATCGTCGAGTTGGATTCCTGGAAGCGCGCCAGCGTCTTGGATCGGCCCGCCGAGATTGCCTAAGTCACCTGTTGCGGGCTGGAGGACACCGACACGCACATCAGCATCTACCTGATCAGCACAGCCAGCGACCGCCGTGGCGACACCAGCTGCGCCGACACTCTTCAGAACCGTTCGCCTATCTACTGTGTATGACATAGTCATGAATACATAGATAGAAATTCAGTATCAAATCGCTGATAGTGACAATTATTGCCAAGAGCAGGGTTACCTGCTGTGTAGCCAAACACTCTTTGGTATTCCTGCCATCCAGTGGTCAAGAGTTGGCTATGAACAGCGATAACGGGGTAACCATCGAGACGGCTACAATCGACGATGTAGAAGCTATCGTCGATTGCTGGGTCTCGCTGGTTGCCGACCAGCAACAGTATGGTTCGACACTGAAAGCAGCAGCCAATCGCACCGTTGTAACTGAACGAATCGCTCGCAAAATCATTCAGAACGAACTCCTTGTGGCGCGGGGGAATGGGATATGTGGGTTTGTGATGTTCGAAACAGATGGTGGTGTTTACAGCCAAACAGAATCCATTGGCACGATCACAAACCTCTTTGTCAAACCGGCATCCAGAGATAGCGGGGTTGGGAGCCGACTGCTTGCGGGTGCTGAATCCGCGTTAGCGACAGCAGGCGTTACCACGGTCTCGGTTGAGGTCTTAGCAGCCAATGATGACGCCCGACGGCTGTACGATAGACAGGAGTACGACACTTATCGAATCGAACTTCGAAAACGGATCGAAAACGACACACACTCAAAGGATGACGACTAACGCTCAGTTGCAACGTGCTAGGAGAGCATGGGCGGTTCATGCACTCGACTTGTAATCGAGACTTCCGGGGTTCAAATCCCTGTCCTAGCTTTTCTTTGTGATGTAACGAGTTTTCATTTCAACGTTTGTACGTTTGCGAAACATTATATTCATAGTATCCGATATACCCGATAAGAAATCCCATGTCTCCGGGCACTGCTGAGGATTCGACGGTACTCATTGTTGATGATGAGCCGGATGTGGCCGAACTCTATCGTCGTCGACTGGTTGATCTCTATACAATCGAGACCGCGACCAGCGGCGCGGAGGCCTTAGAACAGATTGACGAGGAGGTCGACGTGGTGTTGCTCGACCGTCGCATGCCTCGGGTCACCGGCGATGATGTGTTAGAATCAATCCGGCGTGAGAACTACCCATGTCGGGTGATTATGGCGACTGCCATCGATCCAGAAGTCGATATCGTCGAGATGCCGTTCGATGATTATCTCTGTAAGCCGATCACGCGTGAAACACTCCGGGAGGCCGTCTCTCACCAGCTGACAGCCAAAGAATATGGTGAGACTGTCCAAGAGCTGTTCCGGGCAACCGCAAAACTCGGCGTCCTCAAGGCCAACAACTCTGCTGAGGAGCTGGAAGATGAACCGGAGTATCACACGCTCACAGACAGGATTGAGCAACTGCGAGAAGAAAACTCCGAACTACTGGCTGAGCTGGATGATTTTGAAACAGCTTTTACTGCGATTGATCGCGGCGCGGTTCCACCGCAGTAACCTGGTCAGTTTCGTTTTCTGAACTGCAGCCCGAATCAAATCTCTCGACGGTCGACACCTTCTCCCTCAAACTCATCGAGCGACCGTTGGGTTGGCGGCAGCTGATCCGGTGGGTCGGCCCCAAGCAGCCGCGGCAGGGCAGTATCAGTAAACGTTAGCCCCAACACCAGAACAATGGGTGCGAAAAACAGCCCGTAGAATCCGAGCACGACAGGGCCGAAAATATACGCCAACATGAGCAATCCAACATGGGTTCGGTTCCCGCTGAGATATGGTCGCAACACCAGATCCGGTACGGTGTCAACAATAACAATCGCCAACACCAGAAAGCCAGCAAGATACCCAAGCAGTGTTGGCTCTCCGTTGAGGATGATCGGCACCGCAGCCACACCTGCCAGCGGAACGTAGACGATTTTCATCCCAACGACTGGGATCAGACTCGCAACGCCTGTGAGTGCCCCAGCCAGTGCTGGGTACGGCACCTCGGCTGCCGGTGGGGCGAGTACGTTGTAGCCCATATAGACGATGACGGCGATCAGTGAGATCACGATGACGTTCAACAGATTGCCATACAGCACCGCCTCAAGCTCTTCGTCGGCGGCCTCGAAGAATTCTCTCGCAATGTCGTCGTCATCAAACCGAAGCAGCCACTCCCGAAACGTCGATCCGTCGATCAGCAGATAGTAAGTCACAACAGCCACGATGAGCACGTTCAACAGCAGGCCCGTCACGAGACTCGTGACAAAGGCCGCATGTTCGAGTGCGAACTCGATGAATACATCCAGTTGGCCGGCCTGATAGGCAGCGATGATCCCATCGATGGTCGGCTCTGGGAGCTCCTCAACGCCGTCGAACCACGCAACGCTATCGGGAACTGACTCAAAGAACGGGTAGGTCTGAATGAAATCGCGTGCCTCGACCGCGAGCAGAATCAGGGTATAGCTGAGCAACAACACAAGCGGCACCGCAAGAAAGCTGATTGTTAGCATCGCCCGCAGCTGTTTCGGAAGCCGAAACCGACCGAGTCGGTGATAGAATTTCCGTGTTGAGTAGTACAGAAAAACCGATACGGTGAGGGCGGCGATAAACCGGGCGGCAAGATAGCCTGCCACCACAGCTAGGAGGAGACCGAAAGCGGCGACGACCAGACGCTTTTCGTTCATACCGTGGCGGTGTTGGCACGGTTACATAAATGCACAGTTCATCGATCCACGAGAGTCGACAAAATTAGGCCGATTGAACAAAAAGAGGCGGTATGGTCTCCACGAAAACACTCCTGAAAGGTGCCGGGATTCTCATTGCCGCGCTGGTGTTGATCCGCCTCGCCTTGTGGATTCTCGGCGTCGTCGTCAGTACTGTTATTTGGGCGATTCAGACAGCCTTAGTGTTGCTTTTTGTTGGGCTGTTGCTCTACGGTCTCTACTGGGGGTACAACACGCTCACAGCCGACAACAGTGGAAGCGAAACGAGTCGAGAGAAGCTTTACGAACGGTAACCTGTTGGAGAAGGTTGTCTGAAGCCGGAGGAGGGAATTCAACCAAAGCTTTACAATCTTACGTATAAATATCTACGTAATGAAAGACAGTAGAAAAGAGGTTGATACACTCCGTCAAAGAATTCAAAACGGCCAACGCGGGGGCGAAAACAAAAGTGACCGTGAGTTACTAATCGCCTTCAGTGACAAACTTGATCTCCTCAGAGAAGAATACAGCGACAGCCGCCACATTAAACTTCTACGGCATTGCACACGGATGGCTGAACATGGTGGAAGCCTACACGATGCACTCCATGACAAGGAATCTGCTGAAGAGATCGTCCGGTGGATACATCGTGAGTATGAAAATGAGGAAACCAACCGAGATTACCGGGTTGCTTTGCGGGTATTCGGACGACGCGTGGCCAATGAAGTAGATGTCGAAACAAACAGTGACGACATCCCGAAAAGTCTCGGATTTGTTTCTTCAAAAACGTCGCGGAGTTACGATCCAACTCCTGATCCAGCGGAAATGCTCTATTTAAACGAGGATGTGCGACCGATGATTGAGAGTGCACAGAATCCGCGCGATGCAGCTCTAATTTCTGTGCAATTTGAGGCTGGTCTGCGTGGGGGTGAATTATATGACTTGACTGTTGGTGATGTTAGCGACAGTAAACATGGGTATCGGCTTCGTGTAGATGGTAAAACTGGTGAGCGATCCGTGTCACTCGTGGCTGATTTTAGTGTACCCAGACTTCAGCGATGGCTCGCTGAACACCCCGACCGAAACGATCCTGAGGCACCGTTATGGTCAAAATTGAACAAGCCTGAACGAATCTCGTATCAACGGTTTCTACAGTGTTTTAAAGAGTGCGCCGAACGGGCTGGGGTAAAGAAACCAATCACGCCAACGAATTTCAGAAAATCCAATGCGACATGGCTAGCCAAAAATCGTGATGCCAATGCTGCTCTTATTGAAGACCGACAGGGACGAGTTCGAGGTAGCGAGGCGGTCGCCCGGTACATCGCACAGTTTGGTGACGATACTGAAGCCCAATATGCACGATTACAAGGAAAGGAGGTTGAAGCAGACGAGCCTGATGAACTCGCTCCCGTCAAATGTCCACGCTGCAGTCGTGAAACACCACGTAAAGAATCATTCTGCATGTGGTGCGATCAAGCTCTAGAACACGGTGCTATAGATGATCTTGAACAAAATGAAAAAGAGCATCGACAAGAGCTACTTGCTTTTGCCAAGGATAATCCTGAGCTACTAGAAAATCTTGAGACCATTGAGCCACTTATTGAGGCTGTTGGTGGCGATCCCGATGTATTGGATACAGCCCGTCGGTTTGCCGAGGCCACAAAGGAA
>OBKM01000178.1_pt1 | contig 31524 bp, 31 predicted proteins | sample 1519691 | NCBI WGS metagenome assembly OBKM01 (sample SAMEA37050418, study PRJEB22526) | metagenome | biome: saline pan; feature: lake; material: water | place: Egypt | collected 2015 | depth 0.5 m
CCGGGGTCGGCACACGTCCTCGTCGACGACGGCGACACCCGCCTGCTGTACACCGGCGACTTCCACACCGACGACCAGCGGCTCGTGTCGGGGACGACGGCGCGGCCCGACGCCGACGCCGTGATCTGCGAGTCGACGTACGCGGACGTGACCCACGAGGACCGCCGCGCGGTGGAGGACCGCTGGGCCGAGAGCACGGAGACGACGATCTGGGAGGGCGGGACCGTCGTCGCGCCGGCGTTCGCGATCGGGCGGACGCAGGAGATCATGCTCGTCGCCGAGGCGAACGGCCTCACCCCCTACGTCGACGGGATGGGGGTCGAGGTGACGCGTTCGGTCCGTCAGTATCCCGAGTTCCTGCGCGACCCCGAGGCGCTCCGCCGCGCCAAGGGCGCCGCGCGCTTCGTCACCGGCCGCGACGGCCAGCGCGAGCGGATCGCCGCCGACAACGAGCTGATAATCACCACGTCGGGGATGCTCGCGGGCGGTCCGGTCCACTCGTACCTCCCGAAGATCCGTGGCAGCCCGGCGAACCTCGTGACGCTGACGGGGTATCAGGTCGAGGGGACGCCGGGCCGCGAGCTCCAGGAACACGGGCGGCTCGAAATAAACGGTCGGGTGCGCCCGGTCAGCGCCCGGGTGGAGTCGTACGACTTCTCCGCGCACGCCGATCGCGAGGGACTGGAGTCGTTCCTCGAGTCGTACCGCGGCGCGCGGGTGCTGGTGAACCACGGCGACCGCTGCGAGGCGTTCGCCGCGGACCTCCGCGCGGACGGGTTCGACGCGAGCGCGCCCGAGATCGGGGAGCGGGTGGAGCTCTAGGCGCTCGCGTCGGTGGCCCGCGTCGGCTCGGAGCGACCCGAACGCTCTCGCTCGCGCGTCGACGCGTCGGTCGGCCGACCGTCGCCCGCTGCCGGGTCGGGTATCACGGGGGACGGACGACGCGGTCCGACGGTTGCGAGTACGCGGCGTTTATCCCGCACCACACCGGCAGTACGTACATAAAAGCGCGAGCCCGCCGAGTCGGACGCCGCGGGCGTTCACCCCGGTTCACTCCCGCGGATCGGTGCCGGTTATCGTTCCGCCGCCCTCGACGTCGCCGCCCGCGGAGACGTCGCCGTCCACCGTGCCGGTTACCATGACGTCGTCTTCCGTCGTCACGTCGCCGTTCACCGTGCCGTCGATCACTACTTCGCCGTCGGTGTCGATATCGCCGTTGAGCGTGGCTCCTCCCTCGACCGTCAGCGTGCTGCTGCTTCCGGTCGTGACGACGCCTCCCACCTCGACGGGGTCGCCGCTTTTGATACGCACGTTGCCCGCGGCGTCGATACCGTCCTCGATAACGGCGTCCGTGATATCGACGTCGTTTCCGGCCAGCAGACTACCGAAAACGTCGACGCCGCTCGCGGTTCCGCCGACGTCGCTGTCGGCGAGGTCGTCGCCCGGATCGATGCCGTCGACGTCCGAAAACGCCTCGCCGCCGCCGGCGACCACCGACCCGCCGACGCTGGTGTCCCGAAACGTCGCGAGGTTTCCCCCGACGTTGAGGATACCGCAGACGGTCGAGTCCGTGATGTCGAGGTCGTTGCCACAGCGGACGCTGCCGCCGACGTTGACGTCGCTGACGGTACCCCCGATGTCGCCGCCGTCACCCGTGACGACACTTCCGCCGACGTCGGTCGATTGTAGCGTGCTAATGTTGCCGCCGGCTTTCAGCTTCCCGGCCACGACAGAGTTCTCGATATCGATGTCGTTCCCCGAACGGAGGTCGCCGTCGACACGCACGTTATCGGCCCCGCCGATGTCGTCGCCGGACCCGGACGACACCGGACCCCCGATCGTCGAATCGCGCAGCGTGCCGATATTTCCGCTGGCGTCGACTTTCCCGCTGATCGTCACGGCGCTTATTTCGACGTCGCCGCCGATGACGTCGCCGTCGACGTCGTCGCTCACGGTAACGTCGTCGTCCCCCTCGTCGATGGTGCCCTGTGCGTCGTCGCCGACGTCAGCGGTCACGCTCGGGGTGACGGGACACCCGGCCGGAACGGTGTTCGGAACCCCTTGGATCTCGATCGTTCGCCCCGGCTCATCGGTCGCGATAAACAGACCACCGGGCTCGCTCTCTGCGACGACGCTGAAGAACAGGTCACTGTAGCCGGACCGGCTGAACTCACCCAGCGTCGCCGTGATCGTGAGCTCCGATCCGACTCCGTACTGCGCCGACGAGTCGAGCGTGACTCGCTCCGCGGTGGTGTCGGCCGAGAAGCGGGACGAGTCCACGGAAATGTCGGTGATTTCACCGAAGAGGTCGCTCGAATCGAAGGTGACCTCGAGCGTGTCGAGGGGCGTCCCCGTCCGGTTCTGAACCGTCAGGTCGACGCCGTCAGTGGACCCGACGTCACGGCGCTCGGGGTATAACAGGGTCAGAAACGCGTCTTCATCGCCGACGACGTCGACGGACGCCCGCCTCTCGACGACCGCGCTCGTGAACGCGCCCGAGCCGCGCACGAGCCCGGCGGCCAACGACCCCGACCCGAGCAGCGCGATATAGTGGCGGCGTTTCATGCGATTCGTCTCGGCGTTCTCTCCTCGGCGACCGTCGACCCCCGATCCGACTCCGCGCCCGTCCGCGAGAGACGCCGTCGACTCGGCGGCGGGCGCGCGCCCGGCGGCCCTCCCGGTACCGCGGCGGTTCGGTGATCGCGACGCTCGGCGTCGGGTGCGAGGCCGCGGTCGGCTCCGTCGGTGGCCGCCGTCGGTGACGTCGCGTTACGGGCCGTCGCGAGCGCGGTGCTCGGGACACGGGGCACGCTGACGCGAGGCGGCGGCGTTTTGGCGGTGTGCATTTGGCATCGACTCACTCGACCTTTCTGAGTTCCGGCGGTTTCTCCGTGTTACCGAGGCGCGCCCGACGGCCGATCGCGTAGTGCGCGGCCGACGAGAGCCCGAAGGCGGTGGCGGTGAACACGCCCACGTCGATCGCGTCGAGCCTCGCGAACCCCGGCGTTCCGGTTGCGACGGCGGCGAGGAGCGAGACGGCGACGCCCGCGAGCCCGACGTAGTAGAGGCTCCACGGGATCTCCCGGCTGCGGAGGACCTCGACGTAGATGTCGAGCTCCTCCAGTTCGGGCGTCGGCTCGACGAGGTTCTCCTCCTCGTGGACCGTCACCACGTTCTTCTCCTCCAGCTTCGGTAAGTGCGTGCGCTGAAGCGTGCTGTACACGTTCCGGCGGTCCTCGTACTGTACCTCGTCCGGGTCGACGTCGCGCTCCCACGCGGTGACGCGCGTGGAGAGCTCGGAGACGTCGATCGGATCCTCCGCGCGCTTGAGCGCGTGGATGACGAACCGGCGGCGCCTGTTCGACAGCAGTTTGAAGATCTCGTCTTCGGACAGTTCGCCGCCGCCGTTTCGCCCCGCCCCGTATGTCGTTGTCGCTGTAGAGAGCATCGATGTGACCACCTGATTCTGCGCCGGCGGATCCCCCTCCTCGAACCGGCGATTTTCGCTTGGATAGTGTGCGATGCTCTGCCATAAAGAGGTAGGATAATTAACTTGTTAGTATCATTCTTCTGGTGTTAGCAGGGATGGATCGCTGGTCTAGTAAGAGAGGGCTGAAGACGGTATACATACCAGACCGGATCTTCAGGGAGTTGTTGATTACCAAAACGAGTACCTGAAGCGATTCAGAGTCCACCATATTCGGATTCAGACCCGCCACGATGCAGGCAACGAGGAGCGCCCGCGAGGTATCGAGCCGCGTACGTCACACAACGAGGCCTGCACGCGAACATGTCGAGAATATCATAACGAAGTATCTCCCCCCATATGGACTATCCGAGCGCTCCCGGCCCGGACGTCCGGGCTGCGGGGGTGCGAGAACACAGGTGAGATAAACCATGGAACGACGCAAATTCGTAGTCGGACTGGGTGCATTGGCAGCGGGAAGTAGCGCAGCGATCGGTACGGGTGCGTTTACGAGCGCAGAGACCGGAGAGCGCGATGTCGCGGTCAGTACTGCGGCTGACAGTGGTTCCTTCCTGGCGATCTATACGTCGGACTCCGATACGGCGGCGGATGATCCTGAGGGCACCAATCCTAACGGGCGGTACGCGAGCGAAACTGGTGACCCGGGAACCATCGAACTACACTTCAACGATGACGCCAGAGGGTCGTTCCCAACTGGAGACGGTGTCAATCCGGGGTCGGTGTACACGTTCGACGACGTATTCAGAATCAGAAACGACGCTGCTGTGAACGCTGACCCAACCGGGCCGACCGAAGTTGATGTCTGGTTGAACGCCCCTGACATCGACGGCGTGGAATTCTACGCCGAGGGCGATCCCGAGGACCGGCTGGAAGCGTCGGAGTGGTCTCAGGGCGGCAAAAAGACCAATTTCAATTCCGGCCAGAGCGGGCTCCAGGTCGGTGTGAAGATTATCGAAGACGAATTCAGCGGGGACGAAGTTAGTGGTGAGATCGTAATCAACGCCGAAAGCTCACCGGGTAGCGTCCGCGATTAAGACCGCGGACATTCAATCAGTATCAGTTCGTACTAACGAGGCGCGATCCAACACGGAGCGAAACGATATGGAACGCCGGACCGTGCTGCTCGCTGACGGTGCCACAATGAGCGCGGCGGCACTGGGCGTCGGCACCGGCACGTTTTGCCCCGCGACAGTCGACGGGGGGATCCGGATCGACACCGTCCCCACGAGGCGTTACTCGCACTCAATCCCGACCCGACCACGAGGGTGACGCCATTCAGGGGGCCGACGCCACCCGCAAACAGCTCAAGATCGACTTCGGAGCAGACGATGCCGATTGGATCGCCGAAAACTCGACCTATCAGATTGGCTGAGTCCGAAGTGACGTCGACGTCTTCGATGACTGGGACCACGAAGTGTATTTTATGCCGATCCGTTCGAGGGGAGCGCCATCTTCAAGATCACCAACCAGTCCAGCAGGCAACCGTCGGTGCGCCTAAACTGCTAGCCCGAGGGCGACGTCGTCCCTGTCGGGGTACGGGTCGACACCCTCGTCGCCGAGTATGCGCCCGGCAACGAGCCAATCGACGGGATCCCGGTCCGTGCCAGCGTGGCGGACGACCCCGGCGTAGGCATCCCCGGACCCCTCACGCCGTCCGTCCTCCGCGCCCTCCTGCTTCTCGGACGAACGCCGGGTAGCGCGTCGATCGGGGCTCCGCGCCGCTCACCTGCCGAACGTCGGTATGCACGGGATCATATGATCGTCTGCATACCGATCGACCGCGACTCGGGATTTGACTGGGAGATCTCACAACTCGAGCGAGCGATGAGACAACACCTCGTGGCGGACGGCCGGCACGAGGTCGATCATCGCGTTTACACACCCCCGAACCCCACCGCAACGACCGCTCGATGCCGCATCGATGACTCATTACTTTCGACCCCGGGTCCCCTCGTACGCCGTATGCGACTCCCCCGCACGACGACCTTTCTCGCGGCCATCGCCGCGCTGATCCTCCTGCTCACGGTGCTCACGGTCGCGCCCGGCATCGACGTCCCCGAGGACTTCAGCCCGTCGGGACTCCTCGGCATCCTTGCGCTCGTTGCCATCGTCGTGCTCACGCTCCTGCTCGTCGGACGCATGCCGCGGTAGCGCGTCGATCCGAACGAGCACGCTCCCGGCCCGTCGACGCCGACGTCTCCGGTGGATCGACGCCCGCAACCTCAGCATGGGGAGCCGAACGCTCCCGCTTTGCGCGTGTTCCGTCCGCGAAACTGATGATTCGGTGGGGCGATCAATCGGTTCTCACGGCCGGGGACGCCGCTCCGGGGGATGCGTCCGAGGGAAAGAGAACGGAGGGGGTCGATCGCGACGCGTCCGCGTGCCGTGCCTGCGTGTCGCGCCTATGTGCCGCCGTCGGTGTACATTCGGTCGTCGAGGACGCGGTCGGCGACGTCGTTCGCCTCCGCGGGGGAGGGACGGTCGCCGGCGAAGACGCGATCCGTCAGGTCACCCGCCAACGTGTACACGGCTGCGCCGTCGGCGCGCTCGGCGACGCGCTCGAACGTCGGTCGGTAGCCGGCGGCCGTGCGCTGTCCGGTCTCGTCGAGCGAGGCGTCGATGGCGTACTCCAGCTGACGTACCGCTTCCTCGGGTTGCATACACACACGTACAGTCCAGACCTACTTAAGAATACTCGAATTCGGAATTGAGTTAACAACGTGGGAACGCCGACGGGAGACAGCCCCGCAGATCCGACCGGTTGACGGCGTTCAGCCCACATCCCGACTGGTCGACGGGCGACGTTCGGACCGGTCGACGGACGGGGTTCGGACCGATCGACGGGCGGCGTTTGAACCGGTCGACCGACGGGGTTCGAACCGACCCGCGATCGACGTTTATACGCGTCGGGAGCCCGGAGCCCGGGCATGACCGATGTAGACGAGCGCGCCGCCGTGGCCGAGCGCGCGGCGCGGGCCGGCGGCGGCGTCGCGAACGAGCGGTTCCGGAGCGGCATCAGCGTCGAGCGCAAGGGCCGTGACGACGTGGTCACCGAGGCGGACCGAGCCGCCCAGCGGACGGTGATCGAGGCGATCCGCGAGCGGTTCCCGGACGACGCGATCGTGGGCGAGGAGGAGGACGAGCGCAAGACCGTCCCGGACGAGGGCGCGGCGTGGGTGATCGACCCGATCGACGGCACTCACAACTACGTCCGCGACATCCGGGTGTGGGGGACCGCGGTCGCGGCCGTCGTCGACGGCGAACCCGTCGCGGCCGCCACCGCCTGCCCCGCCCTCGACGACGTCTACACCGCCGACGGCGACGGCGCCTACCGAAACGGCGAGCGGCTGTCGGTCAGTGACGTCCGCGAGCCGCGCCGTGCCACCGTCGATCCGACGCTGTGGTGGGACCACGACGCCCGCGACGAGTACGCCCGCGCCTGCGGGGCGATAGTCGAGGGGTTCGGCGACATGCGCCGGCTCGGCGCCGCGCAGGTCGTCCTGCCGACGGTCGCCGCTGGTGGTCTAGAGGGCACGATCTCGAACCATCGCGCGAATCCGTGGGACTCCGTCGCCGGCGTGTTCATGGTCCGACAGGCCGGCGGGCGGGCGACCGATCTGGCGGGGAACCGCTGGCGACACGACTCGACCGGACTCGTCGTCTCGAACGGGCACCTCCACGACGAGGTGCTCGCGGCCGCACGAGCGATAGACGGGGAGCATTCCCCGTGAGCGCCGAATAGTACGTATATACCCGTCCGTCCGCGACACGGGCAACACGTACCGGACCGAAGGTGTGTTAGTGTTCGGGGCCCGATACAGGGTAATGGGAGTTCAGGAGCAGTACCCGTTCGACGTGGAGGCAGTCCGCGCCGACTTCCCGATCCTCGACCGGCAGGTCGGCGGCGATCCGGAGTCGCCCGGCGAAGGGCCGGGCGACGACACGCCGCTCGTCTACCTCGACAACGCGGCGACGTCGCACACGCCCGATCAGGTCGTCGACGCGATCGCGGAGTATTACCGCGGCTACAACGCCAACGTCCACCGGGGAATCCACCAGCTGAGCCAGGAGGCGTCGGTCGCCTACGAAGAGGCCCACGACACGGTCGCCGACTTCATCGGCGCCGCGGGCCGCGAGGAGATCGTCTTCACGAAGAACACGACGGAGGCGATGAACCTCGTCGCGTACGCGTGGGGGCTCAACGAGCTCGGTCCGGGAGACAACGTCGTCCTCTCCGAGATGGAACACCACGCGTCGCTGGTGACGTGGCAGCAGATCGGCAAGCGGACCGGCGCAGACGTGCGGTTCGTCGACGTAACCGACGAGGGGCGCCTCGACATGGACGACGCCGCCGCGCTGATCGACGACGACACCGCGATGGTCTCCGTCGTCCACGTCTCGAACACGCTCGGGACGATCAACCCGATCGCGGAGCTGGCGGCGCTCGCACACGACCACGACGCGCTGATCTTCGCGGACGCCGCCCAGTCGGTGCCGAACCGCGCCGTCGACGTCGACGAGCTCGGCGTCGACTTCCTCGCCTTCTCCGGACACAAGATGTGTGGACCGACCGGGATCGGCGCGCTGTACGGCCGCGAGGCGATCCTCGATAGCATGCAGCCGTACCTCTACGGCGGCGACATGATCCGCCGGGTCTCCTTCGAAGACTCCACGTGGGAGGATCTCCCGTGGAAGTTCGAGGCCGGCACCCCGTCTATCGCGCAGGGGATCGCGTTCGCGGCCGCGATCGAGTATCTCGACGACATCGGGATGGACCGCGTCGAGGCCCACGAGGACCTGCTCGCCGAGTACGCCTACGACGAGTTGGCGGCGCTCGGCGGCGTCGACATCTACGGCCCGCCGGGCGACGAGCGCGGCGGCCTCGTCGCGTTCAACGTCGAGGGCGTCCACGCGCACGACCTCTCGAGCATCCTCAACGACTACGGGATCGCGATCCGTGCCGGCGACCACTGCACGCAGCCGCTCCACGACGAGATGGGCGTCGCCGCCTCCGCGCGGGCGTCCTTCTACATCTACAACACCGTCGAGGAGGTCGACGCGCTCGTCAATGCGGTCGGCGAGGCGCGCGACCTGTTCGCGTGACGATGTTGCGCCTTTCCACCCGGTTTTGTGTCTGACGCGTCTCTGCGTCGCCTGACGCGCCTTCGCGTCCTCGTTTCTGCTTTCGTGTCCTCGTTCCTGCTTTCGTGTCGTTTTCCCCGATCTCACGTCGTCCTTCCGCTTTCGAACTGCTTCCCGCCGTCTTGTCCCGGCGTCTGAGCGGCGATGTCGGAGCCTCAAACGGGATTAATTCGGCGCAACTCGGGCCGAGCATCTCCCGTTTATATGTGTTTGGCTGCCGTTCGGTGACACATAATGACGAACCGATCACGGATGCCAGACGACGACGCGGCGGGAGACAACGAGGCGGCGGAAGACAACGACTCCGTCATCCTCCTGCACGTCGAACCGGACGCGAGATCCGCGGAGCTGTTGGCGGCCTCGGCGGAGGGGCTCACCGACGGGATCACCGTTCGATCGGTCGACGAGATGGGGGCGGCCCTCGACGCGGCCGACGCGGTCGACTGCGTGGTGACCGAACAGCGGCTCCCCGACGGGTCGGGCGTCGAACTCGTCGAGCGGATCCGGGCGGCCGACCACGAGGTGCCGGTCGTGTCCCACACCACGTGCCGCAGCGAAGACACGGCGGCGGCGGCGCTCGCGGCCGGGGCCGATGCCTACTTCGAGAAGCGATCGCAGCGGGATCAGTACGACCGCATCTTCGAGCGGCTCCGAGCGCTCGTCTGGGCGAGCGGCGACGGGGGAGCGACTCGGCGGGCCAGCACGACGGGATCGGTCGACGCGGGTCCGTCGTCGCCGGCCGCGACGGGGACGTTCACGTCCGAGGAGTGACGCCCGGCCCGACCCGGCCTGTCCTGATTCACCCGTCTGCCCATCCCGGTCTGCGCTGATTCTCCTTTCGGCCCAGTCCAATCTGCTGTGATTCCCCCCTCGGATCGACGTCTCTCAGCTGGGGCGTTCGCCGACGAACACCTCGACGCTCTCGACGTCGCCCGCGGGTTCGAACCCGAACGCCTCGCCGTAGAAGGCGAGCTCGGCCTCGTGTGCGCGAGCGACGTTGTCGGCCTCGCGGAAGCCGTGGCGCTCCTCGGGGAACGCCACGTACGCGTACGGCGTCCCGTTCGCGACCAGCGCGTCGATCATCGCCTCGGCCTGCGCGGGCGGGACGACCTCGTCTCTGCCGCCCTGGAGGATGAGCAGCGGCGCCGTGATGCCGTCAGCGTGCGAGACCGGCGACCGCGCCTCGTACACGTCCGCGGCCTCGGGGAGCGGCCCGACGAGCCCGTCGAGGTACCGCGACTCGAACTTGTGGGTCTCCTCGGCGAGCGCCCGGAGGTCGGCGACGCCGTAGTAGCTGGCGCCCGCGTCGAACGCGTCGTGAAACGCGAGCGCACAGAGAACCGCGTAGCCGCCGGCGCTCCCGCCGGAGATGGCGAGCCGCTCGCCGTCGGCGAGCCCCGTCTCGGCGGCGTACCGGGCCGCGTTGACGCAGTCGAGGGTGTCGCGGACGCCCCACTCGCCGTCGAGCGCCTCACGGAACGCCCGGCCGTATCCCGTCGATCCGCGGTAGTTGACCGCGAGCACGCCCACGCCGCGGGTCGTCCAGAACTGGACGGTCGCGGACAGCGCCGCCGCCGAGCGGCTGGTCGGCCCGCCGTGGACCCGGACGAGCAGCGGGGGCGCCTCGTCGGCGGGCCCCTCCGCGTCGGGGTTGTGCGGCGGGTAGTAGTGGGCGTACGCCTTCGTCTCCGTGGCGCCCACGGCGTCTCCGGTCGGAAAGACGATCGGCTCCGGCTCGGAGACGTAGTCGGGATCGAGCGGATCGTCGGTCGACTCGCGGACGCGGTGGCCGTCTCGACCGCGCGACGGCGCCCACTCAACGACCGCGCTCGGGGCGTCGGTCCGATGGCCGGCGAAGACGACGTGGTCGCCGTCGGACCGGAACGAGACGGGTCGAAACGAGGTGTACGGCAGCTCGGGGTCCACGAGGTCCCCCGTTCCGGGGTCGAGCAGACGGAGGCTCGGCTCCCCGCCCTCGGTGACGAGCGTCGCGATGCGACCGTCGTCGAGGAACGCGAACGTCGACATCCCGAGCTGCCACATCGGGACGCCGAACGCCGCCTCCGCCGGGTGGAGGTTCTCGGGCGGCGACGGGTCGGGTTCACCGGCGTCTGGGAACCGGTAGAGGTTCCACCAGCCGGTTCGGTCGGAGACCGCGTGCAGGACGCCCGCCGGTGACCACTTCGGCGAGACGACCGACTCCGCGGGGCCGCCGGCGACGACGCGCCCGTCTCGGAGGGCACCCGTGTCGTCCACCTGAGCGACGACCAGCTCGGTCCCGTCCCACGGCATGTTCGGGTGATCCCACCGGAGGTACGCGATCCGGTCGCCGCCGGGGGCGAGGCGGGGGGCGGCGTAGAAGTCGTGCCCCTCGGCGACGACGGTCGGATCGGCAGTCGCGTCGCTCGTGTCGCTCGTATCGCTCGCCTCGTCTGCATCGTTCGCGCCGTTCGCGTCGTTGTTGCGGTTCGCATCGTCTCCGCCGGCGGGGCGGAGCGGGAACCGAACGAGCTCGTTGGCGGGCTCCGCGTCGGTTCCGGGACCGACGTGGCGCTCGCGGACCGCGTACACCGTCTCTCCGCCGGGTGCGAGCCGCATATCCGCGAAGCGGTACCCCATCGGCTCGGGCGGCTCCGGGGTGACCGGCGTCGGCTCGGCGCTCCCGTCGGCGGGAAGCCGGTAGAGCCGCTGGTCGTCCATGATCGCGACGAGCAAGGTCCCGTCGGCGACGAGCAGGTCACCGCCGCCGTACTGGTGAACGAGCGTCCGGACGTCGAGCGACTCCGGCGTCAGCTCCTCGAACCCGTCGTCGCTTCCGTCGAGCGGTGCGCGGCAGACGACGCCGCGACCCGCCTCCGACGGGCGCCGTTCCAGCCAGTAGACGTGGTCCCCGTCGGTCGTCACGGTCGCGAAGCTACGGACCTCCGCTGCGACGTCTTCGGGAGCGACCGGCGAGGGCCACTCGCCGTACGGTGTCGACATGGCCGGTCGCAGCGCCCGCGAGATATTAAAACGGGGCGTCGAGACGGGCTAACACGGGGCGTCGAGACGGGCCATCGGGACGGACCGACAGGACGTTTCGTCCCCGGCGACGGAACCCTTTTTACCAGCACCACCCTACCTGAGCGCAGTATGGGACTGGGCTCGGATATGTACCGGCAGCAGATCCTCGATCACTACAAGAACCCGCGCAACTACGGGGAGCTCGAGGATCCGGACTTCACGCACGTCGGCGAGAACCCCTCCTGCGGCGACACGATCCGGATGGAGATCGCCCTCGACGACGAGGAGGAAGCGATCGAGGCGGTCCGTTTCACCGGCGACGGCTGCGCCATCTCGATGGCCGCCGCGAGCATGCTCTCCGAGCGGCTCCACGAGATGTCGGTCGCGGAGCTCCACGCGCTCGACACCGACGACGTCACGGAGATGCTCGGCGTCGAGATCTCGCCGATGCGTGTGAAATGCGCGGTGCTCGGCCGGCAGGTGGCACAGGACGGCTCCAAGATCCACCGCGGCGAGCTCGACCCGGACGACCGCACTATCACCGAGGAGTAGGCGCCTCGGCAGCCGGAGCGTCTCTCGGTCCCCCGGACCCACGTCTCGCCCCGAGCCCACCGGACTTTTGCTCGTGAAAACCGTTCGTCCGCCCATGAGCGACGAGTTCGACAAGGAGGCGGAACGAGAGAAGCTCCGCGAGAAGCTCGCGGACGACGACGAGAAGCGCGAACACACCCAGCGGATGTCCGAGCTCCTGTTGAAGGGCGCGACGATGACGAACCGCCACTGCGACGACTGCGGCGACCCGATCTTCCGACAGGACGGACAGGAGTTCTGTCCGACCTGTCACACCGCCGACGCCGCGGACGTGCAGGGTGAGACGGGGGCCGCGACACGCCCGGCGGACGGGCGAGCGGACCGCCCGAACGCGGAGCCGATAGACCCGAGAGCCGAGGGCGCGAACAGCGAGTCACCGAGGGCGGGACCGGGCCGGTCCACGCCCGAACCGCCGGGCGGCGAGAACGGAACGGTCCGATCGCAGCGGGGAAACGCCGCTCCGGAACAGGACGCGCCCGATCCGTCACACTCCGCCGGGGTGACGAACCCGACGGCCTCCGCTGACGGCCCAGACCCCACCGAGACGACCGAACCGCCTCAGACACCGGCGGGATCTGAATCGACGGCATCCGGCAGCGTATCCGACGCCCGAGCGTCGCTGACGCGGACGCTGACGCGGTTCGCTCGCGCGGCGGAGGCGACGGACGACCCGCGCCGCGCTCGCGACCACCTCGAGGCTGCGCGGTCGGCGGCGGAGACGCTCTCGGCGCTCGACCGGTGAGAGCGGCTCCGGAACACCCGAACACAACTCGACACGAGGACCAGCGACGAAAAACGCCGAAATACTCCCTTAGACCGCGGTCGCCGCCGAGGCGGCTTCCATCTCCTCCCAGGCGGGGGCGTCCTCGGTCAGCAGCGCGCGAACGATCCGGACGACGTCGCCGACGCCCCGTTGCCCGTCGATTTCGCCGCGCTCGACGCGTTGGACGAACCGGTCCAGATCCTCTACGGTCACCGTTCCGGCAGCGACGGCGCCGGTGATGGTCTCCGTCTCGCTCTCGACGATGCTCGTGAAGTCGGTCGGGGTCGTCGGGCTGTGCGTCGTGGTGCGGGAGTCGACGTCGGGGGTGGTGGCGGCCATGTTGAATATTACTACAGACTGAGTTAATATATTTGTACCGGTTTGAATAACCGATCTGGTACTTCTGCGGTCGGTCTGTCCGCGACGCGGCGGCCGGCCGCTGGACGCGGTGCTGTCAGTGAACGCTGTCGTCTCTGCGCGCTGATCGACAATCGAGAACAGAACCGCTTCGGCGGAACGGGATCCAGATCGACCCCTATCGCCCGCTTTCGACCCCCTTACCGCCCGCTTTCGACACCCCTATCGCCCGCTTTCGACCGCGATCCGCATATCGGTCGCGAGCCGTTCCGCACGCTCGGCGTCGGCGGACTCCGCGTAGATGCGGATCTTCGGCTCCGTTCCTGAAGGCCGGACGAGCACCCACGCGTCACCGTAGTCGAGCCGGTAGCCGTCCGTGGTGTTGGGTTCGGCGTCGGCGGTCTCGACGTACGCCCGCGCCGCGGCCAGCATGTCGTCGCGCTCGTCGGCGTCGGCGTACTCGACGTTCCGCCGCACGAAGTGGTAGTCGGCGTACGGCGCGATCACGTCGCTGGCGGTGTCACCGTCGGCGGCTGCGAGGAGCTCGAGGAAACGCGCGCCGATGTACGCCCCGTCCCGCGAGAGCCGGTACGGGGGGAAGAAGACGCCCCCGTTCCCCTCGCCCGCGATAGGCACGTTGATCCCCTCGTCGTGGAGCTCCCGCGTCCGCGTGATGATGTTCGTCGCGCCGATCGGCGTGAGTTCGAGGCTCGCGTCGTTGGCGTCACAGACGTCGACGAGCCGCTGAGAGACGTTCACCGCGCTGACGACCGCGTCGCCCGGGGACAGACAGGCGTCCGCCAACGCGGCGAACGAGGTGTCCCCGTCGACGAACGCCCCGTTCTCGTCGACGAAGACGCCCCGGTCGGCGTCCCCGTCGTGGGCGATCCCCACGTCGGCGTCGGACGTGGCGACGAGCCGAGAGAGCGCGTCGAGGTTCTCCGGAACGGGCTCGGACTGGCGGCCGGGGAAGTGACCGTCCGGCGTCGCGTTCACGGTTCTCACGTCACATCCCAGCTCGCGGTAAATACGCGGCGAGCTGACCGAGGCGGCTCCGTGACCGGGGTCGACCGCGACCGTGAGGTCGGCGTCGGCGATCGCCTCCCCGTCGACCGCGGCGATCAGCTGATCCACGTACTCGTCGACCGCGCCGTCGACGCGGGTCGTCGTCCCCACAGTCTCCCAGTTTGCGAGGTCGTAGTCGTCGTCGAGCACGCGGCGCTCGATGCGTTCGAGCACGTCGACGGCGAGCTCGACGCCGTCGTCCCCAACGAGCTTGACCCCGTTGAACTCCGGCGGGTTGTGCGAAGCGGTGACGAGCACGCAGGGGACGCCCGCCGACTCGCAGTAGTTCCCGACCGCCGGCGTCGGCACGACGCCGAGGCGGTCGACGTCGCAGCCGACCGCGGCCAACCCGCTGGCGGCGGCGTTGGCGAACAGCTCGCCGGTGGTGCGGGTGTCGCGGGCGACGGCGACCCGGTCGGCGTCCCACACCGAGCCGGCCGCCTTCGCGATGTCGAGGACGAGCTCCGGCGTGAGATACCGCAGTGCGACCCCGCGAATACCGCTGGATCCGAACAGCTCCATGGACGGCCATGTGCCGGCCGACGGGAAAGCCGTTCCGAACGCGGGGCGACGGGGAGGGAGGGGGAGACGAGGTGAGGGACAGCGAGCCAACTGGAGGCGAGGTGAGGGAAGCAAGCTAACTGGAGATGAGGCGAGGTGCGTCGAGACGAGCCGAAATCCGACTCGTCGCCTGAACGGAAGCTGCCCGCAAGCCAGCCGAACGCGTGCGGTTGATACCCCCGCCGTCCGTACGACGGGTATGAAGCGAACGCGACGCGATCTGTTGGCGAGCGCCGGGCGGTCGGCCGCCGCGGTCGGAGCCGTCGCCGCCGCCGGTTGTCTCGATTTCGCCGCCGGCGACGGACCGCAGGGCCCCGAGGGAACCCCGGCGACGCTCTCGTGTCCCGCCGACGGGTTCGTCCGCTTAACGCAGCCGTTCGAGGAGCCGGTCGAGGGGACGACCGTGGACGCGCCCGACACGCGGTTCGAACTCTCGGCGGAGGGGACGTCGGAGACGTACGGACAGTCCCTCCGGCTGGTCCTTCGGAACACCGGCGACGAGCCGTCAGCCGTCCTCGGCGAGCACGCGTACTCGATCCAGCGGGAGACCGGCGAGGGATGGCTCGACGTTCGCGGCTCGACGACCGGTGAGACGGTCGAGCTCCCGCAGTCAGAGACGGTCCTCGATCCGGGCGCCTCGTACAGCTGGTCGCTCAGGCTCGACGAGGCGTCGCTCGCGAGCGCCGTTCCGGACCGGGAACTCGACGTCTGTCCGCCGCTCGGTCCCGGGACGCATCGCTTCGTCTACTGGGGAATCGTCGACGCGCCGCCGATCGGCGTCGAGTTCGAGCTGATCGGGTGAGACCCTGCCGCCGTCAGAACTGCGTCCACTCCGACGGGCCGCCGACCCGACCGCGGACGCGGAACTCTCGCTCGTCGCCGTCGACCCGCGTCTCGACGACGACCTCGAACGGCTCGTGGAGCGTGTGGACGACCTGCTCATCGTGGGCCGTCGACCCGAGCACGCCGACGAACGGCCACCCCTCGCCCGAGGTCTGCGAAGTCATCACACGGGTGAACCGGTAGATCCGCTCCGGGTCCCAGTACATCAACAGCTGGGACAGCGAGTAGAGGCCGACGGCCCGCTCGCGCCCGGTCGACGACTCGACGATGTCGGTGAATTTGATTCCGATGTCGGTGAGGTTCCCGGCGCTACCGACGTACTTCGTCGTCGGCGTGTCGTCGAGCTTGTCGCCCTGCTCGTGTGTGACACAGTCGACGACGATCACCTCGTCACCGTCCAGTCCGGTGATTTCCTCGTAGTCGCTCCGCACCTTCTCCGCGGTTCGCCCGGTCGATATCACGACCGGACCGGTCGACCACTCGGCGAGCAGTCGGTTGAAGAGGTCGTACTTCCCGCTCATCGGCGGGCCGCTGATGAGTACGCTGTCGGCGTCGCGGACAGCGTCGGGAAGCACGGTCATATGTCTGGTTTGAGCGAGTGTCGAATAAAACCCTTCCGAGGGATCACTTCCGGAGCATCGACGGGAAGCTGAGCGAGGACGGCGGTCCCTTGTCGGGCTCCTTCGTGAGTGTCAGTTCGGTTATGGCACCCGGAAGCGCGGCCGACACCGGAGCGGTCCGCGGCGCGCCCGCTGCGTCGACGAGCTCGTTCCAGACCTCCTCCTCGGCGTCGGCCTCGGCGGCGGCCTCGAGCGCCTTCGTTCGCCCCTCGTCGTACGCGAGCTCCACGAGGCTCCGATCGTAGGCGCCCGGAAGCGCCTCTAACACGCGCTCGAGCTCTGCGGGACGTTCGCTCCCGACGCCGGCGGCGACGCCGAGTGCGAAGGCCCGCTTCACCGCCTCTTCGCGGGTTATCTCCTCCCATTCGGTGCCGAACAGCCGGTCGTACATCAGTGGGTCACCGTCGCTGCGGAGCCGACGCGGAGCCCCCCGTCGGTGAACTCGACGTCTTGGATGTCGGTATCCACGTCTGTCCCGCGCATCTTCAACACCTGAATGCCGCGGCGCATCCCGTCGTCCTCGAGGTAGTTGTGCATGAACACGACGCCGTGCGCGAGGTAATGTTCCTCCGAGTAGGCGTCCGGATCGGTCATCTCCGAAATGAGCAGCGTCGTCGCGTCGGTCCGTTTCAGCGAGGAGAGCAGCTGGATCATCGTGTCCTCGTCGTCGTCGAGGAGGAACCGCAACAGCATCGTGGAGTCGAAGACGACGCGGTCGATGTCCCGAGAGTTGATGAAGCCGGTGAGGCGGTTCGTCACCCCGGAGCGGTCCCGCCGTTCGCCCGGCAGACCGAAGAAGCGCCGTCCGTCCGACGAGAAGGAGTCGAGGAACGTGACCCGGTCCGTGTCGAGCGCCCGGTCGAACCCGAACTCGTACCCCCCCATGTCCCGTCGGATCCCCGCTTTCGTCTCGTGCATGCTGATGTACAACACGTCTTCTCCGTTGCGGGCGCCCTGTGCGGCGAACTGCGCGCAGAACGTGGTTTTCCCGCTTCCCGGAGGGCCGCTGACGACGTACAGGCGGTTCTCCGGGAATCCCCCATCGACGAGGGCATCGAACCCGGGAACGCCGCTTGAGGCGCGCATACGAGAGAACTCGTCAGCGATCGGATAAGGGTTGGCTCCCGGTTCTCACCGGTGAGAACAGACCGGTCGAAGCGATCGAGACGTGCGGAGGGAGCGATCGAATCAGTCGGGGCGCCCGATGCGGTCGGCCAAGGTGCTCGATGTGGTCGGCCGAAGTGCTCGATGTGGTCGGCCGAAGTGCTCGATGTGGTCGGCCGAGATGCCCGGTGCGGCCGGCCGAGACGCCCGACGCGGTCAGACGCTACGGTTCTGCTTCGGCCGAGTCGATCCCACCCGCCTCGATCTCGTCGATGTCCGGCGACACCCAGACGACGAACCGGTCGTCGGATTTGACGATACCGCGGACGCCCTCGTCGTTTATGGTCGTCCCCTGATCGACGTCTTCTGGGCCGACGTCGCGGACCTGAAACACCTCGTCGACCATCCAGCCGACGGTGCCGCCCTCGTCGATCTCGCCGTCGTCGAAGACGACGATCCGCTCTTGTGGCCCCGCTTCGTCGATGTCGAACAGCGTCTTCGGATCGACGATGGTGGTCGTCCGCCCGCGCAGGTCCATCACACCCTCCACGTGGTCCGGGGAGTTGGGGATCCGCGTCAGTTCGCCGGCGTCGACGATCTCGTCGATCACGCCGATCTCCAGACAGTACGTCCCGTCGCCGAGGCCGAACTCGAGTACTTTCGTGGGTTCGGCGTCCGCCTCCATGGCTGCCATACCGGGACCTGTGACGGACGCTCCAATAACCGTGTCCCCTGAATTATCAGGGGTGATTCCTGGGTCCGTGGGTTTATGCTGATTCTGCGGCCGCTTACTGACATGAGCAGGACGACGGATCGGCGAGGCGGTCGCGACGGCTCCGTCCGAGCGGTGGTCGTCGACGACTCCCCGTTTATGAGGGGGCTGATCGCCGACCTCCTGACGGACGCCGGAGTGACGGTGATCGGAGAGGCCGGCGACGGCGCGGAGGCGCTTTCTGTCGTCGCCGAGACGCGTCCGGACGTCGTGACGATGGACGTCGAGATGCCGGGCATGGGAGGGCTCGAAGCGGTCGAACGGCTGATGGAGGAGACCCCGACCCCGGTGTTGATGCTGTCTGCACACACCGCCGAGGGCGCCGCGGTCACCTTCGAAGCGCTCGAGCGCGGCGCGGTCGACTTCTTCTCGAAGCCCGGCGGCGAAGTGTCGACCGGCGTCTCCAGGGAATCCGAGCGGCTCGTCGAGGCCGTCCGATCGGTCGCCGACGCCGACCTCGAAGCGGCGACCCGGGACCGGCGCGAACGCGACGGCGACGGCGCCGCGGCGTCGGCGTCCGCGTCTACGACGCCGCCCCGGTCGACCGCCGCGTCAGCGCCGGACGCTCCGGCGAAGCCGACCGCGACCGTGGACGGGCCGCTGACCGTGGTGATCGCCGCCTCGACGGGCGGCCCCAATGCGGTCGAGCGCGTGATGTCCGCGCTGCCGATGGCGGACTGTCGGATCGTCGTCGTTCAGCACATGCCCGCGGCGTTCACCTCCCGGTTCGCCGAACGACTCGACGCCGCCTCGGCGTACGACGTGCGCGAGGCGACGGACGGTGCGCGGATCGGTGCCGGCGAGGCCCTCGTGGCTCCCGGCGGGAGCCACACGCGGATCGACAGCTACCGGGCAGGGCGGCTCCGCGTCAAGCTCGACGAGGACGAGTCGCAGTCGGTCACGCCCGCGGCGGACGTCACGATGCGGTCGGCGGCCGAGGTGGTCGACGGTCCGCTCGTCGGCGTCGTGTTGACCGGGATGGGCGCCGACGCGGCCGAGGGCATCCGGGCGATGGCCGACTCCGGTGCCCGGACGGTCGCACAAAGCGAGGACACCTGCGTCATCTACGGGATGCCGAAGCGGGCGATCGAGACCGGGAGCGTCGACGCGGTGTGCGACTTAGACGACGTCGCCGCCGCGATCGTCGGAGGTGAGCCCTGATGGACTCACACCGCGCCGCGTTCGTCGCCGAGGCCGAAGACGGCATCACGGACCTGAACAACGCCCTGCTCGCCCTCGAAGCCGACCCCGACGACGCGGACGCGATGGACGACGTGTTCCGCGTCGCGCACACGCTGAAGGGGAACGCCGCGGCGATGGGGTACGAGGACGTCTCCTCGTTCGGTCACGCGTTAGAGGACCTGCTGGACGCGGTCCGGCAGGGCGACCGGGAGGTGACGCCGGAGCTGATGGACCTCCTCTTCGAGGGCGTCGACACCGTCGAGGCGATGGTCGCAGAGATCGCCGACGCCGGCGAGGTTTCGACCGACCCGTCAGACCTCGAGGCCCGCCTGCGCGAAATGGAGGAACGCGGCACCGTCGACGGGGACAGCGATGCGGACGGCGCCGACGGGGCAGGTGGCGCGTCCGAGGTCGCTCCGACCGAGAGCGACGCCGATCCGGGTGGCTCTGACGAGCGCGACGCCGACGGGGACGGCGCCTCCGACCCCACGGTTCCAGCGCTTCCAGACGGAGTGGCCGACCTGCCCGATCCGGTCGCGTACGCCGACGTGACGATCGGTGAGACGGAGATGCCGGGCGTCGACGCCGCGCTCGTGTTACAGGCGTTCGACGACCAGTTCGACGGACACGTCACCGACCCCGAACCCGGCGCGCTGGAGGACGGCGAGTACGACGGGGGGTTCGACGCATTCCTCGGCGGCGCCGACCCCGAGGTCGTCGCCGACGGGTTGAGCGCGCTCACGCAGGTCGAGTCGATCACGACGGTCGCGATCGGTGACTCGACCGACGAGGCGGACGTTCCGAGCGATTCGACCGAATCCGAGACCCTGACCGACGGTCGAAACGGCGAGTCGGAACCCGATACGGGCGAAGCATCGCAGGTCGATGCCAACGCCGCCGACAGTTCAGACGACTCCATCAACGCCGACGGCTCAGACCAAGCCGCCGACGCCGCCGACAGTTCAGACGACTCCGCCGCTGCCAACGCCGACGGCTCAGACGACGCCGCCGCCCGCGACGAGATCAAGTCGATCCGCGTCGACGTCGATCAGGTCGACGAGCTGTACGGACTCGTCGAGCAGCTCGTGACGAGCCGGATCAAGCTCCGCCGGGAGCTGGAGGCGGTCGACGTACAGTCGGACGCCCTCGACGAGCTCGACAAGCTCGCCTCCAGCCTGCAAGACACCGCCATGGATATGCGGCTCATCCCGTTCTCGCAGGTGTCAGACTCGTTCCCACGGCTCGTCCGCGACATCTCGCGCGACCTCGACAAGCGGATCACCTTCGAGATCGAGGGCGACGACGTCGAGCTCGACCGGACGATCCTGACGGAGATGCGCGACCCGCTCGTTCACGTCCTGCGGAACGCGGTCGATCACGGGATCGAGTCGCCCGAGGAGCGCGAGGCCGCCGGCAAGGACCCGACCGGTCGCGTCCGACTCACGGCGGAGCGCCAGCGTGACCACGTCATCATCGAGGTGGCGGACGACGGGGGCGGTCTCGACCCCGACCAGCTCCGCGAGAAGGCGGTCGACGAGGGCGTCAAGAGCCGCGAAGCGGTCGAGGCGATGGAGGACGACGAAGTGTACGACCTCGTCTTCCATCCGGGCTTCTCCACCGCCGAGGAGGTCACGGACGTCTCCGGGCGGGGCGTCGGCATGGACGTCGTCCGGACGACCGCTCGCGACCTCGACGGCTCCGTCACGGTCGAGAGCGAGCCCGGACAAGGGACGACCGTCCGGTTCCGGCTTCCGGTCACCGTCGCCATCGTGAAGGTGATGTTCGTCGACGTCGGCGGCACCGAGTACGGGATTCCGATCAAATCGATCGCGGAGGTGGCTCGGGCGGACGACGTTGAGGAGGTCCACGGCGACGAGATCGTCCGCCACGAGGACGACCTCTACCCGGTGATACGGCTCGGCGAGCGGCTCGCGGGCGGCGGGGCGTCGACCGCGGCCCGCTCGGGTGCCGGAGATGCTCGCAGCGATCCGGCGACGACGGACGGAGGCATCGATCCGACGGCTGACGTCGGGGCCGCGGCGACACGCGACGGCGCGACCGACGAGGGGATGCTCGTCCGCATCCGCGAGGAGACCCGACAGGTCGCGCTCCACTGCGACTCCGTGCTCGATCAGGAGGAAGTAGTCGTGAAACCGCTCGACGGGCCGTTGTCGGGAACGCCGGGGCTGAGCGGTACGGCGGTCCTCGGCGACGGCGACGTTGTGGCCGTACTCGACGTGGTGAGCCTATGAGCGGCGAAACCGCGTTCGAAGGCGTCCTCCGACAGATCGACGACAGCGTCTCGTTCGAGCCGGGCTACTACAACGAGTCGTACCTCGACCGCCGGATCACCGCCCGGATGCGACGGCGTGACACCGATTCGCACGCGGAGTACGAGCGGCTGCTCCGTGAGGACGCCGCGGAGCGACGGGCGCTGATGGACGCGCTCACGATCAACGTGACCGAATTCTTCCGTAATCCGGAGATGTGGGACGTCCTCCGTGATGTCCTTAGAGAACGGACCGCCGAGCAGCGTCGGGTCCGCGTCTGGTCTGCGCCCGCTGCGGACGGACGGGAGCCGTACTCTGTCGCGATGCTGGCGTGTGACGACCCCGAGATAGACGAGTCGCGGATCGAGGTACTCGGCTCCGATATCAGCGAGGAGGCGCTGGAGAACGCCCGCATCGGCGAGTACCACTCCACACGGACGACGGACATCGCAGCGGAGCTCGACCCGCTTTCCGACCCGGACCGCTACGTCGAACGAAGCGACGACGCGTTTCGGGTCCGGCCGGCGGTCCGGCGTCTCGTCGACTTCGAGACCCACGACCTGATCAGCGACGGCGCGCGCGATCCCTTCGACGTGGTGTTGTGTCGCAACCTCCTGATCTACATCGACGCGGACCACAAGGGCGCGATGTTCGACACGCTGGAGGCGTCGCTCGCCGACGACGGCGTGTTGGTCCTCGGAATGACCGAGAGCATCCCGCCGGATCGCACGGATCGATACGAGGCGATCGACAAACGCAGGCGAGTCTACCGGAGGGGCTGATGTCGCTGTATCAGCACGCCCGAGACGGGAACGTCGAACGGCTCAGAGACGGACTGAGCAGCGAGAGCCCTGCGGTTCGGAAACGGGCGGCCGAGTTCTTAGGAGAGTTGGGGGACACCGAAGACCAGCCGACGGTCGACGGGCTCCTGCGTGTGGCGACCACCGACGAGGATCCTGAGGTTCGGGGAGCGGCGGTCGACGCGCTCGACGAAATCGGCCAGGAAGCGCTCGAACGCCTCCTCAAAGAGCTCACAGGCGGTGGCGGCGGCTCGGAGGCCGAGTGGGTCACTGCGCGCAAGTTCGCCCGCGCGCTGCAGGCCGACCGCCCCGAGTTGCGGATGGCCGCGGCCCGCGCACTCGGCCGACTCGAGAACGGAAACGGGCTCGAACCTCTCGTTGGGGCCCTCTCTGATGACGACCCACGCGTCAGGCTCCGCGCCTGTGAGGCCTGTGGGACGTTCGCGGACCCGCGAGCGATACCGGCGCTCACTGAACGGCTCGACGACGAGCCCCGAGTCAGGCGCGCGGCGGCGAACGCCCTCGGGAACATCGGCACCGATCAGGCACTCTCGCCGCTGCTCGACCTGCTCGACGACGGCGACGAACCGCTCCGTCGGATCGCTGCGGGCGCGCTCGGGAAAGCGAACAACCCGGAACCGGTCGAACCGCTCGCGCGCGCGCTCGGGGACGAGAGCGCGGTCGTCCGCAACGCCGCCGTCTACTCGATCATCGAACTGCTCTCGAACGTTCCCACTCAGCAGAGCCACGCGGTCCGCGACCGAGTCGTGTCGGAGCTGAAAGCGGCAGACGACGAGACCGTCGTCGAGCCGCTCGCCGAGATCCTCTCGGAGGGCCAACAGCGCCGACAGCGACGGAACGCGGCGTGGATTCTCGGCCGCGTCGCGGAGCCGGACTCGACGCTCGCGGTCGAGGCGCTCGCGGACGCGCTCGCCGACGACGATCCGCAGACCGCTCAGTTCGCGGCGACCAGTCTCAAGAGCCTCGGCGGTCCCGTCGTCGAGGACCGTCTCCTCGACCGGATCGGAACCGAACACCCCGAAGCGGCGCGAGCGAAGGCGGTGTTCGTGCTCGGGCAGGTCGGCGGACAGGAGACGCTGAATCGGCTCGAAGGTCTGACCGACGACGAGAGCGCTGCCGTCCGAAAGCGCGTGTTCTCGGCGGTGTCGAAGCTTCGGGCGGGGGGTCCGTAGATGTCCAGCAAACAGGACGAGTACAAGATCGCCGACACGCAGGCCCGGTTCGCGGTCGCCGTCCGCGAGGGGCGGAAGGTGAGCGACGTGTCGTGGACGCCGGGGCGTGTGCTCCTCTCGAACCGCCGGCTCATCCTGGCTGGCAACGACGGGAAGCGCACGGTTCCGCTCTCGAAGCTGCAGGGGCTCGGCGGCCGCCACGATTCGAACCAGTCGGTCGCGCGCGTGTCGAACTACGTGAGCTTCGACCTCGGCGATCAGGTGTTGCTCGTCGCGGCGGCCGAACACGAGGAGTTCGAGCGCGACGTCTATCGGGCGCTGCTCGACCAGCGGACGGTGATGGCGAAACACCCCGCGATCGAGGGGGGCGTGGTTCAGGACACCGCGTGGCAGCAGGCGCGCGTAAAGATCGACGAGAACGGACTCAACGCGGCGCTGGAAGACGGTGCGTTCGTGGCGTTCGACCTCGATGACATCAGCGGACTCGACGCCGCCAAACGCACCGTCGGCGGCGAGAAGCAGCCGGTGATCGAGGTGTCACACACGGACGACGAGGGGACCAGCATCGAGACGCACGTCGCTGGCGACCCCAACCGGATGCGGTTCGTCGAGGCGTGGCTCCGGAAGGGCGAAGAGCGCAGCTCGACCAACGTCGACCTCTCGAGCCGCGATCGGGAGGTGCTGATGGCGCTGTATTCGGGCGTCTCTCCGTTCGAGATCCCGTCGTTCCTCGGAATGGATGTCGACGACGTCGAGGAGACGTTCGAGCGGCTCGTCGAGCTGGAGGTCGTCGAGGAGGTCCGCGTGCGTCGGGAGGTGGCGCTGAACTCCCGAGGGCGAAACATCGCAAGCGAGGCGATGAACGAGCAGTGAGCGGCGTCTGCGCGGCGGCCTCGATCGACATGAATGGCGAACAGCCGGCGCGTCGCTCCCGGTCGGGTCGCCGGACGCCCGCCTCGCCCGATCCGGGTCGGTCGTCAGGTCACGGCGGGACTGGCCGCGGCTCGGTATATAAATTCGAGGCGCCGAAGCGGGTGTCGCGTCGAACCACGCTTAAGTCACCGCCCCGTCGAGATGCGAGTCATGAGCTACGAGGCGGTGTTCTTCGACCTCGACAACACCCTGTATCCGTACGCGCCCTGCAACGAGGCGGGGAAGCGGGCGGCGCTCGCGGCGTTTCGAGAGCACGGGTACGAGATGGATCGATCGACGTTCGACGAGCTGTACGCGACCGCGCGCCGGGAGGCGAAACGCGAGGTCCGCGGCACCGCAGCGTCTCACGAGCGGTTCCTCTACTTCAAGCGCGCCCTCCGGATCCACGCCGACACGCACGACGCCGCGGCCGCGCTCGCGATCGGAAACGCGTACTGGGAGGGGTTCATGGCGGAGATGAAGCTCTGTGATGGCGTCGCAGCGACCCTCGCAGCGTTGCGCGAGGCCGGACACGCCGTCGCCGTCGTCACCAACCTCACCACCCACGTCCAACTGGAGAAGCTCGTTCGGCTCGGGATCGACGGGCACGTCGACCGGCTCGTCACCTCCGAGGAGGTCGGTCGGGAGAAGCCGAGCGCGATCCCGTTTACCACGGCGCTCTCGGCGTTCGACCTCCGGCCCAGCGAGGCGCTCATGGTCGGCGACAACGTCGAGGCCGACGTCGCCGGCGCGAACGCTCTCGGGATCGACACCGCTCTGTTCGTCGCCGACGGTGACGCTCCCGCGAACGCCGAGCTCCGCTCCCGGGAGCGACCGACACACCGGCTCGACGCGTTTGCCGACGTGACCGAGGTGGCAGAATGAGCGGCGACGACGCCCCGGACCTGTTGGCCGAAGCGCGCGCGGCGGTCGTCGAGTACGCGCCCGCACTCGGCGAGTTGACCCCCGGACGAACGGGGAACCTCAGCGTGCGCGACGGCGACGCGATCGCCGTGACACCGACTGGCGTTCCGTACGACGCCTTCGACGCCGCGGACGTCCCGGTCGTCGGCCTCGACGGCGAGCGGGTGGCGGGCCGGATGGCCCCCTCCAGCGAGGTGCCGATGCACACGGGCATCTATCGACACGATCGCCCGGGCGCGATCGTCCATACGCACTCGCCGTGGGCGACGACGATGGCGACGCTTCATCGGCGGCTCCCCCCGATTCACTACATGATCGTCTCCGTCGGGCGGGAGGTCCCGCTCGCGGACTACGCGCCGTACGGCACGGAGGAGCTGGCGGCGAACGTCGTCGCCGCGATGGCCGGGGCGGATTCGGACGCCGCGATCCTCGCGAACCACGGGCTCGTCGTCACCGGCCCCGACGTCGCGACGGCGGTCGAGAACACCCGACACGTCGAGGACCTCTGCCGGCTCTACCTCCGGTCCTCGGCGGTCGGCGAACCGCACGTGCTCACAGACGAGCAGCTCGCGACCGTCGAGGAGCGATTCGAGAGCTACGGCCAGCAACCGGACGGCGGGTAGGTCGGCGGGGGACCAAGTAGACCGGTGCCGGAGCGCCGGGGCCCGCCCCGGGTAGCCCCCCGCGGGACCACGCTGTCGCGGTCGGAGCGGACCCGGGGCCCATCGCCCGGTTTTATAAATACCGCGCCGGCTACGGGATCGGTATGACAGCGCACGAGCCGGCGGCGACGGTGACGGAGACCGCCGAGAAGATCGCGACCATGGAGATCCGGGGTGCAGCGACCATCGCGTCGGCGGCGGCGGAGGCGCTCGCGGCGCAGGCCCGGACGGCCGCAGAGGAGGAGCCGGCCGCGAGCGACCCCGACGCGTTCCGCGCGTCGATGCGTGCGGCAGCGAGAGACCTCCGGGAGACGCGCCCGACGGCGGTCTCTCTCCCGAACGCCCTCCGGTACGTGCTCCAGCGGATGGAGGGGCGCGACGTCGACGCGCTGCGTCGGAACGTCGTCGAGGCGAGCGAGTCGTTCGTCCGCCAGCTCGACCGCGCACAGGAGGACCTCGGTCGGGTCGGGGCGAACCGCCTCGCCGACGGCGACACCGTGATGACCCACTGTCACTCGACCGATGCGCTCGCGTGTATCGAGGCCGCAGTCGAGCAGGGGAAGTCGATCTCGGCGGTCGTCAAGGAGACCCGCCCGCGCAACCAGGGTCACATCACCGCCGAACAGCTCCGGGAGGCCGGCGTCCCCGTGACGCTCATCGTCGACTCCGCGGCCCGTCGCTACCTCGACAAGGTCGATCACGTCGTGGTCGGCGCCGACTCGATCGCCGCCGACGGCGGGGTGATCAACAAGATCGGCACGTCGGGACTCGCGGTCAACGCCCGCGAGCGCGGCGTCCCGATCATGACCGCGGCCCAGACGATCAAGCTTCACCCGGAGACGTTGACGGGTCACACCGTCGAGATCGAGATGCGGTCGGAAGCGGAGGTGATCGATCCGGCCGCTCGCGACGACATCGGCGAGATCGGCGTCGAGAACCCCGCGTTCGACGTGACGCCGCCGCGGTACATGGACGCGATCGTCACCGAACACGGTCAGTTCCCGCCCGAGAGCATCGTGACGCTGATGCGGGAGTTGTTCGGCGAGGGGGCCGCGGAGCCGTGGGCGGAGCCATGAGCGGGAGCGATGGTGAAGCCACGACAGGCGGGGTCGACGAAGGCGCGGCGGGCGAGAGCGACGAAGGCGCGGCGGGCGAGCGCGACGAAAACGCGGCGGGCGAGCGCAAAATCGACGGCGGGGTTGTCGACGCAGCTGACGCCGACGAGGTCGCCGACGACCCGGACCTGCGGCCGGAGTCGTCGGGTCACGTTCCGAAGGTGATCTCCGCGGGCCACATCAACTGGGACGTGACGATCCACGTCGACCAGCTCCCGGAGCCGGACGGCGAGACGCGGATCGAGCGGCTCGAACAGTCGGGCGGCGGCAGCGCCGCGAACGTCGCGGTCGGGCTCGTCGACTTGGGCGGTCAGTCGGTCGTCTACGGGAGCGTCGGCGGCGACGAATCCGGCGCGCTGGCCCTTCGAGAGCTCGCCAGCGCCGGCGTCGACCCCGGACAGGTGCTCGTCGACGCCGCCGAGCCGACCTCGGTGAAGTACGTGATCGTCGACGGCGGCGGCGAGCTCCTGATGCTCGCGAACGACGGGGCGAACGAGTCGTTCACCGCGGCGGAACTCGACCGCGACACCCTCGCCGCGGCCGACCACCTCCACCTCACCGGTCAGCAGCCGGAGACGGCGGCGGCGCTGGCGACAGCCGCGGGTGAGGCGGGCGCGACCCGGAGCTTCGACCCCGGGCGACGGGTCGGCGACCGCGAGTTCGACGCCGCGCTTCACGCCACCGACGTCCTCTTTCTCAACGACCGGGAGGCGAACGCGCTCGCCGACGCGACCGACATCGACCCGTGGGAGCCCGACGACCGCGTGGTCGCGATCAAGCTCGGGGACGAGGGCGCGACGATCCGGACCCCGCACGGCGACGTCTCGCATCCCGGATTCGGAATCGACCCGGTCGACACGACCGGTGCCGGCGACGCCTTCGCGGCGGGGTTCCTCGGCGCGGCGCTCCGCGAAACGGAGATCGTCGACGACGAGGGGTTCTCACACGACCCCCGCGACTACCAGGTGCCGCTGCTCGTCGGCAACGCGTGCGGAGCGATCGCCGCTCAGACCGTCACCGCCCGTGCCGACCTCTCGTGGGACCGAATTCGGTCGGTGATGGGTGGGTCGCCCGAAGCAGATCTCCTCATCGAGATCCGGGTGTGACCGACGCCGACGGTCGCGGCGCGAAACGGGCTCGCGGCCGACCTCATCCGACGTAGTCGAACGCGACCGCGAGGTTATCGGCGCCCCAGAAGACGAACCGGTAGCGACCCGGCTGGAGGTCGGGACAGACGCGCAACACGTCGGCGTGGGGGCCGCCGGCGACGAGCCCCTCCTCGGTCATCGAGAACTCCCACTCGTAGCCGTCGCCCGGCAGATGGGTGATCAGCTCGTCGGTGTACTCGAACCGCGACCCGTCGTCACCGCCGCGAATCTCCGTCCATCCCGCTTCGGTGTACACTTCGAGGTTGTACTTCCCGTGGTTGCCGACCTCGACCGTTCCGTTCGAGACGTTCGTCATCTCGATCCGGAGGTCGTCGCCGCGCTCGAACCGGAGCGCCTCCGCGGGGTCGTCGCCGTCGTACGCGGGGTCGATCACGCGGAGTTCGAGGCCGCCGTCGCCGGTTCCGCCGGAGCCATCCCCGGATCCCCACGAGACCTCTCCGAGGGTCCACGGGTGGCGCTCGAACCCGTCGTCGTCGCAGTCGAGCGTCGCGGGAACGCTCCGAGGCTCGCCGTCCGGCCGCACGAACCCGTCGAGCCGGTCCGGATCGCGGACGCCGTCCTCGCCGGTGACCTCGCCCGTCTCTCCCCACCCGTCCGTGATCGACAGGCGGACCGCGTCCGGGAGCGGGTCCGTCGTGACCCGCAACAGCGCACTGGGGTACGTGATCGCCTCGCCGCAGACCTCGTCGTCCGCCGCGGTGTTCTCGACGGCCGCGTTCGCGACGAGCGTTCCGTCCTCGACGGCGATGTCCGCGAACGAGATCTCGTCGTCGCAGGTCGTCGGCCCGACCGACTCCGCGTACGCGACGACGGACTCCTCGAAGTCGGTCGCTTCGACGAACGACCGCGTCTCCGTGTCGGCGTTGCGGAGCAGCCAGCCGGCGTCACGCTCTTCGGTGAACAGGACACAGAACCCGCGACGCGTCTCGAGATCCCACGCAGGGCCGGAGAGGGCGTTGCCGACCTGATGAACCGCTGTCGTGACGGAGTCGTCTCCGGGATCCCCGTCGGTGTCGTCGTCCGTGTCGTCGTCTCCGACGCCGTCGTCGTCCGGATCGACCCCATCGGTACAGCCGGCGACCGCCACGGAGCTCCCGACCCCGAGGCCGTACAAGAACCGTCGGCGGGTTCGATTTCGTTCGGTCATACCCGTCAGTTCGGCCCCCCTACATAAGGGCTTCCTGTAGGCTCAAATACCTCTCTGTGTCTCTGGCGCGCGAAACAGCGCACCGCGTTCACGGCGGTCGACGTCGGCCGCCAGCCCGAGAGCGAGCGCGATTCGCGCCTTCGACGCGGGGAGCGACCCGGCGAAGACGACGCCGTGTTCGTCGAGGGTGACCGCGCCGCCGGGGGTCCCGTAGACGGGCTCCGTCGGCCCCGCTGGCGGGCGTCCGGCGACGACGACCGGCACGTCCCTGACGGCCTCGGCCACCGCGTCGCCGATGGCCGCGGTGGCGTTCCCGAGCCCGGTCCCCTCGATCACCAGTCCGCCGACGCCCGCCTCGACGGCGCGCTCGACACCGGCCGCCCCGACGCCGGTTCCGGAGTGTACCACCGGGACCTCCGGGATCCGTTCGGCGCTCTCGACGGGGTCCTCGTTCGGATCGATCCGGTCGAGAAGCGGCTCGACCGCGACGCTTCGCCGCGGCTCGCGAACGAGCCGGGAGTTCGCGCGGGTGAACGTCGCCACCGGCCCCGTCCCCGGCGAGGTCATCGTCGAGAGCGCGTTGCTGTGGGCTTTGATGCAGTCGCGGGCGGCGTGGAGCTCGTCGTCGAAGGCGACGTGGACGCCCGGCGCGAACCGTCCGTCCGCAGCGGCCCGGACGGCGAGCGTGAGGTTCGCCGGCGCGTCGCTCGACGGCTCGTCCAGCCGGCGCTGCGCGCCCGTGACGACGACCGGCGCGTCGAGGTCCGTCAGCAGATCGAGGGCGAACGCCGTGTCCGTAAGGGTGTCCGTGCCGTGAGTGACCACGACGCCGTCGGCGCCCCCCGTGACGGCCTCGCGAGCCGCCGTCGCGGTCGCGAGCACGTCGCGCCACCGCACGTCGAATCCCGGCTGCGAGCAGACTTCCCGGGCGGTCACGGCGGCGTACGCGTCGACTTCGGGGACCGCGTCGACGAGGTCGTCGCCGGTCTTCGCCGGCGCCGCCCCGCCCTCGTCTGGTTCGGAGGCGATCGTGCCGCCGCAGGCGACGACGGCGACGCGAGGCCGCGATCCGCCGTCGGGCCGGGTCGGGTCCGGCTTCTCGGCCGTCTCTTCGCGCTGCTCTGGCTCGTTCGCCTCCGACTGGTTCGCCGTCGACTGGTTCGCCTCCGACTGGTTCGCCGTCGACTGGTTCGTCTCCGACCCGTCCATTCTCATGGGCTATCGTTGCGGGCGAGAACCAAAACCGTTGGTCCCGGGGCAGTTCCCTCGTGATTATCGGCTGGGGTCGATCGATACCGCCGGATCGGCGATATCAGTTTCAGGAGAGAAACAAAGTATCTACGCCCCCGATAAAGATTTAAAATGGTTCTGAGTACGTTTTAAAACGTCGGCGACACCCCAGGAAGCGTGGTGAAATCTCCCGAACCCTCAGCGGGCTATATGTGGAATCCAGTTGTACGAAGACGTGTTCATGTCCATCCCCGCTCCCACTCGCATCGCGTCCGGCCGGCAGGTCGCCGGTCTGATGACCGGCACGATGAAAGCCGCGGCCTTCTGGGCGGCCATCGCCATCCCGGCGACGTACCCCGTCCTGCTGTACATGGGGCTCGAAGGCGGCACCGGCCTGCTGTTCGTCGGCCTGCTGTTCGCCAACCTCCTCGCGCTCGCGCTCGGGCACGACTACAAGCGATAGACGAAGCGCGCGAACCGTCGCCGAGTCGGATCGCCGCCGGACGAACGCGCCCTCCACCCCTCCGTTCCGGCCGTCTCGCTTTCTCGATCGTTCTCTCGTCTGGCCGCGCTCTCGTCTGGCCGCGCTCTCGTCTGGCCGCGCTCTCGTCT
>OBKM01000179.1_pt1 | contig 31512 bp, 35 predicted proteins | sample 1519691 | NCBI WGS metagenome assembly OBKM01 (sample SAMEA37050418, study PRJEB22526) | metagenome | biome: saline pan; feature: lake; material: water | place: Egypt | collected 2015 | depth 0.5 m
TAGCCGAGTCACTCACCATGTCAATCGCCTCGCGTTTCTTCTGATTTTGGACAGCTGCACTTCGATCTTCAAGATTCGGCGTGTCAGTGACCTCTCCAACCAACTCAGGAGGAAGATCAATTTCCTGTGCTTTACGTGGATCAATATCCGTGTTTTTGCTGAACCACCGGCTATCGACCGCGTTGACAATCTCCAATCCGGGGCAATCATGGTATTCAGGTAGACGATGATCGGCACAGAAGATTTGGTTGCAATAGTTACAACGGTAGTGGAGATCGTCGGACTGTCCACATATCTCGCATGATGATGTCATTAGATGGGAATTAATCAAGTCAATATTTCACTGTACCGCTGTTTCACTCCTTTCGGTAAGAACAACAGAAAATAGGAACTTCTGTGAGTTGCTTGCCTGATCGCACACGCCTCAGCACGCAACCGTTTCTCAACGACCGCTCTATACGGGAGCTTTCTGTGCCGAGCCGTCCATCTCCGCTTTGTTCATCTCTCGTTGCCGCGTTTTGCCACATTTAGTGCATTCCTCGAAAACAACGTTCTCTGTTGTTTCTACTGCAAAAACATCGTAATTGTGTGAACAGACTGAGTGTCGTACTGATTTTATCATACTCTCCCTTCTATTCCACCACCTAATAAAAATACCGGAAAATGCCATTTCTTGTAGTTCTGCGTCCAGAGTTAGCGTGTTTGTTAGCACAATATTCGTAATAATTGTTCATATTATATCCAGCCATTTCTCCATCCTGTTTCCGTTTTTGCTGCTGGCAACCCAATTGTTACTATCTCGCGCCCAAAGCAGTAGCTATGCAGACACGATTGCTCGACAGCGACGATGTTCGGGCGACATCACCGATGGCTGATCTCATTCCTGTTATCGAAGCCGCATTTGGGGCGTACGAACGCGGTGACGCCCAGATGCCGCCGAAATCCTACATTGATCTGCCACAGTACAACGGCGACTTTCGCTCGATGCCGGCGTATCTTCACGTCCGTGAAGACGCCCCGGAGTGGGACGGCGACTCGTGGGACGCGGCGGGTCTCAAATGGGTCAACGTCCACCCAGATAACGCCGACCGCGGGCTGCCGACAGTGTTGGGAACGATGATCTACTCCGATCCGGAAACCGCGTTTCCGCTTTCGATTATGGACGGTCGAGAGCTGACAACGCGCCGCACCGGTGCGGCCGCGGCTGTCGCCACCGACCACCTCGCTTGCGACGATGCAACCTCACTCGGCATCGTCGGCGCGGGCGTCCAATCCTACACGCAACTCGAAGCGATTGCGACCGTTCGCCCAATTGAAGAGGTCATCATCGCCGACCGCAACCCAGACAGCGTCGCTCGGTTCATCGACCAGTTTGCGGATCGCTTCGAGCTTCGAGGTGGCTCGATCAGCGAGGCCGCCGCCTGCGATATCCTCTCGACGGTCACTCCCGTCGAGTCGCCGATTGTCGAGCGAAGCGATGTGGGCGCACAGACCCACATCAACGCTATCGGTGCCGACGCCGCGGGCAAACACGAACTGGCCGACCAGATCCTGCTGGATGCAAAACTCGCTATTGACGACTACGCCCAGACAACCCACTCCGGCGAAATCAATGTCCCCTACAGCGAGGGGACGCTCACCGACAGCGACATATACGGCGCGCTGGGTGAGATCGTTGTCGGCGAAAAGCACGGCCGAACGCCAGCAGACGGCATTACGGTCTTCGACTCAACTGGGTTAGCGATCCAAGACGTTGCAGCCGCCCATCTTGTCTACAGCCAGGCGACAGCCGACGACCGCGGCACTGCATTCGACCTGCTCGGGCTTGCTGATCGCTGAAGTGCTTACTCGATGTGGATCGCCGGCCGGAACGGAACCGCATTCGATGCTTTCTCGCCCGGATCAACAATATCAGCATCATCCTCTCCGTAGACGGTCACCTCGGCATTGTGTTCCCGTTCAAGGAACTCGACAGCGGTTTCATACGTTGATCGCTCGTCGATCTCGGCCATCGCCGCAAGCGTCTCCTGTTCAACCCCGCGAACGAGTTCAACCAAATCCTGGACGAGATCGTTGACTGCATCGCCCTGCTCACGGAGATCTGGATCCTGCATCACCTTTCCCATGACTTGTCCCACATCAGTTCCGACCTCTCGCACCGTCTCGAAAACATCGCGCTTCCAGTCGGCAGCGACGTAGACTCGGATCGTCTCTGGATCCTGCTCAGTGACGGTGAGAATATCTTGGATATCCTCGGCAAGTCGTTCGATCTGTCGCTCCTCGGTTTCAGTACGCGGTGAGTGCCACTCCCCTTCAACTTCTGGCCACGGCGCGTCCTCGGCGGGCGTGTCCGTCAACTGTTCGTGGAGTTCATTCGCCATGAACGGGACAAACGGTGCGAGCAGTCGCAACCGAGTTTCGAGCACATGCCGCAGCGTCCACTGCGCGCCCGCCCGCTTCTGATCTGTTCGCCGACGATACCATTTCAGGTGTTCTTCGAAGCCGTAGAACGCCTCCTGTGAGGCAGTGCGGGTTTCAGCGTTGTCGAGGGCAGCTGTCACCTCCTCGACGGTCGTCTGCAGTTTCGACAGCAGCCATCGGTCGATATGTTCGAGATCAGCGTTTGGATCAACGCTCTCGGCGGCTGCGGCTGTCTCTTCGGTGAGCAGCTCCTGTGCGCGGTTCCAGAACCGCCGAAGCTGGTCTTCGACGCCGGCGACCTGCTCGGCTCGCCAGTCGTAATCCTGCCACGGCTCCGCGGAGTTCAGCAGGAAGAATCGGACGGTGTCCGCGCCGTACTTCTCGATTGCGTTGCCCGGCAGGACAACGTGGCCCTTTGAGGACGACATCTTCTCACCCTCAAGCAGCCCCATTCCCATGATCGTAATCCCCTCGGGCCACTGTGGTTGATCAAACAGTTCGGCGTGGTGGAACAGATAGAAGGTGAGATGGTTCGAGATGAGATCGTTGGCCGAAAACCGCTGGCTGACGGGATACCAGTACTGCCACTCATCGCGCAACGCGAGTGCGCGCTCGTCGGCCTCGCCGTCGACCGCGTCGGCTCCGTAAAACAGCGCGTCGAAAAACTCGCCGTCGAGATCCTCGACTGGAATCTCTTGGAGGCGGTGGGCGATGGTGTAGTAGGCCATATAGATCGTCGAATCCGACAGCGGCTCGATAACGAACTCATCGTCCCACGGTAGTCGGGTGCCCAACCCATAGTTGCGGATGCAGGGCCACTCGTTGAGCCAATCGATGGTGTGGGTGTACTCACCGCGTGTGTTTGGGGGTGTGGTATCCAACTGCTCGACAATCTGTTTGGCTGCCTGCTTCCAGTCCTCGTCGTTGTACGTGAGAAACCAGGTGTCCTGGTAGGCAACGACGACCTTGCCGCCGGCGCGAGAGACAACTGGCTCCGGGAAATCATACATCGCCCCGAAGGAACCCTGTTCGCGGTAGCTGGCGGCCAACTCATCCCGGACATCCTCGATCACCTCACCTGCGTACTCGCCGTACGCTTCGTGGAGTTCGCCGGTGTGGAACTCGGCGTTGTAGACCTCCTGGGTTACAGCCTCCAGTTCCGGATCGGTGCTGTCGGTGATCCCTGCTGATTCGACGGCGTCTTTCGCGGGAATCTCGCCGTAGCCCTCAACATCGAGAATCGGAATCGGCTCGATAGTCTCGACGGTAGCTGGATCAATCCCATACGACTGGAGGCGGTCGGCGTCGGCTTTTGCCTCCTGGAGTGCAAGATAGTCGTCCGGGCTGTGGGCCGGCACCGACATGACGACGCCGGTTGCGTTGTCGGGATCAACGAACGCTGCGGGGAGGATGATGGTTTCCTCGCCAGTAACGGGGTTCGTGACGGAGTCGCCAACAACGTCGCTGCCAGCGAACTCGCGGGTGATCTCGACAGTGTGATCCTGCAGTTCGAGCTTTTCTGCGGCCTCTCGGGAGACAAGCCACTGCTCGCCATCAACGGTTGCCTCGACGTAGGTCGCCTCCGGATGGATGTAGGCGTTGGTGACGCCGCGCACTGTTTCCGGCCGCAGCGTCGCCATCGGGATGATCCGTTCATCGTCCCCAGCCTCACTGCCAGCGTGGGTGAACTTGATCAGGGTGTACTCCTGATACTCGACGTCTTCGCCCTCTAAGAGATCGTGCGTCGTGACCGGGTTTTCCTGTTCGGTGCAGTATTTGACCGGGTGGAGGCCCTTTTCGAGTCGACCACGTTCTTTGAGTGTCTCATACTGCCAGGTGATAAATTTGGAGTAGCGGTCGTCGTTAGTGGTGAACTCACGTCGCCAATCAATCGACAGCCCCAGTGACTGCATCCCCTTCTTGTAGTGTTCCTCGATGAAGTGTCTGGCATACCCCATCGGCGTCTCCAGCGTTTCGAGTACGTCGTCATCGACGTTGTAGGTGTCTTGGAGCACCGACAGCTGGTCTTCTTCGCGTTTTTTGAGGCGTTCAACAGCCCCAATAATCGGCGTTCCGGTGACGTGCCACGCCATCGGGAACAACACGTTGTCACCCTGCTGGCGTCGATACCGCGCGTACACATCGGGAACGGTGTAGGTTCGGGCATGGCCGATGTGCATCCCGCCGCTGGGGTAGGGATACGGCACCGTAATAAACGTCGTCTCCGCTGTTTCGGGGGCGTCCGTCTCGGTGGGATCGGGCTCATACCGGTTTTCCGCTGCCCACCGCTCCCGCCAGTCCGCTTCGAGTTCCTGGGGGTTGTATTCCATACGGGCCACTCTGTGGGTGTGGCGTAAAATAGCATCTATCCCGCTGTCGGCTGTTGCTGTGTTTCCCTCGCGCCGTGGCTCTACTCACGGCGCAGTGCTCACCCGCACCGAAAACGTCTCCTTCCAGTAGTATCGTCGCCCACCCCATACAAAGCTGCGGCGCGTCAGCCCATACAGCAACAGCGGGCCAGCAGCGAGTAGTGCCGGATACGCCAACACTGCTGTCCAGCGGCCGATGCCGAAATACCGATAGATACCGGCGAGTACGCCTGTTGCGCCAACCATCGCCGGAAGTGGGGCGATCAGACAGATCACAATACTAATGATCGACAACACTGCCAACAGCCACGAGTGCGGCGCGAACCGCCACGCGATCTGCATAAATCGGACGTTGCGTTCGAGCGACGCTTGCAGCCCACTATTGTTGTCAACCACGCGCACGCGCGAAACCGGGGTGACATCCAGATACCACGACAACAGCCCGTCGTCGCTGACTGTCTCTCGCAGCTCCGCTAAAAACGCCGTCTCGTCGAGATCGCCGCGCTCGAAGATGACACCGCCGCCCCACGGCTTTCGGAGCAGGGTGAGTCCGGTCGTCGCTCCCAGTGCGTATATTGGTTCACAGAGCACTGACAACGGATCGCTTCCCCGAAAAAACGGCACCTCCGTCGTCGGCCCTTGCGTTTCATACGACTGCTGTAGGTTGGCAATCCACTCCGGTGGATGCTCGAAATCATCATCTGTCCAAATCACCCGGTCAGTCGTCGCAGCCTCCATGCCGGCGGCGATAGCGTTTGCTTTGCCGGAACAGCCCGTCGGCTCGCCAGCGACAACGAGTTCTGTCTGTTCGGGTAGCGACGCCGCAGCAACCGGATCACTCGGTGTATCACAGACAACAAGCAGCGTGTCCTCGGAACCGAGTTGAGCAGCCAGCCGATCAATCTCGCTGCTCCGGTTGGTTGTCGGCAAAATCACTGTTGTCGCCGGCAACTCCATGCGCGTTCTATGTCGAGTGGCGAAGTAAACGCGTCGACAGGGAACTGAAAAGATTAACACCGTGGCGAAAAACGTTGAACTAAGCGATGGCCAAGGATGTCAAACCAACGCGGAAGAATCTGATGGCGATTGAGGATCGCATCGAGCTTTCCGAGCGGGGCCACGACACGCTTGAACAGAAGCGTGACGGGCTGATTATGGAGTTTATGGATATTCTGGATCAGGCCCAAGACGTACGCGAAGAGCTGAGCACTGATTACGAAACCGCTCAGCGCAAACTTGATAAGGCGCGTGCGATGGATGGCGATGTCGCAGTCCGTGGTGCGGCCGCCGCGCTCAAAGAACACCCTGAGATCACGATCCAGTCGAAAAACATCATGGGTGTTGTCGTCCCCCAGATCGAGTCCTCAAAAGTTCGTAAATCACTCGATGAACGCGGCTACGGCCTGCTTGGCTCCTCAGCCCGGATTGATGAGGCTGCCGACGCCTACGAGGAACTGCTGGAGACGATCATCCTTGCTGCGGAGGTTGAGACGGCGATGAAAAAGATGCTCCGTGAGATCGAGACCACGAAACGCCGTGTCAACGCGCTTGAGTTCAAGCTGCTGCCGGAGCTCTACGACAACCAGGAGTACATTGAGCAGAAGCTTGAGGAACAGGAGCGTGAGGAGATCTTCCGCATGAAAAAGATCAAAGACAAAAAAGAGGAAGCCGAACGAGAAGCTGAGGAGGACAAAGAGGAGCAGAACGAGAAACTGGAATCACCCCAAACTAGCGATTAACTGCCAACTCTTTTCGCGTTGCTGCCTTGGTGCCAGCTGGCGGCGTCTTCAATAAGGTTGTTGAGTCAGCTGCTTTCTTCCCGACTGAGCGAGCCAACGCTCAGTAAAATGTACCGTCTGGTGCACCAGTAAACAGTTCCATGTTCAACACTGAAAACCGAGACACCAGACGGTGTCAGATAGTTCATGTTGGTGAATAATAAATATTTGCCTTATCGGGTGTCTTGTATAAGCTCCCACCTCAACACACCCGGCTCTGAGTGAGAATACACCATTTGAAATCACACAGCCTGATTACACCCTAAACGAATATACACACAATGGACAACAACCAAACACATGTCAACCAGGAACTTTGTTATCAATGAGTAAGCAACAATTAAAACTAGACTCAGAGGAGTCGGATTTACACTATATTTACTTAGCCATTATTGTTAGTTTCTTTGTTATTGGAACCGTTGTTATCGTTGGTATGATGCTATTGTAGTCACCAGTTGAGAAATGCTCACGATATAGCCAACATCGATCTATCATCGGTTCACTCGTTGCAGAAACCAACTCTCCGATATTTGCGTACCTAAACATATAGCCGAAGTTGTAACGCTCTGTAAGATCCAGCATGTCAGCTGTGACACCGCTGCGAAAGTAGTACGTAAAAACGGTGGAGTGTGGTGGATGAGCAGGAGTGCGTTGGTTCCTACTGCATTTGTTATTATCTGAGATAGAAATATAAACGTTTCTTAGGATAGTTGGCTATAATGCATAATATATAAGGTTATAAGATTACGTTGTTACCTTGAGGCGTATGTGTTGTACTCCACCGACTGGCGGAGACGGAGCCAGGCGTTGACGGCTGATGGTTTGTCGGGAAGCGTTCATACAGTCACGGGAAATGCTATGATGAAATAGCTCCCTGTCCGGTGAATTGGCGATATCTTTATTACCCATTGGAACATAGATTCTGATACCGTCTGGTGTCTCGGTTTTCAGTGTTGAACATGGGACTGTCGACTGGTGCACCAGACGGTATCTCTACTCTTTACTACTGCGTTCAGATCAGCTAGCGACTGAGTTTGATGCTGGTCGCTCTTGCTCTCGTGGCAGCTCACCACGTGTCATCGGCCCGATGTACGTTTTGACTGTCTTCCTCAGAGATTTGTTATCAAATAAAATAATTTGATCCCCACTTTTAATATCGATCTCACCATTTATCCGGATACCGCCTGTAATTGGTACGCTCGGTTTCAGGTGGTGCATGTTCAACGCTGACAGCCGAGGCATCATGCCCTCGGTTTACCCCTTCTGGATAATAGACCGCCTATACGGGCTGTTCTACCGTTACCTGCAGTTGGTTCATTTACCAGCACATACCGCATAAATATATTAGAAACATTATGGAAGTCTTATCCATGTCGCTAACTGAATCACACACTACAGTGAGACGGCTCTACTGTTATCAATAAAGATAATTCGAGGGGTGCTTTTATTACTCATCTCCCACATTGATTCAATACCGCCTGTGATTGGTACGCTCGGTTTCAGGTGGTACATGTTCAACACTGAAAACCGAGGCATCAGATCCTCGGTTCCTCCCTTGTCCTCACAACGTGTGTCTCGTCGCCACTCCAGTGAGCGTTGACTGCGGTTCTGTCCTACAACGGGGTGTGATGATAGGCTATTTGTGCACGCTGTCTGTCTGCCCACTCTGCGGTACTCACTACCCCACCGATACTGTTATCAGATAAAATAATTTGCAGGATAGTTTTAACACTGATATGCACTTTTGATTCATGTACCGCCTGTGATTGGTACACTCGGTTGCAGGTGGCCCATGTTCAACACTGAAAACTGAGGCATCATGGCCTTGGTTTCACCGGATTGAACGCGAGGCGAACCCGCCTCGATCACTCCCCTACCCGTTCAGTATTCTTCTGAGTCACTGCTTTATAATGCGTTCAACCCACGGTGTTTTAGCCCTGACCCCCGAGATGTTCGTATGACAGCAGACTGTTCACACTGCGGCGCGGCGCGTGTGGCGATGGCGGTGCCTGCGGAACTCACAGCCTACAACGACAGCGACGCAGTCGCCTGCTGTAGCTCCTGTCTTCGTGTGACACCCTGTGAACCGCCCGCTCAGTCACCCTCATTTGAGCTGATCCACGACCGGTTTCCAACTGGAGACAACGGTGTGGCAATGGTGTTGCTGCTCGCAAAACTTGATTCGCTCGCGCTCAACCGCGACGCAATCGAATCGCTGGCAGCCATTCTCAACACGGCTGGCGTTGATCTGTTTTTGCTGCTTGATCGACTGATTTCGGCTGCGGATGTTGAGCCAGCGATTGCTCTCTCGCGGCGACGCGATCAGCTCCTCGATCTGTTATAAACGTGGGACGAATTCGTGTGTCGTTGCTGACAGACGCCACGGTCACTGCGCGTCGGCTTCGTCTTTCGGCGTTCCATCAAGATGGTAGTCTGCGGAGTTGTCCTGCGGATCGTAGCCGAGGACACGGCGCGTGTTTTCGATTGAGTAGTATTTTCGGTCGTTATCAGAGATTCCGTAGACGATCTCATACCCATACTCTGCGGTGATACAGCAGTCAAACAGATGCGCACAGTCGGTGTATGAGAGCCACATCGCCTGTCCGCGTTCGTAGTTTCGCGGCGGATGATTCTCGGTGAGGTTTCCAATCCGAACGCAGACGACCGACAACCCGTGTTCGTCATGATAATACCGGCCAAGGGTTTCGCCGGCGACTTTCGAGACTCCATACAGGTTGCTCGGCCGCGGGAGTTCGTCACCGTCGAGCGCGAAATCGTCCTCAACGCGGTAGAGATTCGGCTTTTTTGCCTCGGTTTCGTAGTTGCCGACAGCGTGGTTTGAGGAGGCAAACGCCACTTTCTCGACGCCAACATCGACAGCAGCCTGCAACACCGCACGCGTGCCGTCGATGTTGTTGTGCAGGACGCTCTCCCAGGGGGCGTTTGGTCGTGGATCGCCAGCCAGATGAATAATTACCTCACACCCCTCGGCAGCCTCCCGCACGGCCTGGATATTCGTCACGTCGGCAACGTAGGTATCGCTTTTCTCGACGCCGTCTGGAAGCTTTCCTGCCGGTAGCGGTTCACGGTCTAACAGCCGCCAGTCGTACGCCGGGCCGATATCCCGGAGGATGGCCTGCCCGACACGACCACCGGCCCCGGTCAGCAGCACAGATCGCGCCATTCATTCGGCTAAGCGTGGACGACGCCTAAGTAACGCGCGATTCTATTCCGTCAAGCCGATAGGCCTTAGCCGCCGCCACCCGAGGTGTCGGTATGCCCACAACGCCCGAACAGGCCGCATTCGAGGCCGGCATTAAGTTCGGCTCGCTCTATCACCAGTTTGCTGGCACCCCAGTCAGCCCCGAGAGCACGCGCAGCCTCGAAACCGCGATGAGCGAGGCGATTGAAAACCAGCCCTTCTGTGAGTCAGTCACCGTCGAGATCGACGACGACCGCGTTGCCGACGCCATCGACCACGACAACAGCTACACCGAGCTCACTGGCCGGCTGATGACTGTCGAAATGCGGATCGAATACGAGGATGTGACCGCGAAAACGCGCATGGAGATGGAGGATGGCTACCCACTGATGAAACTCCTCTCGGTTACTGCAGATCCTGACTAACTGCCTGGGCTTTACTTTCACTTTCAGCCTCGTTTTTAACTCACCACGGCGCGAACGGTATGTATGAGCCAAGCGACCTTCGATGACGACGAACTGTTCGGCGAGGCAGCCGCCGAAACGCGGGACGATGTCGAACAGCATCTCGCTGCCGCCCGCGAGGAGTTGCCGACCGCCGAGGCTGTCTGGGATACCAACGCCGACAACGTTCTTGGCGTCCTCAACGGGCTCAAATCCGCCCTTGATGTTGGCGAAGCGCCCGACCATCTCCGCCAGGCAAAGAAGTGGTACACCCTTGGTGAACGCGCCGATGCGTTCGAGGATAGCGAAGATCTCGAAGCCGAAATTGAAGCGATTGAGGAGCTGCTGGCGACAATTGAGACGGTACACGATGATGTCGCCGATCTTACTGGGACAGTGCCGCAGCTCCGCAGTTCGTTACAGGACGCGACCGACGAGCCGGACGACGACTAATTACGCTCGCGGCTATCTCCGCTCTCGGCTATTTACGCTCGCGGCTATCTCCGCTCTCGGCTATTTACGCTCGCGGCTATCGACAGCCCCAAGCAGTTCAGCGAGTGCCGCACCACTGCGCGTGAGAAGCCGTTCGCCGGTTTCGGCGGTGGCGGTTGTTGGATCGCCGACCACGCCGCTGTCGGTGAACTCGTCGCTGTCGTGTGCTAAGTTGACGCCAGCGACCCACTCACCCCACGTTTTGCTCCCCTCATCGCGGGCTATCTCGAGTTTGTCTTCACGGATCAAATCTTCCGTCACTGCGCGCAAAACGCTGGTTTCGACCGCGCCGCCGTGGCCCATCTCCTCTTCGGTGTCGATGCTCTCGAACCAGGTGAAGGCAACCGCGTAGGCCGCATCTTCTCGGGAAATCGTGCCCGTAAGCTCGCGGAGTGCGTCGCTGTTGCCGCCGTGGCCGTTGACGATGACAACGCGGTCGAACCCGTGGGATGCGAGACTGGCGACGGTTTCCCGGACGTAGGCGCGAAATGTCTCCGGGCTAACCCACAGCGTGCCAGCGAACTTGCGGTGTTCGGCTGCGATGCCGACTGGGATCGTCGGTGCGATTGGCACCGCCTCGCCGGTCTGCTCGCGGTAGCGGTCGACCCCCTGTTTGGCGACTGCGTCGGCGGTGAGCGTGTCAGTCCCAAGTGGGGCATGTGGGCCGTGTTGTTCGGTGCTGCCGACCGGGAGCACTGCGAGGCTGCTGTCACAGTCGCGGATCTCTGGCCAGGTTGCCGCCGAAAGCTCCATACCGGCTCTGAGAGCTACTGGGGCTTGAAGCCGGTGGGTTCAGTTGGTCTATGGGATCACCACCGCAGCCACTCCCCAGAGCGAAACCGGTATCCCAACTCGCTGGCAAAAGGGGGTAATGGAATGTGACAAGTGCGACCGCGAGGCTGTGATGCAGGCGGCGTACTCCGGTGCGCATCTCTGTGAAACGCATTTCTGCCGGTCTGTCGACAAACGGGTGCGGCGACGCATCCGGGAGGATTCGTTGCTCAACACCGAGGCAACTCCAGACAACCCCGAAACGTGGGTTATCGGGCTTTCGGGTGGCAAAGACAGCGTTGTGCTCACACATATCCTGGATGAAACCTTTGGCCAAGATCCGCGAGTCGAGATGCTGGCGTTGACGATCCATGAGGGGATCGAGGGCTACCGCGACGAAAGCGTCGAGGCCTGTGTCGATCTCGCCGACGAGCTATCGATGCAGCACGAACTCGTCACCTACGAGGAGGAGTTCGGCGTACAGATGGACGATGTCGCCGAAAGCGATCCGATGGATATGGCCCCCTGTGCGTACTGTGGTGTCTTCCGCCGTGATCTACTTGAGGAGTACGCCGACGAGTATGGCGCTGACAAGCTTCTCACCGGGCATAATCTCGATGATGAGGCCCAAACCGCGCTGATGAATATTCTGGAGGGCGATGTGAAACAGATCGCCAAACATTTCGATGCCAGCCTCGGTGATTTCGAAGATCGCACTGCCCAGACTGAGTTCATCCCACGGGCGAAACCCTTGCGGGATATTCCCGAAAAGGAGGTCGCACTCTATGCCCAACTCAAGGAGCTGCCGGCCCACATCACCGAGTGTCCACACGCCAGTGAGGCCTACCGCGGTGAAATTCAGTCTCTCCTGTGGGAGCTTGAGGAGAACCACCCCGGCACACGACACTCCATTCTGTCGGGATACGAAGAACTCGCTGCGTTGGCCGCCGACCGGTATGGGGGCGACGAGGACGACAATCTGAATGAGTGCGAACAGTGTGGCTCAACAACCAGTGGCCGGATCTGTCGGAAATGTCGGCTGCTGGATGCGATCCACGCCGACTAAAAGGGACGACAGGTGGGAGTGTGGTGGGAGTTCAACGGATGACGTCGAGTCCGTTGTTCTGTTCGACTTCCTGCTTGCCGCCGTCAGACTCCCACGCCGCAGTGTCGGAGTTGACGTTGTTGCTGGCATCAAACTCAGCCGTGTTGCCTTCGATGCTGGCTCGTGACTGATCGGCCTGCTTCTGTGTCGTCGAGCCAAGCACCTGCGCGCTTTGGACGCCGGTCATAATCGCCATCACACGAACTTTGCCTTTGTACTCATCCTGGATGCGGGCACCCCAGATGACGTTGGCACTCGCCTCAAGCCGCTCGGTGATGTTGTTGGCGATTCCCTCGGCCTCCTTCAGCGTGAGGTCGGGACCGCCAGTGATGTGGACAAGCCCGCCGGAAGCACCGCGGTAATCCACATCCAGCAGTGGGTGGTTCATCGCGTCGTTGACAACCTCTTGGGTCTTGTTTTTGTCCTGGGTTTCGCCGACCAGCATGACGGCGACGCCGCCTTGGTTCATGATCGTCGACATATCGGCGTAATCGAGGTTGATCAGCGACGGCTGGGTGATCGTCTCGGAGATTCCCTTTACGGTTTCGGCGATGATCTGATCCATCACCGAGAAGGCTTTGCCGATTGGCAGGTTCGGCACGTAATCGAGCAGGCGGTTGTTATCGAGGACGATGATCGAATCGGCTGTATTACGGAGGCGTTCGAGCCCCTCCTCGGCTTTCACCGTCCGGGCTCGCTCGACATTGAACGGTGTCGAGACCATGCCGACGACGATTGCACCCTGTTCTTTCGCAATGTCGGAAACAACGGGTGCTGCACCCGTCCCGGTGCCACCGCCCATCCCGGCGGTCACGAAGACGAGATCAGCGTCATCCAGCACCTCTTTGATCGTCCCCTGGGCCATCTCGGTGGCGCGTTCACCCATCGAGGGGTCGCCACCCGCACCGAGTCCCTGGGTGAGGGATTTGCCGACAAGGATCTTCGTGTCGGCTTCGATCATCTTCAGGTGTTGCTTGTCGGTGTTGAGCGCGACCGTTTCCGCGCCGTCGACACCGATGTTATACAGCCGGTTGACTGTGTTGTTGCCGGCACCGCCACAGCCGACGATGACGATCCGTGGATCGCCAAACTCGTCGCTGTCAGCATCGAGGCTGGCGTCCATCTCCCGCTGTTCGGCCTCGGCGTTGTCGAGGGCGTCCTGCACAATATCTTGCATTGTTACACCTTGGCCCAGTTGCGGTCGTTGTTTCGTCGTCGTGGCTCTGTACCATCAGTCTCGTTGAGCATCTCTCGGACGGCCGACCGGATCGCCTCGCTCCGGTTTGGGAACTGGCCTGTTTCGACCATTTCCTCGACCTCGTCGATCTGCTGCTTCGGAATTCGTAGTGTCACACGCTCCATGGTTACATTCCCCGGTAAGACAGTCGGCAACGCCGACAGTCCTACAGTAACCACGCCGCGTCGCACACAGCGCGGCTCACTGTAAGACGATTGTCTTACGCAGCCGTAAAATTATGCCGTGGGTATATAAAAGTAACGGCGAATGTAAGACACTATTCCGGGATTACCGGTTATTGTTTCCGGTTGATGTCTGTCATTGGGGATCCAACACGTCTGCTGCGGGGGTGCGACGGCCACACTCGGGGCAGAACGACCAGTCTGGCTGCAGCTCCTCGCCGCACTCACAAACGGTCTTGTGAGACGATTTCGCGCCACAATTCGGGCAGTAAACATGGTCTGCGCTGATCGACGCTCCGCACTCGCTGCAGGTGTGGTCGTCGTCGGACGCGGCGGGCTGGGTCTCGGCCGACTGTGTCTTACGCGAAACGGGCTGTTCCTCCGCAGCCGACTGTGTCTGACGGCTTACGGACTGCTCGGTGACAGTTGCGTTTTCACCCGTGCCTTCAAGCGATATTGAGACTGACACATCCGTCTCACCACCGGTCTGTGACGCTCTCTGGTCGAGTTCGCTCTCGACGCGGTCGGCGACGACACGGTCGATTTGCTCCTCGATCAGACTGCCGATGGAGCCAGTGTCAGACGCAGTCGGCGTTGTCTCACGTGCCGCGCTGTCGAGGTAGCTGCGGAGCGCGTCCCGCATAACCTCGCTTTTTGAGGCGTCAAACGCCTCTAACCGCTCGACGAGTTCGTCGTCGGCGCGGAACGTGATTTTGCTCATACAGCGACAGTGTTTACACAGCGTTATCAATCTTGCTGTGATGTCAGACATTCGTCTGTCACACCGGCCAGTTTCGGCTGTGTGTAACGCATTTCGGGGTGGGATCGCCGGCTGTTGTCACACATTTTCCGCTCGCCTGACAGACATCGGTGGCCTTCGGCGTCTTACCAAAAAGCAACGCTTAATTGCGCCACCGCGGTAGCAGTGCATGCCCGCCCTTAGCTCAGCCTGGTAGAGCAGTCGACTGTAGATCGACTTGTCCCCCGTTCAATTCGGGGAGGGCGGACTTTTGCTGCGAACAACGTGAGCAGTCAAACGTCCATTCCGACACGATTTGAGCCTGGAAGTCGCAGCGCCGAGCGGAGCGGGGCGACCGTCTTCCTCCGTTCAAATCGGGGAGGGCGGATTTTTGCTGCAAACAATAGGCAGTAGCGACAGCAGTAGACTCTGTTTACACCGCGGTTCGAAAATAACAGAGCGACTACGCAGCAGTCAACGATCGGATTAACTCAATCACGTACACTGCGGCTCCTGCTACTGTTCCGGTCGGCTCAACCTCTATATCGCCCGCTTCGTATGCCTCGGTGAACGTTGCGACCGGATCCTCAGCGGTGACCAACTCACAGCTTGTTTCGCGGTCGGTTTCAACAATCACGTCTGGATCGTCCGGTTCTCCCGGTTCAACAGATTCGACGTTGAACGAATCATCCAAGACGATCTCGAAATCACCGTTTTCGGCACCGTCGATCTGGAGATGTGTGACATTCGACGGGAGGACGGGTTTGATTACATCAGGGATTGCGTCCGTGTTGTCCTCGAAAAGTGCTACCGCTGTTTCGACATCAACAGCTGTGTCTTCGCCCTCACACTCGATTGTTGTGCTCTCGGGGGCATCCGACGCTGCGTGTACTGGTGCTGAGACCGACGCAACGAGCAGTATCGCTGCGAGCACAAGCACCGCTTTGGCGTTCATCACCCATGTTACGGCTGGGAGCCCAATGAACGTTCTGCCGGCGTCCGACAGCCAACAGCACAGCCCACGGCACAACAGTAAAACAGCCGACACAAGTATGCGACCACATGACCAGCCGGTATCGACTCACCAGCGTTGAGACAGTGACCGAGGCGGGTTCGTGGGTGTTTACGGCCCAAAACAGCCGCGGCGAGCAGACCGAAGTGCTGCTTGTCCCCTGTGAAGACGACACCGGCGACCCAATCGAAGCCTGGGTTAACCGGTGTACACACGAAAACCAGCGGCTCTACCGCGAGGGAGTCGGTGCGGTGACCAGAGATGGTGACATCGTCTGTCCGAAACATGGCTCGGCGTTTGATGCCTGTTCGGGCGTTTGTGACAACGGCGAAGCCGCCGACTCAACGCTTCAGGCTGTCGAGATTGCAATCGACGACGGCCAGGTGTATCTGACTGACGAGACGCTGACCTACATCAAACCGGGTGTCGCCGACGATGATGACGATGACGACCCCAAATCAACCTCACATCTCCAGTTGTGAGTGCCGCCCCATGCTGTGAGTACCATCTCACAAACCCTTTAGCCTCCGCACCCCTCCGCACAGGTATGGACTACGAAGCCTCGCTTGACCGGGCAATGGAGAATCTACCGGAGCTTGACGGCTCTGATGAGCGACTGGATGTTCCGGATCCACAAGCCGAAAAAGACGGCGCGTTCACCCGACTGACGAATCTGGCAGCCATCGCCGACGCACTCAACCGCGATCCCGAGCAGATCCACAGCGCGATCCAGCAGGAACTCGGTACTGCCGGCCAGTATGACGACGGCCGCGCGCGCTACAACGGCTCGTTTTCGCAGTCGGATTTCGATGCCGCAATCGACGCCTACATCGCCGAGTACGTCACCTGCTCTGAGTGTGGCGCGCCCGATACCATTCTTGTCACTGAAAACCGCACCCAGATGCTGCGGTGTCAGGCCTGTGGCGCGTTCCGGCCGGTCGCCAAACGACAGGCAAGCTCACAGCGGTCTGACGGCCCAGCAGTTGAGGAAGGCGAGACCTACGAGGTCAAAATCACCGGCACCGGCCGCAAAGGCGACGGCGTCGCAGAGAAAGGCAAATACACCATCTTCGTTCCCGGCACTGAGGAGGGTGATGAGGTCGAAATCTACATCAAAAACATCAGCGGCACACTCGCTTTCGCCCGCGTTGCCTGATTGCTGCACCGATGTTTTCAAGCCGCTGGTAGCAAATCAGTAGCTGTGTCTTCGGCTACCGTCTTCGATCTCTTCGGGACGCTCGTCACTGTTGCCGACCAGCCCTCACCGGCGAGTGCCGTCGCCCGCGAGCTTGCCGACCGTGGGGTTGCTGTACCCGATGAGTGGGAGACGGTCTATCGTGAGTCGCATCTCGATGTGCCGGCTGGCCGTGAGATTTCGCTCTCAGATCACGTGACTGCAGCCCTCGCTCACTGCGGGATCGACGCTCCCGAGGCTGCCAGCGACGCGGTTCGCAGTGCGTTCGATCCAACCGTCTCAACACGCACGGACGCCACGGCGGCGATTGCAGCCGCCACCACGGCTGGGCCGGTCGGGCTGTTGTCGAACTGTGCTGTCGTCGGACTGGTTGGCCGCACACTCCAGGCTGCGGCCATCGATCCCGACAGCTTCGATGCGGTTGTCACAAGCGTTGATTGTGGCTGGCGCAAGCCCCGCCGCTGCGCATTTGAATCGGTTGCGACGGCGTTGGATACCGATGTTGCACAGCTCCGTGTTGTTGGCGACACGCCCGCAACCGACGGCGGAATCACCGAGTACGGCGGCGAGTTCATCAACGTACAGGACTGCTCATTGGCCGACTGTTGTGACCGACTCAGGGGAGGCCAGCCGTGATTGCGGCGAGTGTCGTGCTCGCGGCTGGCGTGGGTGACCGACTCTTTGGTGAGCCGCCAGAAGCAGTCCATCCGGTCGCACTCTTTGGCCGGCTAATCGCGCCACTCGATACTACGTGGGCCGCTCCCCGTGCTGTCGGCGTCGTTGCTGCGGTGGTGTTGCCGGGGTTGTTCGCCCTCACGGCTGGGCTTGCTGTCGCTGTCGGCAGTCTGGGCCATCCACTGCTTGGGATGGGTGTTGCTGCGGCGTTGCTGTGGTCGCTGATCAGTCTGCGACTCCTCTGTGCGACTGCCCGCGATGTGGTCGACCGCACCGAGGATGACCTCGCGGGCGCACGCGAAGCAGTTGTGGCGTTGGCTGGTCGCAACCCTGCAACGCTCTCCGCAGCACAGATTCGGAGTGCGGCTGTCGAAAGCGCGGCTGAGAATCTCTCCGATGGGCTTGTTGGGCCACTCGCTGGCTTTGGGGTCACAGCCGCTGTTGTCGGACAGTGGGCCGAGCCACCAACAACGCTTGCGGCCGCAACGGCCATGGCCGCGTGGATCAAAGCCGTCAACACGATGGATTCGATGGTTGGCTACCCCTCAAAACCGGTCGGGTGGGCTGCTGCCCGGCTTGATGATATCGTCATGTGGCTGCCGGCGCGGCTGACGGCGATTTTGCTGTCGGCAGCCGCGGTGACGCCTGATCCACTGCTGGCTGGCCGGCGGTGGGCACGCAACCCCGACTCACCAAACGCTGGCTGGCCGATGGCGACGCTGGCGGCGGCGTTGCAGATCCGACTCGAAAAGCCGGGGGCGTACACACTCAACCCGGTTGCGTCGCTGCCGACGACTGCTGTGGCACACCGTGGCATCGCGCTTGTCGCCCGCGCTGGCTGGTTGGCAATCATTCTCACGGCGGTGATGACGCTTGCCTGATCCGCCTGACGCTGAGCCAGCAGCCAACTCCCTCTGGCGGATGCTACAGGCAATCCAGGGTGCGGTTGGCTTTCTAACCCGGCTTCCAGTCGGCACAACATCGGCCAACTGGGAGGCGTTTCGACGGTCGGCCTACAGCTTCCCGCTTGTTGGCTATCTCATCGGCGCGCTTGCTGGCAGCGTGTTTTTGTTGCCGGTACAGCCGCCAACAGTCGTGGCTGCGTATCTGGTGGTGCTGTATCTGAGTACTGGGCTGACGCATGCTGACGGGCTGGCCGACGTTGGCGACGCGCTTGCGGTACATGACGACAGCGACCGACGGCTGGCGGTGCTCACAGATTCTGCAACCGGTGTTGGCGGGGTGTTGTTGCTGGGGCTGACGCTGGTTGTGACCGCACTTGGCGCGCTGTCGTTTGCGGGTGTTGACTCGATGTCGGCCTTCCGGCTGGCGGTTGCCACTGAGGTCGGCGCGAAACTCGGGATGGCACTCGTCATCTGTTATGGGACTGCGGCGCATGAGGGGCTGGGCTCGCAGCTTCTCGAACCGCTGGGCCAGCGAGCCTTTCTGCCGGCGTTGCTGCTTGCAGTCCCGGCGTTGCTGTGGCCGCCGACGGGGATGGAGACCGCCCTGCTTGCTGCTCTCCTCGCTGGCCCGCTGGTCGGGGTAGCGACACTCACCTGGGGCCACCGCGCCCTCGGCGGTGTCAACGGCGACCTCATCGGCGCGACCAACGAACTCGGCCGTGCGGTGGGGCTTCATCTGGGGGTGTCGGTATGGATTCTGCTCTGAGTGCTACTGGCATTATTATGTGCGGCGGTGAGGGCAGCCGGCTCTGTCCAGCAACTGGTGAGACCGAAAAACCGCTCGTCCGTGTTGCCGGCGAGCCGATGGTCGAATATGTGCTTCGCGCCCTTGCGGCGAGTGGGGTCGACGAAATCGTTGCGGCTGTCTCACCAGCAACACCCGAGACAGCCAGCTATCTGGCCGAAACGCCGGCTGTTGCGTGTCTCGACACACCGGGTGAGGGGTATGTGGCCGATCTCAACGCCGCGCTTGCTACTCTCGACCGCCCGGTTGTGACGGTTGCTGCCGACCTTCCATTGGTCACTGCAGACGACATTGATCGCGCGCTCACGACTGCTGGGGGAGACTCACTCACAGTCTGTCTTCCGGCAAGTCTGCTTGCCGAGTTGGGCGTAACCGCAGAGCCAACCTGGGAGTATGCGGGTGAGATGGTGGTGCCAACCGGTCTCAACGTTGTTGACAACGGTGCTGATCGAACGGTTGTCTGGGAGACTGACCGACTCGCATTCAACGTCAACCGGCCGGCTGATCTCTCCGCACTCACCGCGTGGCTTGATGATTCATCTTTTGATGACAACTCCGGTAGCTCCTAACCCATTCTGACAACAGGCTATCACTTATCTCTTGAGCGACAAATACTGTCTCAAAACACAAAAAGAAAAGTTCGTCACAAGGTAACTACATTTAATATGAACAAACAATAGTACTGAGATATATGGACACCGAGAGAATCGACGCGCTCGATCGTGTCCCTCATGGTGGGGAGGCAGATCCGCAGCTGTTGGATTTCAGTGCCAACACCAACCCGCGGATACCAGACGGCACGACGGCAGTCTATGAAGCCGCGCTGTCTGCCTCCCGCCAGTACCCACTTGATGATTACAGTGAGTTTCGGGCCGCCGCCGCGTCATATCTCGGTGTTGATGGCAGACAGATCATCCCTGCCGCAGGTGCCTTAGCCGGGATGCGATTGCTGTTTTCGGTCACCCTGCGTGCTGGCGACAGCGTTGCCATCCCCGCGCCAAGTTTTGGCGAGTACGCCCGTGAGGTGAAACTACAGGGTGGTGAGCCAACGTTTGTGCCACACGACGATCTGTTAGCGATTGATCCGGCTGATCACGAACTCGCTATCGTCTGCAACCCGAACAACCCGACCGGCGAGCGGTACGAAACGGGCGACCTCCGCGCCTTCGCCGAGCGATGCCAGGCGAGTGGGACGCTTTGCTGTGTTGATGAGGCCTTTCTCGACTACACCGACGCCCCCTCGCTGGCTGGCACGCCCGGCGTTGTCGCCGTCCGGTCGCTGACGAAAATCTTCGGGCTGCCAGGGCTACGCGCCGGCTATCTTGTGGCGACTGGCGATCTCCGCGACCGACTTGATACGGCCCGACCAACATGGGCACTGAGTCGGCCAGCTGCGGCTGTCGGCACCCACTGTCTCGGCCAACCGGCGTTTGTCGAGGAGACCCGCACACGGGTTGCCGACGAGCGCGCCCGGATGCGTGACCGCCTTGCAACGAGATTCGATCTCTTTCCCTCCGATAGCCCCTTTCTGCTCTGTGAGACGAGCCGCCCGGTAAGCGATATTATTGATACCGCCCGCAAACGCGGCGTTGTTGTCCGCGATGCGACGACATTCCGGGGGCTGGATTCTCACATCCGGGTAGCAGTCAAACGCCCAAGCCAAAACGACCGGCTGCTTGCAGCACTGGATGTCTGAGCCGTGAGTGTCAACCACAACTGAGATACGATCAGAGCCCACAGCGAGTGTATGACCGACGAGACGGCACCAGCCCACCGCCAGACTCCCGGTGGCGGCGTCAGCCCCGAAGCCCGCCCAATCGAGCCGGCAGCGCCCGATGAGTTCGGTCTCGTGCAGGCGTTTTGGGGCAGCGGCAAGGGGAAAACGACCGCCGCAATGGGGATGGGATTCCGCGCTGCGGGCCACGGCTACCGCGTCCACATGCTCCAGTTCATGAAAGGCGGCGCGGACAGCGTTGACGATGTTCGCGGCGAGTACAACGCTATCGCTGCCATGCCCGGCTTCTCGTATGAGAATACGGGCCATTACGGCTGGCACAACATGCCCGACGGCAGCCGAGAGGCCGATCACGAATCCGAAGCCACGGCCGGGCTTGAGCGCACACACGAACTCGTCGATGCTGCGGCCACGGCCGATCTCACCTCACCGTTTTCACTCGATAGCGATCCTGCTGCGGGCGTCCATATGCTGATTCTCGATGAGATTCTGTATGCGGCCGACCGCGAGCTGATCGCTCCCGGTGCGGTCTGTGAACTCATCGAGACCAAACCCCAAGCGCTTGAACTCGTCCTCACCGGTAGCCATACTGAGCCGACGTATCTCGCTGACGACGCTGACTTGCTCTCCGAAATCAGCAAACAGAAACACCCGATGGATGCCGGCCAACGCGCCCGCTCCGGCACCGAGTACTGAGCGATGACACAGACGCTGTTGATCGCTGGAACAGCAAGCCACGTCGGGAAAACCACGGTCGCAGCCGGCATCTGTCGACTGCTGGCTGATCGTGGGGTATCGGTCGCACCGTTCAAAGCCCAAAACATGAGCAACAACGCTCGGGCGGTGCCGCGGGCTCCCGAGACGGTTACGGCGGCGACTGATTCGGCTTCGACCGCAGCTTCGGACGCACTCTACGGAGAGATTGGGGTCGCACAGTACGTCCAAGCCCGTGCTGCCGGCATCCAGCCAACGACAGATCTGAACCCTGTCTTACTCAAACCCCGCGGTGAGTGTGAGTCCCAACTCGTCGTTGATGGCGTCGCTGTCGGCCACTATGAGGCTGGCCAGTACTACGATGACCACTGGGAGCAGGCGAAAGCCGCTGCTGTCGCGTCCTACGACCGACTCGCGGCCGACCACGAGATCATCGTCGCTGAGGGTGCTGGCTCGATTGCCGAGATCAACTTTCACGATCAGGATCTGGCAAACGTTGAGACCGCCCGGTTCGGTGATGCAAAGATCGTGCTGGTCGGCGATATCGAACGCGGCGGTGTGTTTGCCTCGCTTGTCGGCACACTGGAACTCATGCCAAGCGATCTGCGCGAGCAGGTCGTCGGCGTCGTCATCACCAAGTTCCGCGGCGATCCCGCACTGCTTGCGCCGGGCATTGAGAGCTTTGAAGCCAAAACCGCAGTCGACGTACTGGGCGTCATCCCCTACGATGATCCAGGCTTGCCCGCCGAAGACAGCGTTGCCCTCCCGGCAACCGATGAGCGCGCCATCCGCGGCGAGGATGACACACCCCCTGCCCGCCAGGTGATGGTTGCGGTTCCACGACTTCCCCGCATCTCAAATTTCACTGATCTCGACCCGCTTGCTGCCACACCAGGCGTTCGGGTTGCTTACGTCCCACTCGACAGCACGCTTGCGGACGCTGATGCGGTCGTAATCCCGGGGACGAAAAACACGGTTGACGACCTCCTGACACTCAAACAGGCCGGGTTCGATACCGAACTACAGCAGTTTGATGGCCCTATTGTCGGTCTCTGTGGCGGCTATCAAATGCTCGGCGAAGCAATCGAGCATGCCGACATTGAGGGAACCGGTGATGTCCAGTCGACAGTCTCAGGTATCGGTCTTCTCCCGGTCACCACAACCTTCAGCGAGACCAAACGTGTTGTTGCGACGACGCTGCAACTCACTGATCAGGGACTGTTTGCCGACGCAGCCGACACCGTCTCCGGCTATGAGATTCATATGGGCACAACGCAAGCCACAGATACTGTCGAGACACCGTTTGCCCGCAACGGTGAGGCGACAGCCGCAGTCGGTGCCAGTGCTGACAGCGTGGTGGGCTGTTATCTGCATGGCCTTTTCGAAAACGCCAGCCTCCGCGAGGCGTTTGTCGATAGCGTGTTTGCGGCTGCCGACACAGAACGACCCGCAGGCGACACATCGCTGTCGTCGCCATACGACCGGGCTGCGGAGCTGGTGGCTGAGCACTGTTCGCTGTCGTGGCTGGAACGCTTATTATCGGTTGAGTTCGATTGACGCCGCTGTCAGTCGGTGCCGGTTTCGACCACCGCTGCTGTCGGTCGGTGTCGAGTTTGATTCCCGCTGCTGTTGTCAGTCAGTGTCAATTTCGAATCCCGCCGCTGTCAGTCGGCGTCGAGTTCGGCTGCACACCGATTTGGCCCGAGTTCAAGATCAATCGCTGTCGTCTCATCCACAACCGGCTGTTGGCCAGTGTTGCTGCTGATTATCGCCTCGTAGTTCGGCGGTTTTTCGGGTAGCGTCTCGGTCACGCGGTCGATAAACGCCTCGCGGTCAGCCTGGAGCACTGCAAGCTGCTGTCGCAGCCGTCCAATCGTAGTTGTTACTGGCTCCCCGTGTGTGATTGTTGTCGTCCCGTCGTTGGCAACAGCAAAATGTCCTGGCAAGACGGTAATGGCGTCTGGCTCGGCAAGCAGCGTTCTGTGGAGCGAGTCGTACAACAGTCCAGCCCCGGTCGCGGCGTCGCCATCTCCGAACTGGAGCTCGGTTCGCCCAACCGAGTCGACAAAGATCGTATCGCCGGTGGTGACCGCCTCTCGGCCGATCAGATAGCTGACCATCTCAGAGGTATGGCCAGGTGTTTCGAGTGCCTTGATATCGACATCACCGATGGTGACTGTCTGGTTGGCCGACAGCGGTTCGAACTCGTACTCGACGCCGCGTGCTGTTGCCCTCTCGCCAAGATAGTAGGGCACGTCCAACTCGCTGGCAAGCTGTCGACCCCCGGAGAGATGATCGGCATGGATGTGGGTATCAAAGACAGCGACAATCTCACTGTCGAGTCCCTCGGCGGCGGCGATGAACTCGTCGGTGTACCGTGTTGGGTCGATCACTGCGGCCCTGCCGTCGCTGGCAACAACGTAGCCCAGACAGCCCTTTGCGCGGCGTTGGAGCTGGATCACGCGACACGATTCGAATTGGATGTCGACATGGTCGTACACACCGCTCCAGGCTCGCATCCCATCTTCAACGTAGGCAACATTCTCATAGCCCGCATCAGTGAGTGCCTCGGCGAGTGCGCCAGATGATTTTCCCTTTGCGCACATGGTCACGATATCGTCGTCGGCACTGAGTCCGGTTTCGGCCTCAAATGTTGCCCGATCAAACGCAAACGGTGGTTTGTAGACATACTGCACCGCTCCCGGCAGCCGCCAACTCTCAAAACTCTCCTTCGGACGCGTATCGACAATGGTGGGTTCCTCGCCCGCCGCCAGTCGATCCCGTAATGTCTCGGCTGTAATCGCAGTCGCCATACCGCTGTTTACCAAGCGGTTGCGAAAAGCGCGTCGCCGACTCAACAGCTTTTTATTCGCGCTCCGGATACCGTGTTGCACTATGGCTGAAGAGAAGGCACGATCAACCGGGAGCGCCGGCCGATTTGGCGCGCGGTATGGCCGTGTCGCCCGCAAGCGAGTCAAGGAAATCGAAGCAGAAATGCAAAACGCCGAGGTCGACGGCGACAGCGTCACCCGTGTCGGCACCGGTATCTGGGTTAACGAGGAGACTGGCGAGACGTTCGCTGGCGGTGCCTACAAACCGCAGACTCCTGGTGGCCGACAGGTTCGACGATCAATTCGCGCGGCACTTGCTGACGACGAATAGGTATGAGCTACAAATGTTCCCGCTGTAAACGCGACGTGACGCTTGATGAGTACGGCGGCGTTCGCTGTCCGTACTGCGGGCACCGCGTTCTGTTGAAGGAACGCGGCGGCGGAATTAAAGAAGTCGACGTGAACTAACTGCGGTGACTCCTCCCTGCGAGACTGTTTTTGAGTTTCGGTACGCCACGCCAGCAGCCGCCAGCCAGATTGCCCAAAACATCCAGGTTGAAGTCGGCGAACTGGCTGCTGATCGCTCGACTGTCGCCGTCGACCAGACCGACTGTGTTGTCCGCGTTGAAATCGAGGCTGCTGATCTTGTTGCACTGCGGGCGGCAATCAACAGTTGGCTGCGCTATATTCAGACTGCCGAGCAGGTCGCCGACAGCGTTTCATCTCACTGCTGAGTTGTGGCGAACGCCAGCGTTCCACCACGGTGAGTTGCAGGCGTCGTCGGCAGCGACTGATCGTGACGCACCACCGTCTGGTCAGAGATCGAGCTCGTCCATCCCCGTCACCGCCGGCAACTGCCCCTCGCTGGCCAACTCGCGGGCAACCTTCCCCCAGATGGCTCCTGCAATATACTCGTCGTAGGCATACCAGACGGAGAAAACGATGATCGGACCGACGATGGTGATAATCGAAATAAGGGCCACGACCAACATGACAATTCCAACGATGATTCGCAGCACGATGTTGAGCAGAAAGCCGATGAGATACGTCCGTGTCAGCGCAACCTTGAGAAACAGCAGTCCACTGTAGGTCTCGCGGATGCTTCCGGTGGCGACAAATGTCGGATGGATGGCGATACCGAGGTAGCTGGCAACCACCGACCACGCCACGATGAGTCCAGCCACGACCCCTTCAGAGACGACCCCCTCAAGCGCGATGAGTCCCACCCCAATCGCAGTAGCCAGTAGCACGTACGGCAGAAATGCGGCGATGAGCAGCAGTCCATTCCAGATAATTCTCCCGATGTCGTTGAACTCGGGCGCGCTGCTGTCACCGCGGGCTCCTGCCCGCCCAAGCCGGTAGCGGTAGCCATACAGCAGGATAATCGGAATGAGGAAAATCGCCGCAACGAATCCGATGAGACCGCCGATACCGATTGGTTTCCAGCCACCCGAAAGCGGGTATTTGAGCCCAAACCCACTCAGCGATGTTGTATCGGGTGGCAACTCCCACTCGCCAATGTTAGGCAGTACCATCTGTTACCCTCCCGTTTGTGCTCGACGCATCTGTTCGAATCGAAAGACGGGGACACATGTTATCCACAGTTGGCACTACTGTAGGCAAAATAAAATACTGTTGTCTTAGATTTTTGAGGGGTGGTTTGGGGATGCCAGCTGCGTCGTGGCGGTATCGACGGCAACACCACGGCAGGATGGTATCAACGCCAACACCCTTCCAGGACGATATTGACGCCAATACCCCGCCAGCGACGCTAGCGAGGGGGAAGACAGAATAGCCCGACGCTGTCGGGTGGCTCACCCAGAATCGAATTGCATGGCTTTTTCCATGTGGCGACCATCCGCCGGTGTATGCAGGGTAATCTACCGCCGGAAGCCCAGGATAAACTCGAAAACCTTCAGGATCTTCAGGAGACCGCCCAGGAGGTCGCCGAGCAGAAACAGAGCACCGAAACCGCACTCAGCGAGGCACAAAACGCGCTCAACGCCCTCGAAGAGGTTGACGAGGAGACGACGATGTACCGCGAGATCGGCGAACTCCTCATCGAGACCGATTACGAGTCTGCAGCCGACCAGCTCGAAGAGAAAGTCGAGAACCTCGAAGTCCGCGCCGAAAAACTCGGCAAACAGGAAGAGCGAGTCCAGGAGAAGTTCGAGAAGCTGCAGGACGAACTCCAACAGATGCTCGGCGGTGCCGGCGGCGGTCCACAGGGACCAGCCGGCCCAGGCGGCGCTGGCGGCGCGTAAATGAGTTCGGAGCCGAGCGAGGAAACGGTCGTCACAACCGCCGCGGAAGCTGCTGAAGGCCTTATTCTCTCGCGGTTTGCCAACTCAGCAGTCACCGACTTGGATATCACCGTCACCTTTGAGGACGGCGTGTTGGATCTCGATGTCTATCTGAACACGACCGATGACGCCGAGGCCGATCCGGATGCTGTTGCCGAGGAGGCGATTGCAGCCGCAGAAAGCGCGGTCGACGAGCTGTTTGAGGCGTAGGCGGCCGCAAACGCTACAGGGTTGCCACCGGTATCCCACGCCATGAGCACTCCGCGGATCGGCGTCGATGTCGGCGGCACCTTCACCGATGTGTCGCTGCTTGTCGACGGCAAGTTACACACTGCCAAAGTGCCGACGACAGCCGACCAAAGCGTCGGCGTGCTTGCGGGCATCCGGAAGGCGTGTGCTATCGCCGACATCGATCCACCTGAGATCGACAGCTTTGCGCATGCGATGACCGTCTCGGTCAACGCCCTCCTCGAACGCAACGGCGCGAAAACAGCACTCGTAACGACAGCCGGCTTTCGAGATGTGCTTGAAATCGCTCGCCAGGATCGACCCTCGCTCTATGATCTTACCGCAACAAAGCCTGAGCCACTCGTTCCTCGCTGTCGACGGTTCGAAATCGAGGAGCGCGCAACGACTGAGGGGATCGAACAGCCGGTCGACAGCGACGAGATCAGCGCGCTTGCAGACCAAATCGCGGCAACAGAGGCCGAAAGCGTCGCTGTCTGTCTGCTCCATGCGTATGCCCACCCCGAGAACGAACAGCGCGTTGCCCAACAGCTCCGGGAGGCAGTTTCGATCCCTGTTTCGGCTTCGCATGAGGTGCTGCCGGAGTTCCGTGAGTTTGAGCGCACGACAACAACCGTTGTCGACGCCTACCTCACGCCACCGATCCGCGGTTATCTCAGCCGTCTCACCGATCGAGCAGCTGCCGCCGGCATTCCCGAACCGCGTGTGATGCAGGCAAACGGTGGGATCGCCACCGCCGAGACCGTCCGCAATCGGGCTGTCGCAACAACGCTATCCGGCCCGGCTGCCGGGGTCGTGGGCGCGGCCGCAACCGGTGGCGACGCAGCTCTCGTCACCTTCGATATGGGCGGCACCTCAAGCGATGTGAGTCTCGTCCGCGATGGCGATGCGGCCCGAACGACTGACACTGAAATCGATGGAATCCCGATCCGGACGCCGACTGTCGATGTGACAACTGTTGGTGCGGGCGGTGGCTCCATCGCGTGGGTTGACAGCGGTGGCGCGCTCCGGGTCGGCCCTGAATCCGCCGGTGCCGAGCCTGGCCCTGCGTGTTACGGCCACGGCGGCGACCGACCAACGGTGACCGACGCCAACGTCGTCCTCGGCTACATCGGTGATGCGACCGCTCTCGGTGGCGAACTCGATATTGATGTCGAGACCGCCCACCGTGTGCTCAGCGACCTCGCAAGCGAGGCCGCACTCCCCGACGCCGCGGCCGCGGCTCGGGGTGTGATCCGCGTCGCCAACGCAACAATGACGCGAGCGATCCGGTCGGCAACCGTCGAGCGCGGCTTTGATCCACGCCGGTTCGATCTGGTCGCCTTCGGTGGCGCGGGGCCGATGCATGCGGCCGCACTCGCTGATTCGCTTGAGATGAGCCGCGTTATCATCCCCGCACCGGCTGGCGTGTTATCCGCGTTTGGCCTGCTTGCGGCTGATGAAACACATGACGCCGTGCGGACGGTAACCCAACCGCTTGCGACCGCTGATCCAGACGCGATCAACGATCAGTACGCTGAGCTGATCGAGACCGTCCGGGCTGACGCCGAAACGCCTGCAGCACTCAGCGTCGAACGCGCTGCCGACTGCCGGTATGCTGGCCAGAGCTTCGAACTCACGGTGTCTGTCTCCGACTTCGATCCTGCAACTGTTGCCGAGGAGTTCCACGCTGCCCACGACCGGGCTTACGGTTACAGCCTCTCTGAGCCAATCGAACTGGTCAATCTGCGGGCAACAGCAACCAGTCCGCAAACACCACCGCAGATCAGCCACAGCGGTGAGGGAAGTGCTGCCGTCGGCACTCGTGAGACACTGTTTCCGGCAGGCGAGGCTGCCGACTCACCCGTTTCAGCGACAGTTTATGACCGCTCGAAGATTGCTGTCGAGCAGTCGATTGCGGGGCCAGCAATCGTTGAATCAACCGAAAGCACGACCGTCATCCCGCCAGCGTGGACGGCGACGATGCGGGCAGATGGCTCACTCCTGCTGTGTCACACACAGCGTGATACCCAATGACAACTCCTGACGATATTGATCCGGTAACACTCGAAGTGCTTCGCAACCAGTTTGAGAGCGTCGCCGACGAGATGGGACAGGTGTTGATTCGCAGTGCCTACTCACCGAATATCACCGAGCGAAAGGACTGCTCGACAGCGATTTTTGACGCCGATGGACGAATGGTTGCGCAGGCTGAACACATCCCTGTCCATCTTGGAGCGATGCCGGAGGCCGTCGAGGCAGTGCTTGCGCACAACCCTGCTCCTGACGATGTGTTTCTGCTTAACGACCCCTTTGCCGGTGGGACACACCTGCCAGACGTGACGCTTGTGGCACCGATGGCACCCGATGGCGAGATCATCGGCTACGCTGTCTCCCGTGCTCACCACGCTGATATCGGGGGGATGACGCCAGGTAGTATGCCTGCCGGCGCGGAAGAAATCTACCAGGAGGGGCTTCGACTCCCGCCGACGCGACTCGTCCGCAACGGCGAGCGCGACGAGGCGTTGCTCTCGCTGATTCTTGCCAATGTTCGCAACCCGGCGGAACGACGCGCGGATTTCCGTGCCCAACTCGCCGCCACAGAACGAGCCGAAACCCGACTCGAAGAGCTTCTCGATGACCACGGCACAGATCGGATTCGCCGCGGGTTCGACGCCGTCATCGACTACTCTCGCGCCCGCGTCCGCGATGCCATCGCTGCGCTCCCGGATGGCACATACCACGCCACCGATGTGCTGGAAGGCGACGGGGTGACTGACGAGGATATCCCTATCGAGGCGACTGTGAGCATTGATAGCGAAACCGTCGCGGTCGACTTTTCGGGGACAGCCGACCAACTCGCCGGCAATCTCAACGCCCCGCTGTCGGTCGCCAAAAGCGCGGTCTACTTCGTGATTCGGTCTCTCACCGATCCCGAAATCCCACCAAACCACGGCTGTTATGCACCCGTCAGCGTTTCAGCTCCAGCGGGATCTCTGCTGAATCCCGAGCCGCCAGCCGCGGTTGTCGGTGGCAACGTCGAGACCAGCCAGCGGGTAACTGATGTGGTCTTTCTCGCACTTGCCGAGGCCGCCCCTGACCGCGTCCCAGCCCAGAGCCAGGGCACGATGAACAATCTAATCATCGGCGGCAGCGAGTTTGCGTACTACGAAACCATCGGCGGCGGCTTCGGTGCTCGCGCCGACTGCGATGGGATGGACGGTGTCCACGTCGGGATGACAAACACGCTCAACACACCGGTTGAGGCACTGGAGGCCGAATACCCGCTGCGTGTCGAACGCTATGCGTTCCGGCCTGATTCAGGTGGTGACGGCACTCACCGCGGTGGGCTTGGTCTCGAACGTCGGCTGCGCATTCAGCAGGAGGCGACTGTCTCGCTGCTAACCGAGCGTCGCCGCCACGCTCCCCAGGGCGTTGCTGGCGGCAAACCAGGTGCGACCGGGGAGAATCTGCTTGCACTCCCTGAGGAAGCTACACAACCCATTGGATCGAAAACAACGCGGACTGTCCCTGCTGGCACCGTCGTCACTGTTCGCACGCCGGGCGGCGGCGGCCACGGCGATCCAGCCGGCCGTGATTCCGAACGGCAGCAGCAGGAACAGACTGATGACCTGCGTGAGGATACCTCTGAGTAACGGTTATTGCATACGCATGCATATGTGCATACATGGCTGACACATCGATTCGGGTCTCACACGAGACGAAACAGCGACTCGAACTCCACAAGCGCGACGACGAGAGCTACGATGATGTCATTCGTCGGCTGGCTGAAAGCGACAAGTGGGCGGGGTTTGGCGTGTTGGGCGAGGATTCAGGTGTTCGATCTGGCATGAAACAGCTGCGGGAGGAGATGCGGTCGACCACGGCGGACAGAGTTGAGGAGATGGAGTAGATGCTGCTGATTGATAATACGCTCCTCAGCGAGTATCTCGACGGCACTGATACTGCCCGTCAGTTTCTCACACAGTACGAACAGGATGTGTGGGCTGTCTCAGCTATCGTGCTCTATGAGGCCTATATGGGCTGTGTGCACGGCTATATTGATGCTGCTCCAGCGACTGTCAGAGACGCAGTGACGACGTCGATGACAGTTCTTGATGTCACACAGCAGACCGCTGCTGAAGCTGAAACACTCCAACAGCACCTGTTGGAGCGTGGGATTCCTGCCGACAGTCCGGATGTACTGATTGCAGCGACGGCTCGGGAACACGGTGCTACGTTTGCGACCGCTGATACACACTTCTGGCAGTCAGAAATGGCGTCTGTTCTCGATGTCGCAAAATACGATCCGTACTAATCTACAGATAGAGCAGGCCGAGTGCCTCGGGGTCGTACGGAAATCGGAGATTTCC
>OBKM01000180.1_pt1 | contig 31324 bp, 39 predicted proteins | sample 1519691 | NCBI WGS metagenome assembly OBKM01 (sample SAMEA37050418, study PRJEB22526) | metagenome | biome: saline pan; feature: lake; material: water | place: Egypt | collected 2015 | depth 0.5 m
CTCTCGGAGCGATTCGGAGAAATTGGAATCACTTTGTGAGGAGTTGTTCGAGGAGGCCAAAACTATCGTACGGCAAGGGAAAGGCCAGCACCCGGAGACGATATACGAGGAGAAAGAAGCCGAGCTACAGCAGTGGCTCGGCAGCAAATCCATATAACGAGAGATACGCCCTGTGCGCACGGACACATCGGTATCTTCCTCGCGGTCAGATGGCGAGCGAAGCGAGGTCGACTGCAAGGAGACCTCGACATGCGAACGGGGAGCAGAGCGACCCGTGAGCGAAGCGCTAGCGAGTGAACCATGATGTACGCCCGAAACACTGCCGGGTGAAAATCTACTAGTAGGTTCGGTGGAAATATAATGAGTCGAGCACACGGTGTTTTGATCTACTCCGACAGCTCCCAAGACCCGTCAAGAACCGCTTTAGTCCGAGTAATTATTCGATCGGTGAACTCCGTCGTGATGCGTCCCTGTGGATTCGCTACGGCACGGTGTTTGACCGTTCCAATAACCCATGGAGAACAGTACGATGTCTTATCGGGGTTTCTGCCTGTAATCCACGCATCTCCGACCTCGTAGTTTGCCGGAAGGTCGCTCGTCGTGAGTGCAGCACAAACGTACTCCTCGCCGGGATACGGTAGCTGCTCTGCGGCCAGAATCAACCAGAGTCGAGGATTCGATCCCTGTCTGAAGGGATCGGGAGCCCAGAAAATGTCACCCTTCAGATAGGTATCACTCACGCTGTTCACGCGGATCGACCGCGTATTGCTGCCACTCGTCGTACTCGAACGGTGCTTCTTCGTGGCTTGCTGCGACTTCACTCGCATGAATCGTTGCAGCGCCGACGCTCCGGTCGTGATTACTGATTCGCCAGTACTGTCCTCTGTGGTCTACTCGCCCGCGTTCCCGAAGCCGCACCAGCGTCGGTCCGACCGAGCCACGCTTGACCTCGGTCGCCTCTGCGATCTCGGTTTGAGTGAACGCCTCGTGTGGATGCTCTTCGAGAAATTCGAGTATCCTGGCAGCATTCGTCTCGGGTCTCGGTTGTTCCTTGTCGTCATTGATCTCCTCGAACCGATCAGCGCTGATTGGCATGTGTGTGTACTGTTTTGTATTAGATGTACTAAACACTTCTCCGGGTGCTCTCTCTCGCGTCCGTCTGTGGTCCAGGGAATCGCAAATGTTGATACCACGAAGCGTATCTTGATTCCGATACGAATCGAGCACCATCGGGGAAAAGCGACCCAACAGTCGTCGTTTTCTGCTCTTCACCAGCAGTAATCTCTCAGCCGTACAGTAGTATACCAGCGTACTCCGGGGGAGCCGACCTTGATAAGAGATTGTAGCCGATGCTACACATACTATTTATAAACGGTTCTAGTGAGCTATTTAAAATGTACGCCCGGAACACTAACGTCCGACCTCACTCCAGGCGGCGTGCCGTGGTCGGTCGGCTAACCCTCGTGCCGGGCGGGAGGCGTGTCAGTACCTCCAAACGCCGCGGCGGCGAAGCCGTCGCGGCCGACGTATCGCGCACCTGGGTTCTCCGTGCTGTCATCGTTGCCCGACGGGCTACTCGGCCGGGGACTAGTGGTGCGCAGCGGAGCGTACGCGATCGGGCTGTAATCCTCTTTCGGCTCGTCGGTCGAAAAAAACCGGCGGTCGGGTCGGCGCTCAGTAGAACGGCGGCAGGTTGTTCCCGTCGAACTCCTCGGTCGGTCGGACACCGATCCCGTGGAAGTCGCTGTCGTCGTTGTCGGCGTCGGGCTCGACGGTCGTGATGATCTCCCTCGTCTCCATATCGAGCACGGCGAAGCCGGGGTTGACGCCGGTCGCGGCGTGGGGATCGCCCGACTGCGGCGACGGGCCGCGCAGCGTCACGAACATATACTCGCCGTCGGGCGAGCCCCAGAGGATGTCCGGGGAGTCGCGCTCGTTCGGGTTCTCGGAGGTCACGGGCCCGAAGGCGTCGATCTCGTCGACGACATCGTCGGTGTCGGGGTCGACGACCACGCCGTCGTTCGTCTCCCGGTTGAGGACCCACATCTCCTCGGCGTCCGGCGTAAACCAGAAGCCGTGTGCGTCGACGCCGCGCGTCGATTCGCCGTCGACGAGTATCTCGTCGGTGTCCGCGTCGAGGACGTAGTACGCACCGACGCCCTCCTCGCCTTCGATCGGCTGGCCGTCGTCGTCGGTCGGCGTCGGAAGGCCGGCGGTGAGATAGAACTTGTTCTCCGTCGGGTGCGGTATCGTCCCGCAGTTCGTGGGGACCTCCTCGCCGTCGAAGGCCACGTCGACCTCGAAGTTTTCGTGGTCGACGATGACGAGCCCGGCGTTGTGGTAGCTCGGGCCGAGCGTGTGGATCGAGCGGCCGTCCTTATCGTAGGAGTGACAGATCGGCGCGCCCTCCTGCTCGGTGAGCCCCTCGATCTCCTCGTCGACGACGATCTCGTCTACGCTCTCGAACTCCTCCTCGTCGAGGTCGGCGTCGACGCGGACGATCTCGCTTTCGCCGATCACGTCGACGTGGATGAACTCGTCGTCGGGGCTGAACCCGGCGAAGTGCGATCCGGCGCCGGTCTCGAGGTTCGCGACCAGTTCGCGGTCCTCCGTCCGATAAATGAGCGTCCGGGCCCCGGACGTACAGGGGATCGCCGCGTACTCGTAATCAGAGGAGTAGTCGGCCATGTGGGGAACGAAGCCGTCCTCGGCACCCGTGTCGATCTCGTCGAGCAGTTCGTACTCCTCGCCGCTCCCGTCATCCGGTTCGTAAATGTAGATCGTGTCCGTACCCTGGTCGGCCGCCCAGATCTCGTAGCCGGCCTCGAACGTCTCTTCGTCCGTGGGTTCCGGGTCCTCCTCCTGATCCTGTCCGCATCCGGCTACCGCGATCGCGCTCGCCGCCGCGCCGGAGGCGATAAACTTCCGTCGAGTCGTTTGTCTCATCGTACCGGAAACACCCACTACGCCGGCAAAAGGTTGACGATAACCCGCTATTTGATGCCATAGAGGGCTTGAGAAGCTGATATTCGTCCGAGATTTGTTGTAGGTAAGAGTAAATATCTCTGATTTTACTGACACAGGCAAAAACGGCAAAAACGGGGATTGAGGACGGTAAAGACACTGTCGATGGAAACGAACAGTCCGACCCGTGTCACCGAACACGGTATCGCCCGAACCCGTAGACAACTATTTTCGGGCCAAGGACGTATCCGTCTCCGATGGAACTTCCCGATCGGAGCGAACTCCCCCGCAGGGAGTATCTGCGGCTTGCCGTCGGGGTCGGTGGGGCGGCGGGGCTGTCGGCCTGTCTCGATGCGACCGACTCGGGGTCGGTGCCGACCGGCGACCCGGAGGCACGCCCCGAACGACAGCACGCGTGGAACGACGCCCTCCCGACCGACGAACACGGAACCCACCGGCTCCCGGAGCACCACGTCCTGCTCGGGCTCCGGCTCGAAACGGCCCCGGACGCGGACGCCCGAGAACGGGTCGAGACGGCGTTCGAGTCACTGGAGCGGAGCTACGACCGATCGCCGGCGGGCCTCCTGTTCACGGTCGGCTATTCGGCTTCGTACTTCGGAGCCGATCCGCCGATCCCCCAACCGGAGCCGCTCACGTCAATGGAATCGCCCGAATTCGACGAGTTCGATGCCGTCGTCCATCTGGCGAGCGACAGCCCCGAAGTCGTCGTCGAAGCCGAGGAAGCGCTCCTCGGCGAGGTCGACGCGCCGAACGGCGTCGAGATGCAAGCAGATGTTTCCGGTATCCTCGACAGAGCCTCCCCGAGACGGACCGGCTTCGTCGGTGAGGGGCTCCCCAGTCGGCATACCGACCTCGACGGCGTCCCGGACTCGATTCCCGAGGACGCCCCGTTCTTCATGGGCTTTCGCTCGGGCTTCGCGGGAAGCCAGGCCCCGGAGAGCCGGATCACGATCGAGGACGGCCCCTTCGCCGGCGGGACGACGATGCACGTCTCGTCGCTCGATTTGCAGCTGGAGACGTGGTTCGAACAGGACAATCACTTCCAGCGCGTGGCGAAGACTTTTAGCCCGGAACACGCCGAGCGCGGCGTCGGCGAGATCGGCGAGGAGCTCGGCGGGTCGACTGGCGTCGCCGGCGAGATCGCTTCCCGGACGGAAGCCGACGGGAAACGCGGGCTCGTCGGGCATGCCCAGAAGGCCGCCCGCGCTCGCGACGACGACGGAACGCCGCCGCTGCTCCGGCGGGATTTCAACACCGTCGATGGGGATCGCCCCGGGCTTCACTTCGTCTCCTATCAGCGGTCGATCGGGGATTTCGTCCGCGTCCGCGAGGCGATGACCGGGGCGGATCTGACCGGTGACGGCGTCGGCCAGCGGTTGAACAACGGACTACTGCAGTACATTTTCGTCCGACGACGGGGGAACTTTCTCGTCCCCCCGCGATCGGAGCGCTCGCTCCCGGACCCGGAGTTACTCTGAACACATGCAACGACACTTCACACGACGACGGCTGCTCGCGGGTACCGCGACCGCCGCGCTCGGATCGCTCGCCGGATGTACCGACGACCCGACGGACGGATCGGACGACGAACCCGCCCAGGGAAACGACAGTGCCGAAAGCGCTCCACAGCTCCCACGGGTCGAGAACCCCCCCAACGCGGTGTACAAGCCGACACACAGGGAAGCGATGCGGCATCTCGACCCCGTCGAGGCCGGCGGGTACACTGTTTCGCCGATGGTCACGTATCCCCACTCGTTTTGGCTCGTCACCGGCACCGAACGCGAGGAGGTGGTCCCCGACGGCGGCCAGGGGGTACACCTGATGGCGACGGTGTGGGACGCCGAAACCGGTCAGGTGCTGCCGGTCGGCTCCGGGGCGACGATGCGCGTCTCGAAGGACGGCGATCTCGTCGATCAGCGCGCCCCGTGGCCGATGATTTCACAGACGATGGGGTTTCACTTCGGCGACAACGTCGCCCTCCCCGAGGACGGCACCTACACCGTCGAACTCGATCTCAACCCGATCACGAGCCGGAAAACCGGCTCCTTCGAGGGGCGATTCGAGGAGCCCGTGACGGCGACGTTCACGTTCGAGTACGACGACGAGTTCCGCCAGGACGTTATCGGCGGGGTCGAGTACCTCGACGAATCCGAGTGGGGCCAACCCGGGGCGCTCGAACCGCCGATGGGCCACGGGGGCGGCGAGGCGAGCGACGGTCACGACCACGATCATAGCGACGATCACGACCACGGCGATCACGACCATCACATGCCGTTCTCGGCGCTCCCCGAACCGGCCGCGTATCCGGGCACCGACCTCGGCGTGCACGACAGCGGCGACGCCCGCTTCGTCGTCAGACACCTCCCCGAGTCCCGGTTCGCCGACGGCGGATACCTGCTCGTCTCGCCCCGGACACCGTACAACCGCGTCCCGCTCGCCGACATGGCCCTCTCGATCGACGGGGCCGAGGAAGCCGCCCTCGAACAGACGCTCGACAGCGAGTTGGGACTCCACTACGGCGCCGAGGTAGCGCTCTCGTCCGGCGACTCGTTCGATCTCATCGTCGAGGGGCCGCCGCAGGTGTCCAGACACGCCGGCTACGAGACCGCGTTCCTCGAAATGCCGCCGATGACGGTAGAGGTCCCCGAATGAGAGCTGCGCCCCTCGTCGTCGGCTGTCTGTTCGCCGTCGCGGCCGTCTCCGGGTTCGCGGTGACGGCCGACAACCCCGGACTCGCCGACTTCGAACCGAGCGAGTCCGAGGCCGCGCCGGGCGAGGCGGTCGAGATCGATCTCACGATGCAGGTCGTGAGCACCAACGACGACGAAGCCGTCGAATCGATCGCCTACACCGTCGCGTACGATCCCGACGTGCTCTCCGTCGTCGAGGTCGAACAGGGGCCGTGGATGCGCGGCGGGGACGCGACCAACGTCACCTTCGAGACCGAGATCGACGACCAGGACGGTCGGCTCCACGTCTCGGAGGCAAGGGAACCCCCCGCCGGCGGCGTCATCGGGGACGGGACGACCGCGACCGTGGTGTTCGAAGTCGATCCGGACACAACGGCAACGAACACGACTGTCGAGTACGACAGCTACGAGGCACAGATGCTCGAATACCCGCTCCCGGTGTTGGACGACCGAACGGAGGCGACGATCGCCGTCGTGGACGAGCCGACCGAGGCCGACACCGACGACCAGGCCGGGTTCGGGATCGCCGTTGCCGCCCTCGCCGTGCTCTCTGTGGCCGCGATCGCCCGCGCCCGTCAGACCGCGTAGTCGTCTTCCGTGACCTGTGCGTACCGGCCGTTCCGGTATCCGAGTTTCCGCAACGTGTACTCCGCGTAGAGCTTCCCACCCGATAGGCCGGCGTAGACGGCCCGTTGTGGCTCGATACCGTCGCTGTCGACGACCGTGTCGACGAGGTCGAACAGCCGATCCCAGTCGTCGGGCTCGTTGCCCCGGACCATCTCCGCGAAGATGCAGTTCCGGCGGACCTCCGGGCCGATGGCGCGGTGCCACTCCGTGTTGTACGCCCGAAGCGCCCCGAGCGCCGCGAGCCGCCCCGCGATCGCCCCGGTCCTGACGGCGACGTGGTCGCCGCCCTCGTGGAACGCCGAGGTGGCGCCCATCGCGCCGCCGGCGATCGCCACGTTCGCCCGCGTCGGTGACTCGATCGGGCGGGTCGAGGAGATGGGGTACGTCTCCGTTCCCCTCGCCTTCCCGCGGTCCTCCTGAACCGGAAACTCCCCGATGTCGTACTCCGGGTACACGGCTTCGAGCAGCCGTTCGATGTAGGTGCCGCCCTGTGGGATCCGCTCGTCCTCCGGCCGGAGCAGCCGATAGCTGTCGCGGTTCCCGACACTATCGATGTCGAGGCCGATCGGCATCGTCAGCCCGACCCGCGCGACCCGGCCGTCGTTCGGGAACACCCACGGGTACGCGGTGTGGCCCGGCATGTACCCCCACCAGAACTTGATCCGGTCGTCCTCGAAGAGCTCCTCGGGGAACTCCCGGTACTCCTGGTAGGCGATGTGGTTCGTCCGGCGCGATTCGAGCCGTTCCATCGCCGGCTCGGGCAGGTACCGCTCCAGGACCGTGCCGGTGATCGTTCGCTGTGGCCCGTCCGCGAGGACGAGATACGACGCCTCGATCTCGGTCCCGTCGCGCAGCGTCAGCGTATGCGTGGGCGTTCCGGTCAGTTCCGTCTCGACCCCCGAGACGCCGGTCCCGACCCGGTACTGTGCCCCGGCCGTCTCCGCGCGCTCCCGGAGCCAGTCGTCGAACCGGGCCCGGTGCATCGTAAACCCGAAGTTCGGATACGAGCTGTCGAAGCCGGTGTCGGTCAGCTCGACCGCCTCGTTCGGTCCGATGAACTCCGCCGCATTGAGCTCGCGGTGTTTGACGTGCTCGGGGATCGGCTCGTCGAGGTCCATGATGTCGACCCAGTAGTCGAGGATGCCCGCCGCATCCGTCGAATCCGGGCCGGGGCCGTCCCGATCGGCGCGGGGAACGCCCTTCTCGATGACGACGACTTCGGCCCCGTGGCGGGCGGCCGCGCGCCCGGCGGCGGCTCCGGCCGGCCCCCCGCCGACGACGGCGACATCTACGCGTTGCATATCCGATCCAGCGGTCCGACGGGCTTAAAACGATTGAACCGACGCGTCAGTACTCCGGCGACTCCTCGCGGACGCCCTCCCGTTTGTTGAGCACGCGGGCGAACACGAAGAGCGCGTCCGAAAGCCGGTTGAGATACGCGACGGCGGCGTCGTTGACCGGCTCGTCGGCGGCCAAGGCGACGGCGCGACGCTCCGCGCGCCGGCAGACAGAACGGGCGTGGTGAAGCCGCGCGCCGACGTCGCTCCCGCCGGGGAGAATGAAGCTCTGCAAGGGATCGAGCTCCTCGTCGAAGCCGTCCATCCACTCCTCGAGCGCTTCGACGTGGTGGTCCTCTATGTGTGGGCTGTCGGCGTCGTTTTTGTCCGGGTTCGAGAAATCGGCCTGGATGATGTGGAGGTGGTTTTGGATCCGTCCGAGCCGCTCGTCGACGTCGTCGTACCCCGACGGGCGGGTCAGCCCGATGAGGCTGTTGACCTCGTCGACCGTCCCGTAGGCCTCGATCCGCGGGCTCGTCTTCGATATCCGCGACATGTCCTGGAGATCCGTCATCCCCTCGTCGCCGCGGCCGGTGTAGATCTTCATGGCTACCGACCCTTGACCGCCGAGAACCCTAAAGCTGTGTGCTCGGCCTCAGGGCTCGCCCGTCCCCGAATCGGGGGTCGGCCTGATAAAAAAGTACGCGAACGCGCCGAAGGCGGCCCCCAGACCGATCCCCCACCGGACGCCGGTCCGGGGGTCGCCGATCAACACGCCACCGACGGCCGTGAGAGCGAACGCGAGCGCGAAAAACGTCGCGGCGCGGGTCGGACCGTCGGCGACGAACCCGTCAGTCCGCGGGCTCATCGTCCCCTCCGTCGGTCTTCCGGGACCGTCCCCTTCCGTCGGTCCGCGACCGTTCCTCGCGACTGCCCCCGAGCGACACGAGCGGCCACCATACGATCCGTTGGGCCGGAGGCAGACATAACGCTTCCCACGGAGCCGTCCGAAAGCGTCAACCGCCGCCGCCCGATAGAACCGCCGATGTCACGCTCGCGAACGTTGACGGCGCTCGCCGGGGTCGCCGGGAGCCTCGCCCTGAGCGCCCTCTTATACGTTTACACCGGATCGGTCCTGTTTTTCCTGTTCGTCCCGTTCCTGCCGCTCCTGTTCGTCCGCCGGGACGGCTCGGAGTCGAGCGAGGACGCCGAGCCCGTCCGTGAATGCTCCCGCTGTGATTTCGAGACGCGGAACCCGGGGTTCGAGTACTGCCCCCGCGACGGAAGCCGTCTGTACGAGCGGCGCTGACCGACGCCCGGCGGTGGCGGTGACGTTTATATTCCCTGGGAGCGTATCGAACTCATGCCCGAGACAGTACTCTTCGAATCCGAGAGCCGACGGAGCCGATCGGAGATCGCGACGTACCTGCGGACGGTCGCCGATTCGCTGGAGGCCGGCGGGGACCTCACGCTCAGTGCCGGGGAACAGTCCGTAACGATGGAGCCGCCGGAGCGTCCGACGTTCGAAGTGAAGGCCGAGCGGGAGGGGCCCGACGGGGAGCCGGGCGAGTTGAGCATCGAGTTCGAACTCGAATGGGACGAAAACGGGGGCGCCGGCGGCGCTGGCGGGGACCTCACCATCGAGTGACTGTGGCGTGTGCCCGGTGTCCACACCGCGGTTACACGTCCCGTGTCGGGCGTGAGGATTATATGAGCCGAACCTGTAGGGCCGGGTATGGACCGACAGAAGATCATCGCCGTGTTTTTCGCCTTCCTGATGGCGATGTGGCTCGTCGCCACCGCGGCGACCCTACTCTGACCCGGGGTCCGCGTATCGGGATACGACGGCCGGCACCCACCGCCCGCGGGGAGGTGCTTCCCGGCCGGAACTATTTATTTCCTGACGCCGAACATCCGGCGTGAGCTTTCTCGACTCGCTCGTCGATCCGGCGAACAGCGAATCGGTCGGCGCCCTCGCCGTCGCCTTCGCGGGCATGGAACGCGATCTCCACGGCGCGATCCAGGCCCACTACGAGGCGCTCGGCATCGACCCCCCCGACGACGGGCCGCCGATCGAAACGCGGGTCGATCAGCTACGGACGCTCGTCGCCCACCACATCGAGGGGGACCTATGGGGGTATTTCCTCGAAGAGGAGGCTCCAGAGGGACTGACGAACCCCGACGACGCACGCGCGTTCGCCGGGCTGGACGACGAGGAGTGGGCGACGCGGATCGAGGCCCTCGCCAAGGCCGCCCCGGACGACCACGACGGCTCGGTCCGGGAGCGTGCCGGTGTCGTCGTCGAGTCGCAGTTCGGGGTCGACATCGGAACGTTCGAGGATCGGATCGTCGGGTGGCGACCGGAGCGGACGCTCCGACGGGCGCTTCGGGGACCGATCGACGCCGACATCGAGCGGCTCCGGGCGGCGACGGACGCGATCGAGCGATCGGGGTCGTAGCCGTCCCGCCGCATGAAAAGAGCCAACAGGAACGCCGTCGACGTTCGCGTATGATCGGCATCGTCGGCGGCGGGCTCGCGGGGCTGGCCGCCGCTTACCGGCTCCAGGCGGCGGGCCATGCGGTCCGGGTGTTCGAGGCCGGAAACGACCTCGGTGGCCTCGCGGCGACGTACCCGACCGCCGGCGACCGGATCGAGACGTACTATCACCATCTCTCGAAATCCGAGGAGACGATCGTCGAGTTGGCGGCGGAGCTGGGCCTCGACGACCGGATCGAGTGGCGGATCGGCGAGAACGCCTACTACGTCGACGGGGTATCACATCCCCTCGATACCCCCTGGGAGATCGCCGCGTACCCGCATCTGTCGCTTCACGACAAGTTTCGACTCACGGCGTTGACGCTCGGGGTCGATGTCCGGGGCGGCCGCCCACGGTGGGACACCTACGACGACATCGAGGCGTTCGAGGAGGTTCCGATAACGGAGTTCCTCCTCGAACACACCACTCGCGGCGTCTACGAGTACTTCTTCGAGCCGCTGTTGGATGCGAAGTTCGGGGATCGGAAGGACGATGTCTCGGCGGCGTGGCTGCTCGGCCGCATCAAGTTCCGCGGCGAGCGCGATCTCCTCCGCGGGGAGGTCCTCGGCTACATCGACGGCGGGTTCGGCGTTCTCCTCGACGCGCTGGTCGAGGCGGTCGGCCGCGACCGGATCGAAACTGCAACGGCGGTGACGGGGCTTTCCCGGGCCGACGGGGGAGCCTCGGACGATGGGCCGCCGATAGCGTCCGTGACGACGCGGACCGAAACCGGCGACACAGATGTCCACGACGTCGATCGCGTCGTCGTCGCGGCGATGCCCGACGTGCTCGAATCGCTGACCGGCTACCGGTGTGGGATCGACTTCCAGGGCTCGGTGTGTGCCCTCGCCACGATGACGGAGCCGTTGCTCGACACCTACTGGCTGAACATCGCCGACGACGCGCCGTTCGGGGCGCTCATAGAACACACGAACTTCGTCCCGCCGGCGCGCTATGGGGGGCAACACCTGCTGTACATCGCGAGCTACGTCCAGGGGAGCGAGGACGAGCTCTGGGGGCTCGACGACGACGAGGTGGAGTCGCTGTGGCTCGACGGCGTCCAGTCGCTGTTTCCCGATTTCGATCCCGGCGCCGTCACCGAGTTCCGGGTCGCGCGAAACCCGAAGACGGCGCCCGTCTACGAACGTGGCTATCTCGACATGGTGGTCCCGTACGATCTCACCGAAGCCGGGCACCCGGGTGTCCACTACGCCGGGATGGCGTCCCGAGCGCAGTACCCGGAACGCAGCCTCAACGGCGCGATCGAGGCGGGGTACGCGGCCGCGGACCGGATCGTCGAACGGGAGCGGTAGCTGCGGACGAGGGCGGCCTCAGCTCGCGCCCTTCGACCCGTCGTCGGCGTCCGAGGGCGGCTTCGGGTCCGCGAGATCGGGTTCCTCCGTGTCGCCGCCGACCACCGTTTCGCCGTCATCCGTCAGGACGTACACGTCGTCCGCGAACCCCTCGATCGCGTCCTCGTACTCGGCGGTTTCGAGCTTCTCCGGCGTCTTCGGGGCCGTCGCGACCCCCTCCTCGGGTGCGAACGCCCCCAGCGGATCGTCGATCGTAATCTCGAACCGCTCGAAGAAGGACTCGTATCGGCGGTAGTGGGCTTCGAGTTCGTCACCCGGGATCTCCATCATCTCCGTCCAGCCGTGGTTGAAGAAATCGAAGTTCGCCTGGACGTGCGTGATCTCCCTCGCCTCCGCCTCGGTGTAGTCCGATTCGAGGGCGGCGACGTAGGTGTCCATCGTCGCGTCGAAAAAGTCGTCGAGGTGGTCGCGGCGCTCCTCCGTGCGCCCCGCCTCGGCTTTGTCGAGAAAGATCTTCGTGTGCATCTTCACGAGCCCGTACCGTGCGATCTCCTCGACCCCCGGCGTTGTGAGCGCCTTCTTCGACGCCCAGTGGCGCGGATCCTGATAGATTTTCATACCGTCCGTTTCGGTACGGCACATATTGAACCCCTCGCAACCGGAACCGGACGTTCGTCGACCCGCCGCCGCCGAAACCGGATTCCGAGATGGCAATTCACATTAGGGCGGATCGTGTACCCGTACGTATGTGTGCGTCCCACGTAATCATCGGTGACGGCATCGCCGGAGCCTCGGCCGCCGAAACGATCCGCGAGGCCGACCCGGACGCCGATATCACCGTTCTCACCGAGGAGGGGGAAGCCCTGTACAACCGCATCCTGATAAAGGAGTTCGCGAAGGGGAAGCTCCCGGCGGCACCCGTCTCGATCCACGATCCCGAGTGGTACGACGAGCGGGACATCGACCTGCGACTCGACACCGTCGTCACCGGCGTCGACACGGACGCCCACGAGGTGTCCACCCACGGCGGCGAGACCTTCGAGTACGACAAGCTCCTCGTCGCCACCGGCGGCACGCCCACACAGCTTCCGGTCGACAACAGCGACGCCGAGGGGGTCCACCACTTCTGGACGTTCCAGGACGCACGCAATATCAAGGAAAGCGCCGCGGAAGCGGAGAAAGGCGTCGTCGTCGGGGCCGGCCTCCTCGGGATCGACCTCGCCGCCATCTGTGGCGCCCAGAACGTCGACGCCCACTACCTGATGCGCGGGGAGTCGTGGTGGCGCTACGCGCTCTCGGAGACGGGCGCGGAGATAATCCACGAGGCGATGGAGGATATCGGCGTGACGCCGGTGTTTGACTCCGGCGTCGATCGCTTCGAGACGGACGACGAGGGCCACGTCACCGCCGCCGTCGACCCCAACGGCGACCGCTTCGAGGCGGCGTTCGCCGGCGTCGCGATCGGACTGAACTTCAACACGGAGTTTCTCCGCGGCAGCGGTATCGAGACGGACGAGGGGATCGTCACCGACGAGTACATGCGGACGAACGTCGACGACGTCTACGCGGCCGGCGATATCACCCAGTTCCACGACGTGATCCTCGGCGACCGCGCCCAAAACGGCGCGTGGGGATCGGCGAAGGAGCAGGGCAACGTCGCCGGCCGGAACATGGTCGCCGACGGCCCCGAGACGGTCTTCGAGTGGGTCTCCTCGTACTCGATCACACACTTCGACTTCCCGTTTCTCTCCTTCGGCCACCCGACCCGGGGCGACGACGAGGTCGAGCGGAAGTACGACGACGGCACGTGGCGCCGGATCGCGCTGAAGGACGGTCGCGTCGTCGGCGGGGTCCTCATCGGCGATCTCTCCGCCCAATCCGTCATGAAGAAACTCGCCCGGAAGGGGATCGATGTCTCCGACAGGACGGAGCTGTTGTTGGAGCAAGGCGTCGACATCGAGGCGTTCGAGGACCCGGCGACGGCGGACTGACCGCGCCGGGACGGGGCCGACCGCCCCGGCCGTATCCAAAGTGTTTTCTCCGGGCACCCCCGCCTTCGTCGTATGGACGGCGGCGGCTCATCAAACATGACGCTCGCGTTCGAGTTGGAAGCGCTCAAGCAGCTCGCGGACCCCGAGGCGGTGTTCTCCGACGCCCGCTCGTGGAGCGAGTACGTCGGCGTTATCTCCGAGAAGCCGACCTACGTGGTGACGAACTTCACGCGGAAAAACCGGATCCGACAGGACTTCTTCTCCGGGCCCCGCGGGCGCGAGGAGAGCCTCGAAAACGTCAAAGACCAGTTCGATACCGAACGGCACGTCTTCGTCGGCAGCGGCGACGAGGACGAGGCGTTGGCCGACGCCGCCGGCTGGGAGTTCCTCCCGATCGACGCCGCGGCGGCGGCGGCCGATTGGGCCCTCGCGAGCGAGGACGATACCGGGGAAACGGAGGTCGAGCGGCGCGACGACTGGCCGTAAAAAGCTCCGGGGCTTGACCCGGGGCCCTCGGCCCGTAGACCGGTCCGACGGCGGCGCGGACGAGGCGGATTAGGCCACCCTTAAGAGGGCGGCGGACGCCGTCACAAATATGGGTCTCGACATCGCCCGGGCGTTCCGCGAAGGGGCGTCCCGCACGGCCGGTCGAAACGGCCTCGTCCTGGCCGCCGTCTTCGCCGTCGCCGCCCTCCTCACGACGGTACTGTTTCAATCGCTCATCGTCGCCGCCCTCGAATCGGCGTTCGAGGCGCTTCAGACCGCCTCACCGGAGGAACTCGGTCTCGCCGAAGCCGAGTACGAGGACGCCCTCGCCGAGTTCGAAACGGCGCTCACAGAGGTCCGGGCGGCGACGCCGCTGGCGCTCGGCGTCTCCGCCGGCGTCGCCGCGGCCGGGCTGCTCGTGACGGTGATCGCCTCCGAAGCCGTCTCAATCCTCGCTGTCCGCACCTTCGCCGCGGACGCGGCCGGGACGGTGACGCGCGAACGCCTCACCGGCAACATCCTTCTGGCGACGCTGAACGGCTTCGTCGGCGCGATCGTCGTCTGGGGGCTTATCGTCCTCGGATCGGCGCTGTTCTTGCTTCCCGGGATCGCCGTCGCGATCCTGTTTTTCTTTATGCGACAGGAGATCGCGCTCAACGACAAGAACTTCGTCCAGGCGATGGCGGACTCGTGGCGGGTGACGAAGGGCCACCGGATCCGGGTGTTCCTCGTCGGCGCGGCCCTCGTTATCCTCTCGCGGCTTGAGGAAGCCAGCTCCGCAGCTGTCGGGATCGTCTCGACGCCGGCCGGAACGGTCGTCGCGTCGGCCGTCGGCGGGCTGTTGGCGGCGTTCGGGGCCGCAGTGGCGACCCGCGCGTACGTCCAGATCGACGGGGACGACGACGCGGTCGAACCGGAGCCGGACGAGGAGCCGGAGGACCCCTATGACGCCGCGCTCGGGCCCGACGAGCTCTCGCGGTAGCGCGGTCCCCGAACGCTGTTTTTAAGCGGATCGGGCGCTTGAACGGAACAATGCCAACGCCGCGCGTTCCGGGCGACGACGACCGCCTCGAGTTGCCCTGCGGCGAGGCGGTCCGGCCGGTCGATCTCGACTTGGGGCTCCGGGAACTCGATTGCGACTGCGGCGAGCGACACGCCCTCGTCGTCGACGCCCACCCCGTCTCGCGGTTCGTCCCCGAGTCGATCGTCGACGTGTTACGCGAGACCGTCGAGACCGACGACGAGTTCCCCGAGTTCGGTACCGCCCACGTGATGGGGATGGCACTCGAGGAGTTCCCCGAGGCGATCGCCGTCTCGGACGTCTCCGACGACGGACGCGTGGGGTATGCCCTCGTTTGGGTCGCCGACTTCGAGGCCCGCCGGCTCCACGAGATTGTCGTCGAACTCCTCGTCGAGTTGATGGAACACGCCGCCAGCCACGGCGACGGGGCGACCGCCGAACGGTTCGAAGCACAGATGCTCGAGTTCGACGTGACGGCGTTCGTCGAACAGTACCGCCGGGAACGCGACTTCGACTCGGAGTTCGACGCGCCGGTCTGATCGTCGGACGGTCGATCCAGCCCCCGTCGGTCGGTTATTCTCCCCGCGCTGTATGACATCTGTCTGACGGATGCTTATGATGTGGGAACCCATGTGTAAGAACATGCGCATACGCCGAGGCGAGTTCGAGCGCATTCGCTCGGTGCTGTCGGAGGCCGACCCGGACGAGCCGCTGACCGCGAAGGAGATCCTCGAGTTGCTCGAAGCACGCGGTGAGGAGTTCGACAGCGCACACCGGGTCGCAACGGTGCTCGGGCGCGAAGCCGACGCGACCGACGTCGAGGTCATCCGGGATCAGCCCTACCGATACCGCCTCGAAGACGAACAGACGTGACTCCGTTCTACGGCCAACGCCCGGCCTCCGCCGAGGCGTCGAGCACCCGCCGCAGCGCGACGACGTACGCCGCCGTCCTGAAGTTCGGCACGTCGAACGTCTTGTAACACTCGACGAGGCCGTCGAAGGCATCCACGATGTGCCGTTCGAGCTCCTCGTTGACCCGCGATTCGGGCCAGTAGAACCGCTGGCGATTCTGGACCCACTCGAAATACGAGACGGTGACGCCCCCCGCGTTGGCGAGAATGTCCGGGATCACGACGACATCCCGCTCCGTGAGCACGTCGTCCGCGTTCGGCGTCAGCGGGCCGTTTGCGGCCTCGACGATCACGTCGGCTCCGACATCGGCCGCCAACTCGCCGTCGATGGCGTTTTCGAGGGCGGCCGGGACGAGGAGATCGACATCCAGTGTCAGCAGCTCCTCGTTGGTTAGCTCCTCCGTCGCGCCGTCGTAGCCCGAAACGGCGCCCGTTTCGTTCTTGAACGACGTGACTGCCCGCGTGTCGAGGCCGTCGGGGTTGTAGACGCCCCCGGAAGAGTCCGAGACCGCGACGACGTCCGCACCGAGCTCCCCCTCGAGCAGTTTCGCTGCGACGCTGCCGGCGTTACCGTACCCCTGAACGGCGACCGAAGCCCCCGTTATCTCCCGGTCGAGATACTCGAAGGTCTCGCGTGCGGTGAGCATCGTCGAGCGCCCAGTCGCCTCGACACGCCCCGCCGAGCCGCCGGAGTCGATCGCTTTCCCCGTGATGACTCCGGGCGCGGTCGTGTTTTCGAGGGTCTCGTAGGTGTCTTTTATCCAGTTCATCTCCCGCTGGCCGGTGTTCACGTCGGGGGCGGGGATGTCCCGGTCCTCGCCGATCAGCGGCCGGAGCTCGGTCGCGAACGCCCGCGTGAGCCGTTCGAGCTCGTCGGCCGAGTGTTCCCTCGGATCGACGACGATCCCGCCTTTGCCGCCGCCGTAGGGGATGTCCACGACGGCGCATTTATACACCATCCAGCCGGAGAGCGCTTTCACTTCGTCCCGGGAGACGCCCGGATGGTACCGGATACCCCCCTTGTACGGGCCGCGGTCGCCGTTGAACTGCGAGCGGTACGCCCGGAACACCCCGGTCGACCCGTCGTCGAGTTCGATCGAGAGGTTCGTTTCGAGCACCCGTTCGGGGTTTTTCAACCGCTCGATGGCGCCCTCGTCGGCGTCGATGTACGCGGCGGCGTCCTCGATCTGCTCCTGGAGGCTCTCAAAAGGGTTGACTGCATCCGGCATTACCGGGAAGTCGCCGAGCTACCGGTTAAGCGTGGCGACCGGCTGTCGGCTTTTTGTACACCGAGCACGAACGACGACCGTGCTCGGAGTTCGCTTTTTCGGCTGTTCGCGCTGTGGAACCGTCTTCGCCGGGCTCGAGGCGCCGCCGATGTGCGAGGAGTGCCCCGACGGCGATATCGAGGAGCTCACCGCCGATCTCCGCGCCGACACGTATTTCACCCGGAGCGACCGCCAGTGACCCGTCCGCCCTCACTCCTCGCGGAACCTGTCGAGGCCGACCTGCCGTCTGGCGACGCCGTCCGGGTCCGCGACCCAGCCGCTCTTTTGATTCCTCGCCGCGGTCGCGTCGGCGGCCGGCGCCTCGGCGGGCTCATACCCTGGACACGCCGGGCCGCACTCGCGGGCCGGGTCGACGAACCGACCCTTCCACGCGCAGTGCGGTAACGCGTCGTCGCCGCCGAACGCCGTCCCGCGCGCCGACGCCTCCCCGCAGCCGGGCATCGTATCGGGTCGCCAGCCCTTCCCGTAGGCGCGCTCCGCCACCCGACGCCGGAGTCGCGCCTTCTCCGCCGCCCCGACCGGCTCGATCTCGACCTCGGTCGGCGACTCGTCGAGGACCGCGATCCCGGGCTCCGAGGCGGACAGCGGCTCCGCTTCCCGAACCGTCTCGAACGAGCCCGCTTCGGCGTCGAACCGCCACACGCCGACCGGATCGGGGAGTCGGTTGAGGTGTGCCCCGGTGACGTAGGAGCCGGTGACGAGGATCACCTCGTCGAAAAGCGACAGCGAGACGTCCTTCCGCAACTGGAGTTCGAGCTCGCCCGGCCGGCCGAGATCGGGTTTGTTCTCGAAGGCCCGAAGCCCGCCGATCCACGCCGGATACGCCGTCGTCCGCCGGACGTACCGACGCCCCCCGCGGCGTTCGGCCTCGAAGAACCCGACGTCGACGGCGCGGTCGGCGACCGCCGTTGCACGCCCGGGACGGAGGTCGATCGCCTCGGTCGGCCGTCTGGCTCTGCCGACGCCGACGTCGCTCTCGATCGCCGGGCCCGGGATCGCCTCCGGGGTGATCTCCGTTCGCCGGTCGAACTCCGGTCCCGGCCGTACTTCGACCACGTCGACGATCCGGGTGTGCGTACCGAGCTGACGGGCGACGACGCCGTCGCTGTCGGCCTCTATGGCGGTACAGACCGCGAGCTCGAAGGCGAACTCCCGCACGGAACTACGGACGGGCGGTACGAACAAAAACGGTACGCCGCGAACGGGCCGGGCCGATCAAGCGAACGCGAGGTCCTGCTCGGCTTCGAGCAGCTCGTGATAGCGGTTGCGGATGGTGACCTCGGAGATGTCCGCGACCTCCGAGACGGCCGCCTGCGTCGTCTTCTCGTTGGTGAGCAGCGAGGCGGCGTAGACGGCGGCGGCGGCCAGCCCCACCGGCGACTTCCCCGAGTGGACGCCCTGCTCTTTGGCGTTGCCGAGCAGCTTCCGGGCGCGGTTCTCCGCCTCCTCGGAGAGGCCGAGCTCGCTCGCGAAGCGGGGCACGTAGCTCTCGGGGTCGGCGGGCGCCACCTCCAGGCCGAGTTCGCGGACGACGTAGCGGTAGGTGCGGGCGATCTCGCTTTTTTCGACCCGGGAGACCCCCGCCACCTCGTCGAGGCTCCGAGGGACGCCGGCCTGCCGGGCCGCGGCGTACACCGACGCGGTGGCGACGCCTTCGATGGAGCGGCCGGGGAGGAGGTTCTCGTCGAGGGCGCGTCGGTAGATGACGGAGGCGGTTTCGCGGACGTTCTCCGGGAGGCCGAGCGCCGACGCCATCCGGTCGATCTCGCCCAGCGCCTGTTTGAGGTTGCGCTCCTTCGAGTCGCGGGTACGGAACCGCTCGTTCCACTTGCGGAGCCGCTGCATCTTCTGGCGCTGGCGGGAGTCGAGGGAGTTCCCGTAGGCGTCCTGGTCGCGCCAGTCGATGTTCGTCGAGAGGCCCTTGTCGTGCATCATGTTGGTGGTCGGGGCGCCGACGCGGGATTTTTGATCCTTCTCGGCGCTGTCGAAGGCTCGCCACTCGGGGCCACGGTCGATCTCGTCCTCCTCGACGACTAGTCCACAATCGCGGCATACGGTCTCGCCGTGCTCGGAGTCGGCGGCGAGTTTGCCGCCGCACTCCGGGCAGCCGGTGGTTTCGTCGCGTTCGGTCTCCGTCTCGGTTTCGGCCGTTCGGGTTCGTGTGTGTTCACTCATGCTACGTGGCGGGGGCTACCAGGCGGGGCGCGTCCCGAAAAGACCCGGTATGATGTCAGTACATATAGGACGTGCGAAAGGCATTTAAACACTTCGGTGTTTTCGACCGGTCGGCGTTGTCCCCTGTCGGCGGCTCGCGTGGGTGCTCGTCGCGGATACTCCATGTGGCCGATTTATGTGGATACGGCGTCTGCCCCCTGTATGGACCGTGATGCGTTCGCCGCCCGGATCGACCACACCGTTCTCGGCCCGGGAACGACCCTTCGAGACGTCGAATCGGCACTCGACGCCGCCGAGCGGTACGGGATGAACGCCTGCGTCCCGCCATGTTACGTGTCCCACGCCTCCGAGTATGCGCCCGGCGTGCCCCTCGTGACCGTCTGTGCGTTCCCACACGGACAGGAGACACCGGAGACGAAGGAGTCCGGGGCCGAACGCGCCTGGATGGACGGTGCGGACGGGATCGATGTCGTCCTCAACGTCGGGTGGCTCCGGGGCGGCGACGCCGATGCAGTCGTCGACGAGCTCGCCCGGGTCGTCGCGGCCGTCCCGGTCCCGGTGAAAGCCATCGTCGAGGCCCCGCTGCTCTCGGTTGGGGAGCTCCGGACAGCGTGTGAGCTCGCCGAGGAGGCCGGCGTGGCGTTTCTCAAGACCTCGACCGGTTTCTCCGGCGATGCGACCGTCGAGGACGTCGAGATCATGGCGGAGTACCTCCCGGTAAAAGCGAGCGGCGGGATCGGGAGCTTCGAGGCGGCGCTCGCGATGCTCGACGCCGGTGCCGACAGGATCGGCGCCTCGGCGGGCGACGCGATCGTCGACGGGTTCGACGCCGAGGCCGTCGCCGACTCGTCGCTTGATCTCCCGTCGGACGGCCCCTCGTCGGACGGCCCCCCTTCGGAGTGATCGGAAACGTCGCTCTTTTGAGCGACCGTTCCCTAGCGCGTTCAACCGATGGCCACCTACCACATCGAGACGTACGGCTGCACCTCGAACCGCGGTGAGAGCCGCCGGATCGAGCGCTCGCTCCGCGATGCGGGCCACCGCCCCGTCGACGGGGTCGCCGACGCCGACGTGGCCATCCTCAACACCTGCACCGTCGTCGAGAAGACCGAACGGAACATGCTGCGGCGGGCCGAGGAGCTCGAATCGGCGGCGGCCGACCTGATCGTCACCGGCTGCATGGCGCTCGCACAGGGCGAGGAGTTCGCGGATCTGGACGTACAGGTGCTCCACTGGGAGGACGTTCCCGCCGCCGTCACAAACGGGGAGTGCCCGACGACGACCCCGGACGCCGAACCGATCCTCGACGGCGTCGTCGGGATCCTCCCGATCGCCCGCGGCTGCATGAGCAACTGTTCGTACTGCATCACGAAGTTCGCGACGGGCCGGGTCGACTCGCCGCCGATCGAGGAGAACGTCGAGAAAGCGCGCGCCCTCGTCCACGCCGGCGCGAAGGAGCTCCGCGTCACCGGTCAGGACACCGGGGTGTACGGCTGGGACGACGGCGACCGGAAACTCCCCGAGCTGCTCGATCGGATCTGCGACATCGACGGCGAGTTCCGCGTCAGGCTCGGGATGGCCAACCCCGGCGGCATCCACGGGATCCACGGGGAGCTCGCGGACGTGTTCGCCCGCAACGAGAAACTGTACGACTTCGTCCACGCGCCGGTCCAGTCGGGCTCCGACGACGTGCTCGAAGCGATGCGTCGCCAACACCGCGTCGGGAAGTTCCGCGAGGTCGTCGCGGCGTTCGACGATCGCCTCGACCACTGGACGCTCTCGACGGACTTCATCGTCGGCTTCCCGACCGAGACCGACGCCGACCACGAGCGCTCGATGGAGCTCCTCGCCGACGTCCGGCCGGAAAAAATCAACGTCACCCGCTTCTCGAAGCGCCCCGGGACCGACGCCGCCGAGCTGAAAGGGCTCGGGGGGACAAAAAAGAAGAAGCGCTCGAAGGAGATGTCGGCGCTGAAACGCGAGATCTGCACCGAGACCCACGCCTCGATGGTCGGCGAGACCCACGAGGTCCTGGCCGTCGAGCCGGGAACGGGCGAGTCGGTGAAGTGTCGCGACGAGGCCTATCGGCAGGTGATCGTCACCGACGCCGCTGACCGCGGGGTCGAGGTCGGCGAGTTCGTCGATGTCGAGATCACCGCCCACGAGGCGATGTACTGCTTCGGCGAGCCGGTCTGAAACCCCGCCGCGGCGGTGAAGCGGCTACTCCTCCGCCTCCTTCCACTCGCCGATCCCGGCGGGGTCGAGATGCAGGTGAACGTCGCCGATATCGTCGAGGTCGCGAAGTGCGGCGACAAGCTCCGTTTCGATGTCGTGGGCCTCGATGAGCGTCAGTTCGCCGTCGACCTCGACGTGGGCTTCGACCTCGATCGCCGTTCCGTCGTAGAACGCGACGAGGTCGTGTACCCCCGCGACGGCCGGATGCGACCGGAGGGTCCCGGCGATCCGTCGGCGCTGTCGGTCGCTCGGCGCGGCACCGATCAGGTACGAGACGTTCTCACGGCCGACCTCGACGCCCTGGTAGACCACGAGGACGCTCACGACCGCTCCGGCGGCCGCGTCGAGGGCCGGGTAGCCGAAGAAGACGCCGACAACGCCGACGAGGGCGGCGACGGAGGTGTAGATGTCGTTGCGGCAGTCGACGGCGAGGGCGGCGAGCGCCGAGGAGTTCACGGTCTCGTTCACGGCGGTCGTGTACCAGTACAGCGCGTACATATCCGCCATCGCGAACAGGAGCGCCCCGATAAGGAGGGGGCTGAACACGACCGTCGGAACCCCCATCAAGCCCTGTACGGAGCTATAGAGCAGGTTGAGTCCGAGCAGAACGATGACGCTCCCGACGAAAAGCGCCGCCAGCGGCTCGATGCGCTGGTGGCCGTGCGGGTGACTCCGGTCGGGATCGGCGTAGACGTTCCGGCCCCACACCAACACGACGACGCTCGCGACGAGGTCGGCGACCGAGTGGGCCGCGTCGGCCAGGAGCGCGACGGAGCCGAACGCGATCCCGACGGCTGCCTCGACGGCGATCTTGGCCGCGTTACCGAGGACGTTGACGACGCTGGCGCGGGTGAACCCGCGCCGTGCGGCGCCCGACTCCGGCCCCGCGTCCGCCTCCGCGGCGGCTGTCTCGCTCACGGCCCCACATATCGCAACTGCTCGTATAAGTCATCGGATTAGCCGCGTCGAACGGACGGGTTCGGCGCGGGAAACGATCGATCACTCCCCGATAAAAACCGATCCGCTCGCCAGGCGCTCGGCGCCCGGGGCGTCCTCGAACGCCGCCCGCAGTCGGTCGTAGCTCTCCTCCAGCGCCTGCACGATGACTTTCGTGTCCGAGCAAACCGGCATGAAGTTGGTGTCGCCGTGCCACCGCGGGACGACGTGTGTGTGGAGGTGATCGTCGACGGAGCCGCCGGCGGCGTCGCCGAGGTTGAGCCCGACGTTGAAGCCGTCGGGGGAAAAGGCCGAATCCAGCGCGTCCATCGTCCGCTGTTTCAGCCGCGCGTGGTCCGCGGCCGCCGCCCCGGAGAGATCGGTGTACGCGCCGGTGTGTCGCCTCGGGATCACCATCGCGTGGCCGGGGTTGTACGGGTAGTTGTTCAACAGGACGAACGCGTGTTCGGACTCGGCGACGACGAGCGCCTCGCGGGCGTCCTCACGCTCGGGGAGCACACAGAACGGGCAGCCGTCGATATCCCCGGAGCCGTCGCGTTCGACCCACTCGATGCGCCACGGGGCGAACAACTGGTCCATGGTCCCGGTCCGGGCGGCTCCGGTATAACCCTGTCCGGGCGTTTATATTATTTAAATTCTTTGGCCGTTCAGCGAACGCATTGAACGGTCTGACCGAATGTGAGGGCGTTGTAAACGGTTTAAAGCCATCCTACTCCGTCCGATCGATCCCGCCGCCATCGGCTGAACGGTCCGGAACCGACTCACCACTTTAGGCGTCCCTCGCGGGTATGATCGTTCGACAATGTCGACTCAAACCGACGACTTCGACGGCTCGATCGCCGAACACTGCGAGGCGTGTGGCCGTGACACACAACACGACGTCTCGATCCGGCTCCTGACGGAGAGCCAGCGGGCGGAGAACGCCGAGCTCTCGCGGGAGCCCTACCGCGTCGCGGTCTGTCGCCTCTGTGGGACCGAGCGGTCGACCCGGATGAACAACGCCTGATTCGCCCGCCGCCGACCCGGCCCGGACGGATCAGAATCTTCTTTGTTCGCCTCGCCGGAGACCGGTGTACATGATCCCGATCGACGACACGCCGCTGTGCCGGGACGGGAAGATACTCGTCTTGGCGTACGACCACGGGCTCGAACACGGTCCCGTCGACTTCGAGGGCGTCCCCGAGAGCGCCGACCCCGAACGCACGTTCGAGGCGGCCACGCACCCCGCCGTGACCTCCGTCGCCGTCCAGAAAGGGCTCGCCGAGGCGTACTATCCGAGCTACGAGGACGACGTCGATCTCCTCGCGAAGCTGAACGGCACCTCGAACCTCTGGATGGGCGAGCCGGACTCGTCGGTCAACTGCTCCGTCGAGTACGCCGCCGAGCTCGGCGCCTCCTCGGTCGGATTCACGCTGTACGGCGGCTCGAACCACGAGATCGAGATGGCCGAGGAGTTCCGCGAGGCCCAGGAGGCCGCCCGCGAGCACGATCTCCCCGTCGTGATGTGGTCGTACCCCCGCGGCCAGGGGCTCAAAAACGACACCAAGCCGTCGACGATCTCCTACGCCGCGCGGCTCGCCCTCGAACTCGGAGCCGACGTCGCGAAGGTCAAACACCCCGGAACCCGCGACGGGATGGAAAGCGCCGTCCGGATGGCGGGCCCCACCAAGGTTGTCATGTCCGGCGGCTCGAAGACCACGGATCGAGCGTTCCTCGCGAGCGTCAAGGAGACGATCGACGCCGGCGGAAAGGGCCTCGCCGTCGGGCGGAACGTCTGGCAACGCGAGAACCCGGAACGCATTCTCGACGCCCTCGAAGCGGTCATCTTCGAGGAGGCGACCGTCGACGAGGCGCTCGCCGCCGCCGAATAGATGTCCGATACCATCGACGCGGTGGTCGATGCGGTCGCCTCGACCGCCCCGGAGGTCCGCGAGGGGCTCGCGGGTCGGCGACGGTACGAGTCCGAGGAAAACCCCTCGGGCGAACGCCAGCTCGCGGCCGATGTCTACGCCGACGACCTGCTCGAGGAGCGGCTCCTCGCGATCGACGATATCGGCGGCTACGCGAGCGAGGAGCTCGATTCCGTCGTGCGCGCCGACGACGGCGGCAGCCACCACGTCGCCGTCGACCCCCTCGACGGCTCCTCGAACCTCAGATCGAACAACACGATGGGGACGCTGTTTGCGGTGTACGACGAGCCGTTGCCCGCAAGCGGTCGCGCCGTCGTCGCCAGCGGGTTCGTCCTTTATGGCCCGATCACGACGATGGTTGTCGCCCGCGACGGAACGGTCACCGAATCGGTGATCGACGACGACGGGGACCGAAGCGTCGTCGAGGCCGGCGTGACGCTTCCCGACTCGCCGACCGTCTACGGCTTCGGCGGGCGGCTCCCGCAGTGGCGCGAGGCCTTCGCGGCGTACGCCTCGGACGTCGCCACCGAACTCAAGCTCCGCTACGGCGGCGCGATGATCGGCGACGTGAACCAGGTGTTGACCTACGGCGGGATCTTCGGCTACCCCGGGCTCCGCAACCGGCCGGAGGGGAAACTCCGGCTCTGTTTCGAGGGACACCCGATCGCCCACATCGTCGAGACTGCCGGCGGCGCCTCCTCGAACGGGTCCGGGTCGCTCCTCGCATCGACGCCCGAGCGGCTCCACGAGCGCACACCGCTTTTCGTCGGCAACGACGAGTACATAGAACGGCTGGAGGCGGCTCTCGACGCTAACTGACCGTCGAGGTGGCGCCGCCCGCCCCGATCTCGGCGAAGAACTCGGTACACGCCACGTCGAAAGCGTCGGGGTTGTCCTGGTTCAACAGGTGTCCGGCCGCCGCGATCTCGCGGCTCCTCCCCGACCGGACCGTCCGGGCCAGCCGGTCGCCCTGCCGTTTGACCTGCGGCGCCTCGTCGGCCCCGTACAACACGAGGGTCGGTGTCTCGACGTGCGAGAGATCCGGCGGTTCGAACCCGTAGATCGCACGGAAGATCTTCAGCCATTCGCCCCGCGGAACCTCCCCGGCCGCGTCCATCGCGCGGGATCGCACCGCCGGGTCGACGGCCAGCCACGGGCCGCCCGTCGTCGCCCGGACGGATCGACACAGCGCCCGGAACGTCCCCGTCGGGCCGACCGTAGAGAGCATCCCGGACAGCGCCGGTGCCGGCGAAAGAAACGGTTTCGCCGCTGTCGGAACGTCGACCGGCGGCATCGACCGGACGGGGCCGCCGATCACCGCGCCGCGGGCGGCGCTTGGATGTCGGTCGAGATACGACTGTACGACCATCCCGCCCAGCGAGATCCCACAGAGAAGCGGCCGTTCGATACCGAGACGCGCCAGCAGCTGTTCGAGGTCGTCGGTCAGAAGCGCCACGGAGTACCGGTGCGGCTCGGTGGCCCCGGTCCGTCCGTGCCCGCGGAGATCGAGCGTCACCACCGTGTACTCGTCCGTGAGCCCCTCGATCTGCGGCCGCCACGACCGGCCGTTCTGCCAGCCGCCGTGGACACAGACGAGCGGCGGGCCGGAGCCACGTGTCTCGTAGTGGACGGTTCCGTCCGGGAGGGATAACGTCGACATTCGTCGGGAACGGCGCGTCGAAGCGACATGAGCGCGTCGGTATCCGGGGCGCGTGAGGCCTCCTAACGGGACCGCTACACGAGCCCGATGAGGGCGTCGAGGCCGGCGGCGACGGCGACGAGCCCCATCGCGTAGATCGACGACCCGACCATCGACGAGGCGGAGAACCGCAACGCGTTGCGGTCCGCCATCGCGGCCGGCACGGTGAGCGACCCGCGGGCGACCGGCAGCGTGTTCGACAGCGCGACCGCCACCATTCCCCACCGGTCCAGCCACCCGGCGAAGCGTCCTGCTTCGAGCCGTTCGTCCGTCCCGGGGAGTGACTCGATCGACACGTCCGTACGCCGGACGAGGGCGAAGAGCACGAGCTGTCCGAGCGTCGCCCCGACGACGGCGACCGCGGCGACCGAAACCAGCCCGAACAGGTCGCTGCCGACGGCCAGCGCCGTCGCGACGAAGAGCGTCCGCGTCGGGATCACCTTCCCGACGAGTGCGCCCTCCAGGACGAACACGACGAGCAACACGGCGAGCCCGTAGCTGGCGACGAGTCCGGTTCCCAACTCGACGACAGCTTCGTACATACACTGTATGTCGGCGCGACGCTATATAGGTCTTCAGACACTAACGGTACCTGATACCACGGCCGCCAGAGGCAAGCCGCCGCCGCCCGCAGGGCGGGTATGATCCAGGAAGGACAGAAAGCCCCCGACTTCGCGCTTCCCGGTGTCGAGGCCGGCGACCCCGACGTCTACAAGCTGTTTCGCTCGATCGAGGCCGGCAGGGCCGTGTTGCTTTGGTTCGTCCCGGCGACGTTCCTGCCGACCGCCACGGCGGAACTGTGTGCGATCAGGGACGCCGGCTGGCACGACTGCCCGGGGCTTGAGGTGTGGGCGCTCTCGATGGACAGCATCTACGCGTCGGCCGCGTACGCGGAGCGATACGACCTCCCGATGGCGTTTCTCGGGGACGCTTCGAGCGCCGCCGAGTACTACGGCGTCCGCTACGACGAGTGGGAGGGCCACTACGGCCCCCCGAAGCGGGCGGTTTTTTTCGTCGGCACTGACTGGGACGTGGCCTTCGCGTGGGCCGACCCGGACGCCTTCGCGTCGCCCGATCCGTCGCCGGTCGAACGGGTGGCGCCGGCGGTGGCGAAAATCAGTCCCGACGCTCGAACCGACGTGTCCGTGGATTACGGGGCGTTCTCGCGGTGAACGGTCGACGCGTCGGGCTGGGGCGCTACCGGAACTCGTTGAGCCGTCGCTTGAGCCGCTTCGCGGCGTCGCCCGCCGCGCGGACGTACGCGTCCTCGGTTTCGGCCCCCTCCCCGGCGAAGATGATCCCCCGCGAGGAGTTGACAAGCCCGACGCCGTCGGCGAGGCCGTGCTCGACCGCCGCCTCGGCGTCGCCGCCCTGCGCGCCGACGCCGGGGACGAGAAACGGGAGCTCGACCCGATCGCGAAGCGACGCCAGCTCCTCGGGAGCCGTCGCGCCGACGACGAGGCCGACGTTGTCGTTTTCATCCCACGCCGCACACCGCTCCGCGACGTACTGGTACAGCGGTTTGTCGTTCCCCACGTCGAGGGTCTGGAAGTTCGCACCGCCGCTGTTGGAGGTCCGACAGAGGACGAAGACGCCCTTCTCGCTGCGGGAGAGGTACGGCTCCAGCGTGTCCCGGCCCATATACGGGTTGACGGTGATCGCGTCGGCGCCGAGCCCGTCGTCGTCGAGCGCCGTCGCGTACCGTCTGGCCGTGTTGCCGATATCGCCGCGTTTCGCGTCCAGGAGGACCGGGACGCCCTTCCCGTGGGCGTAGGCGATCGTCTCCTCCAGGGCGCGCCAGCCCTCTGCGTCCTCGTAGAACGCCGCGTTGGGCTTATAACAGGCCGCGTGCTCGTGGGTCGCGTCGATGATCCGGCGGTTGAACGCCCACCGCGGGAGGTCGCTGTCGGGAAACGCGGGAAGCCGGTCCGGGTCGGGATCCAGCCCGACGGAGACGACGCTGTCCGCGGCGGCGATTCGGTCCGAGAGGTCCTCGAAGAAGCCCATCGTCGTCGGCTTCGGGTCGTCGAAGGAAAACACCCTCGTTGTCACGCCCCGGACGGTCGCCGTTCGGGCGGGTTTCGGTGGGGTGGGCTTTTGTTCGGGGGCCCTCTACCGCCGGTCAGTGATACGCGCCGTCGGCTTCGACCTCGACGACACGCTCGCGGTGACCGATGTCGACCGGGACGTGCTGTTGCGGCGCGCGGCCGAGACGGCCGGCGTCTCCCCCGTCCCGGATCGCGAGGCGTACCTCGACGCCCACCGCCGCCACAGCGGGACGGCGAGCCGTGAACCCGTCTTCGAGGCGCTCGTCGGCCCGGCCGACGCTGCCGCGTTCACCGCCGCATACCGCGAGGCGGTCGGCGAGGCGCTCGTCCCGGTCGAGGGTGCCGAGTCGGCCCTTGCCGAGCTCCGGGAGCGCCACCGCGTCGGGCTTTTGACCGACGGCCCGGACGGCACACAGCGGGACAAACTCCGGCGGCTCGGTTGGGCGGACACCTTCGACGCCGTCGTCGTCACCGGCGCCATCGGGACCCCGAAACCCGGCCCGGCGGCCTTCGCGGCGCTTCTCGAATCGCTCGGCGTCGGCGCGGCCGAGGCCGTCTACGTCGGCGACCACCCGGAGCGGGACATCTCGGGGGCGGCGGCCGCCGGGCTGTGGCCCGTGCAGGTGCTGTACGACGGCGGCCCCGACCCACACCCCGACGCCGCCGCGACGGTCCCGCGGTCCGATCTCCGGGCGCTACCCGGACGCATCGAGGGGCTCGGCGGCTGCACGGACGACGCGTAGCGCCCTTTTGACCTCGGCCCCGTTTTCGACGAAGACGAGCGTCCGCGGCGGCTCGACCGCCTTCGGTCGGGCCCTGAGCCCCTCGCTCCCGGCGGCCTCGGCGGCCCGTTCGATACCGTCGAGGAACTCGATCCGAACCCGATCGGGGTGGAGGTACACCTCGGCAACGGGGGTCGGATCGCCGCCGTTGGGGTCGAGATCGATCCCGTAGGCGAACGTTCCGCCCTCGGTCGCCCCGGCGTCGGGGTCGGCGTCGACCACGCGGAGGACACCGACGACGCCGCGCTCGTGGCCGTGTATCTCCGAGGAGAGCAGCTGTCCGATCGCCGTCCCATCGACGAGTTCGTCCCCGACCATTACAGTTCCGAGCGTGCCGTCTTGGCGAGCTCTTCGACGTCGACGCCGCACCGGTGGGCGTGGAGGGCAGCCGCGGTTTCGATCGTGACCGCAAGCTCCGATTGGCGACCGTTGATCGCGGCGACGGCCTCCTGTTTGTCCTCGCCAGCCTCGACGAGCGCACCGAGGATCCGTTCGAACGTCGATCGTTCCATGAGGATCGACTCGTCGGGCTCGAACCCATCCGGAACCTCCGTCGCCTGCGGCTCGAAGCACGCCCGGAGGGTCCCGTCGCCGCGTTCGAGAAGCCCCTCGCTCGCGGCGACGTCGATCAACCGTTTCGCCTGATCCGGCGAGAACCAGTCGCGATCGAGCGAGAGCGCGACGACGAAGGCACTCTCGCCGATCTCAGTTCCCCCCGCCTCGCGGAACGGGGCCGCGACGGCCGTCCGGAGACTCATACCGTAGGCTCCGGGCCGCGGGACAAATAGCCGTCGGTCCGGCCCCCGCCATCAGGCGCCGTCGTCCGGGGCCGGACGGTCGCCGGTCAGTATCGAGACGTTCGAATCGCCCCACGCGAACGCCGCCCGGCGGCGATCGTCGAACCCGAGGTACGACGCGATCGTACACAGCGCCCGATCGGAGAGCTGTTCGGCCGTCGGAGCGCCGCCGTCGTCGGCATCGTCAGTGCGTCCGTCGGCGGTCTCGACCGTGTTCGACCGCACAGCGTCGTCACGGTCGGGGGCGAACCACCGTTCCTCGATCCCGTCGTCGGCTGCCCGGTACTCGATCGCGGCCCCGTTCGCGAACCGGATCTCGACCGCCGGGTCGTCCCCGGCTGTCGTCGCCCGGGGCCGAACGGTTTCGAGCGGCGGGAGGGCGCCTTCGCTGCCGGCCGGATAGTGGCCGACGCCCGCGGGTTCGTTCCGTGACATACTCCTCGTAGGGGGGCGAGCGGGGTACGGACGCTGCCACGGGATCGTGGTTTATAAAAAGCGACGGACGACACGCGTCGCGCAATCACTCCCGTCTCAGTCACCGGCCGGCGACGGCCCCGTCGGCATCGACGCCAGCGCTCGGGTCCGCCAGACAGACACGAACGTCAGCGCGAAGGCGGCGAAGGAAAGCCCCACGATGAGGAGCTGGCCGGTATCGCCGATCGCCCACCTCGCGATGACGAGCTGGGCGACGATCAACGCCGCTGCGACGGCACCGACGGCGGAAACGCCCCGAAGCCCGGTTTCGCGCCCCCACAACGCGACGACGACGAGGGCGGCGAACATGGAGAACCCGAGCCCGTAGTAGACGAACTGGACGATCTCGCCGAAGGTGAAGAACAGCCGTGGGGTGAGCGCGACCATGACCGGAAAGCCGAGCAGCGCGACCGTTCCGGCCCGCTGGATGCTGTCGGCCGAAACCGGCGACGCGTCGGCGTATGCCCACACAGTCGCGGCCACGAGCAGACTCAGGATGAGCGACGCGAGGCCGAAGTGGAACGTCAACACGAGCACGGAGTAGCCGAAGACGAACTCGTGGACCAACACCGTGAACGCGCCGAACACGATCTGCAGCGGCGTCAGAACCATCGCGGCCAGCGTCGCGAACCGGATCCGACGGCTCCCGCCGCCGCGCCAGGCCGCGATCGCCGAGCCGACGATCAAGAACCCGGTTATCATCGCGACGAGGCGGTGGAACCACTCGATGAACGACATGAAGTTCGCGGGAAAGAGCCCGAAGACGGCGCCGTCACACAGCGGCCACCGGGCCTCGCAGGTGAGCCCGGCGCCGGTCGTCGCCGTGACGACGCCGACGAGCGCTGTCATCGCTGTCGTGACCGTCGTCACGAGCAGCAACCGACGGAGGTTCATAGATCAGGTTCGGAACCGGACCGATATATATCCCCCGAAACCGGGGGGCGGCTGCCGGACCCGACCGAAGGCAGTGCGGGGGTTATGTCGCCGTCTTCCGATCGTGGGTACCTTTTTTACGCCGCTGTACGGGATACGATCATGGGACTAGACGAAGACTCTCTGGAGTACCACCGGGTCGAACCGCCGGGGAAGATCGAGATCTCGACGACGAAGCCGACGAACA
>OBKM01000181.1_pt1 | contig 31218 bp, 29 predicted proteins | sample 1519691 | NCBI WGS metagenome assembly OBKM01 (sample SAMEA37050418, study PRJEB22526) | metagenome | biome: saline pan; feature: lake; material: water | place: Egypt | collected 2015 | depth 0.5 m
CGATATAACACTCGACGCCGTGTTCGGTGTGGATCGGATGTTCGGCGAACTCGGGCGACTGGCCGAGCGTCGCTTCGGCCTTCGTCTCCCCCGTCAACATCACTCGCTCGCATCCGGCCTCCGAGAGCGGAAGGACATCGCCGGGGTCGAACTCCGCGTCCGTCGGCCGTACGAAATCGATTTCGTACGTTCCGCCCTCGATGTCCGACAGCATCGCGTACTCCGTGTTGAGGGTCTCACGCCCCAGATCGAGAAGCCCCCGGATACGTTCCTCGTGGCCCCGTTCGCGGTCCGAGACGATCGAGTGGACGCGGTCGAGAGCCTCCTTGCGCCGCCGCGCGTTCTCCTCGGCCCGCTCGCGCTCGATCAGCTGCCCGACGACCTGCGCGATCAGATCGACGAAGGTCAACTCGGCGTCCGAAAAGGAGGTGGCTCGGGCTTCGGGGCCGAAGAAACACACCGTCCCGTAGCGTTCCCCGTCGGCTGTGACCTCTGCGCCGGCATAACAGGCGTGGCCGTACGCTTCGTGTGCCGGATCGTCGTCCCAGCCCGTCGCTTCGGCGTCGTGGAACGCGACCGAATCGCCCGTCTCGACGACGCGACGACAGAACGTCCGCGAGAGGTCGGCGATCGACCCCTCCTGATCCGCGTCCCGTGCGGCCACGACGGTCTCGTGACGGTCGGCCGCCTCGTCGACCCGGACCAGCTTACCCTCCTCGGTTCCGAGCCGTTCACAGCCGAGCCGGAGGATCCGGCGGCAGGTTCCCTCGAAGGACGGCTCCGGCGACGCGGTGATCTCGTACAGCCGTCGCCGGAACTCGGCCCCCTGGCGCCGCCCGGAGATGTCGCGCAACACCCCGACGGAGCCGCGGAACCGATCGCCGTCGTAGGGGATCACGCCCATGTGGTCCTCACAGGGGATCCACTCGCCGTCGGCGGTCCGGATCTCGATCTCGAACATCGTGTCGTCGGGCGCGTCGTCCGAGAGGATACGCGAGAGGTGCCGCTCGCTGCGTTCGATCCCCTCCGGTGACTTCAGAAGTGAGGGGTCGCTCCCGATGATATCCGCCTCGTCGTAGCCGACCAACTCGACGAACGCCCCGTTGACGTCGGTGAACCGCCCCTCCTCGTCGAGGACGTACACCGGGTCGCTCAGCGACTCGATAACCGTCTCGTACTCGCGGTAACTGGCCGTGAGCCGGTGGTCGTCGACCTCCTTTTCGATCCGGTTTCTGAGCAGTTCGAACGTTTCGGTCCCGCCCTTCTGGAGATACCCCGAGACGTCGGCGGCGACGGCCGCCGAGGCGACCGCCTCGCTGCCCTTCCCGGTAAAGAGGATGAACGGGATCGTCGGGTGCTCGGCGCGGACCTGCCGGAGGAACTCGATCCCGTCCGTGCCGGGCATCTCGTAGTCGGAGACGACGCAGTCGTGTTGGCCCTCGAGGAGCCGTTCGAGCCCTTAAGCCGCGTTGTCGACGGTTTCGACGTCGATCCTGTCGCTGTCGCGTTCGAGAAACGTCGCGGCGAGCTCCGCGAACGCCGGATCGTCGTCGACGTGGAGCACTCGGATCGGCTCCGGACCGGACGCCATCTGTGTTCACGCGACCGTTCCGCGAGTTTGACTGTGGACGCCGGCGGTATCGATGCCGGGATCGACCGGGGCGCTGCGTCGATTCATACATTGTTTATAATGCCCACGCGGTTTGTAGTTTCCCCTCGAACACCCCCGGTACGCGTACGGCGCGGCTCGAAACGACGTAGGATCCCCCGCGGACCCCTCGTCGGCCGCCGGTTCGACGCCGTCGGTTGCTCGCCCCGCCGTCCCGACGGTGTTTAAACGGGGGTACGACACCTGTCGAAGCTCGCTTCGCCACACGGCGGGTAAATCGGCGTCGGATGCCGGTTTTCGCTCACTGCGGAGTGGTGCATGGTAACAACGTTTATTTGTCTGTGGGACTTTCGTATATCATAGTATCGGTATCGATCACCGCCCGTCGGCTCCCGTGTCGCCACGTTGCCCGGGAGTGTCGGGTTCTTCCCGGCCGGCGGCGGGCGCGGTCGATCACCGGGCAAACGGCCGCCCGACCCCCCGGCCGGGACGAACCCACCCGAGGGGGACGGGCGCCACGAAAACAATGAGTGATATGGAAACCCTCGAAAAACTCAGCGAGGAGTACAGGCGAACGATCCCGTCGGACCTCCGCCGAACGCGGTCGTTCGAGTGGTACCTTGAGGAGCTCTACGACGACCCGAAGATCGCCAGAAACGCCCACCAGCGGCTGGCGGATATGTTCGATCACTACGGGACGAGCTACGACGAGGAAGCGGGGATCGTCGAGTACGACATCGCCGCCGAGGACCCCCTCGGCGACGGCGAGAACACCTTTTATGGCCGGATCATCCACGAGGCGATCCACGAGTTTACGAACAAGGTGAAATCGGGCGCACGCGGCCTCGGCCCCGAAAAGCGGATCAAACTGCTTCTCGGTCCCGTCGGCTCCGGGAAGTCCGACTTCGACCGACAGATCAGGCGGTACTTCGAGGACTACACGGCCACCGAAGCCGGGCGGATGTACACCTTCCGATGGATCGGCCTCTGCGACGTGATCCCGGACCAGGACCCCGCCGACGACGTCGTCCGCTCGCCGATGAACCAGGACCCGATCGTCCTGCTCCCATCGGAAGGACGCCAACAGGTCATCGACGATCTCAACGCGCGGCTCGATGCGCCCTATACGATCCGCAACGAGCAGGCGCTCGACCCGGCAAGCGAGTTCTACATGGACACGCTGCTGCAACACTACGACGACGACCTCCAGGCGGTGTTGGAAAACCACGTGGAGGTGATCCGGCTTCTGGCCGACGAGAACAAACGGCAGGCCGTGGAGACCTTCGAGCCGAAGGACAAGAAAAACCAGGACGAGACCGAGCTGACGGGCGATGTCAACTACTCGAAGATCGCGGTGTACGGCGAGAGCGACCCCCGCGCATTCGACTACTCCGGGGCCTTCTGTAACGCCAACCGCGGTATCTTCTCCGGCGAGGAGCTGCTGAAGCTCCAGCGGGAGTTCCTCTATGACTTCCTTCACGCCAGCCAAGAGCAGACGATAAAACCGAAGAACAACCCCCGGATCGACATCGATCAGGTGATCGTCGGCCGGACGAACATGCCCGAGTACCGCGACAAGAAGGGCGACGAAAAGATGGAGGCGTTCAACGACCGGACGAAACGGATCGACTTCCCCTACGTCCTGCAGTACGAGGAGGAGGCCGAGATTTACCGGAAGATGCTGAAAAACGCCGACGTCCCGGACATCCACGTCGAGCCGCACACCTTGGAGATGACCGGGCTCTTCGGTGTGTTGACCCGGATCGAGGAGCCGGACGGCGGCACGGTCTCGCTTCTCCAGAAGGCGAAAGCGTACAACGGCGAGATCGACGAGGGCGAGGATATCGACCTCAAAAAGCTCCGCGACGAGGCCGCCGAGGCGGCCGACATCGGCGAGGGGATGGACGGCGTGTCGCCGCGCTTTATCGGCGACGAGATCGCGGAGGCGATAATGGACTCGATGCACCGCGAACGGATGTTCCTCTCGCCGCTGACCGCGTTCAACCATCTCGAAGGCAACCTGGAGAACCACGGCTCGATCCCCGAGGAGAACTTCGAGGACTACTACCGGTATCTCGAATTGGTCCGCGAGGAGTACAAGAACCGCGCCATCGAGGACGTCCGTCACGCCCTCGCGTACGACCTCGACGAGATCCGCAGACAGGGCGAAAAGTACATGGACCACGTCATGGCCTACATCGACGACGACACCGTCGAGGACTCGATCACCGGCCAGGAGTCCGACCCCGACGAGACGTTCCTGCGGGCCGTCGAGGAGAAACTCGACGTGCCGGCCGACCGCAAGGACGACTTCAGACAGGAGGTCGCAAACTGGGTCAGCCGGCGCGCCCGCGAGGGCGAGACGTTCGAACCACAGGACAACGACCGGCTCCGCCGGGCGCTCGAACGGAAGCTCTGGGAGGACAAGAAACACAACATCAACTTCTCGGCGCTCGTCTCCAGCGGCGACCTCGACGACGACGAACGCAACGCCTGGATCGAGGCGCTCGAAGAGCAGGGCTACAGCACCGACGGGGCGAAGGAGGTGCTCGAGTTCGCCGGCGCCGAGGTCGCAAAGGCGGAGATGAACGACGAATGACCGGCGAGACGTACGTCGACCGGGCCGACGAGGCCCTCGAGGACACGTACGAACCGCCGATGTCGGTCCCCGAGTACATCGACCGGCTGTTCGAACGCCCCGAATCGGCGGCCCACGCCTCGAAGTACCTGCTCGCGGCGATCGAGGCCGCGGGAACGCGCTCCGTCGTCGAGGAGGGCGAACGGAAGGAGCGGTACCGCTTTTTCGACGACCCGTACAACGACGGCGAGCACGCGATCCTCGGCAACACCGAGGTGTTGAACGCGTTCGTCGACGACCTCCGGTCGATCGCGGCGCGACGCGGCAAGGAGGAGAAGATCCTGTGGCTCGACGGCCCGACCGCGACGGGGAAATCGGAGCTCAAGCGCTGTCTTGTGAACGGACTCCGGGAGTACTCGAAGACCGAGGCCGGGCGCAGATACACGGTCGAGTGGAACGTCTCCGGGGGGAGTGAATCGCCGGGGATGACCTACGGCGACGCGACCTCGCCCGACGAGGACGAGTGGTACGCCTCGCCCGTCCAGACCCACCCGCTTTCGGTCTTCCCGGAACCGGTCCGCGAGGAGCTGCTCGCGGCGCTCAACGACGAGCTCGACGACCACATCCCGGTCCACCTCGACACCGGCCTCGATCCGTTCAGCCGAGAGGCGTACGACCACCTCGAGGAGCGATACCGGCGGGAGGGGACCGAGGCGCTGTTCTCGGCGATCGCCGACGAGCGCCACCTGCGCGTGAAGAACTTCGTCGTCGACATCGGGCAGGGGATCGGCGTCCTCCACAGCGAGGACGACGGGTCGCCGAAGGAGCGGCTCGTCGGCTCGTGGATGGCGGGCATGCTCCAGCGGCTCGACTCCCGGGGCCGAAAGAACCCGCAGGCGTTCAGCTACGACGGCGTGCTTTCGCAGGGTAACGGGCTGCTCACGATCGTCGAGGACGCCGCCCAACACGCCGATCTGCTCCAGAAGCTCCTGAACGTTCCCGACGAGGGGACGGTGAAACTCGACAAGGGGATCCGGATGGACATCGACACGCAGATGATCATCATCTCGAACCCGGATCTCGGGGCGCAGCTGAACCAACACGCCGAACGGGAGGGATCGGACCCGTTGAAGGCGCTGAAGCGCCGGCTCGACAGACACGAGTTCGGCTACCTGACGAACCTCTCGCTCGAAGCCGAGCTTCTCCACCGCGAACTGACGAACGAGACGGGGATCTGGACGGCCGACAGCTACGAGGAACTCGAGGCGCGGTACCGCGAGCCGGTCACGATCTCCGTCCGCGGGAGCGATGGCGTCGTCAGAGATCGGGAGCTCGCGCCGCACGCGATCGAGGCCGCGGCGCTGTACGATGTCGGCACCCGGCTGGACGCGGAAGCGCTACCGCCGGGGCTCGATCTCGTTGACAAGATCCTCGTCTACGACCGCGGCTACCTCCAGGACGGCGACGAGCGCCGGTACCGCGAGGAGTTCGACTTCGGCGACCCGACGGAGGGCGCAAGCGGCATCCCGGTCACGTACACCCGGGACACGATCGCAGATCTGCTACACGGTGAAACCGACCGCCACCACCCGGATCTGGACGTCGAGGACGTCATCATGCCCCGGGACGTGTTGAACGCGATGGCCGACGGGCTCGGCGACGCGCCGGTGTTTTCCCCGGGCGAGTGCTCGGAGTACGAGAACCGGCTCGTGCCGATCAAAAACCACGTGTTCAGCCGCCAGGAGTCGGACGTGATCGACGCGATAATGCGCGAGAAACGCGTCGAGGAGGAGACCGTCGAGGAGTACGTCGAACACGTCTACGCGTGGGTCGAAAACGAGCGGCTCACGAACGACCGCGGCGAGGCGGTCGCCCCCGACCCCCTGAAAATGAAGGTTTTCGAGGTCGAGCACCTCGGCCGGTTCGACGGGGACGACTACGACGGGACCGACCCATCGGAGGCCGTCGCGACGTTCCGCGCCGAGAAGGTCATCACCGCGTTGAACCGCCACGCCTGGCGGAACCGCGACGAGGACTTCCGTATCTCCGACGTCGACCCCCGGGAGATCCCGGTTATACGGACCGTCCTCGGCAGTTACGACTGGGACGACGTCCGACGAACGTACGGCGATCTCGACCCCGAACAGTGGGACGATCCGCCCTCCGGGACCGAGACGGAGGCGGTGAAAGAGCGGACGATAGCGAACCTCCGGGAGATGTTCGACTACTCCGCGGCCGCCGCGGAGCTGACGAGCCGACACGTCATGGGACAGGTGAGCTACAGATGGGACTGAGAGACAGAACCGAAGGAGGCGACGATGGGGCTTAAGGACGATCTCGACCGGTACCGTGAGGTCGGCGAGGCGAAACGACAGGACCTCTCGGAGTTCATCCAGTACGGCGATCTCGGCGACTCCCACCCCGACGAGATCAGGATTCCGATAAAGATCGTCGACCTCCCGGAGTTCGTCTACGACCCCCGCGACATGGGTGGCGTCGGAAAGGGCGGGGGCGACACCCCGGACGTCGGCGACCCCGTCGGCGAACCGCAGCCACAGCCGGGCGACGGCGACGAGGACGGCGAGCCGGGCGAGGAAGGCGGCGACCACGAGTACTACGGGATGGATCCCGAGGAGTTCGCCGCGGAGCTCGACGACGAGCTCGGCCTCGATCTCGACCCGAAGGGCAAACAGGTCGTCGAGGAGACCGAGGGCGACTTCACCGACATCACGCGGTCCGGCCCGGCGAGCACGCTCGACTTCGAGCGGCTGTTCAAGGAGGGCCTCAAGCGGAAGCTGGCGATGGACTTCGACGAGGCGTACGTCCGGGAGGCGCTCCGGGTCGAGGGGTGGGGTCCGGCGACGGTCTTCGAGTGGGCCCGTGGCGGGAACATCCCCGTCTCCCGTGCCTGGATCGAGGACGCCTACGAGTCGATCCCGGCGGCGGAACGATCGCGGTGGGCGTCGATCGAGGAGATGGAAGCCGACGTCGATAGGGAGGCGACCGCGACGCGGATCCGGCGCGAGGGGGTCGACGAGGTGCCGTTCAGGCGCGAGGACGAACGCTACCGCTACCCCGAAATCGTCGAGGAGCGCGAAAAGAACGTCGTCGTCGTCAACATCCGCGACGTGTCGGGGTCGATGCGGGAGTCGAAACGCGAACTCGTCGAGCGGACGTTCACGCCGCTCGATTGGTATCTCACCGGCAAGTACGACAACGCCGAGTTCGTCTACATCGCCCACGACGCCGACGCCTGGGAGGTCGACCGCGGGGAGTTCTTCGGCATCCGTTCGGGCGGCGGCACCCGGATCTCCAGCGCCTACGAGCTGGCGGCGGAGATCCTGGAGGCGGAGTACCCCTGGAGCGAGTGGAACCGCTACGTCTTCGCCGCGGGCGACTCGGAGAACTCCTCGAACGACACCGAGGAACGGGTGATCCCGGCGATGGAGTCGATCCCGGCGAACCTCCACGCGTACGTCGAGACACAGCCCTCCGGGAACGCGATCAACGCGACTCACGCCGGCGAACTCGAGAGCCACTTCGGCGACGACTCGAACGTCGCCGTCGCCTACGTCCAGGGGCCCGACGACGTCGTCGACGCGATCGACACGATACTCAGCACGGAGGACGACTCATGAGCACTGACGACAGACGCGACAAGCAGCGGATCGCCGACGAGCTGGCCGCCCCGGCGCGGGCGGCGAACGAGCTCGCGGGGAAACTCGGCCTCGACCCCTTCGAGGTGAACTACTGGATCGTCGACTACGACGAGATGAACGAGCTCATCGCCTACGGCGGCTTCCAGCGCCGGTACCCACACTGGCGGTGGGGGATGAGCTACGACCGCCAACGGAAACAGCGGCAGTTCCTCGGCGGCAAGGCCTTCGAGATCGTCAACAACGACGACCCCTCGAACGCCTTTCTCCAGGAGTCGAACGCCCTGGCCGACCAGAAGGCGGTTATCACCCACGTCGAGGCCCACGCCGACTTCTTCCGGAACAACGAGTGGTTCCGGATGTTCTCGGAGTCGCCGGACGCGGCGGCGATGCTTGAGCGACACGCCGACACCATCGCCGAGTACATCGAGGACCCGGAGATCTCGCGGGAGGCGGTCGAGGCGTGGATCGACCACGTCCTCTGTCTCGAGGACAACGTCGACCAACACCGGCCCTTCGCCGCCGTCACCGTCGACGACCCGGAGTCGTCGGCGACCGCCGATGTCGACGAGCGGCTCGACGAGCTCGATCTCTCGGAGGAGGTCCGACGCGAGGTGTTCGACGATGCGTGGCTCGACTCGATGACCGACGACGGGGACGCGGCGACGTTCCCGGCCGAGCCCGAGCGGGATCTGTTGGCCTTCCTCGCCGCCCACGGGAAGGCCTACGACGACGAGACCGGGCGGGCGAGGGAGTTCGAGGAGTGGCAGCGGGAGATCCTCGAGCTGTTGCGGAAGGAGGCGTACTACTTCGCCCCACAGAAGATGACGAAGGTGATGAACGAGGGGTGGGCCAGCTACTGGGAGTCGAAGATGATGGCCGACGAGAACTTCGCGGCCGACGACGAGTTCGTCTCCTACGCAGACCACATGGCCCAGGTGCTCGGCTCGCCGGGGCTGAACCCGTACAAGCTCGGGTTCGAGCTCTGGCAGTACGTCGAGAACCGCCGGAACCGCCGGGAAGTGATCGAACACCTCCTCCGCGTCGAGGGGGTCACCTGGCGGAACTTCGGCGAGACCGTCGATCTCGACCGCGTTCTGGAGCTGTTGGAACCGGACCCGATCGTCGCCGACCCGCTCGGCGACCTCGACGGTCTCGATCCGGCCGACCCCCGGATCGACGCCGAGGCACTCGAACGCGTGCACAACGGCGAGGACACCGGGGTCGAGCGCTATCCCTGGAGGCTGCTCACCCACGAGGGGATGGCCGAACGGCACTACTCGCTGACGAAACCCCAGCACCGCGGCTTCCTCAAGCAGGTCACGCAATCGGAGCTCGAACGGACCGCCCGGTACCTGTTCGACACCGAGCGGTACGCGTCGATCGAGGCGGCCGTCGACGCGGTCGACAGGGCGGCCGGCTGGGACCGGATGTTCGAGATCCGCGAGAGCCACAACGACGTCACCTTCCTCGACGAGTTCCTCACCGGGGAGTTCATCGAGGAGAACGACTACTTCACCTACGAGTACACCCACACGACGGGCGACTTCCGGGCGACCTCGACGGCCGCCGAGGACGTTAAAAAGAAGCTCATGCTCCGGTTTACGAACTTCGGCAAGCCGACGATCGCCGTCCACGACGGCAACTTCCGGAACCGGAACGAACTGCTTCTCGTCCACCACTACAACGGGGTCGAACTCGACGTCGAGGAGGCCAAACAGACCCTCGAACGGGTCTTCGAGCTGTGGGGGCGGCCGGTCGCCCTGAAGACGATCCGCAAGGAGTTCGACGACCACGACATCGAGGTCGCGAGGCGGCGCGACCGCGAGCCGGAGCCGACCGAGCGCGGGAAGCTGATCCGGTTCGACGGGGAGGGCTTCGAGGTCGAGGACCTGCCGGACGAGGAGATCGCCGGCATCCGGGCGACGGAGATCGACTACGACACGAAACCCGACGAGTGGTTGTGATCGAAACCCTGGGGCAGTCTCGCCCGTTTGCGCGATCGATACGGGGGAGTGCGTGCTTACAGGACCGGTATGGGCTGTACGAAAGAGCCGGCCGAACGCCCAGCCTCGGGACGGGAGCATCCGCCGAGCATCGAGTAACGGGCCGGAGCGCTCCGGGACTACTTGAACGCTTCGCGGAGGAACACGAGCGCCGCCCCGAACATCGCGAGGTTACCGAAGAACGCGAGGCGTTCGCCGTCCCGGTCGTCGGGATCGGCGTTCCAGAAGTCGTGCATCGTCAGCGTGACGACGGCCAGAAAGGTGGCCGCCGCCCCGCTGGCGAGCTTCGGGAGCCGCCACAGCGCGATCCCGGCGCCGGCGACGAGCATCATCCCGGAGGCGAAGGGGGCGGCGACGTCCGGCATCGGAACCCCGGCGGACTCGGCGTACTCGACGGTGTCGTCCATGTCGCGGAAATCCTCCGAGGCCTGGAGCGCGAGTCCGAGGCCGAACAGGAGCCGGCCAATGTGCGACGGCGATCCGGTATCCTCTGTCACGTCACTCATGAGCGTGGGTACGCCTACCGCCCGCATAGGTCTGTCGACATCGCTCCCGACCCGTCCGACGGTCATGATAACGTTTCATCCGGTAGTGAGTCTCTATCGGTTATACAGTTATAACTGCCTAAAACCTACTAACAACTATTAAAATTATAATTCATAACAGTTTTGTACCTGTCCGCGTTCGACACAGACGCATACGATGAGTGAGGCGGGCATCGGCGGACGGCCGGGACGATCCGACGCTCCCGGCCCCGGCGCCGACGACCGTTCGCTCATAGGAACACCAGATATCTATGGCACACGATAACGACGGAACGGACGAAGTCGCGAGCCGCGTTCAGAACACGGAATCGATCACACGGGACGTCGACAACCCCGCCGCGCGCGAGCTCCGGGAGAAGTTCGAGAAACAGGATTTCACCTTCGCGCCCGGTCTCTACCACGCCCTCGACGCCCGCCTCGCGGAGATGGCGGGCCTCGACGCCGCGTACATGTCGGGCTACTCGACGGTGCTGGGTCAGTTCGGCTTCCCGGACCTCGAGATGGTCACGATGACCGAGATGGTCGAGAACGCCAAACGGATCGTCGAGGCGACGAACCTGCCGGTCGTCGCCGACTGCGACACCGGCTACGGCGGCGTCCACAACGTCCGCCGGGCCGTCCGCGAGTACGAAAAGGCCGGCGTCGCCGCGGTCCACATCGAGGACCAGACGACGCCGAAACGCTGCGGTCACATCGCCGGCAAACAGATCGTTTCGCGTGAGGACGCCGAGGCCCGATTCAGCGCGGCCGTCGACGCCAAACAGTCCGAGGACACGATCATCATCGCCCGGACGGACGCCTACGGCTCCGCAAACGGCGACTGGGAGGAGCACCTCGAACGCGGCCGGATCTACGCCGACGCCGGCGTCGACCTCGTCTGGCCGGAGATGCCCGACCCCTCGCGTGAGGACGCCGTCAACTACGCCGAGACCATCCACGAGACCCACCCCGAGTTGGATCTCGCCTTCAACTACTCGAGTTCCTTCGCGTGGTCCGAGGAGACGGATCCGCTCACCTTCCAGGAGCTCGGCGACCTCGGCTACCAGTACATCTTCATCACGCTGTACGCGCTGCACTCCGGCGCCCACGCGGTGTACGAGGATATGAACAACATCGCCGAGAACGACGAGGAGGCGCAGTTCGACCTCGAGGACCGCTATCTCGGCCACGAGACCGAGAGCCACCACGAGCTTTCGTTCGTCTCGCGGTTCCAGGACATCGAGGCGCAGTTCGACCCCGAGGCACAGGCCCGAATGGAGGAGTCCGCGGGCTTCACCGAGGAGGAGAGCGACCCGCTGACCTCCGGCGACGACGACTGAGGACACATCGGCGAACGGGACGGAGCGTACGGGCGTTTCCTCATTCCGAACGCCAGCGTTTTTTTACGATCGTCGAATCCGAGGGGTAGGCAGCCACTCGTCCGGCTAAACCACCTATTCAGGCCCGGAGACGGCTCCGAACGAACGATTCGGGCAGATTTAAGAAACCCCGGCGTGTCGGTGTAGACGAACATGACGCAAGTAGACAGACGCACACACGAACGGGAGTTCGTTCGGACCTTCTTCACCACCCCGACGGCGGTCGAAGGCGAGGACGACTCGGCGAAGATGCTGGAGGGCGCCGCGGGCCTCACCGGCATGGAAGCGCCCGACGTCTGGGTGCCGGACAACGAGGACGCCACCGCGCCGAACATGCGCGACGAGGGCGCACAGAACATCATCGACGTCGTCTCCGAGCACGGCGCCGACTACCCCGGCGAGATCCACCCCCGCGTCGTCTGGCATCGACAGAGCCCCTCGACGCGGTATCAGGGCTTCCAGCGGATGCTCGAGATCGCCGACCCCGAAAACGGGGCGATCGAACACATCGACGGGTTCGTCATCCCCGAGGTCGGCGACATCGACGACTGGAAGAAGGCCGACGAGTTCCTGACGATCATCGAAAACGAGTACGGCTTCGAGGAGGGCTCGATAAAGATGTCCGTCATCATCGAGAGCGGCCAGTCCGAACTCGGCATGGAGAAGCTCCGCGACGAGATGGGCAAGCCCACGAACAACCTCGAACGGCTGTTCATGCTCGTCATCGGCGAGGTCGACTACACGAAGGACGCCCGCGCCATCACCCCGACCGGCGCCCTGCCCCCGTGGCCGGAACTCCGCCACAACACTTCCCGCGCAGCCAGCGCGGCGGGGCTCATCTCCGTCGACGGCCCGTACGACGACATCCGCGACGTCGAGGGCTACCACGAGCGGATGACGGACAACCAGGCGAAGGGCATGCTCGGTATCTGGTCGCTCACCCCCGGCCAGGTCGTCGAAGCCAACAAGTCCGCGCTCCCGCCCGAGGAGGGGTACTGGCTGCTCGACGCCGACGGCCGCGAGGTCGAACTCGAACGCGACGACGGCGTCGAAGTGTACGGCGGCAACCGCATCTCCCTTGCGGAGACCGACGACGGCTACGTCCTCTCGGTCGGCAACGACGACCTCGAACTCTCCGAGGAGGAGCTACGGGAGGAGCTGCTCGATCTGCTCGATTACGTTCCCAGCATGGACGACATCGTCGACTCCATGGAGGAGTTCGAGGCCGCGAAGGAGGCCGGCAAGGGCGCGATCGCGATGACCCAGGCCGCGACGGTCGAGATCGACGGCGTGCAGGTCGACGTCAGCCGCGACCGGATGTGGGACGAGGCGACCTACCAGGCGCTGCAGACGCCGATCACGCTGTTCCAGGACGTCTACGAGAACCGCCCGGACCAACACGAGGACCTCGCCGAGCTCTACAGCGAGGACGTCGTCGAGCGCGCGATGGAAGTCGGCAAGTAGACAGTCCCGATCCAGTTTTTTCGGCCCGTACCGACGGTGCTTTTTCCCCCGGTTTCCAACCCTGTGTATGCTCAGATACGTGACGACAAATCCCGGCAAGGTCCGGGAGGCCGAGGCGTACCTCGGCGACGGGATCGAGGCCTTCGAGTACGACTACACGGAGATCCAGGCCGATACCCTCGGGGCGGTCGCCGCCCACGGGGCCCGGCAGGCGTACGACCACGTCGGCGACCCCGTCATCGTCGACGACGCCGGGCTGTTTCTGGAAGGGTTCGACGGCTTTCCCGGCCCGTACTCGGCGTACGTCGAGAACACGCTCGGCGTCGAGACCGTCGGTCGCCTCGCCCGGCGTGAGGACGAGCCGCGGGCGGCGTTCCGGTGTGTGATCGCCTACTGCGACGGCGACGCCTTCGAGGCCTCGCCGGAGCCGGTCGACCTCGACGACAGGCGCGGTCACGATACGGCCGCCGACGCCCGGTCGTCGGCGACGGCCGACGACACTGTCTCGGACGGGGAGCTGCCGGTGAAGCTCTTCGAGGGGGCCGTCCCCGGTCGGATCGTCGCGCCCCGCGGCGACGGCGGGTTCGGCTACGATCCGATCTTCGAACACGACGGCACGACGTTCGCGGAGATGTCCTCCGAGGAGAAAAACGCCGTCTCACACCGCGGCCGCGCGCTCGGCGCGTTCGCCGAGTGGTTCGCCGACCGGTGAGCGGCGACCCCGACCGCGATCACCGTGGCTCCGCGTCGGGGCCCGGGTACGGCCCGTCGAAGGCGAGCTCATAGAGGACGGCGGGATCGACGACGGCGAGAAACGCGTCCGGCGACCGGACGCTCACCTCGAACAACCCCCGCAAGTTCGCCCCGGCCTCGGCGCTCCGGAGGCGTTCGTCGAGCGTGACGATCCCCGCGGCGTTCCCCCGGTAGGCGGCGGCGAGCGCCGGGCGGTCGCCGGGGGGCTGGTCGACGACGACGGCGAGGTCGTCCACCTGCGTCCGCCAGTCGTCGGCGAGCGATCGGTCGGCGAGCGACCGGACGACCGCCGCCGCCTCGTCGAGCAGCGCCTCGGTCGCGACGAGCTCCAGCCACGAGTGCGACCGGACGACATCCAGTACCGCCCTCGACGCCCCGTCGACGAGGAGATCCGCCGCGAGCACGCCCGCGTCGGCGACGAGCCGCGCCGGGTCCGGCTCGTGATCCCGCGACACGGCCGCGTTGTCGTCACTCACGGGCGCGACGCTCCCGGAGGGCCGCCCGTATCTCCGCCGTCTCGACACCGTACGCCTCCGCCCGTTCGAAGAGCTCCGCCCACGACATACTGCCCCGCAGCCGCTCCGCGGACAAAAACCTCACCCCCGGAAGTGCCACCAGGCGATCCCGGCGACGAACGCCACCCCGACGTTCGTGAGCACGGCGACCCCGCCGATCGCGGCGACGGCGAGTGGCCGGTCCGTCGAGGCGAACGCCACGCGGGCCAGCGAGGCGGCGACGACGACCAACAGCACGCCGAGAAGCGCCATCGGGAACGCAAAGAGCACGCCGGCGACGAGCGCGAGCGCGGCGTAAAACAGGCCGGCGACGACGTTCGCCGTTGCGGTCCGCGCGCCGAAGGCGTGCTTTCCGGCCAGCCCCCCGGAGCCGTGACACATCGGCACCGCGCCGAACGGGACCGCGGCGAGGTTCATCACCCCCATGCTCCCGGCGAGGCGGTCGGCCGATACGTCGGCGTCGTAGAGATCCGAGAGGAGCAACGAGGTCGCGAGCGCGGCGTTGCCGACCGTCATCGCGAGCTGAGCGACGAGTCCCTCGACGACGCCGACGGAGACCGAGGGACCGCCGGTAGGAAACACCGAGAGGGCCGGCAGCGACGGCTGTGGAACCCCACCGACTGTCACGGCCCACAGCCCGCCCACCGCGAGCAAAACGAGGGCGACGGCGCGGCGCGAGACGACGGCGACGACGGCCGCGAGGACGGCGCCGGCGCCGGCCACCGCGGGCGCGCCGGCGACGGGATCGACCGCGGCGACGACCAACAGACAGGCGACGGCGAACTGGACCCCTCGGACGACCGGCTCGCCGACGACGGTTTCGATCGACGCGAGCCACCCCCGCCCGGAGGCGACAACCAGCACGCCCCCGGCGAGAAGGCCAGCTGCAACGAGTTCGCCGTACGAGAGCGCGCCGGCGATGGCCAGTCCCGCGAGCGCCTTCATCGGCTCGACGGACAGCGGCACGCCGTAGCCGACCCCCCAGACGACCTGAAAGACGGCGAACCCGACGAGCAGGTGCGGAAGCGAGGCCGGCGTCAACAGCCCGAGCGCGACGACAAGCGGGAGCACCGTAACCGAATCCCCTATCGCTCCGGTCACCGCCCCGAGGTGGACATCGAAGCGATCTGCCGTCGGTATCTCCCTCGAAATCGACACGGAGTGTACTGACACCGCGTTTATAAGAACCTTTCCGGAAGCTGTCCTCGGTTTCTCCCACGCCACGGAGTAACTTGATACGGTTATGTCGTGTCTCCCGGGCTCGTACGGATAGCCGGGTGCCGGCCCGGACAAACTGCGGAGCGATGGACGGGACACCGATCGAGGAGTTATACACTCCCGTAGTCGGTGCCGGTCTATCGGAAACACTCCGTGACGGCGTTTGCCAGCCGATCCGCCGCCCCGGGGGCGGTCCCGAGTTCGAGGTTCGGCTCGATGAGCTCCAGTTCCATCAACACGACCCCGTTGTCGGCTTCGAGATAATCGACCCGGGCGTAGGGGAGTTCCGAGGGGTCGTATCCGACGATCCCACACGCCGCGGCGAGCGCCGCGTGTGCCTCCTCGACGACCGCCTCCCCCGGATCGTAGGACACCCCACGCTCGTCGAACGCGCTGAAGTCGTCCCGGCGGGGTACGTCGTTCCAGGCATGGCTGTACTCCCCCCGGACGAACACGATCGAGCGTTCGCCCGACTCGATCGCCGGGACGAACCGCTGGACGAGCGTGTCCCGGGCCGAGAGGTCGGCGTCGAACCGATCCTGATCGTCGGCCGCGTCCGCAAGTGTGGTCCGCCAGACGCCCTCCGATCCCGCACCGACAGCCGGTTTGACGACCGCCTCGTGCCACCCCTGATCGCGGAGCACGCCATCGAGCGAGACGTCCTCGCCGGCCTCGAACCACACCGTCGGCGTCGTCCGAACCCCCGCTTCGGCGAGCGCCGGGAGATACGACTTGTGGGCGTTCCACCGGACGATATCGATCGGGTTGTACGCCTCGACGTCGGCGCGTTCGACCCGCCGGAGAAACGACGAGAACCGGTCGTAATCGGTGTGATAGTCCCAGCAGGACCGAAACAGGAGGGCGTCGTATCCGGCGACATCGGCGGCGCCGGTCCACACGAACGGCTCGGCGGCCACCCCGCGGGCTTCGATCGCGGACGCGATCGCGCGCCCGTCGTCCGTCAGTTCCGGGTGTTCGTCGTCGGTGACGATCCCGATAGACCGGTCCGATCCGTCGCCGTCGGCCGTCGACCCCGCGTGTCCGTTCGCCATCGTTCCCGTGATCCCGTCCGCGGATACTTTGCCGGTTCGGTTCCGGGCGGACGCGGCCCCGTGGCCGGGCGATTTTATATACCCGGCGCCCGAACATGGATAATATGTACCGCGCTCGCGACCACGTCGAGAACGAACGGTGGCTGGCGGCCATCGACGACGCGGCCGAGCGCCTCGAGTTGGGGAGCGAGGCGAAATCGCGCGCGACGGATCTGTTCCTCTCGACGGTCCCGGATTCGGAGCGCTCGAAACGGGCCACCGTCGCGGCCAGCCTCTATGCCGGGGCTCTCATCGCGGGCGAACGCCGCTCGCAGTCGGCGGTCGCCGAGGCCGCCGGCGTGTCGCGGCTGACCGTCCAGAACCGCTGGAAGGAGCTGTTGACGGCCGCGGGGCTCGAACCGCCGCAGTGGTAACGCACACCGACTTATAAGCGAATACGCCGGTGGACCTCGCTATTATAACACCGCGTAGCGGCGTGCCACATTGTTTATAAGTGGGTACGGCGGTGGACCGGGTCATTTATAAGTAATCGCCGTTCCGCGCGGCGCTCCGTGTCCCGCATCTCCGGCACCCTTTCGAACCGCAATGGAAAAGGCTTATGCGCGTTTTGACAGTGTGTTCGGGCAATGAGTCAGCGGGTTGAGGCGTTCGAAGAGCGGCTCGCGGAGTACGAGTCGCAGATCGATACCGTCTATCGTCTGTACCACATCCCCGTCCTCGCAGCCCTCGTGGCGTTCATGCTGTGGGTTCGGGTGCGGAACTACACGAACCACATCGGAGCGGACGGCGAGCCGCTCTACCGGGGCAACGACCCATACTACCACTACCGGTCGACGAACTACGTCATCCAGAACTTCCCCTTTACAATGCCGTTCGATCCCTGGACCGGGTTCGACACCGGGGTGCGGGTCGGGCAGTTCGGGACGATCCTCGATCAGATGGTCGCGACGGTCGCGTTGGTGATCGGGCTCGGCTCGCCCTCCCAGGAGACGGTCGTCATGACGACGCTTCTGTCCGGGCCGGTGTTCGCGGTGCTGTGTGCGGTTCCGCTGTACCTCATCGGCAAGCGCCTCGGCGGCCGGTTCGGCGGCATCGTCGCGGTCGTCGTGCTCGCGCTCTCGCCCGGACAGTTCCTCTCACGGAGCGTCGCGGGCTACTACGGACACCACGTCACGGAGGTCCTGTTCGCCCTCCTCGCGCTGCTCGTCGGCATGAAGATGCTGTCGGTCGGCCAGCGCGAACGCCCCATCTACGAGTTCGTCCAGACCCGCGAGTTCGACCTGCTCCGGGAGCCGGCAAAGTGGGCGGTCGCCCTCGGGATCGTGTCGGTCGTCGCCGTGTTGAACTGGCCGCCGGCGATCTTCCTGTTCGGCGTCTTCGGGGCCTTCCTCTTCGTTGCTCTCTCCATCGAGTTCCTCCGTGGACACAGCCCGGATCACATCGCGATCCCCTCCGTCATCGCGATGGTCACGGCGGCGATACTGGTGTCGCCGTTCATCATGACGACGGAGTTCACCGCGACCGACTACTCGGTTCTGCACCCGTTGTTCGCACTCGCCGTCGCGGGCGGTGCGGTGTTCATGGCCGGGATGGCCCGCGTCTGGGAGCGACAGGAGCTCCCGCGGTTCGCGTACCCGGCCGGCATCGCCGGCGCGGGCGTCTTCGGCGTCGTCGTGCTGGCGATCGTCTCGCCGGATACCTTCGAGTTCTTCGTGAGCCAGTTCCAGCGCGTCGCCGGCTTCGGCTCGACCGACACCGCCGCGACGATCGGGGAAGCACAGGCGCCGCCGGATCCGGTCGGCTTCTTCTATCGGAACTACGGCCTCGGGTTCTACACCGCCCTGGCCGGTTTCGCGCTCCTCCTGTATCACGCCGTCTCCCGGGACCGCGTGCGCGCCGACCACCTCCTGATCGCGGTCTTCTCGGCGTTCATGCTCGTCTTCACGCTCACCCAGATCCGCTTCGATTACTACCTCGTGGCCGCCATCGGGGCCGGGAACGCCTACATCGTCGGGTGGATCTACCAGTTCGTCGACCTCGACAACGTCCGCGAGGACATCACGTCCGTCAGACCCTACCAGATCCTCATCGTCGTCGCGATCCTGTTCGTGATCGCCGGCCCGCTCGTCGTGACGGGGGCGACGGTCGCCGCCGCCGACGACGCCTCCCAGCCCGGCGAGATGCAACAGTGGGGCGAGAGCCTCGATTGGCTCTCCGAGGAGACGCCCGAGGTCGGCGCCTACGGCTCCGGCGACGACCCGCGTCTCGAATACTACGGCACCTACGAGAACACCGACGACTTCGAGTACGAGGACGGCGAGTACGGCGTGCTCGCGTGGTGGGATTACGGCCACTACATAACCGACCGGGGCGAACGGATCCCGGTCGCGAACCCCTTCCAGCAGCACGCCACGGAGTCCGCCGACTTCCTGCTCGCCGACGACGAGGCCGACTCCCTGGAGATCCTCGACGAGAACCACCCGGACGGCGAGGGGGTCCAGTACGTGATGATCGACCAGCCGATCGGGTACGCCGGAACGCAGAAGTACAACGCCCCCGCCGCCTTCGAGTCCCGCCACGACGTGGCGAGCAGCGACATCGGGATCAGCGTGATCAACCCCGAGACCCGACAGACGATCTACGGCGCCCACACCCAGCGCGGGTACGACAGTATGCGCGTCCGCATGTATCAACACTACGGGAGCGCACAGGAGCCCGGCGTGTTGACGCTGAACTTCGGCGAGTACGACCCCGAGAACGGCGTCGCGACGCTGCCGGAGGACGCGGTCGGCATCGAGGACCTCTTCGAGGAGCATGAGACCCCCGAGGAGGCCCGTGAGGTCGCCGAAAACGATCCGACCGTCGTCCACGGCGGCGTTCTCGGTCAGCAGGCTGAACGGACGGACGCGCTCGAACACTTCCGGCTCGTCCACGCCGGCGGCCCGACCGCACAGTCGCCGTTCGATCGGCTCGTCCCCGGACAGTCGATCGGCGGCGAGGACCCGTGGGTGAAGACGTTCGAACGCGTCGACGGGGCGACGGTCGACGGGGACGGCCCGGCCGACACGGAGATCCAGGCCACCGTCGAGATGGAGATCGGATCGACGGGCGAGACGTTCACCTACACCCAGTACGCCGACACCGACGAGGCGGGGAACTTCGAGATGACGCTCCCGTACGCGACGACCGGATACGACGAGTTCGGGACCGAAACCGGCCACACGAACACCGATGTCCGCGCCAACAGCAGCTACCAGTTCATCGCGCCCGAAGCGGGGGCGTTCGGCGAGGCCGACGTCACGGAAGGCCAGGTGCTCGGCGAGGACGGATCGCCGGTGGCGGTCGAACTGGAAGCCCCGGACTTCGGGGCGGAGCCCGAACCGGATACCGACGGCGACACCGAGGACGGGACGGACGAGGGCGAACCCGATACATCGACCGAGGACGGGGCGACACAGGACAGACAGATCGCCAGGACACCCTAGATGAGCGACGGTGCCGGGATCCGTGCGTGGGTTTCGGTCTACCTGAAGGGCGTGTGCATGGGCGCGGCGGACACCGTTCCCGGGGTCTCCGGCGGAACGATCGCCGTTATCCTCGGCATCTACGAGCGCCTGATCGCCGCGCTAACCGCACTCGATCCCGGCTCGGTCCGGCAGCTCCCGACTGTACACACCGCCGAGGGACGCAGCGCCCTGTGGGCCGAACTTCGCGACGCCGACGTTCCGTTTCTCTTCGTGCTCGGTTTCGGCGTGCTCTCCGCCGCCGCGACGGTCGCGACGGCGATGAACGCGGCCGTCACCCGACACCCGGCGCCGACGTACGCGTTCTTTTTCGGCCTCATCGGGGCGTCGGCGGTCGTCCTGTACCGGTACGTCGAGATCGGCACCCCGAGGCGGCTGCTCGTCGCGGTCGTCGGCGCCTCGCTGGCGTTTCTGCTCACCGATCCGGCGCTGGCCGCCACGGGGACGGCGACGCTTCCGGCGCTGTTTCTCGCCGGCGCGATCGCCGTTTCGGCGATGATACTTCCGGGTGTCTCCGGCGCCTTCTTGCTCCTCGTGTTGGGCCAATACGAGTACGTCAGCGGCATTCCGCGCCGCGTCGCCGAGGGCATCGCTCCGGCCCTCGGCGGCGATCCCGGACCCCTTGCCGACGCGTTGGTCCCGTTCGTCGTGTTCTGTACCGGCGCGATCGTGGGGCTTTTTTCCGTCGCCTACGCCGTCCGGGCCGCGCTGCGAAACTACCGGTCGGCCACGTTCGTCTTTCTCGTCAGCCTGATGATCGGCGCTCTCAGGCTCCCCGCTCGGGTGGTGATCGAAAACGCGCCCACGGCTTCGTTGGCCGGCGTGTCGGCCGTGGCCTTCCCGGCGGTCGGTGGCACCGTCGCCGTGTTCGTCCTCGATCGTTACACCGAGAAGCTGCAGTACTAAGACGATTCAACCCCGAGGAGAACGCATGTCGCTTCGGCCGGTCGTGACGACGCTCGCGTTCTGTCTCGGGCTGTTCGGCCTCCAGTCTCTCGGCGTCGTCGTCGGGATCGGCCCCGGAGCCTTCGCGCTGGCGCTGCCGATCGGCCACCGACCGTGGACGCTTCTCACGAGCGTCTACGCCCACGGTGGTCTCGGGCACCTCCTCGCCAACGCCGTTGCGCTCCTCGTCGTCGGTCCGCTCGTCGCCTACGTGACGACCCCGGTCCGGTTTCACGCCTTCTTTGTCGGCACCGGTTCGGCCTCGGGGATCGTGCAGGTCGTCGCCGCGGTCCCGTTCGGCGGGGCGGCCGTGCTCGGTGCAAGCGGCGCGATCTTCGCGCTCTTCGGCTACCTCCTCGTCGGAAACCGGGCGTCAGAACGCGTGCTCTCGTGGGTGCCGTTCGGCCGCCGCGGGCGACTCCTGGTGTTCGTCGCGACCGCCGCACTTCTCACGGCCGTAACGGCTGCGCCGGGCGCCGCGCTCGTCGCCCACTTCGCCGGGCTCTGTCTCGGCGCCGGTGCCGGCCGGCTCCGGTTGCTCCACGCGCCGAAACGCCCCGAGTGAGCCGATCGGGGTCGCCGAGACACAACAGCAAAGATCCCCACCCCCCACCGATACCGTATGTACGAGGCCGTCCACGCACACCCCGACGGGCGGGCGACGGTCGCCCGCCTCGCGAAGCTCGCGGCGCGGTACGGGTACGAGGGGATCGTGGTCCGGAACCACGGGGACGAACAGGCGAGCTACGACCGCGACCGGATCGCCGACGCCTACGGGATCGACGTCGTCGACGGGATCGAGATCCGAACGGACGATCCCGGCCGCGCGAGCGGGCTCGTCGGTAACTACCGCTCGAAGCGGACCGTCGTCTGCGTCCACGGCGGCGAATTAAACCGGTTCGCAGTCGAGCAGCCGCAGGTCGACGCCCTCGCCCACCCCATGGACGGCGGCGACGTAAACCACGTGCTCGCGAAGACGGCGGCGGAGAACGGGGTTCATATGGAGTTCAACTTCGGACACGTGCTGCGGGCCGACGGCGGACAGCGCGTCGAAGCGATTCAGGGACTCCGGAAGCTCCGCGAGCTCGTCGGGAAGTACGACACCCCGTACGTCGTGTCGGCCGACGCCCGTTCGCACCTCGAACTCCGGTCGCCGCGCGATCTGATCGCCGTCGGCGAGACGATCGGCTTCGATCGGGAACGCGTCGAGGCGGGGCTCCGGGCGTGGGGTGAGCTCGTCGAACGGAACCGCGATCGCCGCTCCGCGTCGGTTGTCGAGCCCGGCGTCCGGGTCGACCCCGGTGACGGCTGAGGTGCGGCCCGGCTTCGAACGCGCCGCCGTCGGGGTCGGGTTTCGCCGGCGGGGCTGCTGTCCGTGACCGCCGAAGCTATGTATCGCACGGCCGAAGTGCGCCCGTGAAGCACCTGCCGAAACACCTCCGGCCCCGATGGCGGTATCTCGCAGTCGGACTCGAGTCGTGGGCCGACGCCGACGTCGGTCGGCGGGCGTTCCAACGCGAGCTCTGGTTTGCGACGCAGAACCTCGTCGGCGACGCCGGCAGCGCCGACCTCGACAGTCGTGTGCTCCACTTCTCGTTCGAGAACGGCGACGGTGAAGCGGTGATTCGGGTGCGACGCGGCGAAGTGCAGCGACTGCGCGGGGCCCTCGCGACCGTTTCGGCGGTCGATGGCCACCCGATCGGGCTCTCCGTCCGGGGCGTCAGCGGGACGGTCCGAGCCTGTGAAGAAAAGTATATACGGCGTCCGAAGGTACGAATTGAGGAGAGAAACGTCGCGTTCGACGACGCCACCCGGCCCGCCGTCGCCCGGAACGACCGGATCGACGTCGAACTGCCGGACGGCCGCGTGGGCGCGACGGCACTCGATATTCGCGACAACTAACAATGCAGGGACAATCGCAGCAGCAGGCGTACGACCGGGGGATCACCATCTTCTCCCCGGACGGCCGTCTGTACCAGGTCGAGTACGCGAGAGAGGCGGTCAAACGAGGCACGGCGTCGATCGGGATCCGGACCGACGACGGCGTCGTGTTGGCGGTCGACAAGCGCATCCGCTCGCCGCTGATGGAGCGGACGAGCGTCGAAAAGATCCACAAGGCCGACGATCACATCGGCATCGCAAGCGCCGGCCACGTGGCCGACGCCCGACAGCTCATCGACTTCGCGCGCCGGCAAGCGCAGGTCAACCAGCTCCGGTACGGCGAGCCGATCGGCGTCGAGACGCTGACAAAGGCCGTCACCGACCACATCCAGCAGTACACGCAGGTCGGCGGCGCGCGCCCGTTCGGCGTCGCGTTGATCATCGGCGGTATCGAGGACGGCGAGCCGCGCCTCTACGAGACGGACCCCTCCGGGACCCCCTACGAGTGGCAGGCCCTCGCCGTCGGCGCGGACCGAAGCGACATCGAGGACTACCTCGAAGATCACTACAGCGACGACCTCGACCTCGATGAGGGCGTCGGGCTCGCGCTGCGGGCGCTGGCGTCCGTCACCGACGGCGGCCTCACGCCGGAGGGCATCGGCGTCGCGACGGTCTCCGTCGGCGACGACGGGTTCGGCCAGCTCCCCGACGACGAGATCGAGACACACCTCGTCGAACACGATCTGCTCGCCGACGAGGACGACGAAGCCGACGAGGAGTAATCGCGGCCCGCGCCGTTTGGGAACCGTTTTTGTTTCCCGACTGAGTACCGGTAGGTATGATATCCCTCGACGAAGCGGTGACGGCCCGGCTCGAATCCCACGGCCAGCGCTTCGAGGTGCTCGTTGACCCCGATGCGGCCCTCGCGATCAAACGCGACGAGTTCGACGACGAGCTCGAAGACGTCATCGCTGCCGAGGACGTCTTCGAGGACGCCTCGACGGGCGACCGGCCGCCCGAAACCGCCCTTGAGGAGGTGTTCGGAACGACTGACCCCCTGGAGATAATCCCGGAGATCATCCGGCGCGGCGAGATCCAGATCACCGCCGAGCAGCGCCGCGAGATGCAGGAGCGGAAACACAACCAGCTCGTCAACAAGATCGCCCGCAACGCGGTCAACCCCCAGATGGACGACGCGCCGCACCCGCCCGAACGGATCGAACGCGCCCTCGAGGAGGCGGGGTTCAAGATCGACCCGATGGAGCCGGTTGAAAACCAGGTCGACGACGCCCTCGACGACCTCCGGCCCGTCATCCCGATCCGGTTCGACGAGATGGTGATGGCCGTCCAGATACCCGCGGAGTACGCCGGCAGCGCCCAGGCGCAGGTCCGACAGTTCGGCGACCTCGAACGCGAGGAGTGGCAGTCGGACGGCTCCTGGGTCGGGGTGATCCGGTTTCCCGCCGGGATGCAAAACGAGTTCTACGACGTCGTCAACGAGCACACGAGCGGCGAGGCCGAGACCAGGATCGTCAAGGACGAAGACGAGATCGGAACCCGCTAGCGGTCGCGGGCCCGGATATTAAATACCGTGATGACGTAGCTCCGGATCAGTGACTGGAACGAACGGCCGGGTGATCGTCGCAAAGCGTGTCGACGACGGTCCCCCGGATACGGCCGAGATACGGGACCTCGCCAGAGCCGCCGGCTACGCCGTCGTCGGTGAGGTGACACAGACGCGGACGGAGGACCCGGCGCTCTGTCTCGGCGAGGGAAAGGTCGCGGCGCTCGCCGCCCTCGTCGAGGAGACCGACGCGTCGGTCGTCGTCTTCGACAACCGGCTCGGCCCGTATCAGACGTACAACCTCGGGAACGAACTCCCCGAGGGCGTCGAAGTGATCGACCGGTTCAAGCTCATCCTCGATATCTTCGGCCAGCGCGCACAGACGAAGAAGGCGCAGCTACAGGTCGAGCTCGCCGAACTGCGCTACGAGTTGCCGCGCGCGGAGGCGAAGGCATCGCTCGCGAAACGCGACGAGCGCCCCGGGTTCATGGGGCTCGGCGAGTACGACGAGTCCCGCGAACGGGACATCAAAGCCCGGATCAGCCGGATCGACGACGAGCTAGACCGGATCGAGCGAACCGAGGCACACCGCCGCGAACAGCGCCGCGAGTCCGGGTTCGACCTCGTCGCCCTCGCCGGCTACACGAACGCCGGCAAGTCGACGCTGCTCCGGCGGCTCGCGAGCGACCTCGACATCGACGAAAACGAGGGGCTACACCCCGACCTGGACGCCACCGCCGAGTCCGAGAACCGCCTGTTTACGACGCTCGGCACGACGACGCGTCGGGCGGAGTTCGACCGGCGGGACGTGTTGGTGACCGACACTGTCGGGTTCGTCTCCGATCTGCCCCACTGGCTCGTCGAGTCCTTCCGGTCGACGCTGTCGGAGGTGTACCGGGCCGACCTGGTGTTGCTCGTCGTCGACGCCTCGGACCCGATCGAGGAGATCCGCGAGAAGCTCGTCACCTGCCACGACACGCTGTACGAGCGCAACGAGGCGCCGATCGTCACCGTGTTGAACAAAGCCGACCTCGTCGACGAGGCGGCGCTGGCCGAAAAGCGTGAGGCGCTCTCGGCGCTTGCCCCCGACCCGGTCGTTACGAGCGCCGAGACCGGGTACAACATCGACGAGCTCCGCGCTCGGATCGACGAGGAGTTGCCCGCCTGGCGCCGCGAGCGCCTCGTCGTCCCGATGACCGAGGGGACGATGAGCCTCGTCTCGTGGGTCCACGACCACGCCCACGTCGAGGCCGTCGACTACGGCAACGAGGTTACGATCGAGTTCGAGGCCCGGCCGGCGATAATCGAACAGGCCCGAGCGAAGGCCGGGGAGCTCCCGGCCGCGGCGGCCGAGTAACGCTACCCGGACAGCGCCCGCTTTTCCTTCGAGACGACCTCGACGCCCGTGATCGCCGTCCCCGGATATCCCCCGTCCTCGTCCTTCTCGGCGGCTTTGACCATATCCCAGACGACGCCCAGCCCGGTCGTGACGCCCTGGATCGCTTCCATCTCGCAGCCGGTTTTGCCGGTCGTCTCGACGGCGACGGTCAGCTCGATCCGGCCCTCGCCGAGCGCGAACTCCGTTTCGACGTTCGTGATCGGGATCTGGTGACACATCGGGACCGTCTCCCAGGTGTGTTTGACCGCGTCGATCGCCCCGACCCGGGCGACCGCGAGCACGTCGCCCTTTTCGGTCTCGTTCCGCCGGACCGACCCGATCGTCGAGGGATCGAGCTCGATCCGGCCGCGCGCGACCGCGCGACGGGCGGTGTCCGGCTTGTCGCCGACGTCGACCATCTGTGCGTCCCCGTCGTCCGTGACGTGTGTGAGATCGGATCCGTCGCTCATACCTCGAAATACGGTGGGGGCGCGAAGAAACCATCGGGACCGCTGCCCGGCTCACTCGCCCGTGTCGGGCCACAGCGCGGCCGGTAGCGCCCCGAGGAGGTCTGTCGCGACGAGTCCGTGGCCGTACTCCTCGGCGACGATCTCGCCGGCCCGGCCGTTCGCGTACGCCCCGACGGCCGCCGCGTGGATCGGGTCGAGCACACAGGCCAACGCGCCCGTCACGCCGGCGAGGACATCGCCGGTGCCGCCGACCGTCATCCCGGGCGTCCCCGTCCGGTTGTGACGGGTCCGCGTCCCGTCGGAGATCACGTCGACCGCCCCCTTCGACAGTATCGTCGCGCCGAGCTCGTCGGCGAGGGCGGCGACACGTTTCCCGCGTTCCTCCGGGTCCGTCGCGCTCGTCCCGCCCATCGCCTCGAACTCGCCCCCGTGGGGAGTACAGATGAGCGTCGCCCCCGTGTCGGCGTCGCGGACGGCCGAGAGCGCGTCGGCGTCGACAACGGCGATACCGTCGTAGCTTTCGAGGAACCCGGTGACGGCCTTGCGGGTCCCGTCGTCGTCGCCGAGCCCCGGCCCGAGCACGACACAGTCCGTTTCGGCTGCGAGATCGAGCAACGCCGGGACGGTTTCCGGCGCGATCCGATCGCCGTTCTGTGGCCTGACGATCAGGTCCTCGCCGTAGGACTGGACAGTCCCGGCGATTGAATCCGGACAGGCGACGTAGGACACGTCGGCCCCGCCGCGGAGCGCCGCCCGCGCGGCGAGGGCCGGCGCGCCGGTGTAGGGGCCGCCGCCGACGACGAGCACGCGACCGAACTCGCCCTTGTGTGCGGTCGGATCGCGGCTGAGCCGGAGCAGGTCGCCCCGCCCGACGACCCGCTCGGCGGCGGCCGGGATGCCGATGTCGGCGACCGTGACGTCGGCGTCGACCTCGCGGAGCCCGGGTTTGTCGTCGTGGAAGGTGACGACCCGGTCCGCCTCGACGGCGACCCCGACGCTCCCGCCCGTGTCGGCGTCGATCCCCGACGGCACGTCGACGGAGAGGACGGTCGCATCCGCCGCGTTGATCCGACCTGCGGCGGTCGCTTCGGGCTCCCTGAGCGCGCCCGCGACGCCGGTCCCGAGCATCGCGTCGACGACGACGTCCGGGTCGCCGGGATCGAAGGCGGTCGAATCCCTCACGGTCCGCGTCCCGATCTCGCTGCGCTCCAGCGCCGTCCAGTTCTCCCTCGCTATTTCGGTCGAGATCGTCTCCGGGCGCCCGAGGAGCTGAACGGTTACGTCGTAGCCGCCGAGAAACCGAGCCGCGACAAAGGCGTCGCCGCCGTTGTTCCCCCGTCCACAGACAAACACCACGGACGCCCCCGGATCGGCGATCGTCCGGACGGCGCGGGCGACGGCGTTCCCGGAGGACTCCATCAGCTGTTTTCGCGGGACGCCGAGGGCCTCGGCGTTCGCGTCGACAACCGCCATCTCCGTGCTCGATATCATACGTCCACGTTCCGGCCGGACGGAACTAACCGTTGTGCCGCCGCGGCCCTCATCGTCGTATCTCGAACCCATCGAGTCCGGTCGGCTCGTCGTACTCGACGGAGACGTCGTCGACGCGTGCTCGCGGACTGCCGGTGTGACACCACTCGATCATCGCCTCGATCGCCCCCCGATCGCCTTCGAACACCGCTTCGACCCGACCGTCATCGAGGTTCCTCACCCAGCCGTCGACACCCTTCTCGCGGGCGGTGTCACGCGTCGTCGCCCGGTAGTAGACGCCCTGCACACGGCCGGAAACGAACACGTGTGCCCGAACTCGGTCCTGCATACCGTCACCTCGGACGCGTGGCGCAAAAACGCACCGTCACTCCTCGCCGCCGGTCCGGAGGTGATGGAACACGTACGTCTGCGCGTAGCCGGCGTAGCGGCCGCCGAACTGCTCGCGGATCGCCGCCGATGTCTCCGCGTAGTTCCCACACTCACAGCCCGGGTAGTACTCCTCGATCGCGCTCCGGATCCACGTGTCGAGCGGCACTGCCTCGAGGTAGCCGAGCGAGAACAGGAGCACACAGTCGGCGACCTTCTCGCCGACGCCGACGAACCGCGTCAGCGACTCGCGGGCCTCCTCGTAGGGGAGCCCGACCGCGTCGGTCGGGTCCGCCTCGCCCGCCGCCACCATCTCCGCGGTGCGTTCGACGTACGGTGCGCGATACCCCAAGGAGAGCTCCCTGAGCCCCGCTTCCGTCGCCTCGGCCAACGCCTCCGGCGTCGGGAACGCGTCGTACTCCCGCCCGTCGAAACGGACTGTCTCCCCGTACGTTTCGGCGAGGGCGACCTGCATCCCGTGGATCCGCCCGACCCGCATCTGCGCGGAGCAGATGAACGAGATCAGGCTGCCGAACGGCGGATCGCGCACGAGCCGCATCCCGCGGTGTCTCCCGTAGGCCCGTTCGAGAAGCGGGTCCTCGGGCGTCGAAGCGACGATCGCGTCCAAGTCGTCGTCGAGCCGGAGGAGGTGTTCGAGCCGCTCGTAGGCGTGCGGGGTCGATGCCCGCCACTCGACGCGCCCCTCGGCCTGCCGGACGCGGAGTACCTCCGGCTCGTTCGTCGCCGTCGCCGTCGCCGGCAGGACCGTGTAGTACCACGGCGCCCGTGCGTCGTCGGCCTCGTACATCCGGCCGTCGTCGCGGCGCCACAGATACGACTGTCCGCTTTCGAGCGTCGTCGCGAGGTCGAACCCGCCGGCGAACGACTCGATCTCGCGGCTCCCAGTCTCCATACCGTCGCCACGCCTCCTTCCGGTTCGACCCTTCCGATCCCGGCCGGATCTGTCGGAAAGCGTCGGTCCGAAAGTTCTTGCCCGAGGGGAAGAAATACCATACCATGGATCGCCGAGTTGTGCTCGAAGCCGCCGTCCCCGTCTACGATGTCGAAACGGCCGACGAGGCGGTTCGGATCGCGATCTCGAAGACCGGGGCGATGTTGAACCCCGATCTCAACTACGTCGAGATCGACCCGGGCGAACGAGCGTGCCCGGACTGTGGGGTGCCCCAACAGTCGGCCTTTATCGCAGCCGATGAGGGACTCGTCGCCCTCGAACTCGCGATGACGGTGTTCAACGTCGAGGACGACGAGCACGCCGCCCGCATCGCCCGCAAGGAGATCGGACAGTGCCTCGACGACGTCCCGCTCGAGCTCGTCGCCGTCGAATCGGCCGACGACGACGGGTCGGCGACAGGTGACGCCTCCGACGACGGCTCCTCCGACACCCCCAGTTCGGGCGACACCCGCGCCGACGACGGCTCGGGAGCCGACAGCCCGGACCCATCGGACGACACGACGGACGACGTTCTCCCCGAGTTCGAGGAACTGATAGACGAGTGACGCCCGCCGGGGGCGGCGCCGCGGCTATACGCGTTCGGTATCGACAGAACGTGGCTGCAGGCGCGCTCAGTCGGCGGTCGCGGAGACGGCCGGCTCCGTCCCGGCTTCCATTTCCTCGGTGATCCCGTCTGCGAGAGCGAACACGGCCGCCTTGTGGTCGGTCTTCGATTTGTGGATCGATGTCGGTCGGACGCCCAATTCGGTGTATCTGCTGTGTTCTACCTCACACTCGGCCATCTGCTCGTAGTGGTTGCATACCTCTGCAAGCAGGCCGTGGAGATGAATAAGCTCCTGCTTCTTCATGATCGTATTCGCGTAACGACTCGGGGCATATAGTAGTATCCTGACACAAGTTAACACGTTTCTACGGGCCGCACACCCGATAATACGCGCGTTTTTCGCGTCCGCCCTCTGGAGATCCTCCGCCCGTCGAGTCGTTCCGTCTGAAACTTTTTTTGTTTCACCCCCTCAACTGACGGCATGGAGTATCAAGAGGGGCTCGATCGCGCACTCGAAACGACGCCCGACATCGAGGAAGCGACCGACCGGCTCTCGATACCGGACCCGGAGCTTCGGACGGAGGGCTCGGCGACGGTGTACGAGAACTTCCGGGCGACGACGGACGCCCTCGACCGAGACGCCGACCACGTCATGAAATACCTCCAAAACGAGGTCGGGACGAGCGCCCACATCGACGAACGCGGGCGGTTGCGACTGACCGGGGCCTTCCGGGCCGACCGCATCGGCGACGCGGTCGAGTCGTATGCCGACGGGTACGTCCGGTGCCCGGAGTGTGGCCTCCCCGACACGCGGATCGAGACCGAACGCGGCGCGGAGATCCGCCGATGTACGGCCTGCGGCGCGCGCTCGCCGACGCCCGACACGTAGCGAGCGGAAAACCCACTTTTCAGGGGTAGCGTGAGCGACGACACGGCCCGGCGGTCACGCGGCGGCGTGTCTCAGTCCTCTTCGCGGCCGTCTTCCGGACTGGCGGGAACGTACGTCCGTCCGACTCTGCTTCCGCCGAGTAGCTCCCGGAGCGAGAGCTGCCGTTCGACGCCGTCCTTGCGGGCCGATTCGAGGCGACGCTCCGTCGTCTGGAAGTAGTTGACGACGGTGACGAGGAGGATGCCGCCGACGGTGTTGCCGAGGAACACGGGGAGGACGAAGCCGACCATGCCGGGGAGGAGGGCGGCTTCGCCGAGGAAGACGAGGTACATGAGTTCGGTGAAGGAGACGACGACGTGGAAGAGATCGGCGAGTGGGATCATGAGGAAGGCGATGTAGACGAGGAAGAACCGCGAGATGGTGTCGCGGGCGGCGAAGT
>OBKM01000182.1_pt1 | contig 31034 bp, 32 predicted proteins | sample 1519691 | NCBI WGS metagenome assembly OBKM01 (sample SAMEA37050418, study PRJEB22526) | metagenome | biome: saline pan; feature: lake; material: water | place: Egypt | collected 2015 | depth 0.5 m
TCCCATCTATACGGCGGACCGCAGGGGTGGAATCCTCATTTCCTTCGGATCTAATCGTAATCCGCGATGGGTCATAAACCCATCGGATCACGTCGATCCGCGAGCGGAGGGAGCTTCGAACTCCCTCCGACCACGTCGTGTTCTTTTCCAACACCCTCGTACTGATAAGGGCGTCGGATCAGGGGCGAACCGAACGGAGTCCCGTTCGCCCTTCGTGTTTAACCCCGAATGCCCTGTTATATTTAAGGGCATCGGAGTCGGGGCGACGCCGGAATGCGATTCCGGCTCGCCCGTCGTATTTAATCCCGAATGCCCTTTCACACTTAAACGCGTCGGAACGGTGCCGTCGAGCCACGGCGGAACCGAGCTCGAAACGATCCGGGTCCGACCCGAGCGTGCGTGTCCGGGTACGGGAACGAGACGGTCCGAAGGACCATCCCGTCGGGGCAGTGCGCCCCGCGTTGTTCGCATCACAGTCGACGGGAGTGGACATATTAAGCCCGTCGAAGTGACCTCGCCACGTCACGCGTTTTCACGCCGCTCAGGGCGTGTGAACGCTCCACGCGGGGAGAGACGCCCGGTGGAGCCACGGTACCGGGCGATCGCGTCGAAACCACGGGGGAGTGGCGCGCGCAGTACGGCTGGTCTCGGTGAAAGAAGTGTCAGGGATATATTATGTTCGCGACGGAAGATGTCGCGCGGGGGGAAGTCGGGCCGTCATTCTTCGCGCGTACGCACGCGGTCAGGCCGTGTGAGTTGCCGCGCAGCTGGGGATACAGATAGGGCGAAAATAGCGGTTCCGGTACGGGGAAGACACAACTCGCGGGGATAAGGGAGTCGGCAGTGGGGACGCTACGGACGGATAGCGAGGCCACGAAGGACGATGGCCGTCGTCGCTGCGGCCCGGGTGCAGTCCCGGCTACAGCTCTTCGAGGTGTTTGATCCCCTGTTTGGAGACGTTGGCTTCGGTTATCTCCCCGGGCATCCATTCGGGACTGTCGTCGGGGGCGGTCTCCTCCCACGCCCAGCCCTCGTAGATGTGGACCTTCTTTGTTCCTTTCTCGCGGAGCCGCAGTTCCGTCTCGTTGGCGTCACCCTCGCTCGAAGCGGGATCGAGGCGCCGGGCGGCTTTCAGCGCGGCCTGTCTCGGCGTGCGACCCGAAAAGACGCTGGTCTCGTCGCCCTCGTCCTCGCGGAGTGCGAAATTTCGCGTATCGTCGTCACGTGCCATGGTTTGTTCTCCTCCGTGTGATTTCTGCACATACGCCAATATAAATATATCCCCCGTAGCGCGGGCCACTTATAACCGGATCGGCGGGAGGGGCGGGCGAACGCCCCGCCGATGACGGGGGATGCGTTGAGATTCCGGGCATGCGCGGCCCATCGGGCGGGCGCCCGCGCGAGCACCGTTCACGGTACACTTATATGGCTCGTGTTGTGAACGGCACAACACAACCCGATGGTGCGAAAGAAGACGCTCAGCCCCAGTGGCGCAAAGGACGACGACGGGGAGTACCACAACGTCCACGTGAACCTCCACGAGGACGAACTGGCCGTCGCCGGCATGGATATCGGCGAGGAGGTGTTCGTCCGGGTCCGTGACGGGAAGATCATCATCCAGAAGGCGGACTCCGACGACGTGGAACACGACCTGTAGCCGGGGAAGCCCCCGAATGCCACGCGGGCGGGCGAAATCGGAAAGCGGGGGCGTGGATCGCGGCGTTTAACAGCGTCGGCCGACCCCATCCGATAATGAAACCCTACGACCTTCTCAAGCCGCTCTTTTTCGAGTTCGATCCCGAGACGGCGCACGGACTCGGACACCGGACGCTCGAAGCGATACAGGGGACGCCGCTCGAGCGCGCCATCGCGGACCACTACACCGTGGTCGACTCGCGGCTCCGCGTCGAGACGCTGGGGCGGACGTTCCCGAACCCGATCGGTGTCGCGGCGGGGTACGACAAGAACGCCACGGCGCCGAACGCCCTCGCCGCGCTCGGCTTCGGCCACGTCGAAGTGGGCGGCGTGACCGCCGAACCGCAGGCGGGGAACCCCCGGCCGCGTCTGTTCCGGCTCGCCGAGGACGGGGCGCTCATCAATCGGCTGGGGTTCAACAACGACGGGGCGGACATCGTCGGGGCGCGCCTGGACGCCCTGGAGCCGTCGGTCCCCGTCGGCGTCAACATCGGCAAATCGAAATCGACACCCAACGAGGACGCCGAGGGGGACTACCGGTACACCTTCGAGCGCGTGGGCGCGGGCGACTACTTCGTCGTCAACGTCTCCTCGCCGAACACCCCCGACCTCCGGGAGCTCCAGCAGCGCGACCGCCTGGAGTCGATCCTCGGAACGCTCTCCGAGGCCGGCGCCGAGCCGCTCCTGGTGAAACTCTCGCCGGACCTCACCGACGCGGCGATCGAGGACGCCCTCGCGGTCGTCGAGGAGCTCGACCTCGGCGGTGTCATCGCGACGAACACGACGACCGACCGCCCGGCCTCCCTCCGCGGCGAGGGCGCCGACGAGGAGGGGGGACTCTCGGGGAAGCCGATCGAGGCCGACGCGACGGAGGCGATCCGGTTCATCGCCGAACGGACCGACAAGCCGGTGATCGGCGTCGGGGGCGTCTCGGACGCGGCCGGCGCCTACGAGAAGATCCGGGCCGGGGCGAGCCTCGTCCAGCTGTACACCGGGCTCGTCTACGAGGGGCCCTCGATCGCGCGCGACATCAACCGCGGGCTGCTCGAACGGCTCGAACGCGACGGGTTCGACTCGATCGAGGAGGCGGTCGGCGCCGACCTCTAAAACGACCGGAGATCGGCCAGAACGGCCGAGGCTGATCCGTCCTCCAGTGCGGTCCGCGCCACGTCGAGCCCCTCCTCGAACGTCGCCGCACCGCCGCCCGCGTAGATGCGCACGGCTGCGTTGAGAACCACCGCATCCCGGAAGTGATCGGTCCGCTCACCGGCCACCACCGCTTCCGTGATCGATGCCGAGTCGGCCGCGACGTCGTCGACTTCGAGGTCCTCGTAGGCCATGTCCATCCCCAGTTCGGCGGTCTCGATCTCGTAGTCGTTCATCACGTCGTCAAGGAGATCGTCGTCGGCCCACTCGACGACCTTTGTGTAGCCGGGGCGGATGTCGTCGTACCCCTCCATCCCCTGGAAGAACACGGTGCGTTCGAAGGCGGTCCGGTCGGACTGTCGGATCGTATCGACGAGTTTCTCCGCGAACGTCAGGTGATAGAAGCTCCCGAGGTGAACCGATGCTCCCGCGGGGTTCGCGAGCGTCTCGACCGTGTTGAGGAACGTTCGAACGCCCATCTCGTCGCGGCGCTCGAAGAGGTCGTCGATCGCGGGGTTGAACTCGGGCTGGAAGTAGAACCCGAAGCCGGTCGAATCGACCATTTCGGCGCTCGATTCGGGCGAAAGTTCGGTTTCGACCCCGAGCTCGTCGAGGACGTGCTTGTAGGCGGGGGCTTTCTGGCTCGGGACGCCGTCGCCACCGTGGACGACGACCGGAACGTCGGCGGCGGCCGAAACCGCCCCGGCCGCGACCCCCAAGAGCGCGGTTTCGGCTTTCCCGTCGTAGTTCGCCCCGCAGTCGACGGGGTCACAGTCCGGTTCGGCCGTCTCGACCGCCCGACACATCACGTCGAGAAAGCCCGCGAGCTCCACCGGCGTGTTCCGCTTCCAGCGGTTCGCGAGAAAGAACGCGCCGAGCGTCGTCGGATCCGGTTCGCCAGCGAGGATCCGGCTGAACGCGTCCATCGCCTGCGTCCGATCCATATCGGCTGCCGATTTGACACCGGTTCCGACGACGTCGGTCATCAGTCGTTTGAGCGGCCAGTCGCCGAACTCCGGGTGTTCGCGTGGGTCTTCGAGCATGGGTTGAACCCGACAGCGACTGCCCGGCACGGCGGACGGTGCTGCCGGTTTGTGCACGGTACGGCGCACCGATCTGATGGGGTTTCGGCCGTATTCTTTGGCTGTTTATCACAGCAGCCGGGGGCAGGGGCCGACACGGCCCCGGGTTGACCTCCGAGGCGGGCGTCGTGGCTATCGGCCCGCTCGGGACCCCGTCCGGCGTGGGCGACCCGTATCGAGGACCCCGCCGCGGTGGCTGAACCGCCCCGAAAATCAGTGCCCGGAGCCGGCGCGGTACTCGCCGTGTTTCATCCCGAGCGCGAAAGCGACGAGGCCGAAGACGAGCATCGAGGGGGCGACCATCATGAGCGTCGTTTCGAGGATCATCATCCCGCTTCCGACGAGGCCGGCGACGCCGACGGCGACGATCACGAGCAACGCGCCGATCGAGACGGGGAGGCTAAACTGCATGTGTCGATGGCTTCGTGCCCGAAAGGCATAATTCGTGCTGTCGGCTGCCGCCCTGCGTAGGTTCAAGTGTCGCCAGCCCCAACTGAAGCACATGTCAGACAGCGCCGCCCGCGAACTCGGCAAACGGAGCGCGGGGCTCTCCACGCGCGCGTCAATCGTCGTTATCGCGCTCCTCGCCGTCGGGGCCGGGCTCGCGTTCGACGTGATCACGTTCGATCCGCTTCTCGTCGCCGGGCTGGCGCTCCTGTTCGTCGCCGTCGCCGCCGTTTCGAGCGCCGTGCGGATCGTCGAGGCCTACGAGAAGGAGGCGTTGACGGTGTTCGGCGAGTTCCGCGAGCTGCTCGAACCGGGGATCCACTTCGTCCCGCCGTTCGTCTCCCGGACGTACCCCTTCGACATGCGGACCCAGACGATCGATGTGCCCCAACAGGAGGCGATCACGGAGGACAACTCGCCGGTGACCGCCGACGCCGTCGTCTACATCAAAGTCATGGACGCGAAACGGGCGTTCCTGGAGGTCGACGATTACAAACGGGCGACCTCGAACCTCGCACAGACGACGCTGCGGGCGGTGCTCGGCGACATGGAGCTCGACGAGACCCTCTCGAAGCGCGAGAAGATAAACCGACGCATCCAGCGCGAGCTCGAAGGACCGACCGACGAGTGGGGGGTCCGCGTCGAGGCGGTCGAGGTCCGGGAAGTCAACCCGAGCCCCGACGTCAAGCGCGCGATGGAACAACAGAGCTCGGCCGAGCGTCGCCGCCGCGCGATGATCCTCGAAGCGCAGGGCGAACGCCGGTCCGCGGTCGAGACGGCCGAGGGCGAGAAACAGGCGAACATCCTCGAAGCGCAGGGCGAAAAGCAAGCGAGCGTCCTCGAAGCGCAGGGGGAGTCCATCTCGACCGTCCTCCGGGCGAAATCCGCCGAGTCGATGGGCGAACGCGCCATCATCGAACGCGGCATGGAAACCCTCGAAGAGATCGGCAAGGGCGAGTCGACGACGTTCGTCCTCCCACAGGAGATGACCTCGCTGCTCAGCCGCTACGGCAACCACCTCACCGGCAGCGACACCGCGGCGGGCGGCGGCGGGCTCGAGTCGATGGGTTTCGACGACGAGACCCGGGAGATGCTCGGCATCGACGACATCGAGGAACTGGCCTCCGGGAACGGTAACCTCGAGGTCGAGGCCGAGACCGCCGACATCGAGAGCGCCGACATCGAACTCGAGGACGACATCGAGTAGCCCGGGAGCCAAACACCCTTGTTCTGGCCCCGACAAGCGCGTTCGATGACCGACCGGAAGTACGACGTACTCACGCCCGAGGAGATCGACGACGGACGAGCGACGGCGGCTTACTTTCTCCGCACCGAGGCCGTACTCGACGGGGTCGGCGCCGATCCCGATGTCGTCGCGGAGCTTTCCGCGCCGGAGGGGTGGCACGTACTCGCCGGGATCGAGGACGCCGCACGGCTGCTCGAAGGGCTCCCGATCGACGTCCACGCGCCGCCTGAGGGGACGCCGATCTCCGGGGGGCCGGTGCTCCGGATCGAAGGCCCGTATCGGGCGTTCGCCAGGTACGAATCCCCGCTTTTGGGCTTTCTCGCCCACGCGTCCGGGATCGCCTCGGCCGCCTGGCGGGTCCGGGCGGCCGCCCGCGACCGGACCGTGTTGAGCTTCGGCACCCGACGGCAACATCCGACCTTGGGGGCAATGATAGAACGGAGCGCGCTCGTGGGCGGCGCCGACGGGGTCGGCAACGTCGCGGGCGGCGAGGTCATCGGCGTTGAGGCCGGCGGGACGATGCCGCACGCGCTCGCGGTGGTGTTGGGGTCGTCGGAGGCGGCCTGGCGCGGCTTCGACGACGCGCTCGGGGCGGAGGTTCCGCGCGTGATGCTGTGTGACACCTTCGGCGACGAGGCCGACGAGGCGGGCCGGGCTGTCGAGTGTCTCGGCGGGGCGCTCGAGGGCGTTCGCCTCGATACGACCGGCTCGCGGCGGGGGGACATGCGCTCGATCGTCGAGGACGTCCGGTGGGCGCTCGACCGGCGCGGCCGCGAGGACGTGGAGGTGCTCGTCAGCGGCGGGATCGACGCCGCCGAGATCGAACGGCTGCGGGACGTTGCGGACGGGTTCGGCGTCGGCGGCGCGATCGCGAACGCCGATCCGCTCGATCTCTCCTTGAACGTCGTGGAAGTCGACGGGGAACCCCGGGCGAAGCGGGGCGTCAAGCCGGGCGCGAAGGCGGTCTATCGGGAGGGCTACGAGGACCGGATCGTCCCGCACGACGGGACGGCCCCCGGGGAGGCGCTGCTCGAACCGCTCGTCGTCGACGGCGAGGTCGTCCGGTCGTTCGACCTCGATGCGGCCCGCGAGCGCGCTCGGGCGGCGATCGAGCCGCTCGCGGAGCGTGGCGTGTTCGGGGGGCGCTGACGGGGAACGGCGGAGTTTTTTGTCGCCCAGGCGAACGGTGCGACATGGACGATCACACCGAGGGAGGGGACCGGGAAGGCGTCGACGTGGAGGCGGTCCTCGAAGCGCTCGACCGCGGCGAGATCGCCGTACAGGAAGCCCGGGAGCGACTGGAGGGTGTCGGGCGGGTCGGGGAGTTCGCCCGCGTCGACGCCCGGCAGGGCGACCGGACCGGGATCCCGGAGGTCGTCGAGGCGGACCGAAAGACCGACCGGGAGCTCGTCGGAATCGGGACGGAGCTTCTGTCCTCGGCCGGGCTCGCGATCCTCGCGGGTGTTCCGGAATCCGCGCGGTCGGAGCTCGAATCGGCGGCCGCCGAACACGAGTTCTACGAGCGCTCCAGGACGCTCGTGCTCCGGGCGGCGGGGTACGAGCCGCCGGAACGGCGGGGGCGGGTCGGCGTCGTCACCGCGGGCACCTCCGACATCGCCGTCGCCGAACGGGCCGAGGCGATCGCCGCGGAGATGGGCTGTGCCGTCGAGGCCGTCTACGACGTCGGCGTCTCGGCCATCCACCGGCTCCTCGCCGAGCGGGAGACGCTTGAGGCGTGTGACTGTGTCGTCGTCGCCGCCGGGCGTGAGGGGGCACTCGCCACCGTCGTCGCCGGGCTCGTGTCGGCCCCGGTGATCGGGCTCCCGGTCGGGACCGGATCGGGGTACGGCGGCGGCGGCGAGGCCGCGTTGATGGGGATGCTACAGTCGTGTACGTACATGACGGTCGTCAACGTCGATCGGGGGTTCGTCGCGGGCGGGCAGGCGGCGCTCATCGCCCGGTGACCGCGTCGGCCCGCCAGCGGAACAGCCGGCGCTCCAGCCGGCCTACCCCGGCCTGTAAGCCGACCATCACGGCGACGAAACACGAGAGCGCGGCGAGCAGTGCGGCCAGATCGCCCTGGTTGAACCAAAACCGGAACAGCGCCCCCATCCCGCGGTTCATCCCGAAGGTCTCGGCGAGGACGACGACCTTCCAGACCATGCTCAACAGGTAGCGGGCGCTCCCGAACACCGCGGGGAGGATGGAGGGGAGATAGATCTCCCGGAGGACCGACCCGCGGTCGGCCCCGAACGCCGACGCCATCGCCAACAGCCCCGGATCGACGTCCGCAGCCCCCTCGTGGACGGTGACGGTCGCGAAGGGCGTCGCCGCCACGACGACGGCCGTCACGACGGAGCGATCGCTGAACCCGAAAAGCACCATCGACGCGAGCACGACGACGAGCGTCGGGATCGCCATCCAGAAGGGGAGCCACACCGAGACGGCCGCCCCGACCCGGTCATCGACCGCCATCGCGACGCCGAGGGCGACCGCGAGAGCGAGCGCGATCGACGTGGCGGCGACGACCCGAAGCAGGCTCGCCGTCAGGTGGCCGAGGGCGTCGCCGCCCGGTCCCGGCGCGAGGAGCTCGGGGAGCCGTCCGGCAACGACGAGGGGGCCTGGCAGGACCGTCGGCGCGACGGCACCCACGACCGCCCAGAGTCCGAACAGCACGCCGGCGGCGACGGGTCCCCGTCGGTTCATTCGAGCGCCCCGAAGAACGTCCGCGTCAGTTCCGCCTCGGTCGAGCGGAGGTCGGGATCGTCCGGCTCCCGGGGACGGTCGTGCGGGATCGTCGTCTCGTCGAAGAGCTCGCCGCGTCCGTTCATGAACACGACGCGGTCCGAGAGGAGGGTCGCCTCGTGGGCGTCGTGGGTGACGAAAAGCACCGAGGCGCCCGTCTCCGTCCACAGGTCGAGCAGGTTCCGTCTGGCACCGCGGGCGGTCACCGCATCGAGCGAGGAGAACGGCTCGTCCATCAACAGGAGCTCCGGGTCGACGGCGAGGGCGCGGGCGACGCCGACGCGCTGGCGTTGGCCCCCGGAGAGCTGTCGCGGGTAGCTGTCCCGCTCGTCCCCGAGGCCGACGCGATCGAGCCACGCCCGGATCCGACGATCGCGCTCCGTGGGCTCGACACCGGCCGCGTCGAGCGCGAAGGCGACGTTCTCGCCGACGGTGCGCCACTCAAGCAGCCGCGGCTCCTGGAAGACGTAGCCGAAGGGGACGATTCCGGGTTCGACCGGCCGCCCGCCGAACTCGACGGTGCCGGCGTCGAGGTCGACGATCCCGGCGACGGCGTTCAGAAGCGTCGTCTTGCCGCAGCCTGAAGGCCCCATGACCGTGACGAACTCGCCGTCGCCGACGGTGAGATCGAGCCCCTCGAAGACGGTGAGGGGGCCCTCGAAGCGTTTCGTCGCGTTCTCGATCCGCAGGCGGGTCACTCGACGGCCCCCCGGAACCCGGTTCCGTCCGCCCGCCAGCGGGCGGCTCGACGCTCCGCCCGGCGGAGGAGGCGGTCGGCGCCGTAGACGAGTGCCATCATCGGGACGGCCCACGCCATCACCATGCCGTTTTCGAACGCCTCGAAGTGGAACTTGACCGCGACGCCGACGCCGCTTGCCGACCCGAACACCTCGGCGACCAAGGCGAGCTTCCAGGCGAGGGCGAGCCCGATCCGGGCCGCCCCGAAGAGGTGCGGCCGGAGCTGCGGCAGGTAGACGTGGCGCCACGTCGCCGACGGGCTCGCCCCGACCGCCGCGGCCATCTCGACGAGCGCCCCGTCGACCGCTCCCATTCCCTCCCAGACGAGGACGGCCAGGTAGGGAAAGACGACGAGCGTGACGACGAGCACCGGCACCAGAAACTCGCTCAGACCGAACCAGATGACGGCGACGAACGCCCACACCACCGAGGGAACGGTCAGGAACACGAAAAGCGGGCCGGAGAGGTACTCCCCGAGCGCCGGGCGGGCGCCCATCGCGATCCCCCAGACGGTCGCCAACGCAAACGACAGCGAGAACCCGACGACGACGCGGCCGATCGTCGCCCCGAACTGGGCGAAGGGATCGAACCGGGTGCCGCCGGAGAGGACGACGAGGACGTTCCCCGCGAGGGTGCCGAGGCCGGGGAACCGGTAGGCCGGGAACGAAAGCGACAGCAGCTGCCAACCACAGAGCACGGCGACGACCGAAACGACGACCGCCGGCCTCGGGAGCGCGCCCGAGATCGCCGACCGAACGCGGTTTGCGCCGTGGGTGGACATACGTCAGTCCTGTAGCGTCCCGGCGGTAGTAAACGTCGTGTCACGGTCACCGAGGCTGACGACATCGGCGTCTGCGAGGAGTTCGAAGAACCCCCAGTGGGCCTCGACCAACTCGTCGTCATAACGGGTGGGGCCGAAGGCGATCTCCCGCTCCATGAGGTCGGCGACGACGTCGGCGTCGGCGTCGGTCGTGATTCCGGCTTCGTCGCCGAACGCCGCCAGAGCGTCCCCGACGTTCGCCCTGAACGAGGAAAGCGCCGCGCCCCAGCCGTCGAGAAAGTCGTCGGCGAGCCCCCGGTTCTCGGCGAGCCACCCGGAACGGACGGTGAACGCAGTCGTCGGGATCCCGCTGTCGGCCCGGCGGCGCCACAGCTCGTGGGGATCGAACACCGTTTGCAGGCGGTCGTCGGCGATCCCCCGTATCGTGAACCCGGAGAACTGCGAGACGGCGTCGAGTTCGCCGTCGTGGACGAACTCCCAAAGCGCCGGCGGGTCGGCCGCCCGCGTGTCGGCGGTGTCGTCGACGATGTCGAAGCCGTACTCGTCGGCGACGAGCACGCGGTGGACGGCGCTCGTCGTCGAACTCAGCGCCGACGGGAGGCCCAAGGTCCGTCCGCCGAGGTCGGTCGGGTCGTCGATCGCGTCGTCGGCGCGGGCGAACATCCGGTTGAACATGTTCTGCTGTGGGGCGACGAACGTCAGCGGCTCCCCACGCTCCATGAACCCGAGCTGTGCGACCGCCGACGGCGCGCCGATGTCGGCCTCGTCGTCGACGATCTGTCTGTTGTATCGGCCGTACGGCGCCGTCTCGAAGGCGAGATCGACGCCGCGGTCGTCCCACACCCCCTCCCGGATCCCCCAGCGGAAGACGGCGGCGCTGATGCTGCTTTCGACCTCGACGGTCCGTACCGACGCGTCGCCGGGGTCGGGCCCGCCGAGGCAGCCGGCGAGGCCGGCCGCGACGACGCCGCCCGCCGTGGCGAGGAAGTTCCGTCGCTGCAATGTACTACGGCACAGGAGCGTCAGGATTAAAACCTCTTCGATGCGCGCCTTTGAATAGATAATTTCTATAGAACTGAGTATCGAACGTCGATACTGTTACTCGTCGGGAGGGGTGGTCGGGCGAAAAGCGGCTCCGGCGGAAACCCGGAGCGCCGGGCGCGACGCGGCGGCGAAACGCCGGGATTAACCGGGCGTTCCGGCCGGCGAGCCGTCACAGCACGTTTTCGATCGAGGCGGCGACCTCGCGGGCGCGATCCGCGAGGGGGTCGGGGACGGTCCCGGCCGCGACCGCCCCGTCGAGTTCGTCGTCGTCGACGCGCCGCACCTCGCCGTCGGGGCCCTTTACCACGTCCACGTGGAGGTCGACGTACCGGACCGCCCGAGGGAAGATTTCGACGGGCGTACAGACGTTGACGTACGTGCCGCGGCGTTCGCCGTCGGCGCCCCGGTAGACGGTCGCGTACCACCACCGCCCCTCGACGAACGTCGTCGTCGCGGTGTCGCCCGCGACCCGTTCGACGCCGATCGCGTCGTAGGTGCCGCCGCCGGACATCTCCCGTTCGACGGTGATCGATCCCTCGGGGTCGCGTTCGGTGACTTCACCGCGGCCGAGCGTGATCGTCCGGCCGGCTGGTTTCCCGTGGCGGATCGCGATCGAATCGCCCGTTCGGGGCCCGAACTGTCGGGTAACGACATCGAACGGGAACCCCGGGTCGTCCCCGGCGTCGAGATCAGAGCTACAGAGCGCCTCGACGAAGTCGACGGCCGCGCTCGCGGCGTCCGCCGCGGCCTTTGTCCGGTGGTGGCCGGGCATCGTCGCCTCGGCGCGCCGGCGGGCCGAATCGAGTTCGAACCGGCTCTCGCGGCCGAACCACAGCCACGCGCCGGCGGCGGGAGCGACGATCCGCCCGGGCGAGTCGCCGTCGGCAGCGGCGACCGCCTCCATCACCCGTTCGGCGCGGTCGTTGGCGCGTTCGAGCGCGGCCGCCATCGCTTCGAGCGGCGCGTCGTCGGCCGATTCGTTCCACCGCGGCGTCCACCCTTCGACCGGATCGACGGGGAGGATATCGGCGAGACGTGCCGTTTCGGTCAGCCGCCCCCCGTCACCGCGGCGCAGTTCGACGAGGCCGCCGGGAACACGGAGTTCGGTCGCGAGCGTCGGGCGGTCGTCGCTCCACGGCGGCTCCGCCGAGGCGATCTGTACCCGGTAGCTGTCGCCCTCGTCGACGTAGCCGTCGACGCGGTCGTAGGGGAGAAACCCCGAGACCGACTCGCCGTCGACCGATCCGAGATCGACGACCGCGCCGGAGCCGAGCGTCTCCGTCACCTCGCCAAAAAAGACAGCCCCCTTCGGCGCGGGCGCCGCCCAAGCCAGGGTGTCCCGGCCGACGGCCGCGAGGCGATCCCGGAGCGTCCCGACCGCGTCGTCGGTCCCAGCGAGGCCGATCCCCTGGCGGTCGGCGGTCGTCCGTGCCGTCGCATCGGGAACGTCGGTCGGGAACGACGCGTCGAACCGCTTGCGGATCGGGCCCGAGGCACAGACGACCGTGTGGTCGTCGCGGAGGAGTTCGGTGAGTGCCGTCGTGTAGATGCCGCGGATCCGGACGTTCATAGCTCGTCGCGGTCGGTCCCGAAGCGGACCCGATCGCCGACCGTTGGCCCGAGGGTCAGTTCGATGACTGACGGCGAGAGAACGCGGCCCCCCTCGACGTAGGCACCCCAGCCGTCGAAAGCGACGTAGCCACGGAGGTCGGCGCCGTGGGTGTAGAGATCGACGTAATCGAGGTCGTGTTCGGGGAACTCGGCGCTCGAGTGTGCGGGATCCATGTCCGAGTACACCGTGTCGACGCCCGAAAGGAACCGTTCGATCTCCTCGGCGTCGGCCGCGACCCGCTCGACGACCGACGCGGAGATGTCGGCTATCTCCTCGGTGTCGAGGCCGAACGCCCGGAGCGCGGCCTGCGTTCGCTGATCGAAGTGCATGCGGTGCGTTCGTGGTCTAGGACCGAAAGCGTCCCGGCTTCGAGCGAGCCCTCGCCCGGTCGTCGCGGACGGTCCGAGCGGAGGGGGCCGGAGACGACCCGGGGCGGCGCTACCCGTCCTCGCCGAGCACCCGGCCGATGCCGGGAACGACCGCCGCGAGCCGGGTGACCCACCCGAGCCGGAACAGCCCGATCTGCGAGAGAAGCCCGACAAGGACGAGCGCACCGAAAAGCGGTATCTCGACGCCGACGACCGGGGTGGTGGCGAGGGGGTCGAAGAGGATCGGGTCCGGCGAGAGGCCGTCCCGGGCGGCGGTGACGTCGGCGAACGCGACCGACCCGGAGGCGAGGGCCGCGCCGACGAAGGCGGTGATGAACGTCAGCGCGAACTTCGTGAGCGTGAAGCCGACGAACGCCCCGGCGACGCCGGCGACGATCGCCACCAGGTATCGGACGAGCCCGCCCTCCGTGAACACCGGCGTGATGACGTAGAGGCCGATGTACGCCCCGACGACGAACGACGGGACGGCGGTCGCGACCGAGAGGGCGACGTACGCGAGCACGGCCCCGAGGGTCCCGCCGACGACGACGGCGGCCGCGAGGCCGACGAACCCGCCCGCGCCGACCGCGCCGAGCACCGTCGGGGCGACGACGTACCCCCCGGCAGCGCCGATGAGCAGGCCGAGAAGCGCGGTCGCGTACACCGAAAGCGCCGCGCCGAAGAAGACGAGCACGAGCCCCGCGAGCACGAGGCCGACGTCGACGAGTTCCATACCGGTCGCTCGGCGGCCACCGGAATAAGCTTGGAGGTCCACGGGTGTCGGGGGCGTGGCTACAGTTCGACGGCGATATCGACGGCCTCGAACGCCGACATCCCCTCGTCCGGGCCGAACCGGACGAAGAACTGCTGGCGGGTGCCGGCCCCCAGCGCCTCCACGCGGACGGTATCGTCGGCGACCGCCTCGCCGCCGGCATCGAGAAGCGTCACCTCGACCGCGACGGTATCGGCCGGGCCGTCACCGACGTTGTGTACCGTTCCGGTGACGACGACCGTCGCGTCGTCGGTGCCGGCGTCGTGGAGGGTCGCCTCCGCGTCGTGCTCGACCGCGGGGGCGTCGAAGGCGCCGAAGCCGACGAGGAACCCGGCGGCGCCGACCGACAGGAGCAACAGGAAGCCGATCCAGACGGCCGGCGCGGCGGCGGGAAACCGGCCCCGGATCGGGGCGATGGCGAGCGCGAGCGTGCCGGCCGCGAGCACCGCGAGCCCGCCCCACGCCGAGTGGGCGAGAACGAACCCGGAGAGGACCACCGCGACGGCGCCGAACGCCATCGCCAACGCGTCGGTGCTCGTGACCTGCATGTCGGTACCGTTCCACCGGGGCGACAAAAAACGACCGTCCGGCGGGGAGACAGCGGCGCCTACACCACGACGAACGCCGCGGCGCCGACAACGGAGAGTGCGACCGTCGCCGCCGCCGTCGGACGGACGCCGATCGGCCGTCCGAGCTGTGACTCGAGCAGCTTCTGGACGGGCGGGAGGACGAACAGCCCGGCAAGCAGGAAAAACAGCCCCGCGCCGGCGGTCAGCGTCGCGAGACCGGCGACGACACCGAGGTAACCGAGCGCGTACTGAAGCCGGGTTCGCAGGGCGGCGTCGCCGGCGGAGCCGCCAGATCCACCGTTGAGCTGCCGGGCGCGTTGCTCGATGAACTCGTCGAGCCGACGGTCGGCCTCGTCGGTCTGTGGGGTGGCACAGATCGGACAGAAGTTGTCCGAATCGCCGATATCGGTTCCACAGTTTCGACACGACGGCATCGTTTATCGTTCCCCACTACCGCGGCGCTGAACATCAATAGCCGGGGCGACTCAGCGCTCGAAACCGACCGCCGGAACAGAACGTTCACGTTCGTCGACGCGCTATCGGGCGTTAATGACCGACAGGACGGACGGGAGCCGGTCGGCCGACCCGCCCGATCACCCCGAGGCGGCCCCCGACGCCGATCCGTCCGACCGTTCCGACGAGGAGCACGCCGACGATGCGGACCGACCGGACGGGGCTTTCGGGGGTCCATCGGGCGAACCTGACGACTCGCCGGAGGGGCTCCGCGGCTGGTTCCGGTGGTTCTGGACCGCCGATAGCGGCTCGCTCGTCTATCTGCGGGACGTCGTGACGAGCGTTCTCATCGTCGCCGGGATCGGCGTGTTGCTCTTCGCCGCCAGCGGCGTCTGGCCGCCGATGGTGGCCGTCGAGTCCGGGAGCATGGAGCCGAACATGGAGCGCGGCGATCTCGTCTTTATCGCCGACAACGACCGGTTCGTCCCGGACGGGGCGATCGAAGACGGCGGACGGACGACAGGCGTCGTCCCCGCCGACGTGGCCGAGCGACACGATCGAACGAAGTTCGGCAGCCACGGGGATGTCGTCGTCTTCACCCCGAACGGCAACGCCCGACAGACGCCGATCATCCACCGGGCGATGTTCTGGGTCGGGGACGGCGAGAACTGGTACGACCGCGCCGACCCGGAGGCGATCGGCGGCGCGGCGGACTGTGAGGAGCTGAACCACTGTCCGGCGCCGCACGCGGGGTTCATCACGAAGGGAGACAACGAGTTGACGAACGCGAACTACGACCAGACGTCGCGGCTGTCGGCGCCGGTCCGCCCCGAGTGGATCGTCGGCACCGCCGAACTCCGGGTGCCGTATCTGGGCCACGTCAGGTTGCTGTTCTCCGGCGTGACGGTGGTCTCGCCGGACGCGATGGCGGCCCCGGAGCGGGCCTCGGAGGAGCGGATAACGGATACGGGAACCGAAAAAGCGGGGGACGAAGGGGGACTCGACGCCGCTACTCGGTCCGCGATTCGGCCTGCGAGCGCCAGTCCTCCGCCCGGCTGACGCCGATCTCCGCCGCGTCGGCCACCGTTTCGGGGTCGGCGTCGGCGAGCGCGTCGACGGTCCCCAGGCCGGCGGCGTGGAGCCGCTCGGCGTACGTCGGGCCGATCCCGTCGATCGCGTCCTGAACGTCGGCGGCCGGTTCGGCCTCGTCAGCGGCCGACCCGTCGGCCTCGTCGATCTCGATCTGCACCGCGTCCCCGGGCTCGGAGGCGTCCGCGTCGTCGTCCGGCTCGTCGGGCGATCTCTCCAGGTACCACTCGGCGACCTGAGGCCAGACATCGCGGTGGCTGGACCCGGAGACGGCGAGGCCGATGTGTCCGGTGGAGTACTCGATGATCTCGGTGTCGTCGCTGCCGAGGACCTCGTTGAACGGTTTGCTCGTCTCCGGCGGGATGAGGTGGTCGTACTCGCCGATGATCTGCAGCACGGGGACCTCGATCGAGGTGACATCGACGTGTTCGTCGCCGACGTACATCTCGTTTTTGTAGAGTTTGTTGTCCTGATAGACGTCCTCGAGGAACTGGACGTACGTCTCGCCGGCGAGGTCGATCCCCTCGTCGAGCCACCGCTCCATCCGGGCGAAGTTCTCGACGAAGTCGTCGTTGTCGAGGTTGTCGTAGAGGCGTGCGTACTTCGAGACGTAGTTCGCGACGGGATCCATGAGCGCGAAGCCGGTCGCGAGCATATCCGCCGGGACGTTCCCGTACGCGTCGACGACGGCCTGTGGATCGTAGTGTTCGTCGTCGCCCCAGAGTTCGAGGACGCCGCCGGTCTCGTCGAAACAGAGCCCGGCGGCCATGAGGCCGAGCGCCCGCACTTTCTCCTGGTGGAGCGCGGTGTAGATCGTCGTCATCGTCCCGCCCATACAGTAGCCGAGGATGTTGATCCGGTCAGCGCCGGAACGCTCACGGACGACATCGACGCAGTTGTCGATGTACCGGTTGACGTAGTCGTCGAGCGTGAGGTGTTGATCGAGCCGCGAGGGCTCGTTCCAGTCGATGAGATACACGTCGTGGCCCGCATCGAGCAGCCGTTTGACGACGCTTCGGTCCGGCTGGAGGTCGAGGATGAACGGCTTGTTGATCAGCGCGTAGACGATGAGGATCGGCGTGCCGTGTCTGTCGTCGGCGTCGGACTCGTAGTGGAGGAGTTCGAGTTTGTTCTCCTCGTAGACGACGTTGCTCGGCGTGTGTCCGACCTCGACGTCCTCGATCCGTTCGGCCTGTTCGGCCGCGATCGAACCGCGGTCGACCGATTCGACTGCCGTATCGAGCAGCTCGCGCTGGAAGTTCAACGCGAGCGAAAAGGGGTCGTTGGCGCTCATTCGAGTTCCTCGATGATCCGATCGAGCTTCGTTTCGACGCTGTGTTGGCGACGCTCCAACTCGACGAGGCGCTCGCCGATCTCCTCGACGTCCGATTGGGTCGGCATGCCGAGCTGTTCGAGGGTGTCCTCGCTCATCGCGTCGACCTCCTCGCGCATCTCCATCATCGAGCTGACGAGTTGGCCGTTCGCGGCCGCGAAGGCGGACGTGCCCATGACCTCCTTGAACGCCTCGTTCGCGCTCTGCAGCCAGATGTCCCGGAACTCGGTGATCGCGACGTCCTCACCCTCAGCAGCCGCGGAGCTCCGTTCGAACACCTCGTCGGCGGCGTCCATCCACACCTCGTAGGCGTCGTTGTAGCCTTCGAGGCCGCTCGTCAGTTCCTCGTCGGTCGGCATCGAGTCCTCCATCGCGTCGGCCCACGATTCCATGAAGGCGGCGCTTGCCTCCATGTTCTGCTCCATCGACTGCGCGACGGCGTCGTTCATCTGTTCGACCAGTTCGTTCCATTCGGCCTGCATCTGCTTGTTAGTATTACTCATTGGTTTGTCTCTCTCGGTCAGCCACAAAAATCCGCGGGGTCCGCGTCGACCCCGACGGGCCTCGGTTCGGTGTTTCGGTGCGCGCTCCGGTCGGGTCGGCCACCGCGAGGGCGCCGTCGGTCGTCATCAGTCGTCCTCGTCGCGGTTTCGTTTGACCGGCACGACGACCGTCTGGACGATGTCGCCCTCGCCGATGTCGAGCGCCTCCCGCTCGGCGTCCGGGATCGAGATCCGACCGCCGCTTTGGATCCGCGTCTTGAACGTCGCCATCTGCGTCATCGTCCCGAGCTGCTCGGAGATATCGCCGAGGTCCGGGGTCGTCGTTCCCCCGGAGCCGGCGCCCATAAAGAGGTTCTGGAGCGCCTCCTGTTGTTTCCGGGTCGCCTGCTCGGACGTTTCCTGGATCGCCTTCATCATGTTCGGGGGCCACATGGCACCGTCCGAACTCTCGTTCGTATCTGTCATTGTGATAGGTAGGCCCTTCAGACGAATAAGCGTTCCGACTGAAGACAATCAAAACCGCTAGACACCATCAATTGGTTTTCATGCCCCGAAGAGGCGCCAACTTTTAGTATAACAGGGTCGTACGAGTTAAAAGATGAGCAATAGTCCGTATTCCGCGATCGATACGTGGGCGGAGACGTCCTCGCGCGTACTGAACACGTTCTTCGAAGCCAACCGGGCGGCCAACCGAGCCGCCTTCTCGGCGTTCGGGCCGTCGGGAGCGGAGAACGATGCCGACGACAAAGCGGCCGCCGACCGCTCCGAGGGGGAGCTCGAAGCCGGGGAGGACCTCGACGGGTGGGAGACGACGCGGCTCATAGAGGGCGAACTCTCCGTCGGCGACTCGGTGTTGTTCACGAAAGCGATCACGGAGGAAGATATCGAGCGGTTCGCGGCCGCTTCCGGCGATACAAATCCGATTCACCTCGACGACGGGTTCGCCGAGGAGACGCGGTTCAAGGGACGCATCGCCCATGGGATCCTCGTCTCCGGTCTCATAAGCGCCGCGCTGGCGCGGCTCCCGGGCAGCGTCGTCTACCTCTCACAGGACCTCGAGTTCCGGGCGCCGGTCCGCATCGGGGACGAGGTCACGGCGACGGCCGAAATCGTGGAGGAGCTCGGCGGCGACCAGTACCGGATCCGGACCACCGTCAGCAAGGCCGGGGAGGACGACCCCGTCATCGACGGCGAAGCCGTCGTGCTCGTCGACTAACTGGCACGAATCGGTAGAACGCGGCCGTTCTCTGTTTCCGATCGGGTTGTCGGGTGACCGCTCAGCCCAACACGGAACCGATCCGGTCGTCGCCTTCGAGTTCCCTGCGGAGCTTCCCGTGATCCGCGTCGAGCGCGTACTCCGGGCGGCCCTTCCCGGTCGGCGAACGGTCCTCGGGGCGACGTTCGTCGAGGAGTCCCGTATCGGCCAACTCGCTGAGCGCACGCACTACGTCGGCGTCCGAGAGGCTCCCGACGGGCTGTCCGTCGACACCCTCGAGAAGCTCCGTCGCCGTGATTTTTATATCGGCCGCGTCAGCCGGCGTGTCGCCCCGTTCCGCGAGATCCACCAGACAGCAGAGCGTGACCCGCTGTGCGAAGGTCGTCGATTCGGGATCGTACATATATATTCGTCGACGTTATCCGGGGACATAAATCCTACCCACGGGGGTCGACAGGGCGTGGGGGCCGGATCGAAGCGATCGAGGGGCCGAGCGGGCGGGGACCGCACACGTCGGCGCGGCACGAAAGTCATATACGTCGTCACGGTACACGTTCGCGTATGTCAGGACGCGCGGGCTCGGACTGCCCGGAGTGTGGCGGCCAGTTGCGATCGGACGACGGGGGGATGAACTACAGGTGTCGGGGCTGCGGGCGGGATTTCGACTCGGCGGACGTCTTCTTCCTGTAAACTACTTTTCGACAACGAGCAGCGCGACGCGCTCGAGCACGAGCGCCTCGATCCCGGCGTCGGTCGCTCCGATTTCCGGGTCGTCGATACCGTAGAACGCCCGCACGGTGTCGGCGTCGTACTCGCCGAGCGTCGACGTCGGGGCGAGTAGTTCCCCGACCGCCTCGGCGGCGGCGGCCTCCTCGCCGGGGCCGTCGACGAGGGCGACGACGGGCGTCTCGCCGGGCGAAACGCCCATCTCCAGGGCCCGGTCGATCTGGCGTCGCCCGGCGGCGTACAGCGCGATCTCGACGCCGCGATCGCGGGCGATCCCCGCGCCGCGGCCGCGCTCCCTGTCGGCGATCTCGACCGCGCGTTCGAGGTGTCGGCGGGAGACGACGTAGTTCGCGTCGAACGTCTGCACCGTGACGTCGTGGGTCGCCGCGATCCCGTCGGTCCGATCCAGAAAGGCCCCGACGCTTCCGAACCGGTCGCCGCCGATCTCGACGCGGCCCTCGACGAGCAACGTTACCGGCCCCCGTCCATCAGAAATCACCCAGATTCGACTGGTCCTGCCCGCCGGGACCGGCGGACGCGGCGGCGTCGTCGGTCGCCTCCGGGGCCGCCGCCGCGTCCGGGGTCACGTCGTCCATGTCCGGGTCGCGATGGCCGGCGGCCTCCAGGACGTTCTCCGCGGTCTTCTCCCGCCCGCGAAGCGCCCCGAGGACGGTCGCCTTGTCCGCGTCACGGAGGTCGGCCCGTGTCTCGATCCCGGCGTCGTACAGCCGCCTGGCGCGTTTGCGGCCGACGCCGCGGACGCCGGCGAGGTCGATGAGCTCCTCGCCGACGCCGTGTTGGACCCGCTTTCTCGCCTCGCGGATCGCGGGGACGCTTTCGAGGCCGAGTTCGCCCGCCAGCGACTCGGCCGCGCCGAGCAGCCACTCGGCGGTGTCGACCTTCCCGCGGATGTCGCCCGGACCGACACCGTACCGCTCGGCGATCTCGTCCTCGTCGAGCTCGCTCGCCCAGTCTTCGAGCATCCGCGCGGTCTTCAGCGCCGAGAGCCAGTCCTCGAAACGCTCCTCCTCGAACTCGCTGGGGATCGCGCCGAGGAACTCCGACTCGCGCTCGTAGGCCACCATCGTGTACTCCTCGCGGTCGCCCGACCGGAGGTACAGTTCGTACATGTCGGGCGTCCGGGAGACGAGGTGGTACAGCCCCATCACGGTCGGATCGGCTCCGTCCCGGAGGCCGTCGACGATCGACGCGGCGCTCATCGGGTCGAGATACAGCCGGGAGACGGTGTGGCCCAGGTTCGTCGCCTCGATCGTTTCCCCGCGGTCGACGAAGCCGTTCGCCTCGAGGTACGCAAGCGTCGAGTCGACGACCCGTTCGAGGTTGTCGTCGCCGGGCGAGCCGTGGCGGTACTGGGTCGCGTACAGCGTCTGATCGAGGAACTCGAGCAGCGCCGCCCGCGAGTCGGCGAAGCCGGAGGCGATCGTCGCCAGCAGGTGGGTCCGCATCGACGGCTCGCGGGCGAGTTTCGACTCGACGGGCTCGGGGTCCGCCCAGACGTACCGATCGAGCAGCTCGTCGAGCTCGTCGTGGCTCTTCGCGAGCAACAGCGCCTCGCCGTACGGGTCGCGGCCGGGACGGCCCGCCCGCCCCATCATCTGATGCACTTCGAGCACGGAGAGCGGTTCCATTCCGCCCGCCTCGCCGGAGTAGCGCCGCCAATCGCGGACGACGACGCGCCGCGATGGCGTGTTCACGCCGGCGGCCAGCGTCGGCGTCGCGGCGATGACCTTTATCAGTCGGTCGCGGAACGCCGCCTCGACGATCGAGCGGTGTTCGCTCGAACAGCCCGCGTGGTGGAAAGCGGCCCCCTTCTCGACGCAGTCGGCCAGATCCTCGCTCGTCTCCGTGTCGGAGACGCCGCGTATCTCCTCGGCCAGCTCGGCTAGCCGCCCCCTCTCCTCGGCGTCGAGGCCGTCGTTGCTCGTGTTCGCCAGCCGCTTTGCCGCGCCCTCGGCGTTCCGCCGGGAGTTGACGAAGACGAGCGTCGAGCCGTCCTCGGCGAGGGTGTCCCTGACGATCGCCTCGGTCGGCTTCTCGTTGGAGCCGACCCGGAGCTCGCGCTGGGAGCCGTCCCCGAAGTGCAGCGCCTGTCCGTACTGAACCCCCGTCTTGAGCTCGATCGGCCGCCACGAGGAGTCGACCAACTCGGCGTCGAGCCACTCGGCCATCTCGAAGGCGTTGCCGACCGTCGCCGACAGCGCAACGACTTGGAGGTTCGGGTTTATGCGGCGGAGTTTCGCCAGCGTCACTTCGAGCGTCGGGCCGCGGTTCGGATCGTCGACGAGGTGGACCTCGTCGCTCACGACACAATCGAGGTCGTCGACCCACGGCGCGCCGTTTCTGACGAGCGAATCGACCTTCTCGCTCGTGGCGACGATGATGTCGTTGTCGGCGAGCCACTCGCCCGTGTCCTCGTAGTTCCCGGTCGCGACGCCGACCGAGACGCCGTAGGGCTCGAAGGCGGCGAACTCCTCGCGCTTCTCGCTGGCGAGCGCCCGCAGGGGGACGATGTACAACGCCTTTCCGCCGCGTTCGACCGCCGACAGCATCGCCAACTGGGCGACGAGCGTCTTGCCGCTGGCCGTCGGGACCGACGCGACGAGGCTGTCGCCGTCGGCGACGCCGGCCTCGACGGCCTCGGCCTGCGGGGGATACAACGACTCGATGCCCGCCTCGCGGAGATGCTCGACGAACCACGGCGGGATCCCGGTGACCTCGGCAACGTCCATTGGCCATCAGTTGTGCGTCGCCGAATGTAAATGGTCGTATCGCCGTACGGACCGCCTCCGGCCGGGGTGCCTACGAGCGAGGAACGGTCGGCACGGTGGGGCATAGGCCGGAGTATCGGTCGATGAGTTCCGCTGAACGGTTTTTGTTTCGTGGGACGAACGTACATTAATGCTATCCGATCTACGTCCGAAACCGCTCGAACGGCGGGAAATCGCGGTTCTCCACGTCGACGACGACGCGTCCGTTCTCGATCTGACTGCGGCGTTTCTCGACAGGGAGTTGGACGGTGTTTCGGTGGTGTCGGAGACGAGCCCGGAGGACGCGCTGGATCGGCTCGAGCGGACCGAGGCTAGTTTCGACTGCATCGTGAGCGACTACGATATGCCCGGGATGAACGGGCTGGAGCTGTTCGAGGAGATCCGGGCGGAGTACCAGCTGGTCCCGTTCGTCCTCTACACCGGGAAGGGGAGCGAGGAGATCGCGAGCCAGGCGGTCAACGCCGGCGTCACGGGGTACTTCCAGAAGGGCGGCCCCGACCAGCAGCGCCGCCTCGCGAACCGCGTCAAGCAGGCGGCGGCGGACTACCAGACGAAGATCGAGGCCGACCGGTACTCGACGGTCCTCCGGGCGCTCGAGTACCCGATCTACGTCGTCGACGAGACGGGGGTGTTCTCCTATGTCAACGACGCAATGGTCGAGATGACGGGATACGACCGCGAGGAGATCATCGGCAGCAAGACGGACATCATCAAGACCGACGAGGCCGTCCAAGAGGCCGAAGACCAGCTCGGGTCGATCCTCTCCAGTGAGGGCCCCGAAATCGCGCAGTTCTACGTCGACATCATCCCGAAGGAGGGGGATCCGATCCCCTGCCGGGATCACATGGCCGCCCTCCCCTACGAGGGCGAGGAGTTCCGCGGGAGCGTCGGCATCCTGCGGAACATCTGTGACGAGGTACAGCGGGAGGCCGAACTCGAACGCCGCGAGACCGAACTGGAGCGGAAAACGCGGGCGATGGACGAGGCCCCGCTCGGGATCGCGATCACGGACCCGGATCTGGAGGACAACCCGATGATCTACGTCAACGACCGGTTCGTCGAGATGACCGGCTATCCGCGTGAGGAGGCGGTCGGTCGGAACTGTCGGTTCCTGCAGGGCGAGGGAACGAAAGCGGAGTCCGTCGAGAAGCTCCGCGGGGCGATCGAAGCGGCGGAGGCGACGACGGTGGAGCTGAAGAACTACCGGAAGGACGGCGAGGCGTTCTGGAACCGCGTCAGCATCAGGCCGCTTCTGGACGACGACGGGGCGGTCGAGTACTGGGTCGGGTTCCAGGAGGACATCACCGAGTACAAACAGCGCGAACGGGAGCTCGAACGGCAAAACGACCGGCTCGAACGGTTCGCGGGGATCGTCTCCCACGACCTCCGGTCGCCGATGAGCGTCGCCACGGGGCGGATCGAGCTGGCGAAAACCATGGCCGACGGGGAGGCGGAAAACCTCGACGCCGCCCTCGACGCGCTCGATCGGATGGAAACCATCGTCGAGGACACGCTCACGCTGGCTCGGCAGGGCGATACGGTCGGCGGCATGGACGCGGTGTCGCTGTCGTCGGTCGTCGAGGAAGGGTGGAAGACGGCCGACACAGGCGGAGGGACGCTCGAACTGGACGGCGAGATGAAGTTTCGTGCGGACGTCGATCGGCTCCGGAACCTCCTCGAAAACCTGTTCGTGAACGCGGTCGACCACGTTGACGAAGGCGTGGTCGTCCGGGTCGGGACGACCGACGAGGGGTTCTACGTCGCCGATGACGGCGCCGGGATCCCGGAGAGCGACCGCAGTGATATCTTCGACCCGGGCTACACGACGGCGGCGTCCGGGACCGGGTTCGGGCTGGCGATCGTCAAGGAGATCGCCGAGGCCCACGGCTGGGAGGTGTCCGTCGGTGACTCGGCGGCGGGCGGTGCGCGCTTCGATATAACCGGGATCGACCCCTTATAATTCGGCTGTCGGGATCGGGACGCCACGGAGTCGGCCCCGGAGCAGTGGTTCCGCTACGAACGGAGCGGCCCAGTGTGGAGGAATGATCTCGATCAGCCGCCGGGTTTGTCCCGATCAGCCATTGGGTTCATTCCGATCAGCCGCTGGATTCGTCCCGATCAACCATTGGGTTCATCCCGACCGGGCGCAACACGGCGCCCGAGGAGAGCCAGTGCCCAAAGGGCGTCACGCCTTTGACGCTCTCCGTCCAAGCCACCGTATGAAGGTGCGCTTCGATCGCGAAACGTGTATCGGGATGTTCCAGTGTGTCGCCGAGTGGGACACGTTCGAGAAGGATGAAGGGGAGGGGAAAGCCGATCTGGCCGACAGCGAGGAGGTCGAACCCGGGGTCTTCGAGCGCGAGATCCCCGACGGCGACGAACTCGACGCGAAGTTCGCGGCCCGGGTCTGTCCGGTCGACGCGATCGAGATCTACGACGACGACGGCGAACAGATCGTCTAAGCCGCTGGACGGGCCGTTGGACCGCGGAACGGTCGCCACGGACGGACGGTTTGAGGGCAATATTTATTACTTTTCGCGCATTCGGTGCCGCGTGAAGGTGTATCACGATGTCCGGCAACGACACCCGACGGCTTCGCGAGTGGGCGTCGCTAACCGGCGAACAGCTCCCCGAAGAGTACGGCGTCGGTCGGTCGGCGCTCGACAACGGCTGACGGCGATCAGCTGATCTTTTGATACTGGTCGCGGAGCTTTCCGGCCGCCTCGTCCATCAGGTCCGCCTCGTACCCGTTGAGTTCCCACTCGATGACCTCCTCGACGCCGTCCGAGCCGAGTTTGACCGGAACGCCGAAGGCGGTGTCCTCGTAGCCGTACTCGCCGTCGAGGACGAGCGATCCGGGCACTACCTCCCCGGTGTCGCGGAGGACGGCCTCGACCATGTGGGCGACGCCCGTCGCCGGCCCCCACTGGGTCGCGCCCTTCCGTTCGATGACGTCCATCGCCGACTCCTGGAGGTCGGCGAGGATCTCCTCGCGGTCGCCTTCGAAGTCGGGTTCGGTGCCGTCGATGCGGACCTTCGAGAAGGCCGGGACCTGTGCGTCGCCGTGCTCACCGAGGATCGTCGCGTCGACGTTCCGTACCGGGACATCGAACCGCTCCGAGAGGACGTATCGGAAGCGAGCGGAGTCGAGGCGGCCGCCGAAACCGATGACCTCGTGTCGGTCCCGGTCGCCCGACTCGTAGAGGTGGCGGTTCAGGAGGTCGACGGGATTCGAGGTCGTGATGGAGACGTAGTCGTCGTTGTGTTCGTCAAGCGAGGAGCCGATGTCCTCCATTATCGGGGCGTTGTCGCCGGCGAGATCGATCCGTGTCTGCCCCGGCTGTCGGGGGATCCCGGCGGTGATGACGACGACGTCCGAGCCGGCGGTGTCCTCGTACTCGCCCTGCCGAACCGTCGTGTTGGAGTCGTAGGCGATCCCGTGGTTGGTGTCCGCGGCCTGGCCGATCGTCGTCTCGCGTTGATCCGGGATGTCGACGAACACGAGTTCGTCCGCGATACCGCGGAGCGCGATGTTGTACCCTGCTGCCGCGCCGACGGTGCCGGCGGCGCCGACAATGCTAACCTTGGTCATACTCGTTCCGAAACGGGCGGGGAAGGTGATTAACTCTTGTCCTTTTTTCGTCCCGGATCGCCCGCCTAAATCGGGTTTCAGAGCCGTTCTAACGGGTTTTTTAGCGTTTCGTCGAACCGGTTAACGTCATTTCACGTATCCGAACGGACCGGGGGGTCGATCGTCGACCGGACCGCAGGCGCCAGCGCGTCGATCCGGCCGCCCGTGACCGCCGCAACCGACAGGATTTCACGCCGCCGATCCCTTCGGTCGGTAATGACTGACGACATCGTCGTCCGCGGGGCCTCCGAGCACAATTTAAAAGACGTCGACGTGTCCGTGCCGCGCGAGGAGTTCACCGTCGTCACCGGGCTGTCGGGGTCCGGGAAGTCCTCGCTGGCGTTCGAGACGATCTACGCTGAGGGACAGCGCCGGTACATCGAATCGCTGAGCGCGTACGCCCGCAACTTTCTCGGCCAGATGGACAAACCGCAGGTCGAGAACATCGAGGGGCTCTCGCCCGCCATCTCGATCGACCAGAAGAACGCCGCGAACAACCCCCGTTCGACGGTCGGGACCGTCACGGAGCTCCACGACTATCTGCGGCTTTTGTACGCCCGGGTCGGGACGCCACACTGCCCCGAGTGCGGCCGCGAGGTCGGCGAACAGAGCGCCCAGCGGATGGTGCGGCGGCTGTTGGAGCTGCCGGAGGGGACGCGGGCGAAGATCTGTGCCCCGGTCATCCGCGATCAGAAGGGGGCCTTCGAGGACCGCTTCGAGGCGTTCGTGGGCGAGGGGTACACGAGAGTCGAGGTCGACGGCGAGGAGTACGACCTCTCCGTCGAGACGCCGGAACTCGACGAGAACTACGACCACACCGTCGACATCGTCGTCGACCGGGTGAAGCTGAGCGAGGGGGCCCGCTCGCGGATCACCGACTCCGTCGAGACGGCGCTTTCGGAGGCCGGCGGCGTCCTGAAGGTCGTCTTTCCCGATCCGCCCGAGGGGGCCGATATCGGCTCAGAGAGCCGACGGACGGGGGATCTGGCCGGCGAGTCCGACGACCGCCTCGTCGTCGAGTTCTCCGAGGAGCTGGCCTGCACCCACTGTGGGATCGATCTCCCCGAAATCGAAACGCGCTCGTTCTCGTTTAATTCGCCGCACGGCGCCTGCCCGGACTGTGAGGGCATCGGCGAGACGAAGGAGGTCGACGAGGAGCTCGTTGTACGGGACCCGGACAAGCCGATAAAGGAGGTGTTCGAGCCGTGGAGCTACAGTCGATCGTACTACCGGACCCGCCTCGACAGCGTCGCGGCACACTTCGGCGTGAGCGTCGACACGCCGTTCTCGGAGCTTCCCGAGGACGTCCGACGGCAGTTCCTCTACGGGACCGACGGGGAGGTCGTCTTCGAGCGACGGACGAAAAACGGCACCCGGCGGAAACAGAAGCGCTTCGAGGGCGTCGTTCCGAACCTCGATCGCCGGTACGTCGAGACGGACTCCGAGAGTACGCGTGAGCACATAGAGGAGTACATGGCGACGACGACGTGTCCGAGCTGTGAGGGGACTCGGTTGAAGGCCGAATCCCGGGCCGTGTTGGTCGGCGGGACCTCGATAACGGAGGTCAACCGCCTGTCGATCGGCGGGGCGCTCGAACACTTCGAGACCCTCGACGCCGACCTCGACGAGCGAGAGCGGACGATCGCCGAGGAGATACTCAAGGAGATCCGGGCCCGCCTCGGGTTCATGGACGAGGTCGGGCTGGAGTATCTGACGCTCGACCGGGAGGCCTCGACGCTGTCGGGCGGCGAGAGCCAGCGGATCAGGCTCGCCACGCAGGTCGGCAGCGGGCTCGTGGGCGTTCTCTACGTGCTCGACGAGCCGTCGATCGGGCTCCACCAGCGGGACAACGACAAACTGCTCGATACGCTCGAAGGGCTCCGCGATCTCGGCAACACCCTCGTCGTCGTCGAACACGACGAGGAGACGATGTGGCGGGCGGACAACGTCATCGACATGGGGCCCGGCCCGGGGAAACGCGGCGGCGAGGTCGTCGCCAACGGCGGCGTCGAGGAACTGATCGAGGCCGAGGAATCGATCACTGGCGAGTACCTCGCCGGCGAGCGGGCGATCCCGGTCCCGGAGGAGCGACGCGAGCCCGAGGGGTATCTGACGGTCCGTGGGGCGCGCCAGCACAACCTCGACGATCTCGACGTCTCGCTGCCGCTCGGCTGTTTCACCGCGATAACCGGCGTCTCCGGATCCGGCAAATCGACGCTGCTCCACGAGATCGTTTATAAAGGTCTCGTGCGCCGGATGAACGACACCGACACGTTCCCGGGCGAACACGACGACATCGAAGGGATCGATGCGGTCGAGACGGTCCGGCTCATCGACCAGTCGCCGATCGGTCGGACGCCGCGGTCGAACCCCGCGACCTACACCGGCGTCTTCGATCACATCCGCGAGCTGTTCGCGGAGACGAAGCTCTCGAAACAGCGGGGGTACGAGCGGGGCCGGTTCTCGTTCAACGTCAAGGGCGGGCGGTGTGAATCCTGCGGCGGGCAGGGGACCGTCAAGATCGACATGAACTTCCTGTCGGACGTGTACGTCCCTTGCGAGGAGTGTGAGGGGGCCCGGTACAACGACGAGACGCTCGAAGTCACGTACAAGGGGGCGACGATCTCCGACGTGCTCGACATGGAGGTCGACGAGGCGTACGACTTTTTCGAGGGCCACAGCGGTATCCGGCGGCGGCTCGAACTGCTGCGGGACGTGGGATTGGGATACATGCGGCTCGGCCAACCGTCGACGACGCTGTCTGGCGGGGAGGCCCAGCGGGTCAAACTCGCCGAGGAGCTCGGCAAGCGCGACACCGGGGAGACGCTGTATCTCCTCGACGAACCGACGACCGGTCTCCACAGCGAGGACGAGCGCAAGCTGATCGACGTGCTCCACCGGCTCACCGACGACGGCAACACCGTCGTCGTCGTCGAACACGAGCTCGATCTCGTCAAGAACGCCGACAACATCGTCGATCTCGGCCCTGAGGGTGGGGAGGGCGGCGGCGAGATCGTCGCGGAGGGGACACCCGAAGCCGTCGCACGCGTCGAGGCGTCCCACACGGGGCGATACCTCCGCGATCACCTCCCGGCGGTCGAGATCGAGGGGCCCCGAGCCGGAGAGCGTCGAGCGGCCGGCGACGACTGAGATAGTGACGGCGGCGCGGCGGTCCGCTACGTTTTTGCCCGCCGGTGACGAGGTGCGGCTGTGCCGCTTGAGGAACCCGCCCGCATCGCGCGCGAGCTCGCGAACCACGGCTACGCCGCCGACAGGGAGGCGATCACGCTGTTGGCCGGGGCGGGAGACACCGCGGAAGCGCTCGCGCTCGCCGTCGACGCGACGCCCGAGGACGCGCTGAAGCTCACCGCCGAGGACGTGTCGGCGGCGCTCGAAGGCCGCCCGGCCGGGCGCCGCGATCCCATCGCCGGCGAGGACGAGCGGGCACGGGGCGGGTCGGCGACGGGGGGTGACGTGGGCGACGGCGGCGGAGCGGACGCCGGATCGGGGGCCGAGCCGGGTCCCGGAGACCCCTCCGTTTCAACTGGAACCGAGGGGGCGAAACCGAACGATGCTAGGGGGCGATCTCCAGTTGAAACAAAGGGGTCTGCCGCGGGCGGGGAAAGCGGACAGGTATCGAAATCGGGGGTCGCAAATGCGGAGAACGGGGACGGCGGGGCCGCGTCAGCGGGAGCCGCTTCGGCGGGCGAGGGGGGATCGGAGGGGGCGACCGCCGGCCGGAGCTCGGACCGGTCGCTGCGGTCCGTGGAGATCGGCAACGACATGACCGGCTACTCGACGGGAACCGGCGAGTACGACGACTTCGTGGCGACGTTTCGGGACCGCTACGAACGGCTCGCTGGGAAGCTCAGGGGGCGGGTCACCCACCGCAACGCGACCGCGCTGCAGGCGAGCCCCGGGGGCGGCGACGCCGGGATGGTCGGGATGGTTTCGGACATCCGCTCGACGGCGTCGGGCCACTGGCTCGTCGAGTTGGAGGACACGACGGGCGTCTTCCCGTGTCTGGTGATGAAAGACAGGCCGATCGCCGGGCTCGTCGAGGAGCTGTTGTACGACGAGGTGATCGCCGTCTCGGGGACGCTGTCGGACGACGGCGGGATCATGTTCGTCGACGACCTATACTTCCCGGACGTACCGCGGACCTACGAGCCCTCGACGGCCGACAGACACGTCGAGGCCGCGCTTATAAGCGACATTCACGTCGGCAGCCAGGAGTTCATGGCGGACGCCTGGAGCCGTTTTGCCTCGTGGCTCCACACCGAGGCGGCCGAACGGATCGAGTACCTGCTCATCGCGGGCGACATGGTCGAGGGCGTCGGGGTCTACCCGGATCAGGACGAGGAACTCGATATCGTCGACATCTTCGATCAGTACCGGCAGTTCTCGGCGTCTCTCAAGGAGGTGCCGGGCGACATCGAGATCGTGATGATCCCCGGCAACCACGACGCGGTCAGGCTCGCGGAGCCACAGCCGGGGTTCGACGAGGAGCTGCGGTCGATAATGACGGCCCACGACGCGCGGATCGTCTCGAACCCCGCCGTGGTGACGCTGGAGGGCGTCTCGGTGCTGATGTACCACGGCGTCTCGCTGGACGAGGTCATCGCCGAACTCCCGGACGAGAAGGCAAGCTACGACGAGCCACACCGCGCCATGTACCAACTGCTCAAGAAACGCCACGTAGCCCCACAGTTCGGCGGTCACACGCGGCTCGCACCGGAGGAGAAGGACTATTTAGTGATGGACGAGGTGCCGGACATCTTCCATACGGGCCACGTCCACAAGCTCGGGTGGGGGAAATACCGGAACGTGATGGCGGTCAACTCCGGCTGCTGGCAGGCACAGACCGACTTTCAAAAGAGCGTCAACATCGATCCCGACGCCGGGTTCGCGCCGGTCGTCGACCTCGAGACGCTCGATATGACGGTCCATAAGTTCTCCTGAGCGGTGTCTGTCCGGGACGAGAGATGTCCCGATAGGGGCGGAGGACCCGCGTCGGAAAGCAACGCCGAGTCCCCGCGGTGAGGACGG